>Ga0310786_10001922_pt1 | contig 32803 bp, 27 predicted proteins | sample AusTroGonzalo_MG_FD_203881 | JGI IMG/M metagenome (GOLD analysis project Ga0310786, IMG submission 203881) | Bovine rumen microbial communities from tropical cattle in Woodstock, Queensland, Australia - Gonzalo_03 (v2) (version 2) | ecosystem: Host-associated > Mammals > Digestive system >...
TGGTAATCTGCGTTCCGTTCACGGTCGCGGTGCAGCCCTGGTTTTCATCGTACAGGGCCAGGGTATATCCGGCCGCTTCCAGCACAACAGTGCCCACACCGTCGTCCGTCAGCTTCCATCCGTCCACACACTTGCACAGGTCGTCCAGGCTGATCCGGATCTTATCCTTGCATTGGCTCACTCTCGGCTTTGCCGTTACCGGCACGCCGTCTTCCGTGGCGATGAATTCCAGCGGACCATCCGCTTCGTTCAGTGCTACCAGCGCGTTGATGATTTCATATTCTTCCGCGTCCAGGTCGATATCCTCGACGTCTTCCGGAACATCTTCCGCGGACTGCTTTGTTTCTTCTTTCGGCTCTTCTGTTTTCTCCGGAGCGGCAGTCGGTTCCGGTTCAGCCGTGGCCGGAGTTTCCTCTACAGGAGCATCTGTTGCTGGTGCGTCGGTCGCGGGCACGTCCGTAGCAGGAGCTTCTTCTGCCGTGGCTTCCGGTTCCGGAACGTCTGTTGCTTCCGGCTCAGCCGCTGTCGCTTCCGGCGCTGGGGTTTCTTCCGGCGCCGGGGTCGCAAGCACTACCACGGAGTTTCCTTCCGGAGCGGGTGTTTCGGTTTCTTCCGCCTTCTCCGGGTTGTCGATCATTTCCGGGTTTTCATACAGGTTGGTCTGCGTGGCTCTGCCAGCGATACCGTCCGCCTTCAGTCCGTTGTAGTACTGGAATTTCTTGACTGCGTTATAGGTTTGCCGTCCGTAAGCGCCGTCCGCGCTTCCCTCCGGCAGATATCCTTTTTCAATCAGCTTTTCCTGCAGTTTTTTTACTTCCTTGCCCTTGGTTCCCATCGTCAGGTTGTGATAACCCTTCACGTTCGGCGTGATGGTGGGTACCGGTGCCGGAGTAATCTGCGCCGTAGGTTTTGCAGCGTTCGTCACTGCCGCTGTAGGAAGCTTTTCGGGATTCTGGACCTGCGTGTCCACTGTCTCCACAATTGCGGTCGCAGCAGGAGTGGGAACGGGCGTTTCCTTCGGAGCAGCCGTACTGTTCACAGCCAGCGCCATCGTCGCCGACATGTAGATCAGCAGGGTTTTCATCAGATCCATATACGCCACTCCTCGTTCCTTTAGAATTGAACCATCTTTCAAATCATTATATCAAACCCCGACTCTGATGACAATAGAAGTTTTGTATGGTAGAATCAGGCGATGACAATTCAGAATTCAAGGTTCAGGAATTCAGAATTATCGGTTTCATATCGTTCAGGAATCCCCTGAACAACAGCCGGTCTGTTTTGAAAAACAGCCTTCCTGAAACATAACGGCAACCACACGCTTTATATTCCCGAATACCTGAAAACATCCAGGCCGGACATATATAATTTTGAATTATGAATTGTGAATTATGAATTCCTTTGGGGTGACATATGGAACAGCTTGAGGCGACCATCCAGGGGACCGTTTTCCGGAATGAGGAAAACGGCTGGACTGTCCTGACCGTCCGTTCAGGCCGGTCAGAGATCACGGTGGTCGGTTCCCTGCCGGAGCTGAGCCCCGGTGAACAGGCTGTTTTTTCAGGCGACTGGACGGATCACCGTACCTACGGCCGCCAGTTTCACTGTGTCTCCTGCGAACTGAAAACACCCACAACCCTTCTGGGTATTGAGCGTTTCCTCGGCAGCGGCCTGATCCATGGTGTGGGTCCGTCCACTGCCCAGCTGATTGTTGAAGCCTTCGGGGAAGAAACCCTTGTGGTTCTCTCCGAGCATCCGGAGCGCCTGAGCGAGGTTCGCGGCATCGGCAAAAAGCGGGCCATCATGATTGCCGAAAGCTTCCGGGAGCAGCAGAGCACCCGGCGCGCCATGGTCTTCCTTCAGTCCTACGGTATTTCCCCTGCCCTGGCCATCCGGATCAGTCGCCATTACGGCGACCGCACCCCGGAAATCGTCCGGGAAAATCCCTATCGCCTGTGCGATGACCTGGAAGGCGTGGGTTTCAAAACCGCGGACCGCATTGGTCTGTCCCTGGGCATTCCGCCCGACAGTGAAAACCGCGTCAAATCCGCCATGACCTATATCCTGCGGGATGCTGCCGCTGCTTCAGGTCATGTTTACCTGCCGGAAGCGGAGCTCTGTTCTGCCTCCGCCTCGCTGCTCAACGTGCCGCTCACCCTTTGTCAGCAGGCACTGCGCAGCATGCTGGTTTCCGGTGCCCTTCATTCCGAAACGGATGAAGCGGCAGAAAACCGCCGGGTTTACCTGCCTTATTACCGGTACGCGGAGCAGGAGGTCGCCCTCATGATCCGCCGCCTGATGGTTGCCATTACACCCGACAAATACGCCGGTGTTTCCCGGGCGATTTCGTCCTTTGAAAAGCGCCGGAACATCACCTTCTCCCCCACCCAGCGCCAGGCCATCGCCGGTGCGTTGGAAAACGGTGTCTTTGTGATTACCGGTGGCCCCGGTACCGGTAAAACCACGATCATCAACTGCATTCTGGAGCTGCTCTCGAAGGATAACGAGACGGTTCTTTGCGCCCCTACCGGCCGCGCCGCCAAGCGGATGAGTGAGGCCACCGGCGCCGAAGCGCGCACCATTCACCGCCTGCTGGAATACAGCGGCGAGCAGGGCGCCTTCACCCGCACGGATGACAACCCGCTGGAAGCGGACTGCGTCATCGCGGATGAAACCTCCATGATCGACCTGGTCCTGATGCGCGCCCTGCTGAAGGCCATCCGCCCCGGCACCCGCCTGATCCTCGTCGGCGACGCGGATCAGCTGCCCAGCGTCGGCGCGGGCAACGTGCTCGGCGATATTCTCGACAGCGGTGAAGTGCCTTGTGTCCGCCTTACGGAAATCTACCGCCAAAGCGGGGAAAGCCAGATCGTCGTGAACGCCCACCTGATCAATAACGGACAAATGCCGGTACTCAACGGCAAAGGCACGGATTTCTTTTTTGAACGTAAAACCGCCCTGGCCGACGCAGCCCAGAGCATCACGGCCCTGGTCACTTCCCGGCTTCCCGGTTATCTGCATTATCCGGAAGAGGAGCGTCTCTCCCTTTCCGTCCGGAATATCCAGGTTCTTGCTCCCTCCCGCAAAGGAGAATGCGGCGTCAACAGTCTCAATCTCCGCCTGCAGGAAATGCTCAACCCGCCTGCCGCGGACAAACCGCAGCTGCAGTGGGGTGAAACCATCTTCCGTCTGGGAGACAAGGTCATCCAGACCCGGAATGATTACCGTCTTCCCTGGCGCCGGGAAACCTCCGCCGGCATTGAGGACGGCGCCGGCGTATTCAACGGCGATATCGGCTTCATCATCGACGTGGATCCGGAAAACCATATGCTTACCGTCCGCTTTGATGAGGAGCGGGAAGCCACCTATGAATCCGGAGACCTGGAAGACCTGGAACCCGCCTACTGCCTCAGCGTGCATAAATCCCAGGGCAGTGAGTTCCCGGTGGTCGTCATGCCCGTGACCCCCGGACCGCCTATGCTGCTCACCCGCAACCTGCTCTATACCGCCCTGACCAGGGCCCGCAGTCTCGTAGTGCTGGTCGGCACCGAGGCTGTAATCCGCCGCATGGTGGAAAACGATCATGTAATCCGCCGCTACACCACCCTGGCCCGTCGGCTGATCGAAACCCGGGAGCTGGTACAATGAGTCCCCGCCCTTTCGAAACCTGGCTGTTCGGCAAGTGGGGGCCGCTTGAAAAAGCCCTTGCCCGCTGGGGAAAAGACGTCATCTGGCCCGAGGATGCCCTCTGCTGTGTCTGCGGCAGGGTAACAGATAAGGACGGTCTCTGTGCCTCCTGCCGGGAATCCCTGGAGCATGACGGCTTCTTTTTCGCCTGGGAACGCTCCGATCCGGATCCTGATCTACCTGTCTGGTCCCTCCGTCCGCATGAAGGCATTCCCCGGGAACTGGTGATCCGACTCAAATACGGTGCGGAAGCACGTGCCGCCCGCATCCTTGCAAGCCTGCTGCTTCCCCTGCCGGATGACGTGGTTTTCCCGCCGGACACGGTTGTCACCTGGGTCACCATGCCGGAATCCCGCCGCCGGGAGCGGGCTGTCGATCACGGCCGCCTGCTGGCGGAAGCCTTCGCGGAAAAGCTGTCCCTGCCCTGCAGGCAGCTGCTGCTTCGGCGTGACCGCCGGGAAAAGCGCCAGGTAGGACTGAATGAAAAAGAGCGCGCCGCCAATCTGGCAGGCGCTTTCACACCCAAAGAAAAGATCACTTTTCCGGTACTCATCGTGGACGATGTGCGCACCACAGGCACCACTCTCTGCCGCTGTGCGGAAGCCCTTCGATCCGGCGGCGCGGAAAAGATTTTCGGTCTGACCGTCACCGCCCGAAAATAATTGACATATAAGCCCTTTCGGCAGTATTATATACGTTGGTCTGTTGCGATCAGGCGAACGTTTTTTGTCGTTCGGATCTCATCGTCACAGCCAAGAATACTGAATTCCGGATTTATCATTCCGAATTCCTTTGGAGGTTGCCCTGTGCTTGAATGTATCGTGACAAAATTCGGCGGCAGCTCGCTGGCCAATGATGAACAGTTCCGTAAGGTTCGCAGCATTCTGGAGCTGGAACCCACCCGTCGCTACCTGGTCCCCAGCGCTCCCGGCAAACGCTTCAAGGAAGACGATAAAGTCACTGATCTGCTGTATCAGTGCTATGACCTTTCCTGCGAAGGCAAATCCATCGCGGAGCCTTTTTCCCGTATCCGGGATCGCTATCTGTCCATCGCCCGCGCTCTGCACCTGAAAGTGGATATCAACTCCAAACTGGATGAAGTGGAGCAGGGGATCTCCTCCGGCAAGGGCAAGGACTGGTGCGCAAGCCGCGGTGAATACCTTTGCGGTATCCTGATGGCTGACTACCTGGGATGGCGTTTTGTGGATCCCATTGACGGCATTTTCTTCAACGATAACGGCACCCTGGATGATGAGAAGACCCAGGAAAAGCTCTCTGCCCTCCTTGCGGACGGCGAGCCTGCTGTTGTGCCCGGATTCTACGGTTCCAAGGCAAACGGTGAAGTCTGCACCTTCTCCCGCAGCGGCAGTGATATCACCGGCGCCCTGGTGGCCCGTGCGGTGAATGCCGACGTGTATGAAAACTGGACCGACGTTTCCGGTTTCCTGATGGCGGATCCCCGGATCATCGAAAACCCGGCGGAAATCTCCTCCATCACCTATAAGGAACTGCGGGAACTGAGCCACATGGGTGCTTCCGTCCTGCATGAGGACGCGATGTTCCCGGTACACAAAGCCGGCATCCCCACCAATATCCGTAACACCAACAAGCCGTACCACCCCGGCACCATGATCAGCAAGAATGCTCCCAACGAGATTTCCGTTCCCACCATCACCGGTATCGCCGGCCACAAGGGATACAGCGTAATCTCCATTGAAAAGAGCATGATGAACAGCGAAGTCGGTTTCGGCCGCAAGGTGCTGCAGGTGCTCGAAAACTACGGCGTGTCCTTTGAACATATGCCCACCGGTATCGACAGCATGTGCGTCGTGGTGAACAGCGCCACCCTGGAGCCCCATCGGGCCGATATCCTCAAGGAGATCGAAGCCCTGGTCAATGGCAGCGGCAGCGTCTCCGTCAGCGACAACATGTCCATCATCGCCACCGTCGGCCGCGGCATGGTGCATAACTGCGGTACCGCCGCCCGTCTTTTCTCCGCCATGAGCCGTGCCCGCATCAACGTGCGGATGATCGACCAGGGCTCCAGCGAGCTGAGCATCATCGTCGGCGTCAACGACAACGACTTTGAAGCCACCATCCATGCCATCTACCACGAGTTCGTGGGATAACGATGTTACAGCAAGCCTGCGGAAGCATTCTGCTTCCCGCAGGCTTTTTCTTTTTCATGACTTCTTGCCGAAAAAACCTGTAATGTTATATAATTACAACATCCCGTTACCGCTGATTTGTCATCCTGAGTGACTATGTGGTAAACTCAATACAATAAAGTAAATCAATCCTTTAATTCTGAATTCTGAATTATGAATTCTGAATTGAATATGGGGGTGCCTGGAATGAAGGTTCTTGTAACCGGATACGCTGGACAGCTGGGCTGGGATACCGTACGCCAGCTGGAAGCCCGGGGCATTGAATGCCGCGGTGTCGACATGCAGGATTTTGACCTGACAGATGGTCAGGCCGTCAAAGACTATGTCCAAAGCTACCGTCCCACCGCCATTGTCCACTGCGCCGCCTATACCGGTGTGGACAAAGCGGAATCACAGCCGGAAATCTGTGCTGCTGTCAACGGCATGGGCACCGTCAACATCGTCCGTGCCGCGCTGAGTGTCGGCGCAAAGCTGGTCTTCATCTCTACGGACTATGTCTTCCCCGGCACCGGGGATCAGCCTTTCAAAATTGACGATCCCTATGGACCCCTGAACGTCTATGGCATGAGCAAGGTTCAGGGAGAGGATGCCGTCCGTTCCCTGATGACCCGCTACTTCATTCTTCGTACCAGCTGGGTTTACGGCAAGAACGGCCGCAACTTCGTCCGCACCATGCTGCACCTGGGCAAGGAAAAGAAAGAGATCCGCGTGGTCAATGACCAGATCGGTTCTCCCACCTACTCCCGGGATCTGGCCCGCGTCATCTGCGACGTACTGCCGACAGAAAAGTACGGCATCTATCACGTCCGTAATGAGGGTTTCCTCTCCTGGTACGATTTCGCGAAGATGATCATGGAAAAAGCAGGCCTTTCCTGCAGGGTCATCCCGGTTCCTTCTTCCGAGTATCCCACTCCCGCGAAGCGGCCCCTCAACTCCCGCCTGGACGGTTCCAAACTCACCGAGGCAGGCTTCGCTCCCATGCCCTCTGTTGAGAACGCCCTGGATCGTTACCTGGACGAAATCAAGGACGAGAACTGGTGACAGAATCAATAAAAAACAAAGCGCACTTCAGATAATCCGAAGTGCGCTTTTAGTATTTTCAACATCGTTGCAAAGTCATTGGCAGAATGCAACTCCTTTGACAAAACCGTTTTCATCGCTGCTTTGAAGAAAAATCGTAACGATATAGCTTCCGTTATAATTCTGAATTATGAATTCTGAATTCTGAATTAATCTCGATCCCATTGCTCTTCAGACCTTTCAGGAAGTCCTCCGGCAGCGGAGCCTGGAAGGTCATTTCTTCTTTGGTCCGGGGATGATTGATCTTCAGGCTGTAGGCATGAAGCATGAGGCATGGCACCTTCACTCCCTTTTCAAAGCCATAAAGTTCGTCTCCGCAGACCGGATGCTGGATGCTCCGCATGTGGACACGGATCTGATGCGTCCGTCCGGTCAGGATATGAACATCCAGCAGCGTGCAGGCCTGCCCCTCCGCCAGCACTTTCCAGCGGGTCAGGGCCGGGCGGCCTTCCGGATCAATGGCCATCTTCTTCCGGTCTTTCTTGCTCCGGTCGATAGCCGCGTTGATTTCACCTTCCGGTTCCTTGAACCGGCCCTCTACCAGAGCCCGGTAATGCTTTTCGATCTCCCGGTCTTTCAGCATCCGGCTCAGTTCTTCCTGGGTTTCATCGTTCTTCGCCACCAGCATCAGGCCGCTGGTTTCCTTATCCAGCCGATGAACGATCCCGGGACGCAGTTCTCCGCCGATCCCGCCCAGGGAGTCCAGCCGGGCCAGCAGCGCGTTCACCAGTGTTCCGTCCGGATGTCCTGCCGCCGGATGCACCACCATGCCCCGGGGCTTGATCACCACGGCCAGATCCTCATCCTCATACAGGATCTCCAGGGGAATATCCTCTGCCTTCGGAACCGCTTCCTTCGGTGCGGGTACTGTCAGGACGATCTCCTGGCCTACAGGCAGCTTGGTACCGGCTTTCGTGCAAGCCTTTCCACCGGAAACGCACAGACCGTCCTCCATCAGCGAAGACACCCGGTTCCGGCTGAGACCGGTTGCTTCGCTCAGCAGCACGTCCAGCCGACGTCCATCGGAAGACACTTTATACTCCGTATCTGTCATAGCAGCACCTTTCTGTCCAGCAGTTCACAGTAACCATCATTCTGCATTATGAATGAATATGTTCCCAGTCTTTGGGCCTGCCCAGCAGACTGATCATCATCAGCACACAGCCCACCGTCAGGCAGCTGTCCGCAATATTGAACACGGGAAAATTCACAAACAGCGTTTCGATCATATCCGGCACAAAGCCTCTGATCAGCCGGTCCAGCATATTGCCTGTCGCGCCGCCGGCCATCAGAGCCAGTCCGGTCAGCGGAAGCACCGCGAACTCCTTGTCCCGCAGCCACACAAAACCGCCGATGACAATTGCCAGTCCAAGGATTCCCGTCAACCGCGGCAGTCCGCTCAGCAGGGAGAACGCAATCCCGGTGTTTTCCGCATACCGCAGGCCAATTACTCCCGGAATCAGGGTGAAGCCGTCCGCCGGCAGTCCAGGTGCCAGTTCCTTTGTGATCCGGTCCAGGATCAGCACTGCAGCCGCAATCAGCCAGAACACTGGACTTTTTTTAATTACCGCTTTCTTCACTTTTTTCGCTCTTTTCTTCTTCTTCCAGTTCTTTGATCCGCGCCACCAGTTTCCGTGTTACCTTCAGTGCCTCCTGCAGCATTTCCTGCTCCTGCAGGTTGGTCACTTTCAGAATCATCCGCGCCGGTGCCCTGGCGGACAGGATCAGCCGTCCGTCAGTTTCGGAGATGGCCTGCAGCAGGCAGGCAGGATCCGGCACATACCGCTCGTCCACCTTCATGATCAGGCCTTCCTTGCCGCGGGTCACCTGGCTGACACCCAGCCGGTTGCACAATGCCCGCAGCTGGCTTACGTCAAGCAGCGTCTCGGCAGCTGGCGGCAGGTCGCCGTAGCGATCGATCAGTTCGTCCGTCACGTCCGCCCGGTCTTCGTCCGTCACCACGGAAGCAATCCGCTTGTACATTTCCATCCGCTGCTTTTCTTCCGCCACATAGTCGGAAGGCAGGAAGGCGTCCACCCGCAGATCCACCCGGGTCTCCAGCTCCCGTGCGGTCTGCCGGCCCTGTACCTCGTTCAGGGTTTCCTCCATCAGCTTGCAGTACATGTCATAACCGACCGTAGCCAGATGGCCGTGCTGCTCCGGACCCAGGATATTGCCCGCGCCGCGGATTTCCAGGTCCCGCATCGCGATACGGAAACCGGCGCCAAACTCCGTAAACTCCCGGATAGCCGTCAGCCGCTGCTGGGCTGTTTCCGTCAGCATATGATCCGCCCGCACGGTGAAGTAGGCATAAGCCTGCCGGTTGCTCCGGCCCACCCGGCCCCGCAGCTGATAAAGCTGGCTGAGGCCGAACCGCTCCGCGTCATACACAATCAGGGTATTCGCGTTCGGTACGTCCAGGCCGTTCTCGATAATGGTCGTGCACAGCAGCACGTCATAGTTGCCGTTGTAGAAGTCCAGCATCACATCTTCCAGCTGGTGCTCCTTCATCTGCCCGTGGGCTACACCCACCCGGGCTTCCGGTACCAGGGCCCGCAGCCGCTCATAGAAGCTGCCGATGCTCCGCACCCGGTTATACAGGAAGTAGACCTGTCCGCCCCTGCCGAGCTCACGCAGGATAGCGTCCCGGATCAGGGCGTCGGAATACTCCGTGACCACGGTCTGTACCGGGATCCGTTCTTCCGGCGGGGTTTCCAGCACGCTCATGTCCCGGATGCCCGTCATGGACATATGCAGGGTCCGCGGAATCGGCGTCGCGCTCAGGGTAAGCACGTCCACCTGCCGCTTCATGTTCTTGATAACTTCCTTATGGGCAACACCGAAGCGCTGCTCTTCGTCCACGATGAGCAGGCCCAGGTCTTTGAACTTTACGTCCTTGCCCAGCAGCTTATGCGTACCGACAATCAGGTCAATGTCGCCCATGGCCAGCTTGGCCAGCACATCCTTCTGCTCCGCCGGGGTCCGGAACCGGCTCAGGAAATCCACCCGCGCCCCGGTATGCCGGAACCGTTTCACAATGGTGTTGTAGTGCTGCTGCACCAGGATCGTGGTAGGCGCCAGCAGGGCCACCTGCTTGTTATCCGCGATCGCCTTGAAGGCTGCCCGCAGGCTGACTTCGGTTTTTCCGTAGCCCACGTCGCCGCACAGCAGCCGGTCCATGTTACGGTCGCTTTCCATGTCTTCCCGGATTTCCTGTACGCTCTGTGCCTGGTCCGGGGTCAGTTCCCACGGGAATTCATCTTCAAATTCCCGCTGCCAGTCCGTATCCGGTCCGAAGGCATGTCCCGTGTTCTGGGAGCGTTCCGCGTACAGGGCCTTCAGGTCAAAGGCCAGCGCTTTCAGGCCTTCCTTAACCTTGCCCTTCTGCCGGGCCCATTCTCCTCCGCCCAGGCGGTTCAGCTTCGGCGCCTGGTTCGGATTGCCGATATAGCGCTGTACCCGTTCCAGCTGTTCCACCGGCACATACAGCTTGTCGTTTCCGCCGTAGTGAATCAACAGGTAGTCGTGCCAGCTTCCCTCACTCTGGATCCGGGTAATGCCCTGGTAGATACCGACGCCGTGGTCTTCATGTACCACATAGTCGCCCACCTTCAGGTCCGTGAAGGTGGAAATCCGTTCACCGGAGCGCTTCCGGCTCTTGCTCCGCCGGTAGCCCTCACCCCAGATATCCGCGTCGGAAACCACCGCTGTTCCGGGGCAGCCTTCCCCGCCGCGAATGATGAAGCCTCCGCTGAGCGTGATCGGCAGGATCACCGCTTCGCCCGGCTTTGCCGCGCTGAGTTCTTCCCGGAATTCTGTTTTCTCTTCCAGCTCCTTCAGGTTTTCTTCCAGACGCTTACCGCGGCTGCTTCCGCCTGAAAGCAGGTAAATCCTGTATCCATGCTCCCGCCAAAGGGCAATATCATTCTTCAGTGCGCGCATCTGCCCGCCATAGCCCTGGATGCCGGTCGCTTCCACCGTTACCGTATTATCCGGCTTGATGCCGCCAAGTCCGAGCAGGATCTCCGTCAGCAGTCCCTTGGGATACGGTTTCAGTTCTTTCAGCACCGTGTCCCAGTCCTTCAGCAGGCTTTCCTGGTCTGTGATCGCCTCCCGGCGGGTAATCGCGCTCTGCAGGTCTTCCGCAAAGCCCTGCAGCCGCTCCTCAATCCGGTTCCGCAGGCGGTCCGGTTCGCACAGCAGCACCAGGTCCGGCTCAAACCAGTCGCATACCGATGCCGTCTTATCCGTCAGCACCGGCAGCCAGGCCCGCATCCGCCGGAAGGGCAGCCCCTGCTCCAGCGTTTCCGCATCCTGGCGAAGCCGTTCCATCCGCCGGTCAGCTTCCAGTTCCTTCTGTTCCTTATACTGCTTTTCCCGGACCTTCGGAGCAATCTTTTTATCAAAAAGCTCCGCGTCATCTTCATCGTCCGGCAGCGGCGGCAGGTCGTCAAACAGCAAATCCTTCCCGATGTCCGTATCCGGCTGATCATCAATGGCTTCCCGCATCCGGCGGGCAGCTTCCGGATATTCGTCTTCTTGCAGCAGCACTTCGCACGCAGGCGTCAGTACGGCTTCCGGAACGTCTCCCAGGCTCCGCTGGCTGATGCAGTCAAACTCCCGGATTCCGTCAACCTCATCGTCAAAGAATTCAATCCGCAGGCCCTGTGCCAATGCCGGAGGATACACGTCCAGTATGGATCCGCGCTGCGCGAACTGGCCTTTGCCTTCCACCATGCCCACGCGGTCATAGCCCATCCGGCTCAGCCGCCTGGCCAGGTCCGCCGGCGGAAACACGTCTCCCGGCTTGAGCGTCAGGCTCAGTGCCCGGAAAGGCTCCGGCCGGCCCATCCGCTGTGCCATGGCTTCCGCTCCGGCACACAGGATCCTGACCTTGCCTTCCGTCACAGCCGCCAGTGCTTCCAGCCTCCGCCAGTTGCTCTCCAGGCTTCCCGCCGCACGGGTCAGGTCAATCTCACCGCCGGGCAGGCAGCAGCCTTCGCCCGTCAGCTGACGCACGTCATCCGCTGCCCGGGCTGCCTTCAGGTCGTTGTCCGCCACCAGCAGCGTCTTTTTCCCTTTTTCTGCCGCGATACAGGCAATCACTGCCGCCAGCGTCTGGTTCACGCCGGCGACTGCCGTTGTCTTTCCCTTCGCCGTCTCCAGCAGCTTCTCAAGCCCCGGCACGCCGATCGCGGATAACATTTTCTGTGCCATATACCCTTTCCCTGTTGTTCAGGAACCAGGCCTTACGCCTGGTTTCCCCGCTGCATAGCCTTCTCAATGCCTTCCTTTGCCCACAGCCGCGCGCATTCCGCCGCCCGGTCAAAGGCCGCTTCCATCTTTTCCTTGTCTTCCGGTCCCCAGTGTCCAAGCACCCAGGCTGCCAGGTCTTCTCCGGCAGGCCGGTCACCGGTGCCCACCCGGATCCGCGGGAAATCCGTTTTCCCCAGGCAGGACGCGATACTCCGCATTCCGTTATGCGTTCCGGGTCCGCCGTTCTTGCGCACCCGCACCTTTCCCGGAGGCAGGTCGATATCGTCATAGATTACCAGCAGGTTCTCCTGCGGCACCTTGAAGCGGTTCAGCAGGCGCTTCACGCATTCCCCGCTCCGGTTCATAAAGGTCAGGGGCTCGCACAGTACGATCTTGGTTTCCCCGTCCGTCACTTCCGTGATCATATCCTGCACAAACAGTTTTTTGCGCAGCTTCACGCCGTAATATTCTTCCAGCCGGCTCATAACCTCATAGCCCGCGTTATGACGGGTATGGGCATACTTTTCCCCCGGATTCCCCAGGCCGACAATGATCAACGTCTTTACCATAATGGTCTTCTCCAAACTGTCAGAACGCTGTTTGACTCACAGTAAACAGCGTTTTCTGCAAAAGGTATTGGCGAAGTGAGAGATTCCCTCCCCTTCGCTGTTTCATATCATTGCATTTTTACTGGTTAATGTCAAGGACAGTACCCGGTTTCCGGTCCATTCTTCCCCGTGAACTGCCTAATACAGACCGAAAACTTTCCTTTTAACGGTTTTGGTGTTATTCTTTTGTATTATCTTACAGATGTTTCGGAAGGAGGGGTTCGCCATGAACCTCATTATCCCCAAGGACTACAACCCTGTCCTGGATCTGCGCGACACAGAGATCGCCATCAAGCTCGTCAAAGACTTCTTCGAGCAGGAACTGGCCAAAGCCCTGAACCTCACCCGCGTTTCCGCGCCCATCATGGTCACGCCGGAAAGCGGTCTGAATGATAACCTGAACGGTGTGGAACGCCCCGTTTCCTTCGACGTGCTGGAAACAGGCGCCACCGTGGAGATTGTGCACTCCCTGGCCAAATGGAAGCGCCAGGCCCTCAAAACCTACGGTTTTTCCGTGGGTGAAGGCCTTTATACAGATATGAATGCTATCCGCCGGGATGAAATTACCGATAATATTCATTCTATATTTGTAGACCAGTGGGACTGGGAACGCATCATGGCTCCCTCCGAGCGGAACGAGCAGTTCCTGCGGGACATCGTCAACCGCATCTACCTGACCCTCCGCAAGACCGAGGGCTTTGTCTGCGCCCACTATCCCCACATCAAGCCGGAGCTGCCGGATGCCATCACCTTCGTCACCACGCAGCTGCTGGAAGATGAATATCCCGACAAGACGCCCAAGGAACGCGAGTATATCGCGGCCAAGAAGTACGGTGCAGTGTTCCTCATGCAGGTCGGCGGCGCCCTGCGCAGCGGCCAGCCTCACGACGGACGCGCACCGGACTATGATGACTGGAACCTGAACGGCGACATCCTCCTCTATGATCCCCTGCTGGACATCTCCCTGGAGGTTTCCTCCATGGGTATCCGCGTGGATCCGGATACCCTGCGCAAGCAGCTGAAGATCCGCGGCTGTGAAGAACGGGCGGACCTGCCCTTCCAGAAGGCGCTGCTGGCCGGTGAACTGCCCCAGACCATCGGCGGCGGTATCGGCCAGAGCCGCATGTGCGTCTACTTCCTCCGGAAGGCCCACGTCGGCGAAGTTCAGGCCAGCATGTGGCCGGAAGAGGTCGTCAAAGCCTGCCGCAACGGCAATATTCCACTGCTTTAATGCTTCAGCATTAAAGCAACGCTACACTCTTCACTCATCACTCTTATCTTTTGACCTCTTTTTGTTTTCCAAAGACCCCGGTTACCCATTATGAATTGCGAATTATGAATGATAAATTGAGAAAACTCCTGTCCCTGTTCCTGTCTCTCCTGCTTCTCCTTCCCTGCCTGTCCTTCGCAGAAGAGGCAGAAGAAGTGGAAGAAGAATGGGAAGAGCTTGCAGACGTGAAGGATACCCTTCTCGCCACGGATGTCTTCTACCATACGCCCAACGAGCTCAGCGCTGTCAAATGCGACCATGAACTGTGCTTCTGGAATCTGGAAATGGGCCGTATGGATGAGGAAGCCATCTGGAAGGTGCTCACCCAGCCGGTGACAGTGCTTACCGGCAAGCAGCGGGAACAGGTACGTATCCTCGCCGAGCCGGATGAGAAATGTACTGACTATGTGGGTGTTGTCACCTGCACCAGCCAGGGTGTTCATGTCCTGCGGCAGGAGGGAGACTGGTCCCTGATTGAAGCCTATTCTTCTTCCGAGGAAGGCTCGGCTGTCAAGGTCTTTGCCGAACACTTCCAGGGCTGGGTTAAAACCAGCCGTCTCAAAACAGAGGAAGTGGATCAGACCTACGGCCTGGTCGTTGATAAGCTTCAGCAGCGGCTCTACGTCTATAAAGAAGGGAAGCTCTTCAGCACCCTGCTGTGCTCCACCGGTTTCGCGAAGAACAAAGCCAACCTCTTCCATGAGACCCCCGCCGGGGAATTCCTCATGGTGAGCTGGGTCGGCGGTTTCCAGGCGGAAACCCTCTGGTGCGCCTATGGCATACGCATCAACAGCGGCATCCTGATCCACGAGGTTCCCAGCCGGCAGGAAACCAACAAAGCCGGTGAAACCTATACGTCCTATGCCCGGTGCGAGCGTTATCTCGGGGAAAAGGCCAGCCACGGCTGCATCCGGGTCCAGCGCCAGCTGACGCCCGAAGGCGTCAACGCCAAGTGGCTCTGGGATCATCTTTCCCGTAAACCCTATACCAAGGTGATTATCTGGGATGATCTGGACCGGGAGCTCTGTTATCCGTCTGATGACCTGACCCTGTATTATAATCCCAACGGCGGAACAAACTACCACTCCCAGGCCGCCTGCTCGATGGTCAAGGATAAATACGAACCCATGACCGCCTTTACCTACGGTGAGCTGGACAAGAAACCGTACAACAAGCTGACAGCCTGTCCCGCCTGTGCTCCCATGCCCCGGAAGGAAAAGATCGACGAGCTCAATTCCAAGAGCCGCAAGAGCCAGTAACATATTGAAAAGCCAAGAGCCGCAAGCGTAAGCTTGCGGCTCTTAACTATATAGTATTCTTAAGTTTTAAGTTTTAAGTATTCATTATTCATTACAAAAGATGAATTACTTCATCTTTTGTGTCGCTGCCCATCCTGCATCGATGGTTTCCTGATGCTTTGTGGCATACGGTCCGATGGAGTTTACCTGCTCCTGGGTTCTCGGGAAGTGCAGGCAGGAGTGTCCGGCGAAGTTGTTGTCCCTTACGTGCTGCACTTCATGCGGCATGGAGTGGGTGGATCCGATGTAGATGCTGCCGTCGGAGAAGATTACCCACACAGCCCGCGGATTCCAGGTATTGCCGCCGAATACCTTCTCCATGCGTGCGGTATCGTTCGCCGTTACGGGCTCATAGTCCGCATGCGCGCCCAGGGAGAAGATATGAACCTGCCAGCTGATGCCCGTGGCAAAATCATACACCGTCGCGTACGGATAATTCCGCGCCACGGACTTCACCTTGTCGTACCAGTTTGCGTACTGCACCTTGGCTGCGCTGGGCGTTACGGTGGTCTTCTGGTTCGTAGTTGTTGTCGTCTTGTTGCTTGCGGCTGCGTTGTTGGCAGCAGCTACGCTGCTCAAGCTGCTCAGGGTCTTGGAGCCCGCGACGCCGTCCGCGGTCAGGTTGCTGGCCTTCTGATAAGCCTTGACTGCGGAGGCAGTCTGCTTTCCGAACACGCCGTCCGCGGTTCCCTTCAGGTAGCCCAGTTCAATCAGCTTCTGCTGCAGGGTCTTAACGTCCGATCCGGTGGAACCGATCTTCAGCGTTCCGCTGGTGTCTGTTGCAGGCGCCGCTGTGGCTCCCGGCTTCGGGGTAACGGTGGTCTTCACATTGGCCGCTTTTGCGTTGCCACCGTACAGGGCGCGCTGCGTCTGTTCGCCGGCAGTACCGTCTGCGGTCAGGCCGTTTGCCTTCTGGAAGGCTTTCACCGCACTCACAGTTTTGTCGCCGTAGTTGCCGTCCGCATTTCCGGACAGGTATCCCAGCTGAATCAGGGCTTCCTGAAGCTGGGCGACATTGGTTCCGGAATCGTTCTTGCGCAGGGTCGGCCAGCTGGCGGAAATATTCGCTGTCGCGGTCACTTCCGGCGCGGGCGTCGGAATGGTCGTGGGCTGCGGAGTCGGCGTAGTGCCCTTCTTCAGCGCGTTGTCAGTGAACAGGACCGCGTAGGTTACCTGGCCGGCCACGCCGTCATCCTTCAGGCCGTGTGCCTTCTGGAATTCCTTCAGGGCATTCACGGTTCCTTTGCCCATCTTGCCGTCCACAGTGCTCTTGTAGTAACCCAGATCCTTCAGCCGCTTCTGCAGCAGCTTCACGTCGTCTCCCTTATCTCCGTTCCTCAGGGATCCGGCAGGAACCGCCATGGTAGGCGTGGGGCTGGGAGTAACCTCCACAGTCGGGGTTGCGGTGTCCTTCGCGCCCAGGGCGGTACCGGACATGATCAGCGCCCGGGTGGTGGCGTCGGCTGTACCGTTGGAGGTCAGGCCGTTCTTTTTCTGGAAGGAGCGTACCGCTCCGATGGTATCAGTATCATATGTTCCGGAAGGAGTACCCTTCAGGTAGCCCAGTTCAATCAGCTTCTGCTGCAGTTCGGTAACCGCCGCGCCCTTGTTGCCCTTCTTCATGGATACTTCCTTCACAGGGCTCAGGGTTCTGATGCTGGTCTTTGTGCCGGAGGCATTCTTCGGCTGGCCGGAATACAGGAAGGCCTGGATATTCGCGTCCATGATGCCGGTGGCAGGATAGTCATTCTTCTGCTGGAAAGCGATAACGGCTTTTTCCGTGCTCGCTCCGAATTTACCGTCCGCGCTGCCGGTCAGGAAGCCCAGTTCAATCAGCGCCTCCTGCAGGGATCTTACTTCCGCGCCTTCCGCGCCCTTCTGCAGGATGGTGTATCCGCCGGCGTCCTCTTCCGGGCTCAGTGTTACAACCGGTGTGGGAGTAGGTGTGGCCTTTACCTTTTTGACTTCCTTCAGCACAATGTAGTCCGTCTTCACATAGCCGGAATACTTCTTGTACTGCACCTCAGCCCAGGAGCCTTTCACAGCGTTTACCGTGATCTCCGCATCCGCGGGGATCTTCTTCAGCAGCGTGCTCCGGGTAGAGCGGCTGGCCCGCAGATTCACCTTCACCTTCGTCTTCGTGGTATAAGGATAGCTGCTGACGGTTTCCAGCGCTTCTTCCATTGTCTGTTCCGATCCGGACGCGGTAAAACCGCTCACGGGAACAGCGCAGACAAGCAGTGTCAGCGCAGCAACAATCGCCATCAGCGTACGAAGGCGGATCTTCAGCTGAGACATACGATAACCTCCCACAGGCGGAAAAAGGGCATAGTCCTCCCGCCCACATTCGTATACACCATAATTCTATCTCACACGTTACATAATGTCAACGAGTTATTCATTTTTCTGTAATATTTCTTCACATTTAAGACAATAGAGCGAAAACAGCTCCAAAAGGAGCTGTTTTCCTCCGCCATTATTCATTTTTAAGTCTTAAGTCTTAATTATTCATTATGTCCTGATATGCCTGCCACCTGGCAGGGACTTCAGGACATCTCTGCCATTTCCTTGCCGCCCGGATCTCCACATAGCAGCCGCACTTGCCACAGGTGCCCCGCTGCAGGCTTTCGCACTCCCTGCACCGGGAAAGACGAAAAGCGTACTCCTTTTCAGGGGTACGCTCTTCCTCCGGGATCGTCTCAATCCGCTCCCGGATAATCTCAGCCAGTTCGGCCTCATCGGGCATTTCGCCGATCAGGCATCTGCAGGGTCTTATCACAGTCTGATCTCTGCCACGGCGCACGCCGGCATCCGGATCACCAGTGCTCCGTCCTTCACTTCGAAGTCCGAGAACGCCTTGACCTCCAGCGTGTTTTTGCCGAAGTCGTTGTATTCGTCCATCTTGCCGGTCAGGATCCGTCCCTCCGCGCCGCGGATGGCTTCTCCATTCAGGCTCACAGTAATCTCCTGTGCCTTTTCCGGCTCCAGGTTGGACACTGTCAGCGTGATCCGGCCGTCCTTTTCGGAGGCGGAAGCCGTCACAGAAGGCATCGGGAATTTCTCGGTTCCGGTCTGCTCCGCATCAACATAGCAGTCCAGTTCCTTCGCGTCCATGTGCTCCTTGTACAGGTCAAACACATGATATGTGGGCGTCAGTACCATCTGGTCGCCTTCGGTCAGGATGATCGCCTGCAGCACGTTCACCGTCTGGGCGATATTGGCCATATGCACCCGGTCGCAGCGCTTGTTGAAGATGTCCAGCGACACCGCCGCCACCATGGCGTCCCGCATCGTGTTCTGCTGATACAGGAAGCCCGGGTTTGTATCCGGTTCCACCTGGAACCAGGTTCCCCACTCGTCAATGATCAGGCCGACCCGCTTTTCCGGGTCATACCGGTCCATGATCGCCGCGTGCAGACCGATCTTCCGGTCAATGTCCGCCGCGCAGAACAGGGTTTCCCAGTAATCGTCCCGGGTGAACACGGTCGCCCGGTTCTTGGTGTTCCATCCGCCGGGGATCGTATAGCTGTGCATGCTCAGGCCGTCCATCAGATTGGCGGCGTTCTTCATCAGCACTTCGGTCCAGCTCACGTCCGCATCTGAAGGACCGCAGGCAATTTTGTACAGCTTGTTGTCGCCGTACTGCCTGCAGTAGGTCTGGAAACGACGGTATTCATCGGTATAGTATTCCGCCCGCATGTTGCCGCCGCAGCCCCAGCTTTCATTGCCGACGCCCCAGTAGCGCACACCCCAGGCTTCCTTCTGTCCGTTCTTCCACCGTTCCTGCACCACAGTGCTGTCGCCGTCGGAGTTCAGGTATTCAACCCACTCGCTCATTTCCTTCACCGTGCCGCTGCCCACGTTGCCCGTGATATACGGATCGCAGCCAACCTGACGGCAAAGTTCCATGAACTCATGCGTGCCGAAGCTGTTATCTTCCACCACGCCGCCCCAGTGGGTGTTCACCATGCGTTTCCGGTCCTGCTGTTCACCGATACCATCGCGCCAGTGATATTCATCCGCAAAGCAGCCGCCCGGCCAGCGCAGCACCGGCATTTTCAGGTTCTTCATGGCCTCGACCACGTCTTTCCGCATGCCGTTCACATTCGGGATAGGGCTGTCTTTGCCCACATAGATACCGCCGTAAATACAGCGGCCCAGATGCTCGGCAAAAGAACCGTAGATATACCTGGAAATGGTACCCTTGGACCGGTTCCGGTCCAGACTGATCTTAGCCATGGTTTTTCTCCTTCCGGCGAAACAATTAATTATTCATTTTTCATCCGCTTTCAGCGCATTCAGCGCTGCAAGCGCCGCAGCCTGCTCCGCCTGCTTTTTGGTTTTGCCCTCGCCTTCAGCCAGGGCTTTTCCATACCGGTATACCGTGGCGCGGAATACCGGTGCATGGGGCGGGCCGCTCTGTCCTGTAATCTCGTAGGTGGGAGCGTCTCCTCCGTCCTTCTGGAGAACTTCCTGCAGGGCGCCCTTGGCATCCTGCAGCGGACGGGAAACCTCTCCCTCTTCCGGCCAGCAGCGTTCCACGACGCCCCGGGCAGCCTCCATGCCGCCGTCCAGGTAGACCGCGGCCAGCACTGCTTCCATGGTGTCGCACAGTACGCTCGGCTTTTCCCTGCCGCCGGTCAGCTCCTCGCCCCGGTCCATGATCAGCGCCTCACCCAATCCCAGCTTCTTCGCGATGGGGCTCAGTGCGGCTTCACAGACCAGCAGGGCCCGCCGGTGGGTCAGCGCGCCTTCCCGCTCATCAGGGTGAGCCTGATACAGCGCGTCGCTCATCAGGTACTGGAGCACAGCGTCTCCCAGGAATTCAAGCCGCTGGTTATCGTTTTTTCCCATGGACGGGTGCGTCAAAGCGCGGCGAAGCAATGCTTCGTCGCGGAATGTGTACCCCAGGGCTTTCATTACCTGATCAAGCATGATTTTGCTGTTCTCAGCCCTTCACCTTAGCGATATATTCGGCCACGTCACCAACGGTCTTCAGCTTCATGATCTGATCGTCTTCCACCGTGATGCCAAACCGGTCTTCCATGTCCATGATCATAACCATGATGTTCGCGCTGTCGGCCTTCAGGTCTTCCATCAGGCGGCTTTCGGGCTTGATCTCCGCGGCATCCACCTTCAGCTGTTCAGCGATCATGTCTCTTACGGTTTCAAAATCCATTGTCAGATCCTCCTTCATTTCTTCTCCATTATATTCAGCCGGGTTTCCCCGGATGGATATACTTATTCTTCACTGGAAGCTGCTTCGCTTTCAGCAGCCAGCATCTTTGCTACGCCTTCTTCGATGATCTTCACAACGTTACCGTCAATCATCTTCACACACTGGCTGATGGCGCTGCAGAATGCGTAGTCATTGCTGGATCCGTGCGCCTTGATCACCGCGCCCTGGACGCCCAGCAGCGGAGCGCCGCCGATTTCATCGGAGCTCATGATCTTTTTCACCCGCTTAAAGGCAGGCTTCGCGATCAGTCCGGCAATCTTGCCGCGGGTATCCGCCATCAGTTCATGTTTGATGGTGCCCAGCAGCGCGCTGGCCAAACCTTCGGTATACTTCAGGATCAGGTTGCCGCCGAAGCCGTCCGTTACGCACACGTCCGCCTGATCCAGCGGAACGTCCCGGGCTTCCACGTTGCCGATGAAGTTGTAGGGAGCCTTTTCCATCAGCGGATAGGTTTCCTTCACCAGCTTGTTGCCTTTTTCAGCCTCCGCGCCAATGTTCACCAGGCCGATCCGGGGATTCTTCATTCCCATCACGCCCCGCATATAGGCGTCGCCCATGATACCGAACTGTACCAGGTATTCCGGCTTGCAATCCACATTGGCACCGCAGTCAATCAGCAGGAAATGACCCCGTCCGTTAGGCATCAGCGGTGCCAGGGCAGGCCGTTCAATACCGGGAATCCGGCCCAGGCGGAACATACCGCCGGCCAGCGTCGCTCCGGTGGAACCGGCGGAAACAAAGCCGTCCGCTTCGCCGCTGCGCACCTTCAGCATACCCTGCACGGTGGCGCTGTTGACCTTCTTGCGCACACCCATCACCGGGCTCTCGTGGTTCGTGATCACTTCCGGCTCTTCCTCCAGGATCAGCCGGTCCTTCACGTCCTCATAGTCGCCCAGGAAAGGCTTGACTTCATCCAGCTTGCCCGCCAGGATGATTGTCAGATGCGGATACTGCCGCAGTGCTCTCAGTGCGCCTTTTACCGGTGCTTCCGGCGCCAGGTCTCCACCCATCGCGTCAACATAGATCGTCATGATTGAACGCCTCCAAATGTTGGATTCCCAACTGTATTATACTGCTATTCCCAACCCGGTATTAGTTATAATTCAGAATTAAGAATTCAGAATTCAGAATTATTACTGTTGCTGATTCTCCTTCGAGGTTTTTACGATCGCTGCAACCAATCGAATGATCTCTTCACAATCAGCAATCAGACTATCTGCTGCCTTACCGGAAATATAATCCGTTTCCCTCAACAACTCCAACCAATACTGTGTTTCATCCGCTTCCTTAAGTGAAATCTGCATCTTGGCCAGGAAGTCAGCTGTGCTCTGGGCTCTTATGCTTTCTCTGATGTTTGCGCCAATGCTTGTACCACTTCTAAGCACCTGCTTTGAAAGGATAAACTCTTTCTTTTCTACTGTCAGGTGCTGGTAGAGACGAATAATTCTGATAGCAAAAGCCTTGCTCTTCTGAACAACCGGATTGCTATCTTTCATCGTCGCCTCCATAACCTTTAATTCTGAATTCTTAATTCTGAATTCTGAATTCGTTTTTTACCTTTCAGGTAAGGTCAGTGAGTACATGGTTTCACCTGAGGCCAGCAGCATCCGGCCGTCATCCGTGATGCCATAGAAGGCGGTGATTTTAACCCCTTCCGGCGCGGGAATCTGATACCCGAAGAACCGCTGGCTGGACATGTCCGCCCGGTAGATATAGTCTTCGGAAATCGCGTAGATGTTGCCCTTGTGGATGCTTGCGCCCACGCAGGTGGTCGGCAGCGTGTACCGCTTGTCGTTCATGCCCTCCAGCACCCGCAGTTCAGAGATCAGCTGTGCGCTGGAGGTCTGGCTGGTCGGGGCCAGCAGCAGCTTGGCACGTCCGCGTTCCGGAATGTCCGCGTCAATCAGCTTCCATCCGTATACCAGCATCGTGCTGTTCGTGTCCTGCGTGCCCTTGTAGTCGTAGGTATACACCTGCTGGGTGGTAAACACCCGCAGCCGGGCGTTCTCATAGATTACCTTATAGGTCAGGGATTCACCCAGGGAAACCTCGCGGTAGTTCATCTTACCGACCTGGAAGGTGTTCATCACCGTATTCGGCGCGGTGCCGAACACGTCCAGGGCCAGCGTCCACAGGTATTCACCCTGTTCGCCGTAGAACCCGGCATCCAGGATCATCAGGCCGCTGTAGGCGTCCTGTTCCTGGTCCACCTGGGCGCCCTTCAGGTCCTTCACGATCAGCTTCGGCTCAGTATCGTTCTCGCCCACAACCACCGCGGCAAACCGTTCACCCACCCGGGCGAGCTGCACCTTGGCTTCCATGCTCTCGTTGTAGGTCGCGTTTCCGTTTTTATCCACCAGGAACAGCTGCGTACCGGACCAGATCGCCATATGCGTCGGTCCGACGGTAAACTTCACGTCGCTTCCCGCCGGAAAACTCCAGCGGATCGTTCCGGAGGAAGACAGGTGATGGATGGACACGCCGTCATAGTAGACGAGTCCGTCCCGGAAGGGCGTCACGTTCTGGTTCGCGTAGCAGGGCAGCTTGGCCATACTGATCTCCTTGCCCTTACCGTACCGGCCCAGAAAATGAATTCCCAGCACTACAGCCAGCGCAACGCTCACCAGAATAATCCAGCTGCGAATCTGCCGCCGCCGGATCTCCTCCTGGCTTTCCCGGCTTTCCGCCGCATTTCTGCCGCGTGTCCGGAACAGCTGGTCGTTAATGTTCTGGTTCCCTCTTGCCATTATCCTCGTTCCTCATATTAATTCAGAATTATGAATTAATCTTCCGCTTCGGGCAGTTTTCCACTGCGCTGATGACCGGATCCATCCAGTCTTCATTGAACAGCTCGATCACACCGGTATCGCATTCCTTGGCCACTGCCGGATCAATGGGCAGCTGTGCCAGCAGCGGAATGCCCTCTTCCAGTGCCACCTTCGCGGTCTGGCTTTCACCGAAGGGGAAGATCTTCTTGCCACAATCCGGGCAGCCGATCCAGCTCATGTTCTCCACCAGGCCCAGCACCGGAATGTTCATCATCTTCGCCATCTTGGCGGCCTTTTCCACGATCATGCCAACCAGTTCCTGCGGGCTGGTCACGATAATGATACCGTCCACCGGCAGGCTCTGGAACACGGTCAGCGGCACGTCACCGGTTCCCGGAGGCATATCGACAAACATATAGTCCACGTCGCCCCAGAGTACGTCGGTCCAGAATTGTTTTACTGTTCCCGCAATCAGCGCGCCGCGCCAAATCACCGGGTCCGTATCGTTTTCCAGCAGCAGGTTCACGCTCATCAGCTTGACGCCCGTGCGGCTTTCCACCGGCAGGATACCGTCTTCCGTACCCATCGCCTTTTCACGGATGCCGAAAATCTTCGGGATGGACGGGCCCGTGATATCAGCGTCCAGCACCGCGGTGCTGTGGCCGTTGCGCTTGGTCAGCACAGCCAGCAGGCTGGTAACCAGGCTCTTGCCCACGCCGCCCTTACCGCTTACTACGGCAATCACTTTTTTTACATTGCTGAACGCGTTCTGCGCTTCCAGCAGGCTTTCCGGCTTATTGCGGGATGCGCAGTCCGCGCCGCAGCTGGAGCAGTCGTGCGTGCATTCAGACATGACATTTCACCTCAGTCTTCGTTCTTCATAAAGGGATTCAACCGATATATTATGCATGATAAACCATCAATTGTCCATGACCCATCCGGTAAAAAACAGATCAGAACCATCCGGCTTATGACTCTTCCTGTTCGATCGGTTCGCCCGTTTCTTCCCGGATCAGCTCGCCGTCCTGATAAAGACTGTCCAGTTCTTCCAGGCTCATCACAGTTCCGGCTTCTACGATGGGGGCCGATCCGTCCACTTTCGTGGAAATCACCTGCAACAGGATCCGGCCGTCCTGACCGAAGCTCGATCGGGAATTACGGATCATTTTCTGTTTTTCGCCGGCTTTCATCATACGGATCAATCCGTCTTTTTCCATATCTTTTCTACTCACAGGATGTTCAAAATCCCATACCCCGTTATAGCTGTAAATTTCATGAAACTCCAGCCGCATGTTTTCCTCTATCCGGAAATGCATTGTCTGCACAACTTTTTGATCCTGTGGTTCAAGTGGATCAAAACAAATGGCCCTGAACCGGTTTGTCGGCTTCCGGTCATCTATCATCCGGAACAGTGGGGCATCGCTGTTCTCCGGCCAGCAGTAAACCGTACTGGCTCCATGGATCGCCCGCAGCCGTGCTGTCAGTTCCCCGAGGCTGACCTTTCCGTCACCGTCCGGGTCAATCTGGTCAAAATCGCTGGACCGCAGTGCACAGTCCATAGCCGCGGTAAAATATCCTGTTCCTCTGTAAATATCCTCTGTGGTACTCCAGAACCAGCTGTCCTCCAGCGCGCCGCTGGAAGTCAGCACCCTGCATGATCCGTCCTCAAACCAGTTCTTGCTGTTTCCGCCGCAGCCGATCACCGCACCGGAATGGCAGGTGTCCAGGATCAGTGTCTTATCCCCGGGAATCTTGTCCAGGATCTGCTTCAGCTTTTTCGGCCCAAGGTATTCCTCGCTTTCGCCGTCCGAAAGCAGGAACTCCACCCGTTCTTCTCCTGACTCCTCCCGCAGCAGACCATGGGTGCTCAGGTAAATCAGCGCCGTGTCCGCGTCGTTCGCGTCCCGGAAGGTGTCCCTCACCAGCCGTTCAAAGCCCTCGACAGTCCCCGGCCCGTTTACGTACCGTTGTATCCTGACTTCTCCCGGAAGGAAGTCCGCCAGCAGTGCCCCCATCGTTTCCACGTTGTTGGCACTTGCAGGCTCCGTATCCGGCATCGACACAAACCGGTCGCACCCGATCAGCAGGCATCTGGTCACGCCGTCTCCTCCCGCGCTCTTCAGCACTCCCATCGGGAGCAGAAGCACGCAGAGGAAAAAGCAGAGTAATTTCTTCTTCATTCCTTCCACTCATGTACCGGATTGCCCGTCTGGACAATCCGGTACGTCAACAAAGCATTATTGATTCATGATGGATTCAGATTTCCGTCCGGTTTCTCAGTATCCGAACAGAACCTGCAGCGTGTTTTTCCCGCACTTGCCGTCCTGTGTCAGTCCGTTTGCGCCCTGGAACGCCTTCACGGCTGCCACCGTCGCGTCGTCATACACGCCTGTCATTTCACTCAGATAACCGTAATCAATCAGGCAGCCCTGCACTTCCTGCACCAGCAGCCCAGTATCTCCGTACTGCACCGTTCCGTAGTTCGGATTGGCAGCTGTCGCAGGGATTGCGTCTGCCGAATACAGTGCGCTCAGGGTCTTGCTGCCTGCCACACCGTCCACCGGTGTGATATTGTTCTGGATCTGGAATGCCCGCACCGCATCCGCCGTCGTCTGGCCGTATTTGCCGTCAATCGCTCCGTCATAGTAGTCCAGCTCATACAGCGTATACTGCAGGTTCTTCACCGCGGAGCTTTCCTCGCCCTGACGCATGGATCCGTAGGTAATATTGGACTTGCTGCCGTACAGCACCCGCTGCGTGGCAGGGCCGGCCTTGCCGTCCGCTTTCAGGTTGTTCCGCTGCTGGAAGGCGATCACTGCCGACTTGGTACCGTCGCCGTAATTGCCGTCCACATTGCCGGTATAGTATCCCAGGTCCTTCAGCCGCTTCTGCAGCGTTTTGACCTGCTCTCCGGAGCTGCCGTCTTCCAGCGTGATATAGCCCGTGGAAGAAATACCGGAAGTATCCCGTCCGGAGGAATTCCCGCCGACGTTGTCCAGGTTGATCTGGGTTCCGGAGGAAGCCTTCGCCGTGCCGCTGTACAGTTTGTTCAGCGTGGCGGTGCCCGCCTTGCCGTCCGCGGTCAGGTTGTTGTTTTTCTGGAATGCCTTTACAGCTGCCTCTGTCGCCACGCCGAATTTGCCATCCGCGCTGCCACTGAGGTAGTTCAGTTCCTTCAGTTTCTGCTGCAGCTGTTTCACTTCGGTGCCTTCGCTGCCCATTTCCAGCGTTTCCCGTTTGCTGGAAATCGGTGTGGAAGTCCGCGGAGCGTTGGAAGAATACAGCTTTTTCAGCGTATCCGGGCCGGCTTTGCCGTCCACCCACAGCTTGGCCTTCTTCTGGAAGGCGCTTACCGCTGCTTCTGTCGTTTCGTCATAGTTGCCCGTCACAGAGCCGCTCAGCCAGCCCAGCTCAATCAGCCGGCGCTGCAGCGTCTCCACCTTTTTGCCCTTGGAGCCCCGCTCCAGGTAGATATCCTTCGTCAGGTCCGGGGTTGCTGTGGGCCTGGGCGTATTGGTCACTTTTGTAGTGGGCTTGGCGGTTGCCTTCCCTGTGCCTGTGCCGGAACTGGCGTCCTTCGCGCTCACCGCGCTTGTTCCGTTCATCTTGGCCAGGGTCTTTTCGCCGACCTTGCCGTCCGCAGTCAGGCCGTTCGCCTTCTGGAAGGCCTTCACAGCCTCTTCCGTTGCGGGTCCGAAGTCACCGTCTGCCGATCCCTTATAGTAACCCAGTTCCTTCAGCCGCTTCTGCACCGCGCGTACCGCGTCGCTGCCGGTAAAGCCGCGCTGCAGGCTCTTCGGTGTAGGCGTAGGAGTCACTGGTGCCGGCGTGGGAGTCGGCGTAATCGGGATCGTGGTAATCGTTCCTTCCGTTGTGAGGATGTTCCCCTGCGTTGTGGAAGGATTCAGCACAACCACGTCCGGAATCGGTGTTACGCTTGCTGTCGGTTCCGATCCCCAGTTGCCCCATCCGTTATCGCTGCCCGGGGTCTGTGTCGGCTGGGCCGTACCCTGACCGATATTGATTCCGGCAATGGTATTCTGCACATCCACCGGGATCGTATCAGGGGTCACCTGGATCGTCGGCGACGGCTCAACCGTCTTGAAAAACGGTGTGGGCGTCGTCCCCGACTGTCCGCCGTTATTTACTTCGTCCGGCGGCTGATAGCAGCCTGTCAGCAGCAGGCATAATGCCAGCACAGCCGCCAGTCCGATAATCTTCAGATTTCTTTTCATTCTCCCTCTCGCCTCCTTTAGCTGATAGGGATAAGGTTCCTTAATCAGTCCTTTGTGGGAAATAATTCAATAAACGTGTTATAGTGGTCTTCCGTGTACCAGACGTGACCATCCGTCGAGTAGATGATACGGTACGCGTTTCGTTTTCCGCCTTTGTAAAAGCAGTCCGCTTCATAATACTTCCGGCCTTTCACAACCGGCAGCTTCTGCTCATAGTTTCCGAAATAGTCTCCGCCGATGCTCTTGCCCGGTGCAACATCACTTACTTTGTTGCGCTTATATTCAGGATCCCAGCCAAGAGCCTGAGCTTCTTTCTTCGTGATAAAGTTGTCCGGTAATTCTCCGTGTTCAAAAATGTAGTCAGCAATCCGCTGCGCTTCATCCATCGGGCCTGGAGTCGCGGTGGGCTCCGGCACGGCCGTGGGTGTTTCCACGGCAGCCGTCACCTGCGGCGCCGCGGTATTCTTTTTCTTTTTCGCCGTTTCCAGCGCATTCGCCGTGCAGCTGCTCAGCAGCAGCATTGCTGTTAATAACAGAACGAATAGCCGGACAATTCTGTTTCGTCTGCTCATAACTGAACCTCTCCGATCCGCTTCATAAGTTTATTTATGATAGCGTTCGTTTGCGTTGATCTTCTCCGCCCGATAGAGTTGTTCCAGAAGCATGACTCTGGCGAGCCGGTGCGGAAAAGTCATCGGACTCATGGACATTTCCTCGTCCGCCCGGGCCAGCACATTTTTGCCTAGTCCCAGGCTGCCGCCGATCACAAACACAAGGCTGCTCATGCCGCCGGTTTTCAGTTCCGCCAGGTGTTGCGCCAGCTCCTCAGATGAACGCAGTTTTCCCCCGATGGTCAGCGCAATCACCCGGTCCCCCGGCCGGATTTTTGCCAGAAGGGCTTCCCCTTCCTTTGTTTTCAGCTGCTCCTCCAGCGCCGCGGAAGAACCGGAGGCGGGTTCCGGCAGGTCCGGAACCTCGCATTCCTCGTACTTCCCGTACCGGCTCAAACGCTTCAGGTATTCATCCGCCATCTGCCGGTACGGCTTGTCCTTCATCTTCCCGACGCAGAGAATCTGCATGCTCACAGCCGCTCCACCCGGGGCAGGCTATCCCGCTCAACCAGGGTCCAGGCCATGTTCACACTGCGTTCCCGCTCACCGACGATCATCCGCAGCAGCTTCTCCGCCGCCAGGGAACCGAAGGCTTCCTTCGGATGGCCGAGTGTGGTCAGCTTTGGTGTGGCCATTTCAGCGTATGCCGTGTTGTCGAATCCGATGAATCCCATCTCATCCGGCAGCTTCATGCCTTCCTGGGTCAGGCGATTCATCAGGCTGACAGCAAACACGTCGTTGTAGCAAGTCATGCAGTCCATTTCATGGTTCTTCAGCCGTTCAATGAACTTGGTGCCTTCCGGATTGATCTGCCAGGACATACGTTCGTTGGTGCCGAACAGCAGCAGGTGCTCATCGGGAATGATGACGCCTTCGCTCTGCATTTCGTCCAGGAAGCCTCTCAGCCGTTCCTTGCCCTGGATATCGTCCACCTTGAACATTCCGCCCGGCTTCCGGTATCCGCGGCTCAGCACTTCACGCGCCGCGGTCCGTCCTCCGCCGTAGTCGTCCATCACCACGTGGGGCACATTCGTCATACCGGGATAATAAGCGTTCATGAACAGAACCGGGATGTTCCGTTCCGCCAGACGACGGTACAGATCCTCGTTCTCCGTCTCCCGGGCAGTCTGCACGCCTTCCACGATCAGGCCGTCTACCTGACCGTCCAGCATGCGCTCCAGGATGCTCCGTTCCGTCTTGCTGTCGTTGTAGGTGGCGCTCAGGTTCATCACCACGCCGTTCTCGCTCAGCACGGATTCAATACCCGACACGATGGACGGGAAAATATAGTCAGTAATATAGGACGTGATTACGCCTACATGGACAGTGCCCTGCATCCTCCTGCGGGGTCCGTGGCGCACGTAGGTACCGCTGCCGCGGCGCCGGTCCACCAGACCGTCCTCCTCCAGTAGTGCAATTGCCTGACGAATGGTCTGGCGAGACACATTAAAACGGAAACGCAGCTCCTCCTCTGTCATCAGAGTCTGTCCGTCACGAAAAACGCCTTCCGCGATCTCTTTGCGCAGAACGTCCGCAACCTGCAGATATTTGGGCTGATCCGCCACTATGAACACATCCTTTCCCCATTATGTTGTTCCTATAATACCAGACAAATCTGTAAAATTCAATACATCTTCGTAAAAAGGTACGGACATTTTTGGAGTCATCCCCTATAGGCATGTAACTATCTCACACAAACACAATCCTCTGACAAAAAACCCGTTCCGGATTTTCTCGGAACGGGTTTTCTTTTTAGTCTGCAGTATCTGTCACATTCGCCGTTCTACGGCGAATATTTCGCATCCTGCGAAGCAGGATATTTCATAATGGACGGTACGTCCATTATTTCACATTTGCCGCAGGCAAATATTTCATATCAATTCATCATGCGTCATGCATCATGAATTGATAGATTCCAATCCCCGCCGCAATCCCCAGATTCAGCGAGTCCACTTTCTCGTTGCTTTCAATCCGTACTGCCTGCCCATACGTCGAAAACTCCTTCGGCAGGCCTTTCCCTTCGTTTCCGAAGATCAGGGTCCATTTCTCCGGCCGGGTCTTCACCGCCTCCTGCAGCGGCACAGACGCATCCAGCATAAACGGGAACAGTGTCCTGTCCGGGAACGCTTCCCGGTAATCCTCAAACTGGTCGTATACCTTCACCCGGAGCTGGAACAGGCTGCCCATGCTCGCCCGGACTGTTTTGGGATCAAACAGATCTGCGCAGGGACGGATCAGCGCCACGTCTTCAATCCCAAGGCCTAGAGCTGTCCGCAGGATTGTACCGACGTTTCCGCTGTCCCCGGGATTGTGCAGCACCACATGAGGCTTTTCCGGATCCGGCGCGTCCTCAAACTTTTCGAACACAGCTGCCGCGTAGCAGTTTTCCTTTCCGCTGATCCGGGCCAGTACACGGTCAGCTTCCTCCACCCGTATCCCGGCCTTATCCGCCAGTGCACGCAGCCTGTCCGTTCCTTCCCGTCCCGCGGCGGAAGAATGGATCAGTACCCGCCGGGTTTTCTCCGGCCGGTGCATCAGGCACTCCATGCTGGGAAAGATTCCCGGCGCGTAGCTGTAATTCAGTGCGCTCTTATACGCAGATAATGATGGCATTATGTCTGCTCCTCTCCGGTCTTATGCAGATGCTTTACGTTCTCCAGTGAGATCCAGGTGCTGCAGCTGTTCTGGTCAAACATGAACTCCACCTTTGCCCGCTCTTTCCGGTAATCAATCTCGGTCACCTGTCCCTGGCACCCGCTGAACAGCGGATCCTCCAGGGTGACCTCATCCCCGAGGCGGCAAATTTTCATCGAGCTGACCACCCCATCTTTTTCCAGCAGCCGCATCGCAAAGTCAAGATCCGGACCTTGCAGCTCGTATCCGTCATCCTGTTTGCCGACCCGGCGTACGATGCCGTTGATCCCGGAGAATTTTTTGTAGTCTGTTAGACGCTTCTCGCTGTAGATAAACACATATCCCGGCAGCAGGTCAAAACAGCGTTCAATGTTTTCACCCTGCTTCCGCTGTTTCCGGATAATCTGGGGAGAGAACGCCCGGCTTGCTCCCTGTACTTCCATCAGCTGCGCAATCACTTTGCATCGCTGCGTCACGCAGAACAGACAGTACGCAAACAACAGACCCGCTCCCCTCGTCGTATTCATTCAGAATGATGTATTAGTTTATGATTTCATCCAGCCGCTTTTCGATTCTCTCCGCGCACTTCTTCGTGCTCAGCGCTTCCCGGATGTAGGCTTGTCCGGCCCGGGTGATCTCCTCCCGGTATGCCGGTTCATCCTTCAATCGCCGCAGGTAATCTGCCGCTTCGTGCACATCCGCGTCCGCCCAGGTCAATCCTTCCGGCGCATCCTGGTAAGCATCTCCTACGGGAATCTGTCGGCAGCTGACGTTACAGGCTGCGCCGTCCGGCATAAACTCCGCGTTTGCGGACCAGCCCGTCGCCACCGTAGCTGTACCCAGGTTCATGGCTTCCGCCATTACCAGCCCGAAGCCTTCACTCCGATGCAGGCTGAGGAATACGTCACACAGGCGGATCAAGCTGTTCAGCTGTTTTCTTTCCAGCCGATCCGTCATCAGGATGTAGCTTCCCGGCACCAGTTTCTTCTCAACATAATCAATATCTTCCGGTTTCGGATTGCTGATCTTGATCAGTAGTTTAACATGCTCCGGATGATCTCCATAGGCTTCCCGGAAAGCATCGATCGCAGCCCCCGGGTTCTTCCGGCTGGCATAGCTGTTGCTGTCATACATCGTCAGCACCAGGAAGTCCTCTTCACTCAGGCCGAAGTCCGCCCTCGTCAATGTTTCGTCATAGGGTGTTTCCATACCATAGGGGATGACGGTTATCGGTTTATCCGTTGCTTTACGCATCGCGCCCGCGATGAATTCCGACGGAGTCCAAACTTCATCCACATAGTCAATCATCGGAATCCACCGGTCCGGAATCTGCTCCAGTTCCCACAGCCATACGCCGATATTATAGTGTCCGTTGAAATGATCCCGTGGGAACATGCCGCAGGCTTCCTGCCACTGATCCGGATTGATATGGATCACGTTCACCGCGTATTTATTGTCTTCAGTCAGCCGATCATCAAACGTCGTATCGTTCTGCGGCAGCCAGTCCAGGAAATCAGTGTTCAGCAAGATATGCGGAACATTGCTTTCCTCCAGCGCCCGGGCATACATCTTCACACCCTGCGCCAGTCCGTTTTCCGCTTTGAAGAAGCCATACAGGTTGATTCCCTTCGGATACTTTCCGGCAATATACGGCGTCGGAACATCCGTATGCGTCTCCAGCGCGTCAATCACTTTATTGGAAAACAGATGACGGATCCTGGCCGGAACCAGCTTCTTGATCCACAGATCCGAAATCAGCCAGTACCGGATCCGTGTTTTCGCCCGGTTCATCAGCGTCTTAATATCCATCCAACAATCCTCAGTTCACAATTAATTATTCATTGACCATTACCTATTTCCGTACATCTTCTCATAGTAGTTCTGGTATTCCCCGCTCACAATCTCTTCCCACCATTCACGGTTGTCCAGGTACCACTGGATTGTCTTTT
>Ga0310786_10001923_pt1 | contig 32777 bp, 23 predicted proteins | sample AusTroGonzalo_MG_FD_203881 | JGI IMG/M metagenome (GOLD analysis project Ga0310786, IMG submission 203881) | Bovine rumen microbial communities from tropical cattle in Woodstock, Queensland, Australia - Gonzalo_03 (v2) (version 2) | ecosystem: Host-associated > Mammals > Digestive system >...
TTCAATTCGCGGCGAAGCCCTGCCGGTGTCGCGTCGTCCGTCGTGCCGGGAAGCCCAAGCAGCAGCGCCTTGGTTATCCGCCGACGCGTCTCAGCGGACGCACGCTTCCAAAGCCGCGCCGCACGGGCACGGGACTTCGCGTCATAGTCGCGCGCTGCACCAGGACGCTTCAAAACAAAAAGCTCAAACGCGCAGACCTCGTCGGCATTATACTCAAGCACCTCCGAGCCGTCGGGAAGCTCGAAATGAAGATTCGTCCTCGCCCAATCATGGACAGGCATGAAGTTGTAGCACACGGTCTTCACGCCGACCTTGGCAAGATTGCAAAGGTTGGCCTTGTAGTTCTCAATGTACCTTTCAAAATCGCCAGAGCGTTTCTTGATGTCCTCGTGGACCGGCACGGATTCCACGACCGACCAGACCATGCCGTTGTCTCGACAGGCCTTGGCGACTTCGCGTATGCGCTTCATCGGCCAGACCGCGCCGACAGGTTGCCCATAGAGCGACGTCACGACGTCCGTGACGTGCGCCTGCCGAATCTCGCGGAGCGAAATCGGATCATTCTCTCCAAACCATCTCCAACCAGCTTTCATCGGAGCTCCCCCTAAAACCCGTAATGTTGCGTGAAGATGAGGTCGGGGACGACGTCGGGACGTTCCCCTTCAAACTCCGTCGCGAAGATTCGAAACGAACCCTTCATCTCAACTTCCGCCGCACCCTTAAGTCCCGACGGCCCCGACGCCTTGCCGCCGTAGCCCGCAACCGCCATGTTCTCGGTCAAGTGGATTTTTCCGTCGACATTCTCGAAGCTCACATTGCCTGTTCCAGATTCAAGAACAAACCCGTTCCCCGCTTGTCCTCCGTAGCCTCCGCCGCCGCGCATTGCGCTTTGGCGGACGGGTTGGCGAAGGAGGATTCCCCCCTTATTCCTTCCCGCCGCCGCCCACTTCACTTCGCCGCGATTGCCGATAAAACGATAGTCGTCCTTGTGCATCGCCCATTTCCCGAAACTGTTCATCTTTGACTTACCGGGAACACTCGTAAGCGGGCCCAGACCTTCCCAATCAACGCGGTCAAACCTCTCCGGCATTTCGAGCGTGAGACCGAACTCTGCAAACTTGACATCCGTGACGCATTTCGCGCTTGGCTTCAGGTCGTACGCTATCTTCATCTTCCCGTCCGACTCCGTCGCAACGGACACATCTCCTTCGACGAAACAATCCTTGCGTCCGTCGATCAACCAACGCAGGCGATAGGTTTCAACCGAATCCTTCTTTGTTGTAGAGACGACCTCCGGCTTAACGAGATACTCGCTATGGGCATACGGCTTGGACCCGCCCATTGTCTGTATCGACTGGCACATACCCGGCTTGCGCCCGATTCGCAGAAGAAAGCATTCCGGCGCGTTTCCGCCTACGCTTCCTACGGTTCGTGGGTGAAGTTCGAGTTCCGAGTTGGAGTTCGAGATTGGACTCCAACTATCCAAATAAAGGGCGCGAACGAGCCAATATCCATCCTTTGGCGTCCCATCGCCATAGACAATGCCGTCTGTAGCGCGGTCGCCCCACGAGTCGATGAAATGCCGCTCGTCAATGTAGTTGCCCTGAAACTCACGCGGCAAATCGCGGCGGAGGTCCTTCGGCAACTTATGGTTCGGCGTCACTGTGCGCGTGAGCGACAGTTCCTTCTCAAACGCCTCGCCGCTGTCTGGGTGCATGACGCTTTGATCGATCCACGCCCAGACGCAGCCGCCCATCCACACGTCTGGACGCGCCCTCATCCGGCGGTAACGATCCTCGAAGTCGTTGAAGCCGTTTCCGCAGGCGTGCGCGAATTCAGTCTGGATGAGCGGTTTCGTCGCGTTCTTCTCGTATTCGCGCATGTTCTCGGGACTCAAGTAGTGCGGCGCGATGAAATCTACGTCTCGCTCGGGATGATACAAAGTCTCTTTCGCTTGGCTTGACCCGATCTGCGGGAGCCCACGCGGACGCGTCGGGTCCTTCTTCTTCGCGTAGGCGAGAACAGCCTCGGTATTTGGCGTGAAAGAGTTCTCGTTGCCGAACGTCCAGAAAATAACGCTCGCAAAGTTCTTGTCGCGGCGCATCGTCGCCTCAGTGCGCGTCAGCAGCTCGTCGCAGTATTCTGGACGCCTCAGGTATGTCGCTCCACGAGAACCAAACGGCACTTCGTCGACGACGTAAAACCCCATCTCATCGGCGAGTCGCAGGAAGTCTGGGCCAAACGGATAGTGGGCCGTCCTTATGCAGTTTACTCCGGCCTTTTTCATGAGTGTCATCTGGCGGCGACGCTCGGTTTCCGTAATGGCGCGGCCGAGAACGGGATCAATCTCGTTCCAGGCAACACCTTTGAGGAATGTTTGCTTGCCGTTGATTTCAAGATGCCTATCGACGAGCCGCACGATGCGAAGACCCTGCGGCTCTGCAATGCGCTCGATCTTTTTGCCCTGGGCATCGACAAGCGTTACGACGAGTGTGTAGAGATATGGGTCCTCCGCCGACCAGAGATGGGCGTTAGGAACAACGCCAGATACGGAGATGTTTTTGACAGGATTAACAGGATTTACAGGATTGTCGGGGATGGGGCGTTCAAAGTCCAGCACATGAACGCCGTTGTCGTCGACAAGCGAGAGATAAACCTTCTTCGCCTTGCTCGACTTCTTATCAAAGACGCCAACCTCGACCCTAACAGAAATCTTTGCGCTCTTTGCGTTCTTTGCGGCTAAATCAAACTCCTCCGTTCTAAAAACAACATCCTCGATATGGTCATTTGGAACGGTGAAGAGTTCGACGCTTCTGAAGATTCCTGCGAGGGCCCAGCAGTCGTTCGTATCGAATAGCCAACCACGCGAGCGCGTAATAACCTTTACGGCTATCGTGTTGCGCCCTTTTACGAGCTTGTCCGTTACATCCCACTGCGCGAGGTTGTAGGCGCTACCCCAGCGGCCTACATGCTTGCCGTTGAGCCACACCTCGTAGCCAAAGAGCACTCCGTCAAAGCGCAGAATGACGCGCTGCCCTTCCCATGCCGGATTCCAGCGAAAGCGCCGAACGTAAAAGCCGCTCGCCTCGTCGATCTGGTTTCCATACTGCGGCGACTTCAATCCCTGCGTCTCCCAATTTCCGGGAGCGACGATGTCGTCCCATTCGCGCGTATCGAACCCTGGCTCGTTCCATCCCTTCAGCTCGTCTGGCGTGCCAAGGCCATTCACAAGTTTGAACGCCCACGTGCCGTTGAGCGACGTCGTAAAAAGCCGGTCGCGCTTCGGGTATATCTTCCGCGCGCCCTCGTAGTCCGCGCCGGGGAGGTCACCGCGGCTCGTCGCCGCCGCTTTTCCAGCGTCGTCGTCCATTCCCGCATCCCACTTCGGCGCGGCGCATGATACGGCGCAAAGTATCGACGCAGAGAAAATAAAGACAAATCGCATATTCATCCCCTGTCTATTTCAGGACAAACGCAACTCCAGGCTCCTCAACAATCGTCGCCGTCACTGTTCCATCGGCAACCGCAATCCTTGCCTTGAGCCTCTTGGCGAGACCATCAACCGTCACAAAGCGCGGAAGTGTCGCGGCAGTCACGTCCGATCCACCCAGCGTCGTGTATGAAAAGAGATTCGTGACAGTCCCCGCCGTCCACGCCGGATCGCCAAGGACCTTTATCTTCGTCCCCACGGCAATCGTCAGGTTTTTCGGCGCGATCCCGATCGGCATCGTTACCGATCCGCCGTTGACTGTAAGATTCTTGATCAGCTTCGTGCCAAGCGTCAGGTTTGCCGCGCCGACCTTGGTGACATTGTTTGCCCTGCCTCCGACGCCGTTATAAATCGACACCTTGCTGTCACGATTCAAGTAGCCTATTGTAAGCGTATTGTTGTCGTAGCGATCCCACCATGCGCCATCGTAGCCGCCGAACATGACCGAAGCGCCCATTCGATAGCTATCGCTGTTGTAGCTCCCGTAGCTGTGGCCGATGTGCCAATAGGCGTTTGTTCCAGCGGCATTTGAATTACCCCACTGAATTACAGTGCGATTTAGTGTTCCGCCAGAAGTATAAACCTCTCCTTGAAAACCATTGTTGTCACCCTGGAAATATGCATTGCACTGTCTGGTTGCCGCGAGCTGCACCTTGTAGCAGCCCTCGCCGGAAATGTTGCCCTGTATGTAGATCTTGCCCAATCCTTCAGTATCGCCGACTGTATTGAACCAGTTGGTTGTTCCAGCCGTCATCACGATAGCCACCTTGTTTGTCTGAAACAAGTTGGACGGATTGGCAAAACCGGCATTCGCGAGCCTAACGGCGCCATCGCCGTCAACAAGCCGCGCAGAAAGCGTGCCGTCTGCCAAAGTGGCGTTCGCGTTGAATGTTACATTAGAGGCGTATGCGCCAGAAGCAAGCATCACCGTCGCCGCGCTGTTGAAGACGGCGACATCCCGCGAAACGTCGTTTGGATATGTGGAAGCCGGAACAATTCCATCATAGAGCCAGTTGGCGGGGTTGTTCCACGCGCCCTCGGCCACGTCTGGATTCCAGACAAATTTGTGCGTATCGACATCGACTTCGTAGGCGTATGTGTAGGCGACGTCGGTAATGGTTATCGTGCTGTTGCGGTTGTAATAGTAGGCGTATATCTTGTAGAGCGTTCCGGCCGTGACGTCAAAAGTCAGCGTGAGATCTGTATTGACGGCATTCGCCTGCTTTTGGGCGTATGCCCCGGAAGTGGCCATTGCCTGCTCGTTCGTTGCCACCATCAAATATGGATAGACCTTCTTGCCGGTGTCGATAGATCCAACCCGGAAAGTTATCGTAACAGAGCCGTCGTATGGTGCCGTCCATTCGATATGACGACCCGTGGCGCCGACGGAAGTTCCCGACTTGTTGGAGCCGACGTTTGCCCAGAACAGGCCGTTAGTCGTCATAGAATCTCCACTTTGGAGGAAGACGCCGAGCCCATCATAATCGACGGTCTGATTGCCCGTCGCCGCGATACCATCAACGATGTAGCTGGAGAAGTCCCAATTGACGACACGTGCCTCGTCCATGCCATAGCGACGAAAGACGGCCGTGTACGAGCCGTCCTCGACAGCGTTTTCGACGACAAACGTCGCATTGGATGAGACATCGTTGCCAAGCGCATCGCGCCAGCATACGAACGCGTACAAATCACGGTTGGCGCTTGCCGCCTTGAGAACAAAGTCGTTTCCGGCATAGAGCTCAAAATGGCTGGTGCTTTCGCCGCAGATAGACACCGAACCGAACTCTGCATTGTTCGGGGCGGCGGAAAGCGAAACCACCTGGCGTTCAGTTGATGCAGCAAGCTGCATAACCCTTATGTCGTCTATGGCGCCAAAATGCGACATCTGGCTTTCGAGCGAGAAGTAGAAATACCTGTACGGGAGATTTGGAATCTCTTCGCCAGGGAACTTGGCGTGCTGCGAATAGGCGGAAACTTCATACGTCTGATAATCGCTGCCGCCGACGGAGACCTCTGCCGTGCCGAGATCCATATCGACAATCATATCTACATCCGTCCAAGCATCCACGTTGATTCTGTTGGAAGGCTGTAGCTCCTCGTTCGCGTCCTTCACAAGGGTAACCTCAGCCGCCTCGGAACCGCACACCTTGGCGGATTTGCTTGTAAACTGCACGAGACCCACCGCTCCGCCGGTCGGGCTGGTTGTCGTTCCCTTTGCTTTGATTACGCCAAATGTGAAACTTCCTGCCGTGTATAGCGCCTTGAAGGACACGCGGTAGCGTCCGCCCGAAATCTCGCCCGCCTCGTCGAAGTCGTGGAACATGCCGAAGTTCTTCTTCGTCTTACCGTCGCTTCCGTAGCCCGTGCCGGTGAAGTCGTAGTATCCATCTTCGTTCTCCGTAAACGTGTATTCAGACTGCGTAACCGCGCTCCAGATTGAGGCGTCATCGCCATTGTCGCACACAAGCACCCTGCTCCAAGCCTCAACCGGATATTTGGCGGAACACGGGGGATTCGCACCCACCTGCCATGTAGCGTCGTCAGCCTTTGCGAACCAGACGAACGCCTTGCCGCCGACGGGGACGGTCAACGTCTCCCTGTCCTTCGCGCTACCCGCCGCCCTGTCGGAATCAATGAAGCCCGGCTGTTCGGGATTTATGAGCGTGCCGGACGATGCGTTGAGTCCGCCGACATCGTAGTTATAATATGAATAGTAGCGATTCGTCGTCGCCGCATCAGCGCTCACGACATCGACGACGGCCTTGTAGTAGTTGCCGGGATTGAGGATACGCATCGTGATGTTGGAAATAGTCACCGTCCCGTCGGCGTTCGTCCACGCCGCAACATCAGCGACGACCGCCTCGTTCACGTAGTCGAGCATCGTCGTGACCGGTGTATCCCAGAACGAGTTCGGCGCGACGCCCGCCTCGATTATCTCGTCCGTCACGAGCCAAGGCGTGTTGGCGACGGACGTTCCGAGGCCGAGCGTGGACTGGAAACCTTCCGTTATTCCCTTGACTACATCTGCCTGAATTTTCGCGGATGTCCCACCTTGGGCGCTCTCACCGGCGGCGACGATCGCAAGCGCCGCCTGCCAGAATGCATAAGCTCCCTGATCTTCGCCTGCGGTGTTGAGGTGGGTGCCGTCAACATTCTTGCCCTTCGCGCTCTGGTAGTAGTAGTTGATCGCGGCGGAGCGGTTCATCGAAGGGAACCGCTCGCAAATGCGATCAACTTCGCTGTTCATCCAGCTGAGGTAATGCGTATTCAGGTCGATGAACGCGACGCATGTCTCGCCCTGCGCGATCTTGTCCTCGACCCACGCCCGACCTCCGTCACGGATTCCTGCCAGCGACGCTTCCCAATACTTGGTTGTGCTATTCCAGGAGGTATGGCGCTCGACCGGAGAGACAACGAGCAGTTTCGCGCCCGCCGTCTTTGCGTCCGTGAGATATGCTTCGAGGTTGTTCGTGTAGCTTGCGACACTGCTCTCGTTGTGGCCGTATTCGACATAGAGATAATCGTCCGGCTTTAGCAGGCAAGACTGGCGGTGTGTCTTGGAGTTTGTCGCCAGGCCCCCTTCGCCCTGGTTGCAGATCGAGATGTTCGCCGGGGCCCAGCGCGAAAGGCCCGCGCCAACGCCGCCATAGTTCTGAAGCGAGAAGAACGGAACGGACATCGGATAGTCGCAGCCGGTCGAATCCGTGCATATCCAGATAGACTTGCCGACGTTCATGTTATCGACCGCCTCGCCGCGAACCGTGCCTGGAATTTGCGGCTGCTTGACAACCGTGAGCGACGCAAGCGCTGCATTCTCGCCGACAACAATGACGTTGATTGCGTTGTCCCGATAGGAATCGGAATACGCCTTGCAGAAGTTTGGCGCGAGCTCCACGCTCCATGCGAACGTGCGCGTCTCGCCAGGCGCAAGCACCATGTGGTGTGCGTGAAGGTGCGAACGCTCGGAATAGAGAGTGACATCAGCATTTGCGAAGGAAGATGCGTTCGCGACTGTGCAGGTGACGGCGTAGTACGCCCGCTCTTCCGCACGCATTGCGAAGCGCACCGGGTAGCGGCCTTCGTATGGCGAGGCGTTCGCGGGTCGATAGTCGGCTTTCGCAGGGCCGCACACGCATGAAAGGCCCGTCAGATCTGTCGCATTGCTGAGGACGATGTACTGCCCTTCGACAACACTAAAGCCGTCAATCTGTCGCACGTCGGTCACTTTTGAGCCGACCGGCACGTCGGTCTTGTAGGAGTTTTCCGTAGTGCCGAGAAAGCCATACGAAAACGTCGCGTTCGCCGTGCCGTCGTAGTAGCCCGTCCCCTGCACGTCATATATCGCGCTCGCAGGGACGGGGACAGACCCGTCGGACGTCTCGTTAACGCCGAACGTAAAGCGATAGACGCCGTCCGCAGGAACGGAACCTACGGTCCATGCCAGAACCATCGTCGGAACGGACAGTGCCGCTAAGCATGCAAACAATGCCGTCGGATTCTTTTTCGCCATCTTTGATTTCCCCTCCGGCAACAATTGTAGCATTTCCAGGAACATGCCACACTACCCTACAGGGTAATATCGGGGTACTGCACGAGAAAATCTGGAATATACATATGGCGGATTGTTCCATCGCTCATGTCAAGCCTGTCCATGGTCAAGAGCAACTTGCCGTCCGCCGACCGCACATCCTCAAGCGCGGCATATTCGCGTTGGCTTGTCTCTTCGCTCCCAAGCACAAAGGCCACCTGGACATAAAGCCGTTCCACGCCCTTGTCGCACACAAAATCGACTTCGCGTTCCTTGATCCGCCCGATGCTGACCTCATATCCGCGACGAAGGAACTCGAAATAGACGATGTTCTCGAGAAGTTGATCGACATCGCGCCTCAAACTGCCTCTCACAACCGTGTTTCTTATCCCCGTATCGGTGACATAGAACTTCTCGTCCACGGCGAGTATTCGCTTTCCAATTAGATCCTGCCTTGGCACACGCGCAATGAGAAACGCCTCTTCGCAGGCAGAAAGATAGTTCAAGACAGTTTCGACCGAAGTGTCCCTCCGTTCGCCTTTCAGAAAATCCACAATCCGCCGCGCCGAGAAAGTGTGTCCGCACTCTGCCATTACGAAACGGACAATTCGATCAAGCAGATCGACATCGCGAATCTGCTTTCTCCTGACGACATCCTTCAAGAGAATCGCGCCATACAAATCCTGAAGGTAGGCGCGACAGGCATCTTGATCATACCCCAACTTTGCGAGAAACGGGACGCCTCCCGTCATTAGGTACCTGTTGAACAATTGCGTCGTGTCTTCTTTTGGGAACGTTGGTCTTGCGGCCTCAACGAACTCGGCAAAAGAAAACGGCGTCACGCGAATTTCCACATATCGCCCGGTAAGGTATGTGGCGAGCTCTCCGGAGAGAAGCTTCGAATTCGACCCTGTTATGTAGATGTCTGCGTTCTTGCGCATCCGCAGGGAATTGACGGCTGTTTCCCATTCCTCGACATCATGTATCTCATCAAGAAAAAGATACACCATTTCATTTCCAGCTTCGCTCAGAAGCTTGTTCAAGTGGGCATAGAGGACGCCCTTGTCGAGGAAATGCTTATTCTCGTCGTCATCTAGATTTACTGCAAATATGCGCGCTTGCGGATTAGAAGTCTTTAATTCCTCTTGTATCTGTTCTAACAAGACAGACTTCCCGCTGCGCCGCATGCCAGTAATGACTTTAATGACATCTGTACCGACAAACGGGCGGATTTTTCGCAGATACAATTCTCTTTTTACCATTTATCACCCTCCAGTCATGTGCGAATTATAGCACAAACCATAACTGACACGCAACAGCAAATCGCCCACTTTGTCAGTTATACCCGACACGGCGCGACGAAAAGCCATGCGCGTCAGTTATACCCAACGCTCTTTATTGGTGCCGACACGGCGAGCGCAAGCGCGGAGAAAAGCGCGATGTGGCGGAGCATGCCTTGCCTTAGAAGTAGATAATAGCCGCTGGCTTGTCGCCGAGCCTGTATTCGATATACTTTTTGCCGTCGATGGTCACATACCTCTTGCGGACGACCTTGACCTCGTCATGCGTCTTAACGGTTATGTTCACGCTCTTTAGAATCAGCAGCTTTCCGCCGTCAAGATACGTGTCACCTGTGTATTCCGGCACAGCCGCCAGCGTCAGCGTACCCTCGCCCTTCTTGACAAGACCATCAGTATTGGAAGAATCAATCACGCCCGTCCACGTGCGATCAACGCCGCCGTCGTCGATCGAAATCGGCATAGTGGAGTTGACGAAGTTGGTGGAAAGGTCAAGCGTGACGGCCTCGTCCAATTTCAAAGTGCCCCCCTCGCCACCGAATGTGATGGGCGTATGCCACTCTTGTCCATCGGCAACGAAAGATGCACTGTATGGTTGAGTTTTTTCTTCGACAGACCAATATGTCTCGAATGCCGAATTCGCCTTGCAGTAGAGAACGCCGCCATTGACTTCGTATTTTGCCACCTCAGTGCCTGTGAAAGTCAATGTGCCACCACCGACCTTGCGGAGAATCGGCTGGTATTTATTCTGGGCAATTCGCGACGTGTACGTCGCTGAGAAATAACGTCCTCCCAAAGCATCATCCAAACCACGATTTCCGATTTCCATGCGGTAGCCAAAACCAGCCGAGTCACTGCCAGTGGATTGATAATTATGCGATATTGAACCGCTCAACGAACCGAAGTAGTAAGTTACACCACCATTACTGAAGAATGCACTTTGTTTTGAGCCGTTGGCTACATACCAAACGGCATTGGAACTTGACGCTTGCTGCGCAATCGACGTATTGCTACGGTAAGCACTTAGCCGCGCTCCGGTAATCGTTGCCTTACCTTCGAATTCCGTCATGTCAGCCTTGATCTCAATTCCGGTGGAGTCGCGCTCTACTCCGAAGGTGACGGCACCTGTACCCGTTATCTTACAGGTGCTATCAATTTTGTAGGTGTTGTTGTACATATAGAATCGCGCCGGATTCTCATGCGAAGCAGACACCTCAAATGACATATTTGCAAGTGTCAGATTTGCGGCATTGTCTTGAAAGCCAGCATCGTTCCCAAGCGTAACCTTGACATTGCTGGATGCTGCCGTCACGTCAGAGCAGACAGCCAACGCACCGGAAAGTGCTGTCGCATCGTTGAAGCGCATTGCCGCAACCGTCCTGTTTTCTCCCAGCGCAACCGTCCAACCGGAGAAACCAGGCTCTTCTGAAACCGGGAACACAACTGTATCGACACTCTGCGGCAGAGTGGCGACAGATTCGTAGCCATCAACGCTCCAGTTAGCAAGACTCGTCCAATCGGTGCTGCTTCCAACGGGCGACCAGATGTATGTTGCGGCTGTGAAACCAGATGTCTGTACGCCAACACTCCATGTTCCATCGTCGTTGTCGATGTAACCATAGCGGAAGATGTCAGACGGAATGCCCGAAAAATCAATCGAGTGCCCCTCCGTATGAATGGCCGAAGCGGTGACAGTAATCGTCGCACCGCTTGCGATGAATGCATCGGTTGCCGTCACGCTCACATTAGTCGCGTCGCCAACCAGCGTCAAGGACGTCGCTCCCGCATCGAGCACAATTGTCATATCATTGACCGCCGAAATCGACAACGCGCCAGTATTGGTATAGACATTGTCAGTCGTAATAAGCGTACCATTCTGCACCGTGCCACCGCCCGTGAAAGACGCAACCGTGTGCGTATATCCACCAAGGTCGAGAGTAGCGCCACTATCGACGAAAACCTCGGTTGTCGCTGCAAGTTGCACGAAGTTTCCGGCATCCGTGCAATCCCACTTCTTCATAAGGTAATGTTCAATCGCAGCACGTTCCTCAAGCGAGACGGCGCTGCCTAAACCGATAATCTCGGCGACCGCACCTGTGAAAGTAGCACCTGCATTGCCGAGCTGAAGACCACGCGTACCAGAATCAGGAAGATACGAAGCGAAAGACAGAACCGACTTTTTGCCTGCCGTATAATTTTTGGAAGCATTGGAGCCATCCAAATAAATCGGCCAGTTATAGTTTGAAGCCTGAGAAGAGGAATTGCTCCAACCATACCAAGTGGACCGATTTTGATAACCTCTTTTGTAAATGCCAAACCTCAGCTTATCACTACCCGGATTGCTCTTGCTCGTGAACAGGACGTTTTCATCGTCTTCATCCCCGATGACTTCATTCTTCTGATACACCGCGAACAGCGCACCATAACGCAAGTTGCCGCTCGGATACTCGTACTCGACGTTCTTGTTGAAGAACATCACCTCCTTGCCGGCGAAATAACCTTCATCTGTACCGACAGTAACATAAGCCGTTCCCTGCGACAACCAAGAACGCGTGCTATTGCCATTTGGTGTGGTGAATGCAACAAGCGCACCATCGGCAATTGTCATGTTGGAAGGATTTGAAGAATCAAGCCTCAAATCAGGCGAGGAGGGATTACGCGTTGCTACCGACACAGTTCCGGAATTGACATTGAACTTGCCAGCAACAGCACTCACGCCCTGAAGCGTAAATCCGCCCGATGCATTAAGCTCGCCTGCGCCAGTGAACTTGCCATAGAAAGTTCCGGAAGTTACGGTTGCACCATCCGCAGTCTCAATTGTCGCTCCGCCATTAAGAGTTTTCACCGACAGCGCCTTTGCTGACATCTTGATGGTGTATTCGCCATTCGCGGTGGAACTTGTTATACGCCCCGGCGTAAATGTCAAAGTTCCGCCAACATTCACATCACCTAAGACATTGATCGTGCCATAGCCGGAAATTGATATGCCAGCAGAGGCATAACTCTGTGTAATGGAAGCAAGCGTACTGGTGCCAGTCATGCTATCCCAGCGAAATGTATTATTACCTGCCACCACAAGACTGCCACCACCTGTAAAATAGCCTATCTGATTCTGCTTATTAGCCCGTTGTATTGTCAGCGTCTTACCCTCAGCAATTGTGACGTATGGAATTGATGCCGTTTTCTCTGCAAAATCGAGAGTTATATTCTTATTTACCGCGAATGCATCCTCCGTCACACCCTTTAACAGCGTAACTGTGCCGCCCTCTTCCGCCGCCGCGATTGCATCGGCCACAGTCGGATATTCCTGCCCGTTGTAAGTGGCGACTGGGACACGCGTCAACTCGTCACCCGAAAACTTGCGGACGTCGGCAGTGCCGGAGAGGGATACGGACGAAACAACCGTTGCGTTCGTAGCGGCAGTGAACCAAGCCGTGCCAGAGGCGTCGGTAAGAATGGCAAGCGAGCCGGAGGCGGGCTTTACCGAATAACGCACGTATCTCACGCCGCCGACAGTCGCAAAATCGCTGTAGAGCGTAAACCATGCGTTCGTGAGATCACTCGCGGCATAAGTGAAGTTAGTCCACCCGGACACGGTCCAGGCCATTGCGGAAACATTTCCCTCGCCGTCGTCAAACAGCGTAAACGCGCTCTGCACCTCCGGCCCCAGCGCCGGCAAGTCGGAATCAAGCGCGTCGGCCTTGATCTCCGAGACGAACGTCTCCATTCCCGAAGGAGAGACATACGGCAACGGCGTGAACGTCAGCTCCTCGCCAGGCGCTTCGAGGGAAAGCATCGTCTTGCCGCCGGCATCCTCATCCGCCGCAATGACGGCAGTGCCAGTCGCAGGGACAGTCGTCCACGTCCCCGCGCCATAAGTAACGCCAGTGGAAGAATTCGCTACGATTGCCGACCCCGTCGCAAGATCTGCGGTGAAATCTGCCGCGAACCATTCGTTCGTGACGAGATTCATTCCGTCGAATCCGGTAGCAAGAGCGCTGAATGCGCTTGCGATGGCGATAGACGTTGCAATAGCGAGTTTCTTCATTTTATCCCCTCTGGCGATGTGCAAATTAGTTGTAGTATTTAGTTGTAGTTGTAGAGTGGTGTTGCCAGCTCTTATGATTTACTGGAGAGTGAAGGCGAGGCCGATCGGCTCCGCAATGCAGAGGCAACGGCGACCGTTCACTGTCCGAACCCTGAGCGACCAGCGGGCCGGATCGGCACCATCCGGGAGCGTAAGCGCAATTGGAGTCACGCGGTTCCTAAAGCCGACGACAGACGGAGCGGCGGCAATGATGTAAGGCTCGCCGGGAACGAGCGTCACGCCGGATGCATCGACGGCAACCAGATTGGAAACATCAATCGAAGCATCGTAAACCGCGCTTCCAGAAGTTTCCGGCGCAGTCAGTGTCGTTCCGACGGGATAGGCATACTTCGTCACGGTAGCGCCAACAATGCGATTTGCACCGGAAAGAGCATTCACCTCAAGCTCAGTCCCCTGCGGCACGACGAGCATTCCCTCCTCAACAGTCGTAAGACCTGTGTAGAGCGGCACAGCGGTAAGTTCCAGCGTTCCCGAGCCCCTCTTCGTAAGGCCGCCGACGTTGGACGCTGCAAGAGGATACTCCCATTCACGATCGACTCCGCCATCGTCAAACACTATGGCCGAAGTCGAATCTGTTATATTGGTGGAAGGATCGATTGCAACTTCCTCCGTAAAGCGCATACCTCCTCCAGTAAACGTATACCCCAGGTAAGGCTTAGTCTGGTCTGATGTAAACTCTATCACCCCACCCTGCATTTCGTAGGAATTCACGTTCTTTCCGCTAAACGTCATTGTGCCTGTCCCTACCTTGACTATTTTGTCTGAACGGTCGTAAGCCGTGCCAAACTGCCCCGACAAGGTAAACGACGTGTTCAATGCGCCAATCACATCGGTTGCAACACCCTTCCAATTGGCGGCTACGCAACGCCTGTACTCGCCCGACAGTTCGCCGAAGTACCGCGTACCGGTTGCAGGCGCGAAGTTGCGCGTCTCGCTATTGCATATATCCCATTTCGCCTTGGCGCTAGAAGCGGCCGCCGAAGCGAGATGCGTTGCATTACGCTTGCTTCCGTCGTCCTTTACGTAGATTGTTCCTTCGAAATCGCTGTTGTCGCCCGCCAGTTCGCACGAAAGGCGCGGACCTGTGAACATAACCGTTCCGCTTCCCGTCAGATTGCCGTAAAGCCAAACATCCGCGCCAGACGCATTACCAGAACTGATTGACTTTATGGTATTGGTGGTGGAGACAGACGCCGCAATTACCAAGTCATTGCTTATAACAAGACGTGCATCGGAAGAAGAATATGTACTGAAGCCCGCATCGTCGCCAAGGGTTATCACTCCCTCGCCATAAACCTCGCCCGTCTGAATCAGTGCTCCGGAAAAGGTCGTCGCCCCGTCCACAGTCACGTTCGTGACCGTTTGTTGCGACGGGAGCGAAACCGTCCATGGGGCGCCCTCCAACGGGAAACGGACTGTATCGATAGCAAGCGGAGCAGAGGCGGCGACCTCAGCGCCAATCTTCCAGTTGCCTGGTGTCGTCCAGTCTTCATCGACCGATCCAGTCCAGGCGAACGTCTGCGGCGTGCGCGTGGCCTTGACAATGTAGCCGCCCTCGCCAGCCTCCACGCTCATCGTCGCGCCGACAACCGAAACCGCCTCTTCAACGTCTTCAACTGTCGTACCTTCAGCGAGTGCGGCAATTGTCAGCACCGCCGTTTCATCTTCCGTGCCCGTGAAAGGAATAGTCAACTTGCCGCCAGCGCATGAGAGTTCGGTGATTGTCGTCCCCTGCGGAACAACGAGCGTACCTGCCTCAATCGTCGTCGTTCCGGTGTAAGCCGGCACGGCCGCAAGAGTCAATGTCCCGGAGCCCTTCTTTGTAAAGCCGCCGTCGTTGGACGCGGCGATGGCCGTCGCCCAGGTTTCAGAGCGGCCTTGATCGTCGTAGGTTATGGGATAATGAGAATTTTTCAATAGCGCCGAAGGATCAAGAGACTTCTCGGCGGTGCCAAGCTGTAACACGCCCGTTGGCCCTGTAAACGTTATGTAGTACGTAGCGGTGTTGTAAGGTATTGAAGCAGTAAGTTCAAGTATGCCGCTTTGAATCTCCACAAGCGATAGATCTGAACCTGTAAATGTAACCTTGCCCGTTCCAACCTTTCGGAAAGTCTGATAGTATATATGTCCGCTATCCTTGTAGCCGCGACCGAACTGACCACCAAAAGAACAATCTTCGTTCCTTCCGCCAATTTCTATGACATTGCCGCTGTAACTAGCCGTGTACATGATGAAACGGCCCTTTAGAGCGCCAAACTTTATGGAATCAAGATTGCTCGCCGGAATGAGATACACTGTATCATGGCTTTTTATGTCCCAAACGGCATTCGCGCTCGCCGCACCAGCCGTGTAGAACTGCGTGGCGTCACGATTCGCCCCCGTGGAAACCCACGACTTGAAGACTCCCGAGAACCCAGAATTGTCAACCGAGTAGAATTTAACGCCCCAACCCTGGCCATTAGAAAATCCATGCACATTACCGCCACCGGAAAGGTTTCCGTTGAGGTTTATATGCATTCCATCGCACATGAAAACCGACGTATACCCCTCTGGCACGCAGACATTGGAATCGACCGTCAATTGAGAAACTCCACTTACACTGCGAAGTCCAACGTTCTGAAGCGTCAACGTGTATTCGCCCGTTATGCTTTGCGCAATGAGATAACGGGAATCTTGCCTATTGCCCGAGCAGGAAGGCGTCTTGTCTGTTGCAAGCGTGACATTCGCACCAAGCGTCATCGACGTGACTTGCGCGTTCCCACCAGAATTCGTGATGTTGATCTTAACGGCAGAATTGACGATCACATCATCAGAGCTTGACGGCAAGGCATCGTCCTCTCCGAGTGCAGGGCCGCCTTCTGAAAATGACCAAGACGACTTGTCTGCCCAATTCGCATCATCACCGCCAATCCAGTAGTATGTCTCCGCATGGACACTATGCACAGCAACAACGACCACTGCCGCCAGCGCGGCGATTTTACCGATGAGGGACGAGGTTTTGGACTTCATGGCAGACACTCCTTTGGCTTTTGTATGCTTGTATAATACCAAATCTGCCAAAATTAGCCTACCCCCCAGGGGGTATTTCGTGTTTTACAAGCTTTTCCTTGCGGCCGTCGCCGAGAATCCAAAGCGCAGAAATGAAGCCAGAGGCGCAATCGGCAGGCAAAGAGGCCTCGACGAACTTCCGCCCCGCGTCGGGGCCAAGGACAAAGAGCGTCGTGGAAAGGCCGTCAGCCCACATCGCCGACCTGCTACGGACGGTAACGGAGGCTACATCTGCCGTAACTGCACCGCCTGTTCTTCCGTCTCGTATGTGGTCGCCCCGGAAATACCTCGCGCTCGTCGCAATAGACTCGCCCTCTTCAAGCTCGACATTCTCAGAGTATCCCTCGCCAGCCGGATTCTTGACGCCCACCTTCCAACTGCCCGTGACAGCCTTGAGGTTGCCTCCAAAATCCACGAGGATTCCGACGTTTCGCGGGATGGCCCCGTCTGCAACGAGCGCGGCAATCCTCTCTGCGGCAAGATCGACCGCAAGCCCCTTCGCAATCGCCCCAAGGTCAAGGGTGCCCTTTCCTCTCCAACGTGGATTGAACGCCAACCCCGAAGCCTTTGCAAGTTGAAAAGCAGCCTTGTAGCATCGCCGCGCAGCGGCAGCCGTGTCTTCTTGGCTTCCCGCGCCGCACACAGCCAAGATCTCGTCCTCCGAACGACATGCAAGCTTGGAAAGCTCCGACTCTTTGCTATGCGCATTAAAGAGCGCCTCTATTTCGCGAGAGGCTGCCGTGGCCGCAGACACGGCCTTCCTGGCGGGCGAGCCTTCTCCAAGGCCCATCCCGCGCACATGAAGCGTAGCGACAGTTCCCATTACGTTCCACGACACGCGCTCAACAGAGCCTCCGGCCTTGTAGCATCCGCAATGCAAAAACACCGCTGCGACGGTGCACGCGGACAACGCTGCCGCAGCCGCCCTCATGCAATCTCCACCGGGCGCTCTTGCGAGAGCACCTTCACGGCCACGTCGCGCCTTCCAAGCCCTAAGAGCGTCTCGCGCATCGCGTTCTCGGCGAGATGCGGGGCGTTGCACTCGCCGGAGAGGTGCGCAAGCGCGACGGTCTTCAGCTTCGGCGATGCAAATCTGGAGACAAGTTCGCAGGCCTCGTCATTCGAAAGATGCCCGCGCGGGCCGTAGATGCGCCTTATGAGAGATTGCGCGCGGCCGCTTGTCTTTAGCATCACCGGATCGTGGTTCGACTCTATGGTGGCGATATCCGCGCAGGAAAGCTCGCGCCCGACGGAATCAACAGGCGAGCCAATGTCAGTGCAGTGGAAATAGGTCTCCGATTCCCCGAGCCCGTCAGCGTGGGTCTTGATGACAAATCCTACGGGATCGGAAGTGTCGTGCGGAATCGAGAAGGCCTTCACGGAGAATGGCCCTGCGTCGAACACCTGCCCGTTCTCAAAGCAGGCAAACGCATCTTCGGGCACTCCACATTCATGGACGATGGTCTCAGCCGTCATTACGTTCGCAAAGACGGGAACATCCGGCCTTCTCGATGCAAACGCCTCAAGGCCGGACGTGTGGTCGGAGTGGGAATGCGTAATCATGACGGCCACGATCTCCATCTTCAATTCGCCCAACGCCGCCATGCGCCGCTCAAGAGTCCTTGGCCCCAGCCCGCAGTCTATGAGGACGGCAAGGCCGCCCTCCTCGACAAGACAGGCGTTGCCGCGTGATCCGCTCGCAAGCGAAACGACCCTCATCGTCCAAACGCTCGGTGCGCAATGTCCCTGCGGAAGAACATCCCCTCAAACGAAATCCCGCGCACCCGCTCGTATGCATTGTCAACGGCTTCGCGAAGGGTCGCGCCAAGGCCCGTTACGGAAAGGACCCTTCCGCCGGCCGTGACGACCTTGCCGTCAGACTCCTTGGTCCCGCAGTGGAATACCGTGGACTTCCCGTCGTCGCGCCCAAGGCCATCTATCACCTTGCCCTTCTCGTAGTCGCCGGGATAGCCGCCAGACGCGACAATGACGGTGGCTGCGGAGATGTCTCGGACGACGACGTCGGAATCCGAAAGCCGCCCCGTAGCCGCGTTGAAAAGCAGCTTCGCGAAGTCGCCGCCGATGCGCGGAAGGACGGCCTCCGTCTCCGGATCGCCGAAACGGGCGTTGAACTCCACGACGTTGATCTCGGAGCCGCTCTTGGCAATTGGACCGTGAGGATTCGAGTTCGCGTCGTTCACCATGAGCCCTGCGTAGAGGATGCCGCGATACTTTATGCCCCTTGCCGCAAGCTCGCGCACGACGGGCATGATTATCTTCTCCTTTATCTCTGGAAGCCTCTCGTTGGTGACGACCGGCGCCGGGGAATATGCGCCCATGCCGCCTGTGTTAGGCCCCTTGTCTCCGTCGAATATGCGCTTGTGGTCCTGCGACGAGGGAAGGAGAACCGCCCTTTCGCCATCGACCACGGCGAGTATGGAGCATTCTTCGCCGTGGAGAAACTCCTCGACAAGAACCTCGGAGCCAGCTGCGCCGAACCTGTTGCCGACAAGCATGTCGTCGATGGCCTTCTCGGCCTCTTCGACGGTTTCCGCGACCACCACGCCCTTGCCAGCTGCAAGTCCGTCGGCCTTTATGACAACAGGCAACCCAAACTGCGGGAGCGCCGCTTTCGCAGCCTCGGCCGAAGTGAACGTCTCCGCCTTTCCAGTGGGAACGCCAGCGGCGTTCATCACCTCCTTGGCGAAACGCTTGGAGCCCTCCATCCTCGCACCGGCCGCGACAGGTCCGAAGCAGGGGACGCCAACGTCGGCAAGAGCGTCGGCAAGGCCCGCGACAAGCGGAGCCTCCGGCCCCGCCACAACGAGGTCAGGCCTCTCGGCCTTCGCCCACGCCGCGATCCCCGCGACGTCGTCGGCCTTGAGCGGCACGCATTTCGCAAGCGAGGCAATGCCGGCGTTTCCGGGAGCGCAATAGATTTCATTCGGGGTGGGGTCGTTGGCGAGACGCCACACAATCGCGTGTTCGCGGCCGCCGGAACCAACTACGAGGATTTTCATATGTCGATCTCCCTAAAAAGGCCTTACTTGGGAAGCATGAGCTTCTGCCCGATCCGGAGGTTGTCGTTCTTGAGGTTGTTCATCTCCCTGATCTTCTTGACCGGGCACCCAAACGCCTGCGAGATGAGCGAGAGCGTGTCGCCCGCCTGGACTTCATACTCCTGGTGCGGGCCAATTACGACTTTCTTCGGCGGCGGTGGCGGCGGCGGAGCCGATTCCTTCTGGATCTTAGCTATGCGCGTAGAAAGGTCGCTTACGATTTCGCCGCGCATGCCGGCGACCTGCCTCTTGAGCTCCGCGACCGTCGCCCTGAGGCTTTCGATCTCGGCCCTTAGCCCACGCGTGTCGCCGCCTCCCTCAAGGCGCACCACCCTGCGGTGGAGTTCCTCAAAGTTGTTCTGGAGGACGTCGATCTGCTGCGAAACGCGCTGCATCTCCGCGTATGCCTGCTGCTGCATGAACGCCTCGCGCCCATGGGACTGCGCTAACACCGCAAACGGAAGCGCCGCAATTGCCACTATGGTTTTCTTCATTTCATTGCTCCTTGATGTTGGTTAGATAAAATACAATAGAGCCCATGCCACGGCGAGGACGGCAGAGAGCGCGAGAAACCGGCGCTGCTTGCGCCGCACTATCTCCTGTTCGACGGTGCGCCCGAACGTCCGCATGCCGCCAGCCGAGATGTAGCGCACGAGCTTCTCGCGGCCCGTTGCCTCGCCGTCGATTATCCACGGAGTTTCCGCGCTCGTGTAGTCGTGTGCAGCGGTGACTCCCGTCGTGTGTATCGCGCTCATTTTGCAGGCGTATCGTCTGGCAGGACTATCTCCTGCCCGCTTCTCACGCGGCCGTCCATCGAGATGACGGCCTTGTTCGCGTCGCGAATCATGCTCCATGCCGAGGAACGCCCGTAGAATTTCATGGCGATCTTGTAGAGTGTGTCCCCCTCCTGCACTACGTAGCGTTCAGGACGAGCCTCCTTGGCCGCCGCCTTGCGGGCGAGCTCCTCCGCTATGGCCCTGTCGGCCTCTCGCGCGGCTTCGCGCTTGAGCTTCGCGTCGGAGGACTGGACAATCATCGGCTTAGCGTCCGCATCCTCGTCCTCTTCGAGCAAAGCCTTTGCGGTCTTCACCTCCGATGCATCGGGAGCTGCCGCCTCTTCAGGAGTCTCTCCGGCCATGGAAGACTTGAGCCGTTCGTTCTCGTCAAGGAGAGCCGATATTCTGCGCATGGCGGATTCAAGGTCCGACGCGAGCTTCTTGCCCTTGGCCTCCGCCTTGGAGCATTCGGCCCTTGCGTCGTCAAGGAGCTTTTTCTCTCCTCCGACCTTGTTGAGGCCGTACTTGTCCGCCAGCTTGAGCGCAAGCTCCTTCTCGCAAGAGGCAAGCCTGTCGGAAGCGAGAGCGGCCTTGTCGCTTTCAGGCCGCTGGGCTATGTATTCCGCGAATGCACACGCCGCGCCGAAGAAGTCCTTGTCGGAATCCTGCAGGAGGCAGGCGAGCTGAAAGCGGGCCGACGAGTTTGCGGGATCCTTCCTGCACACCTTCTTCAGCCCCTCGATGGCCTGCGGGATCCTCCCCGCCTGGTAGTCGTCCATTGCGGAACGATACAGCCTGTCAGCCCGCTCCTTGGCAAACTCGTTGCGCTCCAAGTAGTCGCAGCCGCCGGCGCACGCAAGCGCCGCGCAAAGGAGAATCGCCTTAGCCTTCGTCGTCATCTTCGTCATCCTCTTCATCTTCGTCATCCTCTTCGTCTTCCCCGTCCTCGTCATCGTCGGCGTCGAACTCGTCCGGCGTGTCGTCGATGAAAAGATCGTCGTCATCTGACGCATCCGCCTTTTCAGGCACGCTCTCCTCGTCGGGCGATACCTCGTCAGGCTCGCCTTCCGCAGGCGAAGATGCGCCGTCCTGCGCAGCCTCTTCAGAAGCCTGCTCCAGGGTTGCGCCCTTTTCTTCCGCCTTCTCCGCCTTCTTGTACTGCTCGGCCTTCTTCTTTGGATTCGACCTCTGGAGAGTCGGGTCGAGGTCGTTGAGCTGCTGAAGCGAGGCAAGGCCGAAATGCTCGAGGAAGAACGCCGTCGTGCCGTAGAGGAACGGATGCCCCGGAAGCTCCGACTTGCCCACGAGCCTTATGAGCTGGAGGTCCATGAGCGTCTTGATGTTGGCCGTTACATCGACGCCGCGTATGTCCTCTATCTCGGATTTCGTTATCGGCTGGCGGTATGCGATGATGGCCAGTGTCTCAAGCGAGGCGCGTCCAAGGCGGTTGGGCCTGTCGAGCTTGAGCATCGCCCTTACGTACCTTCCGCAGGACGGAACCGTCTGCAGCCTGTAAGTTCCGCCAGTGCAGACGAGGGAAAAGCCGGCCCCGGCGACTTCCAAAGCCTTTTCAAGGCCCCTTACGGCCTCCTCTACCTCCTTGGTCGTGCACGTGCGATAGACCTCGGCGACCTCGGAGTCCTCGCCCTCCTCCGGCTCTACCGCGCGTATCGAGTCCCTTAGCTCGGAAACGCTAAGCGGGCTTTCGCTCGCGAAAAGGAGCGCGCCTGCTATTTCCTGCAGCGAACGCGGCAGCGGTATCTTCACGTCGTCATTCATAATCGTCAGGCCTTTCAAGCGGCTTGTCCTCCGGATCCTCCTTCGACGGGATGATCGTGATCTCGTGAAACGCCGCGTTCTGGTAAACTATGACGCGCCTCTGCCTGAGAAGCTCGAGAAGCGCGAGGAACGTCACGATTATCTCGCCTCTCGGCGAACGCTCGGGATCGAAGAGCGTCACAAACGATATCCGTCCCTCCTTGCGGACGCGGTCCATCACCAGCTCCATCTTGTCCGGAACGGAGAACCTGACGCCCTTCAGCTCCTCGTGCGGCATTTCGCTCGCGCGTGCGAGGACGTCGCGGAACGCCGTAAGGAGGTCGTAGATGTCGAGGCTCGCAATGGCCGTCTTCGCGTCGGCGGCTGTCTTCTCGAACTTGGGGCGTCCGCCGCCATAGTCGAAGCTGTTGGACCTCATCGCCTCCATCTTTTCAAGGCGCATCGCGGCGTCCTTGAACTTCTTGTACTCGACGAGCTGGCGGACGAGGTCAAGGCGCGGATCGACCCATTCGCCGTCGTCTCCCTCTTCGGCGACGCGCCTCGAAACGGGAAGAAGCATCCGGCTCTTTATCAGCATCAGCGTCGCGGCCATCACGATGAACTCGCCCGCGATGTCGAGGTTGAGGCGGCGCGCGTCGTCGATGAAGCGCATGTATTCCTCGGTGATGTGGCCGATGGGAATGTCGTATATGTCGAGCTCTTCGCGGCGGATCAGGTACAAGAGAAGGTCAAGGGGACCCTCGAACACGTCGAGGTTCACCTTGTAGTCATCCGCAAATAGCTGTTCCTGCGCCATAATAAGTGGTTATTTTAGCAAAAAATGGCCTCAAGAGCAACGGCTCGCGGGTCGCCTAACGCTTTAGGCGAGAGTCCAGTATCGCGGTCATTTCCGCAAGACGTTCCCGCTCTCCCGCCTCTCCTGAAAGGTCGTTAGACTGAAACGGGTCCTTCACGACATTGTAGAGCCTGACTTTTGCCGCGCCATCGCGCATGCGCGTCCTAAGCGCGACATAGTCGCCGACGCGCACCATTTGCTGTAGCCCGCGAACCTCGCCCTTCCTCGCCTTGAACTCGTTGAACGCCTCGGTCCCGCCGTCCCAGGGAAATTCATACTGAGTATAGACAGGCGACGACATCGGCGCGACTCGACCCTCTGCCGCCGCCATAAGGAACTTCATCCATGCGTGCGACTGAGACGGAGTAGAGTCCACCGTCCCCGGGGCGATCTTTGCCGGCCAGCGGACGAACGCAGGGACCCGCATCCCGCCCTCAAACACGTCGCGCTTCATTCCGTCAAAGGGACCAGAGGACGAGAAGGCGCGCGGATCTGCACCGTATTCGTCGGCGGGGCCGTTGTCGGAGGTGAAGATTATCAGCGTGTCGCGGTCGATGCCGCACTTCGAAAGATGGCGCATTAAGTCGCCGACGGCATCGTCCAAGCGGGTTATGCTTGTGGCATAGCGCGCGGCGGCAGGAGGCAAGTTTTCATACTTCGGGTCGATCCACGTGTTGCGTGTCTCAAGCGGCTCCTTTTCGAGAGGCCACGCCACGCCGTCCTTTGGATACGGGCGGCCCGGGACGTGGATGGGGTTCTTGCAAAGGAGCGAGTCGTCAGACTGTCCGGAGCCGTGTATCGTGTTGACTGCCAAGTAGAGGAAGAACGGCTTTTCCGGCGACCGCGCCATGTGGCCTGATATGAGCTCTTTGGTCTTGGCCATGAAAAGGTCCGTCGAGTAGATGCCGCTCGCTGACTTTGTGGCGTTTGCGCGGTTCTCGGTAATGCCCATGAAAGCGCCGCGGATTTGCCCTTCGTAGTGGTAGTAAGTATGGCCCGCCATATGGTCGAGAAAGCCGTAGAAATAGTCAAAGCCCCTATCGAGCGGATGAGAGGAAACCACCTCCCCCGACTCGCCGCCGCCGGCAATGCCCCACTTGCCTACGGCCCACGTGGCGTATCCAGCGGAGCGCATCACCGTGCCGAGGGTGTTTGTCTCCGCAATGGCGCGGTCGAAGCAGTTGTCGCGCAGAGAGCATTCGCCCTGGATGCGCCCCGTAAGGATCGAGGCGCGGCTTGGTGCGCAAACAGGCGCTGCGCAGTAGTGGTCCGTAAGAACTGCGCCCTCCCGCGCGATGCGGTCGAGGTTCGGCGTCTTTATGCGCGGCAATCCCTCGGCGCGGGCGTTCTGCCAAGTAAAGCCCGTGTCGCCCCAGCCAAGGTCATCCGCAAGGATGAAGATTACATTGGGCTTCTGTGCGGACGACGCCGAGCAGATTGATCCAAAGAGCAGCGTTGCAGCCAACAGCAGAATCTTTCTCACCACTCCTCCCCATCCATAATTTCAACGCGTATTATGTCACTACAACAAGAAGCGCTGCGGTCTCGCCAGGAAATCATTTCTTCCCGAAGACCGCAGCGCCCTCTGTGTCAACTCGTCTGCGTCAGTTTCCGAACTTGATTTCGAGCTTGTAGTATGTAGCGCCGGCTGTAGTCGGAAGCGCGCCAGGGCTCGTGGCGGTCTCGCCGGATCCGACGAACATGCCTTCCGCAACACTCGAAGAACATGCCGCGTCGTTATAGGAGTTGACGCGATACTTGACGGGAACGCCAGCTTCGGCATTCACGGCAACATTGCCGAGCTTGAACCATATCGTGCTTGCGCTGCTGTTCTGCACTGGCTGCACAATCGGCTTGGACGTCGGAACGGACGGCGTGAGACCGAGAACATAGCTCTGCCAATAAGTCGTTCCATTCGCCGCCGTGTCATTGATATGAGAAATGGCTTCAGACAAACCGGCCGCATCAGTGACGTCGAGCTTCATGTTCTCGGTAATCCAGGCCTTCGTAACTTTAACCGCCGGGGCATTGGTATCAGCAACTGGTATTACTACGTCAGCAGACCCGCTGGACGAGCCAACGATCTCTTTGCCATAGAAGCTCTCGATCTCAGTTTCACCAGAGAAGGCAATTGCGGAAATCTGCGCCGTCAAGGCCGCATCTTCAATCCAGCCGCCGCTTACGACGGTATAGGTGGAATCACCAGCTTTCTTGACGAGATAGCGGATATTGCCTTGATCAACATCTGTCTCAAGGACGATTTCATACATATTGCCGGGCTCAGGCGTTCCACTTGACATTTCAGCCCATTCTCCGCTGGTAAGCGCGAACCATTTCAGCACACCCGTGCCGTTTGTGCAGGCGCAGAGCGCGGTCTTGGCACCGACAAGCTCGGCCGTGCTCGGCAAATCGGAAGACTGAGTAACCTTCATCCGAGAAACTATGCGCGCCACCGGAACGGCGTTCGAATATGTCGGCTTAAAAACGAGCAGATCGTCAACGGCGGTGTCGAGCTTGATTTTCGAATCTGCTACAGTCGCAGTGTTGTCCCCAGATGGAACGCTTGTCCAAGCACCCTGTCCAGTAACAGTACCGGATATCGTCCCCGCAGGGAGCGAGGATGCGCTGACCGCGAACCAGTCATTCGTACATTCCACGTCGTACTTTACGCCAGCCTGAGACTGAAGAGCCACAAGGCCCATCGAAAGAACTGCAGCAAAACCAATTTTAGTATTCATGTTTTATACGATCCTTAGTTGAAGCACACTTGCCAATGGAACAACCGCAATCTACGGCAAACCATACCAACAACTACAATGATTATACCACAAACATGCCATGTCGCGCAAGAGGTGATTTTAGAAAGTTGACTGACGAAGAACACCCTCCCATTAGAGATCCGCGACTAATCTGCGGATATGCGGGACTGCGTGGGCATAGAGCCTGCGCCAGCCTTCGTCGAGCGAGCGCCCACTCCTGGGGCAATCGAGATATCCGCGCTTGCGCGCGCCAAACTCCGCATATGCAGGCGAATTCGCCATTTTCTCCCAGCTGTCGGTGGTCACATTCCCCAGCTTGAACTCGGGGCTTACGAAGAAGTCGCAGGGGTAAACGTCGCCATTGGCCTCGACAACGAGATAGTGGCGGCAGTCGTTCGCAAACTGGCACAGGGTAGGCGATCCCGTCGCAAGTTCGGCTGCGATGCTGTCGAACGTCCGCACGCTCACGCGCCTCTCGTCGCCGCGCCGCCGCCATTCGTCAAAGATTCGCACCATGAAATCACCCCATTCGTCGCTCCCGACAGCGAACTCGTCCGGCCATGTGCATTCGATATACTGGTGGTACCGGCTGCCGAGGTCATCGGCAAGATAGGAATATATCTCCTCAGGACGGCCGACATCGCGGTTCGTCACGAGCTGCAGCACGTTGACGTCGGCCCCCGCATCGACGAGCCGCTGGTATCCGCGGCGAAATTCCGGCGAGTCTCCATGGGGGCTTACGCCAACGAGCCAACCGGACTCGGCCAGGAACTTCGCAAGCGAGTCGGTGATAAGCGTCGCGTTCGTCTGGATTGAGAACTCGACTCCTGCACCAAGCTCCGCCGCGCGGCGAAAGAACCCCTCGCCCATCAGCGTCGGCTCTCCGCCCTGAAAGGCAATCGAGTGAATCGGAATCGGCAAGTCGCGGTATGACTCCACGATGTGCGCAAGGAGCGCTTCGTCCATTCTCGGATGCGGATCGGCGTGAAGAGACGCCCTGCTCCTGTAGAAGCAGTAGGGACACGTCAAGTTGCAGTCGGCTCCGGCCGGCTTTACGAGAAGCGAAAACGGCCTCATTCGCCTATCGGACCGTATTCGGCGGCGTCCTTGTAGCGGTCGTTGTCGCCAAGCTCCGCCCGAAGCTCCGCAAGGCGCTTCTTTAGCGCGGCGATTCGCGCGGCATAACGCGCGTCGACATAGCCGTTGTGCAGCTCCTCCGGGTCGCTTTCGAGGTCGAAATACTCCCACTCGCCGCGCTTGTAGTAGAACATCAGCTTGTCCGTCTTCGTGCGAACCCCATACCACGCGCTCGTCGCATGCTCGCCGCCCTCCACGTAATACCTGAGATAGCAGTCCTCGCGCCACTGGCGAGGCGTCTGGCCCTCAAGGTTGGAGAGGAAGCTCAAACCCTGCATCTGCGGCGGGCGCTGCGCACCTGCGAGATCGAGGAACGTAGGGGCGAAGTCGATGTTTGTCACGATGTCGTCGTTGACCGAGCCGGGCCTTATCAGCTTAGGGCAGCTTGCGATGAAAGGCATCTTGATGACTTCCTCCATCATGAAGCGCTTGTCGTAGAGCCCATGGTCCCCGAGGAAGAAACCCTGGTCAGAGGTGTAGATGACGAGCGTGTCGTCGAGGAGCCCCTTCCTGGCGAGATAGTCCCGCATCTCGCCAACGGAGTCGTCGACCGACTGCACGCACGCGAGGTAGTCCTGCATGTACCTCAAATACGAAAGCGCTGTCTTGGCGCGATCGTCCATGCCCTCCGGCCACGCATCAATGAACTTGCCGGATGCGTCCTTCGCGCCCTCGTATCTGCGCCCCTCGAACTCGAACTCCCCGCCGTCGGCGAAGTATTCGGCGAGCTTCAGGTCCTCCTTAGGACGCATGTGCCTGAGAAGCGTCATGGCCGTCGTCTTGATGGCCGAGGCCCGCCCTTCCCACTTGTCGAACAGCGTATCGGGAACTGGTATGTCGCGGAGCGTAAGCTGGCGGAAAGGAAGCTTGTACTTCGGCGCGGGCAGCCAGTTGCGGTGCGGGGCCTTGTGGTGCATCATCACGAAGAACGGCTTGCCTGTCGCGACCGCGCCGTCGATGACGTCCTTGGTGACGCGCGTTATGTTGTCCGTCGCGTATTCGCCGCGGTATTCCGTCTTCTCGATCTTGCCGCCTTTTTTCTCCCAGAACCACGGGTCGAAGTAAACGCCCTGGTTCGCATACACCATCCAGCGGTTCCAGTCCTCGTCGCGCACGGTCCCGGGCCCGCCGAGATGCCACTTGCCGATGAAGGCGGTGTAGTAGCCCGCGTCGCGCATGTAGCCGCCCACGGTCTTCTTGTCGCGGGAGATGTCGTTGAACACCGGAACCCCGTTCTTGTGGCTGTATTCGCCGGTGAGGATCCCGCCGCGGCTCGGAGTGCAGATCGGGTTTGTGCAGAAGCAGTTCGTGAGGAGCGCCCCGCTCCTCGCCATCGCATCAAGGTTCGGAGTCCTGTTGATCCGCGACCCATACGCGCCTATCGCGTGGGCCGCGTGGTCGTCGGTCATTATGTAGAGGATGTTCAACCTGCGGGCCTTCGCCGCCGCGAGAAACCCGCCTCCCCTGCACCCGGCCAGCGCCGCAGTCGCAGCCGCCATTGCGACAAAGTCGCGTCTCGTTGCATTGCTCATAAGCTCATTCCTCGCCAGGCATCTTCATTGCGCCTGAAAGCTCGCGCACGGAGCCGAAGCCCTTGCGCTCGCAGTAGTCGGCGATTCCGTCGTAGACCTTTGCCACGACGCCAGGATCGGAAAAGAGCGCCGTGCCGACGGCGACCGCCGTCGCGCCTGCGAGCATGAGCTCTATCGCCCCCGCCGCGTCGTAAACGCCGCCCATTGCGAGAATCGGAAGCTTCGTCACCCGCCTTGCGTCAAAGACGGCCTTCACGGCAACTTGATGGACGCAACGCCCGGAAAGCCCGCCTGTCACGTTTCCGAGGACGGGCCGCATCGTATCTATGTCGATCACCATCGCAGGAATCGTGTTGATAAGCGAAAGCGCATCGGCCCCGGCCTCTTCGCAGGCGCGAACATACGACGCAATCGACGGCACGTTAGGGGCGAGCTTCACGACAAGCGGCAGAGTCGTCGCCGCGCGCACGGCGCCGACGACTTCCGAGAGCACCGCCGGATCCTGCCCGAATGTGTGCCCGCCCGCCTTCACGTTCGGGCAAGATACGTTCATCTCTATCGCATCGACGGAATTCGAGAGCCTGCGGGCGACTTCGGCGTATTCATCGACCGATCCTCCCCAGATGTTTGCGATGAGGGGAACGCCATATGGCTCGCGCACCTCAAGGTTGTAGACATCCATCTTGGAGCGGACGAACGCATCGACGCCCGGTCCCTGCAGGCCTATCGCATTGACAAGGCCGCCCGGGACTTCGCAGTGGCGCGGCATCGGGTTTCCGTCCCATGGCCCAAGGCGCACGCCCTTGGCCGTCACCGCGCCGAGCTTCGAGTAGTCAACTGCCCCGAGATACTCCGTGCCATAGCCGAACGTGCCGCTCGCGACAACGACTGGCGAGGGCATCTTAAGCCCGCCAAGATCCACCGACATGTCAATTTTCGCCATCACATCTCCCCGTTTGTGCCCACACGGCATATTATAGCATAATTTTCGCTTCTGTATTTTACGCTTGCATTACCGCCTCCCGTATGATATACTACGCATTCGTTTCATCCATACGGAAAGGAAATAGGTTACAATGGTCAAATTGAGAATGCGCCGCACAGGTTGCACAAACCATGCGACATACCGCATCGTGGCGGCCGACTCGCGTTCGCCCCGCGATGGAAAGTTCCTCGAGATCCTCGGGTGGTACGACACCCAGATCAAGGAAAACAACTTCCAGCTCGACCTTGCGAAGGTCGACAAGTGGCTCAAGAACGGCGCCAAGCCTTCCACCACGGTCGCCTCGCTCATCCGCCGCGCAAAGAACCCCAACATCAAGCCTCATCACGCGACTAAGGCGAAGGCTCCAGCCAAGCCGGCCGAGGCTCCAGCGGCCTAAGGAGGTGGAATCATGGGCATCAAGCTTATAGACAAGATCAACGCGGAGCAGACCGCTTCCTTGGCCGACAAGAAATTCCCCGAGTTTCGCGCAGGCGACATCGTGAGGGTTTCCATCAAGATCAAGGAAGGCGACAAGTTCCGAATTCAGGATTTCGAGGGCAAGGTTCTCGCCATCGACAACGGCCGCAAGAACATCGCCGGAAACTTCACCGTTTCCCGCGACAGCTACGGCGTCAGGGTCGAGAAGCTCTTCCCCTTCAACTCGCCGTGGCTCCAGGCCATCAAGGTGGTCAAGAAAGGCGACGCCTGGCGCGCCAAGCTCTACACCGAGCGGACCTTCTGCTCGCACAAGGCGGTGCGCAAACTAGTCAAGCGCTAATACGCGCTTTTCCGCATGGTGAAAACAATAGGGCGGCGACCGAGAGGTTGTCGCCCTTTGAGTATCTAACATGCGATTCCGCCGTCACCGCCCCTTACCGGCAATCAGCGCGCATTGCAAATAGACCTGAGCTTTTCCACCGAATACTCGAAGAAGTTCTTCTCGAAGTCGCACGAAAACGCCGCGACGTGAGGTGTGACGATGCACTTCGGATGCTGCAGGAGGCGGCTATTGACGTCCGGCGGCTCCTCGCACATGACGTCAATCGCAGCGCCCCCGATCTCGCCCGCGTCGAGCGCGTCGGCAAGCGCATCTTCATCCACCACCGGCCCGCGCGACGTATTCACGAGAATCGCGTTCCGCTTCATGAGCTTCAAGCGCCGCGCGTCGATTAGCCCTTTCGTCTCTGGCGTGAGCGGACAGTGGATCGAGACGTAGTCTGACTGCGAGAGCAGTTCGTCGAGATCCGTCGAATCAGGCGCGAACGGGTCGTAGTGAATCGTCTTCATGTCGAACCCGCTCATCATCTTCTCCACGCGGCGCGCGATGTTGCCGTAGCCGACGAGCCCGAGCGTGCGGTGCGATATGTGCCAGTCCATGCCTTCGACCTTGCCCCACTCGTAGCCCGCCTTCGCTCGCGCGTTGTACTGCGGAATCTGGCGGATGAAGCTTACGAGAAGCGCAACGGCGTGTTCCGCGACGCACTCGGCGATGGACTCGGGCGTATTGTAGACGCCGATGCCATGAGCCTTCGCCCATTCGCACGGCAGAGCGTCAAGCCCCGAGCCCGAACGGAAAAGCGCCTTCAAGTTAGGCATCTTCTCCAACGCCTCTGGCTTTAGGCAGAGATTCGGCCCGAACATCCACAAGACCTCGGCGTCTGGAAAGTTCGCAAGAAGCTCCTCCGGCGTTTCGCACCTCTTTGCCCTAAAGTCGGCAAATGCGCGAATCTTGTCCGCAATCCCCTCCGGCAGACGCTCCTCGCCCGCCGTAACCAACACTACTTTTAGCATACTTACCCCAACTCCCCCACCTTCAAAATTTTACATTCTCCATTCTACATTTTAAATTGTGCATTCACTCCTGAATGCACGCAGTCCTGCCGCCATCGCGCCCCAGTCGCTTGTGCCGGCGAACCAATCGACGCCGCGCGCCTTCCAACGCGGGAAGTCGCCCGCCGCCGTGCCGAGCCACTTGCCCGCCTTCTTTATCTTCGCGGCGACTTCGTCGATGACCTTGTTGAGTTCAGGATCGTCCATCTGGTTCAAGATTCCCATTGACCCCGAAAGGTCGCACGGCCCGATGCAGAAAGAATCGACGCCAGGGACCTTGAGGATCTTGTCGAGGTTCTTCACAGCGTCGATATGCTCGATCTGGCAGATGACAAGCGGCCACTTCTCGGAATACTTCACGTAGTCGAAGAAGTCCTCGGCTCCGTAACGCACCGCCCTTCTCACGCCACACCCCCTTATGCCGGAAGGAGGATAGCGGCACGCGGCGACCGCCGCCTCGGCAAGTTCCGGTGTGTTCACCATCGGGACGATTATGCCGTCAGGCGCAAGGTCGAGATATGGCTTTATGAGCATCGGCTCACATGCCCTTACGCGCACGAGCCCCGCGCAGCCAGTCCCGCGCAACGCGATCAAGTGGCGCTGCACGTCCTGTATCGTATGCGGCGCATGCTCCGCGTCGATCCAGCAAAAATCCATCCCGCAGTCGCCCGCGAGCTCGCTCACGACGAGATCGCTCATCGTCACCACGCACCCGAGAGACGTCTTCCCCGCCTGCAGATTGTCAAAAAGTCTGTTGTTGATCTTCATCGAATCCATTCCCTTAACCGAATCAATCAGTACATGCCTCTATAACATATGTAGTATAGCAAAACGGCAACTGAATCTGGCTACGCCACGTGCATATTCCAACTAAAATCGGAATTTGCACACCATTTCAGTGCGCGATAGAGCGGCTTGCAGCAAAAGCCAAAAGAGGACTACCTGCACCTTCGCGACGAAATTTTCGCGACGAAAATTTCGTCGCGACGTCGACATTTATGGTATTATACGCGCATGAAGATTGACAACCCTTTTCTCATACGCGGCTACGCGGGACCAGAATACTTCTGCGACCGTGTGGCCGAGACGCATTCAGGCAATTCTCAACCGGATCTGGGCACATGGCAGCGGACTTGATTCCGCAAAGCAAGTCGATGACACTGTCGACGAGCTCGTGTCGGAAGCCGAAAGCTTCTATTTCGACCTTTTCAAAAGCCAAACATCCGCCGAGCAATCCATCCTAAAGGCAGTTGGCAGAGAAGGAACGGCCAAGTCCATCTCCGCTGGGGACTTCATCAGGCGGCACTCCCTTCCCGCAGCTTCCACCGTGCGTTCCGCCGCCGCAAAGCTGAAAGAACGCGATCTCCTATACAAAACGGACGCAGGGTACGTCGTCTACGACAGGTTCTTCGGCCTCTGGCTCAAGCGCCTATAAAGCCGACTGCGTCCGTCTTCTATTCCGCCGACCCCACGCGAAAGGCTTCTCTCGCGCAGCAAGCTAGTTCAGTCCCAGCAATCTGGAGAATGGCACGATCGCATCAAAGTACCCGTCTGCCTTCGCAACTGGAGCGAGATGCCCGTCATAGACAAGCGCCGTCCGCACGGAAACGCCT
>Ga0310786_10001924_pt1 | contig 32761 bp, 27 predicted proteins | sample AusTroGonzalo_MG_FD_203881 | JGI IMG/M metagenome (GOLD analysis project Ga0310786, IMG submission 203881) | Bovine rumen microbial communities from tropical cattle in Woodstock, Queensland, Australia - Gonzalo_03 (v2) (version 2) | ecosystem: Host-associated > Mammals > Digestive system >...
GATTATGCACAGCAGGTAGATCTTTTCAGAAATTCACTCAGAACAGTAAGAAGCTACCTTACTTCACTTTCAAATGATGATAATACCGCATTCCGTTCAAGCGTTACAGGCTATAGCTTCAAGGATCTTTCGGAATATGCAAAAACAGTATACAGCATTGATCTTGACAGGATATCTTCTTATATCTCTGTAAACAATGTTACTAAGGATAAGGATTCAGCTCTTGCTTACTATGATTACAGAATAGAGAACCTTAATCGTGATAAGGACGAATACGCAGAGCGTCTTGCATCTATTGATGCTTCCATTTCACAGTATCAGAAGGATAACATCATTGTTTATGGCGAGAATTCCCAGAATGAGTCTACAGTTCATTCTGAACAGTACGATTCATTATTCAAACAGAAGACATCAGTTCAGGCAAGCCTTGCACAGGCTAAGCAGGATATAAAGTTCTATGAGTCAAGACGTGATGATCTCAAGAACAACAAGAACAGCTCAAAGGCTAATATCGAAAAGGTAGAGGCTGATATCAAGTCACTTAATGAAAAGGTATCAAATATCGTTGAGCTTACACAGCAGACAGCTGATGACTATTATGAGAACGTTCAGTTCGCAAACGCATACAATATCCTTGTTCCCGCTTCAAAGTCTGTTGCAGCAGGATTATCACAGGCTGTAAAAGAGTCGATAAAGCTTATCGTTATCCTGGAAGCACTTATCTTCGTGCTTTACCTTGGCATAGCATTTGTTTATGCACTTAAATATGAAAACTCAAAAAGAGAAAAGGTTTTTGGAAAAGACGATGACGATGATGATGAAGATGTAGATCTTGATGAGCTTGCCGACATTATCGAGGAGGAAGCTGAAAACGCTGAAAAAGCTGTACAGAAGAACGTAAAGAAAAACAAGAAGAAGTAATATTAAGGACTGCCGTTGGCAGTCCTTTTTTTGTTATGGGGCAATGTTAAATCCACGTTAAAAAAGAGGAGGAGTTATTGACTTGTCCTGCTTTCCTGTTATAATAATAATGAAAGAAAATAAAAGCAAAAGAACGGGAGAGAATTATGGAAGAATTTTCAATATTCAATATCTTCACACTTCTTGGAGGACTTGCCTTCTTCCTTTACGGAATGAAAGTAATGTCAACAGGACTCGAAAAGCTTACGGGCGGCAAGCTGGAGGTCGCACTTAAAAAGATGACCGAGAACAAGCTCAAAGCTATACTTCTCGGAATGGGCGTTACTGTTGCAATACAGTCGTCATCGGCTATGACGGTAATGCTTGTTGGTTTCGTAAACTCAGGTATCATGACTCTTGAACAGACTATCGGAGTCTGCTTCGGTTCAAATATAGGTACTACCTTTACGGCGTGGATACTTTGCCTTGACGGAATAAAGGATTCAGGTGACGGCGGTATCCTCAGCTTTATACTTAGGCTGCTCAAGCCTGTATCGTTCTCACCGCTTATAGCACTTGCAGGAACGATACTCATAATGTTCGCAAAGAAGAATAAGAAAAAGGACGTAGGACGTATCCTTGTGGGCTTTGCTGTGCTTATGACAGGTATGACATTCATGTCTCAATCTGTTGATCCGCTTGCAAGCTCCCCTGATTTCCAGAAGATACTTACAGCATTCAAAAATCCGCTCCTCGGTGTACTTGTAGGTACTGTATTTACAGGTATTATCCAGAGCTCGGCAGGTTCTATCGGTATTCTTCAGGCTTTCTCAAAGACAGGCGGACTTACATGGGGTATGTCACTCCCTATTATCATGGGATGCAATATAGGTACCTGTGTGACTGCCCTCCTTTCAACTGTGGGCGTAAGCAAGGACGCTAAGCGCGTTGCATGGACTCATATCATCATCAAGATAATCGGTACACTCGTACTTCTTCCTATAATCATACTGCTCCAGAATGTCATCAATCTGGGAATAATGGAAAAGACAGTAGGCTATGTGGGCATAGCTGTAATGCATACCATATTCAATGTAGCTACAACAGTCATGTTCATGCCTTTCACAAAGCAGCTCGTAAAGCTTTCAAAGATACTTGTAAAGGACGGCAAGGAAGAGGTCAAGGATCCGAGAAGAACTCTTACAGGTCTGGACGAGATACTTTTAAAGACTCCTGCTGTTGCAGTACATACCTGCTTATCGGCTACAAATCAGATGGCTGAGCTTACAAGAGAGACTATCATAAAGGCGTTGAAGCTCCTTATAAATTATGACGGCGAGGCTTGTGAGAATATTATTGAGAATGAGGATATAATCGACGGCTTTGAGGATAAGATAAACAGTTATCTTATAAAGATAGCAAAGAGCAGTGTTACGGGCGCAGACAGCCGAAGCGTATCAAAGATGATGCACTGTGTAGGCAACTTCGAGCGTATTTCCGACCACGCTGTAAATCTTGTCGAGTCGGCACAGGAAATGCACGAAAAGGGTATAAAATTCTCTGAGGAGTGCATAAACGAGATAATCGTTATTACCGATGCTATCACAGAGAATGTAAATAAGGCGTTTGACTCGTACGAGAATAACGATCTCGCTATTGCTCATAAGGTAGAGCCTCTTGAAGAGGTAGTGGATAATCTGAGCACAGAGCTTAAAAACAGACATATCCGCAGACTTCAGAACGATGAATGTACAGTCGAGCTGGGATATATCTTCCAGGACGTTCTTACCAATCTGGAGCGTATTTCCGACCATTGCTCAAATATCGCAGGCTGTCTCATTGAGACAGACGAAAAGACCAATATCCACGCATATCTCCATGATGTCAAGGAGAATGACGAGGGCTTCAGGAACGAGTACAGAGAGTATGCAGAGGAATATTTCCGCAGACTCGGTGCATCCGGGGTCAAGGCTTGATATTGAGCCGTTAGCGTATAATAATGAAAAAGCCATAGCTTAATGCTATGGCTTTTTATAATAGGGTCGGATAGTATCCGACCGCTTGTTTTATCAGTAAGGAAGTGTGAATTTTCCTGCTTTCCATACTCCGTTTTCAATAACGACTGAAAAATCATCAGTCTCGGTGTATGAATCTTCGCCAAAATCGTTTCCGTCATAGAAGTTATCTACAGAAAATACGATCTCGTCATCAGATTTAGACTTTATTTCCGTTACCTTTGAAGATGAATAGAATATATTGCTGCCACGGCCGCCGCAGAAAGCGTAAACCGAGCCGTCTTTTTCAAAATAAAGCTGTGAAAGCTCATTGCAGGGATAGCGTCTGCTGAATACCTTGAAGTATTCATTTTCTAAGTCACTGAAAGTTTTTATTTTGCTGTCGGTAATGCGGGAGTACTGCCAGCCTCTTTCGTTTTCGGCGATGTCACTATTGTCAACTTCAAACGGACAGCTTGCAGTGAAGTTCATTTGAGTATGGCAGGCTGACTCGAAAAGTGCCTGAGCAGCAGCAATGAGAGTACGGTCATCTGCGTTATTCTGATCGGCTTCAAATACTACTGCGCCGTCCTCATTGTAGGAAAATGCTCCGCCGCCCAGAGGGTCAGCCTGAGAAGCTGATGTTGTGGTAACTGTTGTGGATACAGCAGTTGTAGTGATCGCAGTTGTGGCGGCCGATGTAGCAGTATCGGTCGTGACTGTCTGAGATGTTGCCTCTGTTGGCTTTTTCTTTGCAGTATTAGGGGATTTGCCTGTTTTTTCTCCGCAAGAAGCGGCTGTGATAACAAGGGCAGATGCTGCGATAAAAGACAAAATTTTTTTCATTATTCTTCCTCCTGTTCGTCATCGTCAAGAACGAAATCAATAGTTCCGTCACTGACATTAACAGCGGCACATATTACCTGAACGGTCTTTCCGAGGGTGTAGGAAACGCCGCTGAATTTTTCTGTAAGTGCTACGGGCTCGGTGTAGTCGTATTCGCCTTCGGGGAGTGTTCTTATGTGGACAAGTCCCTCAACTGTATTCGGCAGTTCGGCATAGAAGCCGAACTCTGTAACACCTGATATCTTTGCGGTGAAGCTCTCGCCTATATGAGCCTTCATGTACTCTGCCTTGTAGCAGTCCTCACATTCACGCTCAATAGTTACGGCGCGTATCTCTGCTGCGGAGCAACGCTCCGAGGCATTTACAGCGAAGCCTGAATAGCGTTTGCTGAGCCATTCGTTGTTATAGCCCGCAAGTATATCCGTGATTATGCGGTGAATGGCAAGATCCGGATAGCGTCTGATAGGGGATGTGAAGTGAGCATAATCGTCAAGTACAAGTCCGAAATGTCCAAGCGGCTCGGGAGAATATTTCGCCTTAGCCATTGAGCGAAGTACAAGCATATTGATAGCTTCAAACTTCTCTGTGCCCCTTGCGCTTTCAAGTATCTTAGCTGCATGAGCAGGCTTGAACTCGTTGAAAGGCGGACACTCAAAGCCGTATTTCGGCAGCATTTCGTGGAGAAGTTCTGATTTTTCCTCAGGGGGAGCTTCGTGTATACGGTACACGAAAGGTACTTTTTTATCCTTTGCAAGCTTTGCGGCAGCTTCATTTGCTGTAAGCATGAATTCCTCGATGATACGTTCTGCCTTGCCGCGTTCACGAGGCTGAACATCGTAGCAGATGCCGTCCTCGCCAATGAGTAGCTTGCTCTCTGTAGTTTCTATTTCGGGAGCATGGCGGAGCTGCTTTTTTGCGATGAGCTTGTCGGCAAGCTCGTTCATAAGGGTGATATTATCGCGTACCTCTGCGTATTTTGCAGCAGTTTCGGGAGTCTCCGTGCCTTCGAGTATACGGTTTATCTCTGAGTAAACGCCCTTGACTCTTGATCGTATAACGCTCTTACAGAAGCGGTAGGACAGCATATTTCCGTCATTGTCAAGCTCCATAAATGCCGAGAGCGTGAGTCTGTCCTCGTTGGGATTAAGTGAGCATATACCGTTGGAAAGTTCCTTTGGCAGCATTGGTATGACCTTATCTGCGTAGTATATGCTTGTTCCGCGCATGAGAGCTTCCTTGTCGAGAGCACTGTTGCCCTTGACATAGTGTGAAACATCAGCGATATGGACTCCGAGGCAGTAGCCCTTCTTTGTTTTCTGAACGGATACTGCGTCATCGAGATCCTTGGACTCTGCACCGTCAATGGTAAAAATCGTCATGCTGCGGAGATCCTCACGGTTGTTGAAGCAATATTCCTGCACACCGCCCTCGGATATCTTCCGAGCCTCCTTCAGCACTTCCTCGGGAAAGGCTGTGGGAGCACCGTGTATGACAAGTATTGAAGCGGCTGTGGAAGCAGCATATTCCGAGCTGCCGAAAACAAGGCGTACCTTGACTTTATGCTCGGCGTGCCGTCTGCCGCGGTAGACTATCTCGGCAAGCACCTTGTCGCCGCTCTCAAAGGGTATGCTCTCCTCGCGGACGATTATTATATGATTCTTTGATGCGGTATCGGGAACGAGGTAGGGTCTGCCGTCCTCAAACTCGATCTTACCTGTGAGCTGTGAGCTTCCGAATTCAAGTATGTCCAGCACCTCGCCCTCGGGCTCTCCCGAGCGTGAAGCGATAGGGGAGATAAGAACTCTGTCGCCCGGCATAGCTCCAAGCATACATTTACCGGGGATAAAGTATTCCACTCCATCGTCTGTCATGGCAAAGCCGAAGGTACGGCTGAGACGTGTGACAGTACCGGGGTATACCTTGATACGTGAACAAAGAGCAGTCTTCATGCCCTTCTTCATCATAATAACGCCTTCTGTGCGGAGCTGGGAGAAAGCCTCGGTGAAGTTCTCCCTGCCTGATTTCTTAGTTTTGCATTTAGCTTCAAGCTCGCTCAGGGGCATTGACTTTTTACCGTATGCTTTAAGAAAGGTGACTATTTTATTTTTATAGCTCTCAACCGAAACAGAGGAGCTGCTTTTTTTTACTATCTGCTTCTTTTTACTCTTTTCAGACATATATGTCTCCTTTTTGCAGTTTATCCCATAAAAATTTAAGCCCCATGACTGTTAGTCACAGGGCAGCTTTTCTTACTTTGTGAAGATCGGAACGATGTTTACAGCAAGTACAGCAATGAAAAGGAGTATCGCAAGAGTTCTTGTTATCTTTGCGAGGATAGCTTCCTTTGTTCTGCCTTCGTTCTTACCGTAGAATGAATCAGCACTTGCACCTGTGAGTGCTGCTGTCATACTGTCCTGTGATTTCTGTTCCTGTGAAAGGCAAAGTATAATTGTGATAAGACCTATTACAAGGATTGCAACTCCGCCGATGACCTCTAATGTTGACATAAAAACTACCTCCGAAAATACAGTTATAGATTACGGCATTAGCCGATATATTTCAATTAGCTATACTATTATATCACAGTCAAGGCTGATTTGCAAGGGGTTTTACCGAAAAAGCAAGACAAAAATAGCGGCTAAAATTGTTGAAATCGTACAACTTATCGCTATAAAAACAAAAAAAGCAGCTCATACGAGCTGCTTTTTGATATTCATTTCCGAATTAGAAGTTTGTTGGGAATGAAGAGATAAGACCAAGGAGCTTCTTCTGGATAGCTAAAGCATCGTTTGAAGTTACGCCGTTGCCCTTATTGTGAACGTCTGCGTTTGTCCAGCCCTGAGCTGAGATACGGTGACGATCTGAACCGTCAACGCCGTACTTGTTCGGATTTGCAAGAGCCTGCATGATGATAACAGCATCTGAAAGGTCGAGCTGCTCATCGTTGTTAGCATCGCCGAGCATTGTTGGCTGGAGCGGAGGATCTGTTACTACATATGGCTGTGTTACAACAGGAGCTGTTGTAGTTGTAGTAACTCTCTGAGTTGTAGTAGTTGTTGTTACTCTCTGAGTTGTTGTAGTTGTCTTTTCAACAGTAGGTGTGCTGCTGCCGTCCATGTGGAGAACGATCTTCTCGATAACAACATCGTCATCGTGCGGCCACCAAACCATAGCCTTGATAGTTGAACCTACGTTTGAAGGAACCTTGTAGTCAATAGCTACAGTCTTATCTGAGCCTACCTTGAGACCTGAGAACTCTTCCTGTACCCATTCGCCTGTCCATGTACCGAAACCGCCTGATACTTCAGTATCGTTTGAATTTACCTTGAGGTACATTGTAACTGACTTAGCACCCTGTGGAGCAAACTCAGCAACATTGTTGATTGCACCGTCAGTCTGGCTCTCTTCCTTCTTAGCGTTGAGCTTTGAACCCTCGAGAACGATATCATTACCGCTTGTTGAAGATGAAGGAGTTTTGTTTGTTGTAGTTGTAACTACAGGAGGATTTGTTCTTGTAGTTGTTGTTACAGAAGGTGTGGAAGGTGTGCTGTTGCCCTTGTGGAGAACGATCTTCTCGATAACAACATCGTCATCGTGTGGCCACCAAACCATAGCCTTGATAGTTGAACCTACGTTTGAAGGTACTGTATAGTCGATAGCAACTGTCTTGTCAGAGCCTACCTTAACGCCTGAGAACTCTTCCTGTACCCATTCGCCTGTCCATGTACCGAAACCGCCTGATACTTCAGTATCGTTTGAATTTACCTTGAGGTACATTGTAACTGACTTAGCACCCTGTGGAGCAAACTCAGCAACATTGTTGATAGCACCGTCAGTCTGGCTCTCTTCCTTCTTAGCGTTGAGCTTTGAACCTTCGAGAACGATATCATCGCCGCTTGTTGAAGGTGTGCCAGGGTTATACTGTGTTGTAGTAACAGTAGGAGTACCAGGATTGTACTGTGTTGTAGTTACAGTAGGTGTAGAAGTACCTGGTGTGCTGTTACCGTTGTAGATCTTTGTTACACCTGGGATAGATGTTTCGATAGAGCCTGTCTTATAGAAGTGGTAAAGACCTGCTGCTGCACCAACGAGACCTGCGTTGTAGTCACAAGCTACCTCGTTGCCCTGATAGTCTGAACGGATATCCTGATATGTTCCGTTAGCATCTAAAGGACCGCCGCAGAGAGCACCTACGAGGAGATTTGCATTTGGTGTTCCATCGTTCTGCTTGCTTGCGTCTGCGTTAGGAGAAGCAGCTCTGTGGTGTGGATTCTTTGAAGAATTTGACTTGAAGCCTACAACGAGACAGTGTGACTGTCCGTTAGCGAAAGCCTTGTCACCTGTGAGGTACTGCATCTGACCCTTAGCCCATGAAGAATCAGCCTTATTGTACTTAGCAGCGATAAGTGAACACATCTGTGCTGTTGCATTGTGTCTTGCGCTGCCCCACTCGTTGTTGAAGTAGTAGTTGTTACCCTGGAACTTGCCAAGCTCGTTTGCATTGCCCCAGTCACCTGTGATCTCACCCTTAAGCATAGCAGCACCGAGCTGAACGCTTTCCCATGAGTGAACTGAATAAGCGATAGGACAGTTATTCAGATCGCTGAGATATGAATTATCCTTTGTAGCAAGATAGAGCCAGCCTGCTGCCCAAGCCATTTCGTCAGCTGAGCCTGTCCAGTGTGAATCATAGAATTCACAGGTATAGCAGCCTGTATCCTTCTTTGAGAAGTCATAAAGAGCCTTAGCATACTTGAGGTCATCAGGGTTGCCGAAGTTTACGTAGTTAGCTGCGAGAGCTGCTGCATATTCAGCAGTAACGTTTGCAGCACCGCCGCTTACCCAGAGCATACGGCCTCTGTTGCCCTGAAGCTCAGGTGCGCCCCAGTAGCTGTGGTCTATGCCGCCCTCACCTTTTTCGATGAGAACCTGAGAAACTGAATTACCGTTAAGTTTTGTAGCCTTGCGTATGAAGTCTGCGAAATGATCTGTTATAACTTTAAGATGTGCGCCCTGACCTGTAGCATCGAAAGCGTCTTTGAATTCGTAGTAAGCCCAGCCAAGAGTAGAAGCTGTATAGCCTTCCGGCTGACCGAACCATACGTGGTCGCCTGCGTCGTGGAAACCGCCGACAACGTCATCGTTCATGTGGCAGTTGCCTCTCCATGAGATGCCGCAGTTGGACATATCTCCACACATATTTGCGTCGTAGAGATAGAGGGAATACTGAAGGAGCTTAGCGTAGTTATCACCGTCTGCCGCTGTTGCTGTGAGAGAGGGAGCAACCATCGAAGAGAATGGGGCAGCGAGTGAAGTAAGAGCCATAGCTCCACCGATCAATGCAGATTTAAACCTATTGAGTTTATGCATATTATCACACTTCTTTCATAATTCTTTAGCCTATAATATGTCTCATAGTACATTATACAGGGTTTACTCACAAAAGTAGTTACAAAACAGTAACAAAAATATTACAATATGGTAAAAAACAGCTATTAATGGTCAATTTCGGCATAGTGCGCAAAAAACGCGCACTCCAATTAGGCACAATCACGATGATTTTTTATATTGGCAGGTGGACAAAAGGAAGGAGCAGGATAATGATATCCTGCTCCCGTTTTTGATATAGATTTTTATTTTGAGTTATAGTGGTATGGTATTCTGTCGATGCTGTGGAGCAAGTAAAGCTGTAATACCATAGCATCGTTGACGGTTATGCCTTCTGATGAAAGGTCAACATCGGCATTTGCCATACCTGTTTCTGTGATATGAGTCGGATCTGTGCCGTTCTCACCGTATTTGTTCGGATTAGCCATAGACTGCATTATGAGTACAACGTCTGAAAGGTCAACCTGACCGTCGCAGTTTGCGTCGCCCGGGTCAACATATATTTCTACAACTATCCAAAGGTACTTGCTCTGACCTGTAGGAGAAACGAAAGTAAGCTTTGTCTGACCTGATTTCAGAGCCTTGATAGTGAATGAACCGTCGGAATTCTCTGTCAATGAGATGATCTTGTCATCATAATCAAATTTTCCGAAGGGGATAAGGTTTGCGCCCTTTGAGAATGTAAGCGTAGCTGTCTGACCGATGTAAAGCTTGTCGCGGTTGACGTCCATTTCAAAATCAGAACCTGTAAGACCTGTGGTCACTGTAGGTGTAGATGTGGTCGTTTCAGCGGTTGTAGTTACGCTGTTTCCGACAATGGTTATCTCGTAATCGAAAGCCACATCTTTAAGCTCGACATTTGTACCCATGACACCTCCGCGATATTCAGCAGTGTATTTGCCTGCGGGAAGAGTATTCATCTCGGTAGCTTTGAACTTCTGTCCGTTTGCATTGACGAGAGTAACTGACTCAGGAAGCACACCGTAGGTGATAGTTTCCTTTTGGTTAGAATAAGTTACCTTGCCTGACTCATGTATATGCACATAACGTGTGATAACGTTTATCTTGATATCTTCCGGAACGAAGCTGTCGCCCGTATTGTAAACGGTCTTTGTGGGGTATGTAGCCACACTGTCAAATTTCTGGCTGTCGAAAACCGTATGAGTGATATCCACGGTAGTTACTGTTGTGGTAACAGGTGTGGTAGTAGCTGTTGTAGTTGTTACAACAGCAGAGCTGTCTCCGAATTTGAAATCAGCGTTTATTTCGCTTGCGCTCTTTGCAAGTGCAGGCATTGAAGTCGCATCGCCGCCGTAAAGATTTGCTATACCTGCGCAGGCGATAGCGAAGCAGCCGTTATAATCGAGAGCGCCTTCTGTGTACTGGTACTTGTCTGTCTGATCCTGATATCCGCTCTTGTCATCGCCGCCTACGAGGAGACCGTAAGCTGTGTACTTAGCGGAAGGATTGCCCGAAGCACCTGTGCTGTCCGTGCCCGGGTTAGCTGCACGGTGGTGTATATGTACAGGCCACTTGTCGCCGTATCCGAGGAGGAAACTGTAGCCTAAGCTGTTGTCTCCGAGGATGTGATCCATCTGATACTTTGCAGCCTTTGCGTAGCTTGACTCAGGGTCGCCCTTTGCAAGAGCAAGAGCATCCATCTGTTTAGCGCAGTTGTAGCGTGAAGCTCCCCAGCCGTCAGCGTTGTAGTTGCCTACTGTAAGGTCGCCCTGCTTCTTTAGCTCGGTCTGGAGCTCATCTGCAAAAGCCTGTTCGCCTGTTGCCTTATACATAAGTGCTGCATATCCCTGCCAAACCTTGTTCCAGCAGTATATCCAGCCGTCATACTGATTGTCTCCGTAGTTTGCGTCCTTTGGTACGCGGGTAGGCTTGTCTGCCGCACCGTTTATCCAGAGCCATGCGTTTGCCCATGCTTCCTCGTCCTGATACTGAGCCTCGGTGTCATAGAATGGGGATAGACCGCTGGTGTTGTTTCCAACGTTTTTCTTACCGAACTCATATATAGCCTTTGCGTATTTCAGGCACTTTTCGGCATAGGTGGGGTCGGACTCCTTTACAACGTAGGCAGTACCTGCCAGAGCCGCAGCCATTTCGCCGCATACAGCGGAATTGTTATTGCCTGCTGTAAGCCAGTAGGCAGGTCTTTCATATGTCTGAGTCTCAGGCGGACCCCAGAAATCATGGTCATTGCCGCCTGCGACAACGTGTGCTATAGCCGCAACATTTCCCGAGCTGTCGAGAAATGTTGTTTTCATAAGGTAATCCGAGCCCCATTTGAGCTCATAGATAAGGTGATCCTTACAGCCGGCTTTTTCGTAAACTCCCGGGTTAAGGTAATCTGAGAGTGCAAGGCTCGAAATACCAAAACCTATTGTGAGATTGAACTTGATGTGGTCACCTGCATCGTGGAATCCGCCCGAAAGGTCTACCTTTCCGTCACCGTCAGGGTCAACGACAGATTTTGCAGAGCCGTCGAGTGTTCCCACAGCACAGGTGCTGTCGTATGTGTGGCAGTCGCCTCTCCATGTAAGAGGACCATCGGTAATTCCTTTGCCGCAGGCATTAGCATCGTACATATACAGCGACATTGCCAGGGCTTTGTAGTAATCCTTATCCTCGGCGTTTGCTACGGTCGGCACAGACACTCCCATGGAGGTCACGGCCATGACAGCTGATGCTGCCGCAGCAGTCAGCTTTTGGGATAACTTCTTTAAATTCTTCATTGTTAAAAACTCCTCTCATAAATACGTCTTTTAAAGAAGGCGTAATTCCTCAACTATCATTATAGCACTTTTTGCACTGTTTTTGTGAACAGATTATGTAATTTCGCACAAATAGCAGTAACTTTGGAGAAAGTTATAAAAAAGTATTTCTCTTATTGTGGGAATTTACTATCATAAAAACAATATATCATGTATATACTATTATAAAAGAAGTCCCCGAGGTTATCGGGGACTGAAATGTCATTATATTCTTATTAGTTGTTGTATTGTGCTATCTGCTCGTCAATGACGGGAGAGAAGGTGTTCTTGATAGCCTCCCAGTCCTTGCCAACCTCAGTGTCGGTTATGCGGTACATAACACCTCTGGTGTCGTTGGTGTATATTCCGTAGCCTGTCATGACATCGCCCATTCCGTATCCGTAATCGAAAACGGGAGTCATCTTTGAGAGATCGGTGTATTCTGTAAGCGCATCGTACTGCTCCTCAGTAATGAAGCTCCTGAAAGAGCCTGAAGTGTTCTTCTGGACGGTGGTAGCAGCTTCTTTTGCCTTTTTCTTCATGGTCTCATCGGAGACTGCAAGACGCTCGCACTTGATATATTCAGCTACAGCCTTGCTCTTGTCTGAATTCTTCACCAGCATACGGGCGTTGAAATTGCAGGAGATGTAGTTCTTGTCAGCATTGGGCTCCTTGGGGAAGGGGACTATCATCAGGTCTGCATCGGGATTTGCTGCGTTTGAAATAGGAAGAGTCCAGTCGGAGGAGGCAAAGAACAGCGTATTGAAATCCGTAGGGAAGGTGTCCCGCCAGTATGAGCTGTACCAGCCGTTGAGCAGTATATCGTTTGTAAGGCTCACTGCGTTTGCTATTTCGGGATCCTGCATATTGTTTTTCAGTGCATTGCCGTCAAATTCGACTACCTTGTGACCTGTAGATGCAAGCGCAGCCTGTCCGTACCAACCGTTTATGCCTACTCTGTAAACATCTGGATTGTTTGCCCTGAATTTCTCGATCATGGACTTCATTGCGTTCCAGTCCCATTTGCCCTCCTGCCAGAGCTTGCGGGGGTCGTCTATACCCTCGGAATGCATGAGCTTTCGGCTGTAGGTGAGCAGAAACGGGTCTGATATCGAATAAGGCACTACATAGTGCTGACCCTTGTATGCGAACATATCTATAACGCCCGACATCTCGTCCCACATACCGCTGTCCATATCCATGTCCTCGAAATACGGATCGAGCGGTTCAAAAAGGTCTCTCATAACACCATCGGGAAATACCTGTGCGTCATAAGGGAACATATCCACTGCCGCACCTGCGTTTATCTGTGAGGCAAGCTCGTTGTACTTGTCCTCGGCAGTTGTGGGGAGATATGTGACCTTTCCGCCGTAAACGTCCTCGAACAGAGAAAGAGCAACTGACTTGCTTTCGCCCTCAGCAGGGTTTAAGTCATAGTCGGAGAGCCAGTATATCTCCGTTTTTTTATCGGAATCGGCGGAGATATCTGCCGCTGTTGAGGCTTCTGTGCTTGCCTGAGCATCGGTGTTTTTTTCTTCTTTATTGCCGTCCTTCTTTTTGCTGCTGCATGAAACGGCTGTTGACATTACAGCTGTAACGGCGAGTATAGCCGCGATCAGCCGTGTTGAATTCTTCATCTGATTAACTCCTTTCATGACCGCTGTTTGTGCTGCTATGCGGTATGAACCATTCTATATTATACTCTTTAACAGCGAAACTGTCAAGGCGGCGGCTTTTATCGGTCAACATGGCTGATTTTCCGTAAGCATGAAATCATTAGCCTGAAAAATGTTGTCTGTCGGTGAAAAAATTGCTCTTTTACAGCTAATAAGGCGGATATTGCTTCCTGCTTTGTTAAAAAATGCCAAAAATGAGCGGCGTTATATGTGAAGTTGTTAAAAAATTGCGGAATTGAAGTAAAATTGCGTGACATTTCACAAGTGTTATGTTATAATGTTAATAAGAATTTTATGCGGACATGAAGGAAGTCCGTACCAATATACACAGGAAGGGATTTATAATATGGACAATAACAGATACGATAGATATGATAGATATGAGTCACATCGTCCCCGTAAAAGAGTATCCCGCAAAACGCTGAGAAGAAGACAGCTCACTGCACTTTTCGTTCTTGCATTTCTTGTGCTGATGTTCGTTATTCTCGTTGCCAAAGCTTGCAAGGGCGATCCTAAAAAGGAGGAAAAGGGCAAGAGCAAAGCACAGACTACCACGATAACAACAGTTGTTACAAATACGGATCCTGCTATAACAACTACGGCAGTTACTACGGCAGCCCTTACAGATCCTGTTAATAAGAGCGATTTCAAGCTTGACAAGTACTCTGTTTTCATTGAGGTCGGCGAGACCGATACACCTATGGTACAGCAGTACCCCGACGGTGCTTCCGAGGCTGATGAACGCTGGTCATCAGGCGACTATACTATTGCTACGGTAGACGATTACGGTCACATCAAGGGCGTTTCACCCGGAACCTGCTACGTTACCCTGAGATCTGCAAAGGATCAGTCACAGGAGGTAATGATAAAGGTAACTGTCCGCGGTGACGGAACTACAAACAACGATACAGCTACGCCTCAGTCCAACAGGACTGAGGCTCCGGAGCCCCCTGTTTATGATACAGCGGGGCTTACTTATGTTGAAGGGGTGCTGATCGCAAACAAGAGCTACAGTCTCCCTCCGACATTTGAACCGGGACTTGAACCTCTTGTGTATCAGCAGTTTCAGGAGCTTTCGGGTGCAGCCGCAAAGGAAGGACTGAAAATATATGTAGGCTCGGGATATCGTTCCTACAGCGATCAGGAGAAGATATACGATAACTATGTGCAGCAGGACGGCAAGGACGCAGCCGATACCTATTCTGCTCGTCCCGGATACTCCGAGCATCAGACAGGACTGGTAATAGATGTTAATACGATAAATGATGAATTCGGATATACTCCCGAAGCTGCATGGCTTGCAGAGCACGCTCACGAGTACGGCTTCATAATCCGCTATCCGCAGGGCAAAGAGTCATATACGGGCTATAAGTATGAGCCGTGGCATATAAGATATGTAGGCTCAAAGCTTGCAACAAAGCTCTATAACAGCGGTCAGTGTCTCGAGGAATATCTCGGTATCGACTCTAAATATAAGGAATAACAGCTCCCCTGTCGGTTGACGGGGGCATTTTAATGCTATGTTGTATGCAGAACGGGCAGTTATTGACTATTCTGCGGATATGTGTTAAAATCAGGATACAGACTTAAAAAGGCGGTGTATTATGCCAAGATTTTTTACAAATGAGCTTGATGAAAACAATATCGTACTTAAAGGCAGCGATGCCAATCATATAGGCCGTTCTCTGCGAATGAGAGTGGGAGAAGAACTGACGGTATGCTGCAACGGGACAGACCACCATTGCAGAATAAGAAGCATAACACCCGATGAGGTTTATCTTGATCTTATCGACAAAGAGATATGTGCGGCAGAGCCGAATATAGAGGTGACACTGTTTCAGGCTGTGCCAAAGCTTGACAAGCTGGAGTATATAATCCAGAAAAGCGTGGAGCTGGGAGTATCAAGGATAGTTCCCGTGCTTACACGACGCTGTGTTTCACGTCCTGATGAAAAGGATTTTGCCAGGAAAAAGTTGCCGCGGCTCAATAAGATAGCTGAGGAGGCTGCAAAGCAGTCAGGCAGGGGCATCATTCCCGAGGTGGCGTCCATGGTGAGTCTGAAGGAAGCCCTTGAGATGATGAAGCAGCTTGACCGTAATATCCTGCTCTATGAGGAGGAGGGTGGAGTGCCCTTCGGTGCTGTAAAGCTTGATGAAGCAAAGACTGTCGGACTCTTTATAGGCAGTGAGGGCGGATTTGACAGGGAAGAAGCAGAAGCGGCGGTAAATATAGGAGCTTCACAGGTCTGGCTGGGCAAAAGAATACTACGTTGTGAAACTGCACCAATAACTGCACTGTCAATTTTGATGTTTTTAACAAATAATATGTAAAGAGTTGAAATCAGAAAAAAAGTATGATATAATATTTATAGATTATCGTAATCCGTTCGCAAGCGGTTCGGTAAGTTCTAATTCTTGCGGAGAAAAGAGGAAAAATAAAATGAATAAGTTTTTAGTTGCTATTTTAGCTGCTGGTGCAGCAGCTGCCGTTGGATATGTCGCAGCACAGGCTCTCAAGGATAAGAGCTCAGGTTCAGATTATGACGACGACGATTACGATGATTTCGATAATTTTGATACAGACGAGAGCATCGATTTCGAGATCAATGATGACGCTGCTGAGGAGATAAAGGACAAGGCAGAGGACGTTGTTGAGGATATCAAGGACGCTGCTGAAGATATCGTTGATGATATCAAGGACTGATGACTTCTGAGGGAGCTTTAAGCTCCCTTTTTTGTCACTTGGATAATATACAGGCAGAAAGATGTTGAATATTGTGCAGATATACAAAAACGCGGGTTTGGGCTTGACAATTTGACATTGCTTTGATATAATATAAAAGCTGTTCGTCAAGGGAACGTTTTACGAGGCGTAACTCAGTTTGGTAGAGTGCTTGCTTTGGGAGCAAGATGCCGCAGGTTCGAGTCCTGTCGCCTCGACCAGAATTTTTTTGAAAAAATTCAAAAAAAGGCTTGACAAACGAGAAATTATGTGATATAATAATTAAGCGTTAAACGCTGGTGTAGCTCAGTTGGTAGAGCAGCTGATTTGTAATCAGCAGGTCGGGGGTTCGAGTCCGTCCACCAGCTCCATTATTTTGCCTTTATGCAAAAAACAATCTAATCAATGGGAGAGTTCCCGAGTGGCCAAAGGGGGCAGACTGTAAATCTGTTGCTTTTCAGCTTCGATGGTCCGAATCCATCCTCTCCCACCAGAAACGCCCCGAAAATTCGGGGCTGTTTTTGTTTCAGACTATCCACTACACCGACCTTGCAAATTCCCTGCAAGGGCTTTTTTATGCCCGAAAAAAAAGAGGAATTGCACGGAAACACAGCGGCTTTGTTAAGAATTTTATAGGGAATGTAGGAGAAAATGGCTATGAAGATTGAAATAAAGGACTTTGATATCAGGCATTATTCAGCTCTTATAAGAAATTCTGCGGCGTACAGAAAAATAAAGAATGTCACTGTTTTCAGCGGCATAATGTTCCTTTTGGTTGCTCTTATGACTGTTTGGAATGCTGTTGCGACACATTCGGCTGACAGCGTCATGATAACCTGTACTACCGTTATATTTGCCATGTTTATGGCTTTGGGCTACAGGCTGAGAAAGCTTGGCCCAATAAAAGGATTTGAGGTATTTAAGACAAAAAATCCGAATTTTCATTCAATAGTTACATTTGGTGAAGAAAGGATCGACGTTGAAGGACATTCCGATGTGTCCGATACGAACAGTTCTTATGATTATGTCCGCGTAGCATCCGCAGAGGAAAAAGATGGCTTTTTCATCGTTCTTCTTGAGGGTTCGGGTTATATCGTATTCAGTGAGAACGAGATTATCGAGGGCACAGCTGAGGAATTCAGATCGTTATTGCGCAAGAAAATAGGAACAAAATATAAGGAGAAGTAATATGACAGTATGCAGGATAGAAGATGCTGACAAGATATGTTCTACTTATCAGCATAAGATGTCGTCGGGCGCAGCTATGACGATTTTTCTTTCAATACTTATATTATTCGGCGGACTTGTAGCATACGGCTTTATCGCACTTTCGGACAGCGGCATAAATCCGCTGTTCATTCTGATACTTATACCTGTACTTATCGGACTGCTGCTGATCATGAGATTTATGAGAAAAGCAAAGAATACAGGATATTTCATGGCTTATGTCATTGACGAGTCGGAGATATATCAGATAGATATCCTGAAAGCCTGCACAAATGATACTCTTTTCGGTGAGCAGTACAGTATACTTATCGGAGGCGGACTTGCAACGGCAAACCGCATAATAAAAAACCTGAAAAAGCTGCCTACTACCACATATATCGAAGAATTCGTGTGCAACCGACAGGTAGCCGAATACAGCGGAAGTGTTATAAATAAGGTACTTTCAATAAAGGAGGGAAAGGAATTCCTCACGGTAAGGGCTCAGCTCACTGTTGTGAACAAGAATTCCACATTCGTTCCCACACGTAAGAAAACACTTTATATCCCGCGGACTTTCACGAATATAGATACACTTCGTTCACGTCTGGAATTTCTCATGTAAAAACAAGCTCAAAGCTGTTTACATATATATAAAGTTCAAAGTTAATGATAACTTGGAGGAAAGAAAATATGATAAGAGAAGATTTAAGAAACATCGCCATTATCGCGCACGTTGACCACGGTAAGACAACTCTTGTTGACGAAATGCTCAAGCAGGGCGGCGTGTTCCGTGAAAATCAGGCAGTAGCCGAGCGTGTAATGGACTCAAACGACATCGAGAGGGAAAGAGGTATCACTATCCTTGCAAAGAATACCTCGGTAATGTACAACGGAATAAAGATCAATATCATCGATACTCCCGGCCATGCTGATTTCGGCGGCGAGGTAGAGCGTGTACTTGAAATGGTAGACGGCGTTCTCCTGCTCGTTGATGCAGCAGAGGGTCCTATGCCCCAGACACGTTTCGTGCTTTCAAAGGCTCTTGAAATGGGTCATAAGATAATCGTAGTCGTAAATAAGATAGACCGCCCCGATGCCCGTCTTGACGAGATCGGCGATGAGGTGCTGGAGCTTCTTCTTGACCTTGACGCAAACGAGGATCAGCTCGAGAGCCCGCTCCTTTTCTGCTCGGGCAGAAGCGGTACAGCTTCACTCAGCCAGTATGAGGCAGGTACAGACCTGAAGCCTCTTTTCGATACTATCATCAACTATATTGAGCCACCTAAGGGTGAGGAGAACGATCCTCTCCAGATGCTCATTTCCTCTATTGACTATAACGAATACGTAGGCCGTATCGGTATCGGCAGAATAGTAAGAGGAAAGATAGCTGTGAACCAGCAGGTAACTGTCTGTGATTACACAGGCTCAAAGAAGAACTATAACGCTAAGATAGTTTCACTTCTCCAGATACAGGGACTCAACCGTGTGCCTGTTCAGGAAGCACAGATGGGCGATATCGTATGGATATCCGGTATCGAGAATATAACTATCGGCGATACTATATGCGCAACAGATGCTCCCGATCCGCTCCCGTTCGTAAAGATAAGCGAGCCTACAGTTGAGATGACCTTCTCGGTAAACGACAGCCCGTTTGCAGGACGCGAGGGCAAGTTCGTTACTTCCCGTCAGCTCCGCGAGAGACTCTTCAAGGAGCTTCTGAAGGACGTTTCTCTCCGCGTTGAGGAAACAGAGTCCACAGACGCATTCCGCGTAGCCGGAAGAGGAGAGATGCACCTTTCCATACTTATCGAGAATATGCGCCGTGAGGGCTATGAGCTCGGCGTATCGACTCCCCGTGTACTCTTCAAGCAGGACGAGAACGGCAGAAAGCTTGAGCCTATTGAGCGACTTGTTATCGACGTTCCCGAGGACTGCGTAGGCTCTGTAATGGAGAAGATAGGCGCACGTAAGGGCGATATGGTGGATATGCACCCACAGGGAAGCCGTATGCGTATAGAGTTTCTTATCCCTGCAAGAGGACTTTTCGGTTATAAGAGCGAATTCCTTACAGATACAAAGGGTGAGGGAATCATGAGCCACGTATTCGACGGATACCAGCCGTACAAGGGCGATATCGAGCGCAGAAACACAGGCTCTCTCGTATCCTTTGAAACAGGCGAGGCTGTTACATATGGCCTTTACAATGCTCAGGAGCGCGGACAGCTCTTCATCACATCAGGTACTCCTGTATATGAGGGAATGATCGTTGGTGCTTCACCAAAGACAGAGGACCTCGTAGTTAATGTCTGCAAGAAGAAGCACCTCACAAATACCCGTGCAAGCGGAAGCGATGACGCTCTTCGCCTTGTACCGCCGAGAGTGCTCAGCCTTGAGGACTGCCTTGAATTCCTTGCTGATGACGAGCTCCTTGAAGTTACTCCCGAGTCACTCAGAATAAGAAAGAGAGTCCTGAGCAATACTCAGAGAGCAAAGGACAGAAGTAAAAAAGCTTGATTTTTTCACAGAATGAACACATATAAACCATATAATTTGCAGATTTTGAGGTTATAATATGAAAAAGTTTGTTTTGACATCGCTGACCGCAGCTATACTTGTTGCCTCGGCAGGATGCGGAAATAAAGTCAAGGGCGATAATGAAAAGCCCTCACAGAAAGATACGACCACCGCTTCCTCAGCCGAAGAGACCACTGAAGCAGGCTCATATGAAGCTCTTGCTACAGTACGCGAGCGTGATATAGTTTCATCGGATATCTTTGATTATGAGATATACGAGGGCGGAGTCATCATAACAAAGTATAAAGGCAAGGAACAGGCAGTAGAGATACCCGCCGAGATAGAAGGTACTCCTGTAAGGGAGATAGGCTTCTTTGCGTTTGAAGCTAATGAGAAGCTCACCTCTGTAGCTCTCCCCGAAAGCGTACAGACTATCGGAGAAGGCGCGTTTATCGACTGCACCTCGCTGAAAGAGATAAATTTACCTACAGGACTTAGTGCAATAGACAGAGGAGCCTTTGCCGGCTGTACTTCTATTGCGGAAATAACTATACCTGAGGGGGTACAGAGCATACATGACGGTGCTTTTGCAGGTTGTAATGCTCTTACCGCAATGACAGTTCTGAGTAACGAACTTAAATATGAGAACTGGGGATTGGAAGAACTTCCGGATTTGGTGATATATGCTCCCGAAAATTCAGCCGCCGCCGAATGGGCAGGCGCAATGGGAAAATACACCATATACTAAACTTATTATTACAGGGAGGAAAACCATGAAAAATATGAAACTCACAGCAGCTGTTTTAGCTGTTGCAGCTGCACTCCAGTGCTTTACAGGCTGCGGAAAGAAAGACGAGATCAAGGTAGAGGATACAACTGCTCCTTCAGTAGGCGGCAGCGAGCTTTCGGGCTCTAACTTTGATGCTGAGGCTTACTATAATAAGGTATTGGAAAATGTTCAGAAGCAGGAAGTCGGAACAGATGCACCTGCTCTCGGAACTCTCGGAGATGTCGTTACACCTGCGGAGGACTCTGATGAGGCTAATTTAGGACCTTATCGTCTCAGCAGCAACGGCATTAAGCTGTACTATAACAGTGAGGATTTCTCAGATAACCTCATGCTCACACTTGAGCAGTATTTCCTTTCATTCCCCTCAGCTGACTATACAAAGTATACAAGCTGTGTGTTCCCGAGCTTTATTGATGAGGTTGGAGCATATCTTCAGAAGGATTTCAGCTATGATTTCAAGACCTCATTTGCAAAGCAGTGTGCAAGTCTTGCAAATATTATGAGCGGCGACTATAAGATAACACGTATCAGAGTAGAAAAGGCTGAGCAGAAGGCAGAGGGCGTTGATAATCTTGAAGCATACTTCAAGTCTATGGACGATCATTTCGGAAAGGCATACTATGAGCAGGTAAGAGGCGAAAGTGATGCAATAGTTGATGCCTGCTTCTATATCATGGGTCAGGATTCTACAGGCAAAGAGAGCGTTATAGTACCGGGATACGAGATCGTCTTTGCTCAGAAGGACGGCAGATATTATACATTTGGTTAAGAGGCGACCATTTAATGAACAGGTTAATCGCAAGGGCAGCAGCCTTTATCGCAGCTGCGGCAATATCTATTACAGCTGTATCATGCAGCAGTGAAAATAAGGACGAACACGATCACAGCAATGACCATAATATGGTAGGTGTAAACGTACCTGATGATAACGTCAGCAGTGACGAGCTGGGCTACGGTGCAACACAGAGGGACGAAAAGCCCGGGGACTCAGATGTTCCTATAGGTGTCAGCTATGACCCGAGGTATATGACCCACGAGGAAGCTGTCAAGGTCGTAGATTACTTCTATTCGCTTTCGGCAAGAGATGCAGAGCGGCTGGAAAATGCGGTATATCCGCCTGTTCTTAAATACGATCTTGAACATTTTGAAATAGCTTCATCACAGGAATTTCTTGACAGTCTGTATGATATGTACAAGGAAAATCTCCAGACTGATTTTGAGTTCACCTATGTTCTCGTAGAGGATATAGTGGAGAGCGGTGATGAAAGTGCGGATTATTCGATGTATGATGAAATGCTGAGTATGGCCGCACCCGACGCAAAGGTTACTGACAAAAAGCTGTTTAAGGTAAACTGCACATATAAAAAAGCAGGCGGTAACGGCTCACTTTTACTATATAAAAATGAGCAGGATTATGCAATTGTAGCTGTATATACCATAGACGGCGTACCCTATGTAATTTCTTGATAATAATGATAAAAGGACGGCTTATGCCGTCCTTTTTATATGTGTAAGTGTAATTTTTTCCCATATTCCGAGCAAAACAAGTCTGCATTGAAAATATCAACAAATGCAGGCTTTTATCTTTGTTTAAAACAGAGAAAATTTTTTCTTCAATAATCAATGCTTTTCCGTTGAATTCAGCCGTTTTTCAGCCCTATAGTGAAAGGGGAGATAAAAAAGGCGGACACACGTCCGCCTCTGGATAAGTCATATCTGAGTTGAATAGTTAGGAGCTTCCTTGGTGATATAGATATCATGCGGATGGCTCTCTTTAAGGCCTGCACCTGTTATACGGATGAACTTAGCCTTCTCATGGAGTGTTGGGATATCCACGCAGCCACAGTAGCCCATACCTGAACGGATACCGCCGACAAGCTGGAAGATAGTATCAGCAACAGGGCCCTTGAAAGGTACACGGCCTTCAACGCCTTCAGGAACAAGCTTTTTAGCACCCTCCTGGAAATATCTGTCCTTGGAGCCGTTTGCCATAGCACCGAGGCTTCCCATACCTCTGTACACCTTGAACTGACGGCCCTGATAGATCTCTGTTTCGCCTGGAGCTTCTGCACAGCCTGCAAGGAGTGAGCCGAGCATTACAACGTTAGCTCCTGCTGCGAGAGCCTTGACAATATCGCCGGAATACTTGATACCGCCGTCAGCAATAACAGGGATACCGTATTTCTGAGCAACACAGGCAACATCATATACAGCAGTGATCTGTGGGACACCGATACCTGCAACTACACGTGTAGTACAGATAGATCCCGGTCCGATACCTACCTTGAGGCAGTCTGCACCTGCTGCGATAAGAGCCTCAGCAGCCTCAGCAGTAGCTATATTACCTGCGATAACAGGTATCTCCGGGAATGCCTCCTTGACCATTTTCAGGCACTTGATGATGTTTGCACTGTGACCGTGAGCAGAGTCGAGTACGAGAACGTCAGCCTGAGCATCTATAAGAGCCTTAGCTCTTTCGAGAACGTTGGCTGTTACGCCGATAGCAGCACCGCAGAGGAGTCTGCCCTTGCTGTCACGGGCGGAGTTAGGATACTGAACTGATTTTTCGATATCCTTTATAGTGATAAGTCCCTTGAGGATACCAGCCTCATCAACGAGAGGGAGCTTTTCGATCTTATGTGCGCGGAGGATTTCCTGAGCCTGCTCCAGAGTAGTACCTACAGGAGCTGTGATAAGGTTGTCCTTAGTCATTACCTTTGAGATCTTAGCGGAAAAATCTGTAAGGAAGCGCATATCTCTGTTAGTTATGATACCAACGAGCTTGCCCTTGCCGTCAACGATCGGAACGCCCGATATCTTGAATTTACCCATAAGCTCGTCCGCATCGGCAACTATATGATCCTCGGTAAGAGAGAACGGGTTTACGATAACGCCGTTTTCGCTTCTCTTGACCTTATCGACCTCTTCTGCCTGCTGTTCGATGGACATATTCTTATGGATGATACCGATACCACCCTCACGAGCGATAGCGATAGCCATACGGGAGTCTGTAACTGTGTCCATAGCTGCGGTCATTATAGGAGTATTGAGACGGACGGTTTTTGTGAGCTGTGTACCGATCTGGATCATGTTGGGAGTAACATTTGACTCAGCGGGTATCAGCAGCACATCATCGAAGGTAAGACCTTCCTTCTGAAATTTGCTGTTCATGTCGGTCAGCATAATAAAATTCCTCCTTGCATTGATATTAACTTTAATGATACTATTTTTCGCGGCTTATGTCAATAGTTTGGACGGTTTATGAACGTGAAAATTTTATGGTCAAATATGGTCGGGTTTTGGCGAAAAAAGCAATGCGTTATATTAAAGTAACAGGGCGTTAAAGTGTCTGCACTCTTGCGTACTCGGCAAGTATGGCAGAAGCGTCAACAGAGTCCACCTTTTCATCGCCGTTCCAGTCCGCAGCCCTTGATTGCTCCTCTGTAAATCTTCCCTTGCCGCCCGATGAGAGTCGTGCATACTCGGCAAGTACAGTGGAAGCGTCAACGGAGTCTACTTTGCCGTCGCCGTTCACATCGCCTCTGTTATCCTTACCCGTAAGGAAACTTATTTTCTGTTCGGAGGCGTAATTTTCAGCAGCAGAGCCTTTTTCTCCTCTTATCTGAAATCCCGAGATATTTTCCGAGGCATTTGAACGGGTATCGTATCTTTTGCCTATAGCGTCCCTTCCGATAGATTTTACGGAAGAGGGGATATATATGCCGCTGATATCGGCGCAGCTGTAGAATGCATTATCTCCGACAGCAGCAACATTGTCGGGAAATGTTATATCGCACAGCGAGGTGCATGAATGGAAGCAGTTTTCGGGTATTACCGCCACAGCTTTTCCGAGGATAACGCTTTGCAGAGAATTGCAGCTCATAAAGCAGCCCTTGCCAAGCTTTGTCACTGAGTCGGGGATAGTGATTTTTTTAAGAGAAAGACAGCCCGAAAAGGCGTGGTCATCAATGGTTTTAACACTGTCGGGAAGGGTCACGGAGGTGATATCCTCCTTTCCGAAGAAGGCACCTTTGCGTATAGCGGCAGTCTTTTCGTATATTTTGGCGTCCTTATCACCTGCATACAGCAGAAGGGTGTCGCCGTTTTCGTAGAGACAGCCGTTTATGTTGCTGTAGGTGGGATTATTCTTGCTTACATCTATATAGAGCAGAGACGGGCAGGCAGTAAAGGCGTAATCGCCTATTTTCGAGACATTGCTGCCGAGAGTGATAGTGGTCAGATCAGGGCAGGCACTGAAAGCCTTTGCACCTATAGTCTTTACACTGTCGGGTATCATGCATATGGTTATGTTCTCATTGCCTGTAAAGGCGTTTTCTGCAATGGAGGTAACGGGGCAGTTCTCGATCTGTGACGGTATCTGAAGCATTACGTCCTTTCCCGTACAGCCTGTTATGCTTACCTCCTTGTTGTTTATGGTATAGCTCAGAACGAAACCTTCGTATATATTTTCTGCACGAGCAGGAGAAACCGTATGAGCTGCGCTGAACACTACAGCGGCGGCAGCAAAAACAGAGAACCACCTTTTCATGCTATACCTCCCTGCGGCATATCTCGCCGCTCACCATTACAAGGACAGGCTCACACATAAGGTCAAGGGGATTTTCACCCTTTCTGTAGAGCTGTAGATCGGCATCCTTATCCTCTCTGAGAGAGCCTGTTACATCATCTATACCGAGTATCTCGGCAGGGTATACGGTTATAGTCTTTATCGCCTCATCAAAGCTTAGACCGCCCTTTATTGCAGCCTGAGCCGAAAGCGGCAGGTATTGTATGGGAGTAACCGTATGGTCTGTGCATATAGCTATTTTAACGCCGTTTTCGTGAAGTGTGGAGGCATTTTTCAGCTCAAGTCCGCGCATTTCAGGCTTGCAGCGGTCGCACATGACAGGACCGCAGATAACGGGGATCTTCTCATCGGCGATGATATCGGCTATCTTGTGTCCCTCTGTGCCGTGTATGATAACAGGATCGAGTGAAAACTCCGTTGCTATGCGCATAGCCGTGCAGATATCATCTGCGCGGTGACAGTGGAAAAAAGCCTTTATCTTGCGTTCCAGCAGTGGCATGAGTGCCTCACATTTGATATCGTACTCGGGCGGATCATAGTTCTCGCTGTCGGAGTAATAGCTGTCCATATCATGGACGTAGCGGCGAGCTTTGTAAAGCCCCTCACGGATAAGGGCTGTTATCGCCATTCGCGTAACGGGAGTCTCCTCACGTCCGTTGTATACGTTCTTTGGATTTTCGCCGAGAGCGAATTTGATGCCGCATTTTTTAATGAGCATATCGTCTATGCGTCGGCCGTTTGTCTTTATGGCAGCTATCTCGCCGCCGCAGGGATTGGCACTTCCTGGGCTTGAAGCCGCAGCGGTTATGCCGCGCATACGCGCTTCCTCAAAGCAGCGGTCGAAGGGGTTGATGCCGTCGATAGCTCTCATCTGAGGAGTAAACGGGTCTGTGGACTCGTTGCAGTCATCGCCCTCAAAGTCCAGACCGTCCTCGATTATGCCGAGGTGGGTATGAGCGTCTATAAATCCTGGCATGAGCATACCGCCATCAGCGTCTATACTGTCCTCTGGGATAAGATCGGGCGTACCCTCACCGATAGTCTTTATTTTGCCGCTTTCGGTCTTTATCCAGCCCTTTGTGATGACTCCTCGGGAGTCCATTGTATGAATTTCAGCATTATAAATAAGCATATCCTGCTCACTTTCTTACGACTTCGACTATTCTGTCTGCGTTTTCAACGGGGCTGCCTGTACAGTCCAGTCTTATAGTGGAGTGCTTTATATAGATCTCCTTGCGGGAGTTGTAAAGTGCTTCAAGCTCTTCCTTTGTGGACTTCATAACGATAGGACGATTCGTGTCGCCTTTTATGCGCTGATAGCAGGTCTCAAAGGGGACATCAAGGAAGATGACAGCCGCACCTGCGTCCTTTGCAGCCTTTGCGGTATCGGGATTGAGCATCGCACCGCCTCCGCAGGCGGCAACAGTAGTCTTGCCGCAGAGCGACTTTACTATCTCAGCCTCTGTCTGACGGAAGAATGGCTCGCCCTTTTTCTCGAATATTTCGGGGATAGTCATTTCGAGAGTCCTTACGATTATATCATCGGTATCACAGAAGCCGCAGCCAAGCTTTTTAGCTGCAAGCTTGCCTATAGTTGATTTTCCGCAGCCCATAAAGCCGCATAAGAATACAGTCATATTTTACTCCTTTTTATTTCTGAGCCTCAAAGAATTCGAGTATCAGCTCATTGGCATCAAAGCCGTTGTATTTCTCAGAATACCACGAATGGCTGCCTCCCTTTACGGTAAGCTCCCACACCTGATCGTGAGTATCCGGGCTTTTGTATTTATTCAGCACCGAGCCGCCTTTCAGCTCAAAGCTTTCTGATATATCAGCATTAATGGAATTAATTCGGTACTCCATTACGCTTTCTATGGACGGAGCAGGATTGGTTTCCGCAGTACCGTCACTCTCCTTTGGCACAAAGTCGTCATTTTCGCCTGTAAGCTGGAAGAAGCTGACATTGCTGCTTTTTCTGCTGTTCCATATGCTTTCCTGCATATAACCCGCAACGCAGGCAAATGCGGAATAGGTACCGTCTGACTTCTCGGCAAGGGTATGTATCATGCAGGCGCCGTTGCTGAAGCCTGCTGCATAAGTTCTGTTTTTGTCCAGAGAATACTTCTTTTGCAGATATTCCGCAAGAGCCGTCAGGAACTCTGTATCCTTGTTATCGTCGGAAAAATCAGCCGAATTCCAGCCGCTTGCAGCTGTTTTGTCCTTTTTTGAAGCAGCTCCAGAAACATAAACTACAGTATAGCCGAGAGGATTGGCAGCCTCCTCGAAATGTATGCCGTTCCGCATACCCTCAGCGGAGTCTCCGTAGCCGTGAAGAATGACAACAAGGGGAGCGTTTTCGGTATTATCAGGCATATCTAATATAAAATCATGCTTTACACCGTCGAATGTGCAGGAAAAACTGCTGCCGCCTTCGGGTGTTATATTTTTCAGCCTCAGCTTTTCGGTCTCTTTTTTTACGCAGCCCGAAAGAAGGATATACGAGGCTGCCGTCAGAAAAATGCCTGTTTTAAAAGGGTTCACGTTTTTTCACTAAGTGCCATTTTAGAAAGGGGCACCTTTTCGTCCTCTATCATTTTTTCACCTGTAAGTTCAAAACCATGGTGCTTATAGAAGGTCTTTGCGCGTATATTGTATTCAAGCACCCACAGCCATGTTGCACCGAGCTCGTTCACAGCATAGTTGAGAAGAGTCTGACCGATACGCATATTCTGGAACTGCGGTTCAACGAAAAGCTTTTCTATCTCGTTATCCCTGACGCGGATCATGCCCTTTACCACACCGCAGTCATCAAAGACCCATGTGTTTTTCAGTGCTTCCGAGCCTGCCTCGTATTCCGAAGCCATATCAACTACGTTCAGCTCGTTGAAGTAGTAATCGTCATTGAGAAAATAGGGATAGAAGTTAACACGGTAGTTAGTGATTATTATTTCTGCGATTCGTGAAGCATCGCCTGCTTTTGCTGACCTTATCATATTACTTGTTCATGCTTTCAACAGCATTCTCCACATCGGTGATTATCTTAGCGATATCCTCTGTAGCAAATTTGCCTCCGTACCAGATCTCATGTGCCTTTACAGCCTGATATACCAGCATTGAAGCACCGCCTACAGCCGTTTTGCCGAGAGCTCTTGCCTTTTTCATAAGCAGGGTCTCGATGGGGTTATAGATAACATCGAATACGCTGCCGCTGTTTTCGATGACAGTGTCGCTTACTGCGCAGGCATCTGTCTTTGGGTACATACCCACGGGGGTGGCATTTATGAGCAGATCATAGCTGCCTTCGAGAGAAGATATCTCCACTATCTTAACGGAAGCACCGCTGCACTTTGATATTATCTCAGCCATAAGGAGCTGTGCGTTCCTGAAATCCTGAGGGATAACGGCGAGAGTTATATTTCCGCCGTGGCGGGCTACCTCGATAGCGATCATTCTGCCGACACCGCCGCAGCCAAGTATAGCAACATTTCCGCCGATAGGAAGCTTTTCTGCCGAGCGCAGGAAGCCGTCACAGTCTGTGTTGTAGCCTGTGAGCTTTCCGTTATCGTTGTTTATGCAGTTTACGGAGTTGTAGCGGAGTGCGCTTTCGGCAAGCTCGTCCAGAAGCGGTATAACAGTCTGCTTGTGTGGGATAGTAACATTAAGTCCGCGAAGGCTCTCAAGAAGTCCGCGGCTTTTTGAAATATCCTCGGGAGCTATGTCGATAAGCTCATATGAGGTATCTGCAAGTCCGCTCAGAGCAAACAGCTTTTCGTGTATGAGAGGGGACATGGAGTGTCCCAGAGGGTGACCTATAAGTGCAAATTTATTCATGATAAAGCTCCTTCAAGTGTTTCCATGTTTTCAACATTTACAGCTGTTACGTCCTTGAGTGTCTTTTTAACAAGGCCTGTGAGAGTTCTTCCCGGACCGAATTCAACGAACTTGTCCGCACCTGCCTCCTGCATAGCAGCAAGTTCGGAGGTAAAGCGTACAGGAGAAACGATGTGTTTTGCGAGCATTGAAGCCATATCAGAGAAGTCGCTGAGCTCACCGCCTGTAAGGTTTGAATAATACTTGACCTGCGGAGCCTTGAATTCGATAGTCTTTGCAGTCTCGTAGAATTTATCGGCAGCAGGCTGCATGAGCTTTGAATGGAAAGCACCTGCAACATTTAATGGTATGACCCTTGCCTTCATTTCGGCAAATATATCGCTTACCTCTGCGATGCCCTCGGGAGTGCCTGCGATAACGGTCTGTACAGGCGAATTGTAGTTTACAGCGGTAACGTATTCCTTAGCCTCACCGCATACTCTCTCCACTTCCTCGGGAGCTATCTTCATTATAGCTGCCATTGCGCCCTTAGTCGAAGCGGTAGCTTCCTCCATAGCGGCAGCTCTTGCCTTTATAAGACGGAAAGCGTCTTCAAGGCTTATCATTCCCGATGCGTACATAGCGGCGTATTCACCGAGAGAATGACCTGCAACGCCGTCAAAGGTGAAGCCCTTAGCCTGTGCAGCTTTAAGGCATACGATAGAAGTAGCCATGATAGCAGGCTGAGAATTTATTGTTCTTGAAAGCTCGTCAAGGGGCGCATTGAAGCATATATCCTTCAGATCAACGCCAAGTATTGCCGAGCCTGTTTCGTAGACTTCCGCCAGTTCAGGCATAGCTTCCGCAATATCCTTTCCCATGCCTTCGTATTGCGAGCCCTGTCCTGAAAATAGTGAAATTGTCATAATTGATAACATCCTTTCTGTGTGGTATACACAAATCAATGGTGAAAATATCTGAATGTCATATTGTAAATTTGTGAGAAATGACGATATTTTGTTTTTGGATTATCAAAGTGACAAAATATCGTTGCAAAAAAACTCAAAATGCTTTACAATATATTATGTGTGGTATTATGTCCATATAGGGTAGAGTTCCCCGTATTCATGTACCAACACTACTACTATAACACAATTTTTTGGTTTTTACAACCATGTTCACATATTTTTTATTGATTTTAAGGAGCTTTTTAATGGGTATCAGCATTTTGGGAATGGGCAGATATGTGCCTGAGCAGAAATTGAAGAATGACGACTTCACCCGTTTTATCGAGACCAACGATGAGTGGATAAGAACGAGAACGGGCATAACAGAGCGTCCTATGGCTGGCTGGGAGCCCACATGGTACATGGGAAAGCAGGCATCTCTGAAGGCAATAGAGGCAGCAGGCATAGACCCCTCTCAGATAGGTCTGGTGATATCATGTACGATCACCTCCGATTTTCTTACTCCGAGCATGGCAAGCGTTATACAGCATGAGATAGGTGCCGTGAACGCAGCAGCCTTCGACCTTGGCGCAGCCTGTACGGGATTTGTTTACGGAGTGGATACTGCAAGACGTTTTCTTGAAACAGATCCGTCGCTGAAATATGTGCTCGTAGTGGCAAATGAAGCACTTTCGCGCTTCCTTGATTTCAGTGACCGCACCACTTGTATACTCTTCGGTGACGGTGCTGCTGCGGCAGTGCTTGAAAGAAGCGACAAGCTCTTCTCATCTGCACTCTTCTCTGACGGAAGCGGTGCAAAGCATCTTTTTGCAAGAGCACTCAGACCTGCTCCGGAGGTTGCAACGGAAAGCGATTTTGAAGATCCTATACCGGCCGGACCTGTGCATAAGCTCCAGCAGAACGGCAAGGAAGTATATAAATTCGCAACACAGGCACTCCCAAAGGCTTTTGAAAGTGCGGCTGAAAAGATCGGCGTAACCAAGGAAGATATAGACTGGTTCGTGCCTCATCAGGCTAATATAAGGATAATCGAGACTGCTGCAAAGAAGCTCGATGTTCCTATGGAGAAATTCATCATCACCCTTGACCATTACGGAAATACCTCCAGTGCGTCAATACCATTGGCTCTTTCCGAGGGTATCGAAAAGGGACTTATCAAGCGTGGACAGAAGCTTGCTCTCATAGGCTTCGGAGCAGGTCTTACCTACGGCGGTATAATACTTGAATATTAATTATAGAACTTAGAACTAAGTAGGGGCTGATGCCCACATCAGCCCGTGCTGCTTATTATCGCTCGTGTGGGTGATGCAGGCAGCTCCCACTACAAAAGCAAAAAGGAGAACTATTATGAAAACACGCATTACTGAACTTCTTGGCTGTGAATACCCCATAATACAGGGAGGTATGGCTTGGGTAGCCGAGCATACACTTGCTTCAGCAGTATCCAACGCAGGCGGTATCGGTCTTATCGCAGGCGGCAGCGCACCTATCGACTATCTTCGTGAGCAGATACGCCTCTGCAAGGAAAAGACAAACAAGCCCTTCGGTGTGAATATCATGCTTATGAGCCCTAATGCCGATGACCTTGCTCAGCTCTGTATCGATGAGGGCGTAAAGGTAATAACAACAGGTGCGGGCAATCCGGGTAAATACATGGCTGCATGGAAGGAAGCAAACATCAAGGTAATGCCTGTCGTACCGTCTGTAGCTCTTGCAAAGAGAATGGAAAAGGCAGGAGCTGACGCTGTTATCGCTGAGGGAACAGAGTCGGGCGGCCATATAGGTGAGAATACAACAATGTGTCTCGTTCCTCAGGTAGTTGACGCAGTTGAGATACCTGTTATCGCAGCAGGCGGAATAGCTGACGGCAGAGGAATGGCGGCAGCCTTCATGCTGGGCGCAGTAGGCGTTCAGATAGGTACACGCTTCCTTGCTTCGGAGGAATGTCAGATACACCCCACCTTCAAGGATCTCGTAATAAAGGCAAAGGATACCGATAATATCGTAACGGGAAGATATACAGGTCACCCTTGCAGAAATATCAAGACAAAGTTCGCAAAGAAGCTCGCTATGGGCGAGAAGGAAGGCACACTTACTCCCGATGAGTTTGAAAAGCTCACACTGGGTGCGCTCCGCAGAGCTGTAGTTGACGGCGATGTGGACAGCGGTTCCTTCCTCTGCGGTGCTATTTCGGGTATGGTAACCGATATAAAGCCATGTGCAGAGATAGTAAAGGAAATAAATGACGGAGCAGAAAAGCTTCTGAAGCTATGAGATATAAGTATGTAAGGATCAGGAGCAGTATCGGCGGCACCTACTATTACAAGGGCGAGAACGGAAAGATCAGTCCGCGTCAGGTGATAGATGATATGGCTGCACAGGGCTACAGGTATGTGGGAAATATACCGATAAAGCAGGGCGGCTACGGCTCTTTGATGGAATACGACATGATATTTGAATATTGATGTAAAAAAGTTACATATGTAACTATGAAAAGTGACATTTTTCCCGTTAACAAACGGCGGAAAAAGTGATAAAATACAGTTATCTTAATAAACACCATAAACGGAGGTAAACAATATGGCAACAGCAATTATA
>Ga0310786_10001925_pt1 | contig 32747 bp, 48 predicted proteins | sample AusTroGonzalo_MG_FD_203881 | JGI IMG/M metagenome (GOLD analysis project Ga0310786, IMG submission 203881) | Bovine rumen microbial communities from tropical cattle in Woodstock, Queensland, Australia - Gonzalo_03 (v2) (version 2) | ecosystem: Host-associated > Mammals > Digestive system >...
CGAGTTCGCCCTTGGCCTGGTATAATCAAAAAAACAAAACGCGCTGAGGCGAAAAAACGAAAAGTGCGCAGTCCGTTGAAAAACGAAATGCGCACTTTTTTTAACACACACGCACATCAACGCAGGATGTCAGATAGGAAGTTGCTGTCGTAGCCTTTTGTGTTCACGAACCACCCACAGACCGCCTCGGCTTTCGCGTACATGCCCGACGGGATGCTGCTGTGCGACGGCGTAAGATGGAAGGCGACTTCCACGTACTTGCGAGCTACGGGGTACTTGTTGTATTCCGCCTGAATGTAGGCGAGGTCGTGGTCGTCGAGGAAAGGGTAGGACCGGAAGAACAGCACGTTGTTCTCATTGTCTACTTCAACACCGTGACGTACGAGGAAGTTGGACGCGGCCTGGTCGAGGTAATACGACGTCCGGCCGCCCTCCTCCCAGCCACCGACGAACGCCAGCACGGGCGCGTGCTGGGCTGCCATCAAATTCTTCACGTTTGCAAGGCTACCGGTGAAAGACTGCGTGAGGATCACGTCGTCGACGCATCCGTAGTCTCCGGTCATCCCGTAGATAGCGTTGACAAATTCGGTATAGTAAGGCATTACGTCGATGGTGTTGAACGTGAGGTCGTCTGCGCCATGAAAGGCGAAACGAAGCCAGCTCTTTGCCGCCACGAACTCCGCGGCCCAGGTGTTGGGCATGTCGGACAAACGGAAGGTGTCGAAGCCCGCGCCGTAATAGTAAAGGAAACAACGCAGCGTAATCTTCACCCCATACGTATCGTGCAGGGCTTTCATTTGCGCGAAAAATGCGTTATCATAGATGGATGCCGGCGCCTCCGTGACAAGGTCGTAGAAGCACGAGATGCAGTCATCTACTGCGATGTGCAAATTCGGTACGACAAGGTCGCTCTCAGCGAGCAGAGCAGCCTTGTTCGCCGCCACCTTTTCTTCGAGGGCCGACACCCGCGCGTCAAGCGGCTTGATAAAGTCGTTATTGATCGCTGAATAGAGGTTGCGCGTGGAGAACACTATCTCCTCCGGTTCATACGCTGTCGTGTTATTGACGCCCTGGAAAACGTAGAGATACTTGGCGTCCGCCGGGCGCACAATGTTGCTGGCCGTACCAGCCGGCCGGATGGTGATAGTGGTGCCGGTTGCGAAAGAAGCCATCGAGCCGACGCTTACGGCGGTGCTTGTCAAAAGCGCGAAACGAGCCTGGTTGGTACCGTTCGCCTTTATCGCAATCGTATCGACCGCCGAAATATCATAGAACTTCGACTTCACGCCGGAAGACGATTTCCACTTTCCCGCATCGTTTCCAGTCGGCTCGATATAATAGCCGTCATTCGAGATCTGACGCTCCGAAACATATTTCGTCGCACCGGCGAAAAGGAAGTCGAAATACGCCTTGTAGCCTTCGAAGACGGCGGCAACCACGGACGGCAGATATACGTTACTGCCGGAATAGTTGAAGACGTAAAGATATACAGCGTCTGACGGCACGGTGATGGTCACCTCGGTGCCAGCCGCCAGGGTGTTGATCGTCGCGCCGGTTGCAAAGTCAGCCAACTGGTTGTTAACAATCAAGTCTGATTTCAACAGCGCGTATCTCGCCTGGTTGGTACCGTTCGCCACAATTCTGATAGTACCAATCCCGGCGACGCTGTAAAAGCGGCAGGACAGGCCGGAGCCGCTCCGCCACTTGCCGAGATTCTCGCCCGCCGTGGTCTCGATATATCTGTCCGCCTGATCTCTGTGCACCTCCGGCGTCATCTCCAGCATCTTCCCGGCCAGGTTAGACACGAAAGACGACGCGGCGGCACCGGTGACGTCCTTCAGCCAGCCGCTTCCGTCCCACTTCAAGTAGACGACCTCGTCGTCGTTCACAACGATGTTATCAAAGTTCTCATACGTACCCGGGACAGATGCTACATAGAACACCTTATTCGTCGGTGTACCAGGGTCTGTCGGCGTAGGAGACAGGACAGCCTTTCCCATGTAGAGGTATCCGTCCATGTAAGGGTCACTGCCGATGCGGCCGACGGCGGTCCAGCTGCTGGTGTCGTCCTCGGTGCCATCGTAACGGTACACCAGGCCGTCTTCCGGGTCATCCGGATCTCCAGTCACGATGCAGACGATCTGGCCGGGGATGAGGGCCGCACCGTCGAGATCTGACACGGGCGCGGGGTCCGCCGCCATGTCTGCGACGGAGTCGTAGATCTTGGAGATCAGGAGCGGGTTCGCTCCCAGCAGCTGCTGCTCATTGATGTAGGCCAGGGTGTCATACATGATTCCGCCGGCGCGATCCGGCGTAATGCTGTTCAGCGCCTTCTCGTTGCGCAGAGATCTGGCGCGTTCCATTATTTGCTGTAATGTAGGCATATCTGTTTGCTGTTATGAGAATACAGGAATTACGCAGTGGACTTCGAAGGCGGCGAGGATCTGCGTGGTGTTACCCGTCAGCGTGACGGTCACCTTGACCTCGTTGCGGCCGATCGTTGCGTCCCACGACACGGCCACGATGGTAGCAGACGGCGCGTCGCCGGAAATAAGCGCCAGCGCAAGTACCGACGTCGGCGCGCTGCCGGCTGACAGCTTCGTGATCCAGGCGGACGGGAGGCCGACTGCATTTGCCTGGAAGGCGATGGTGCCGGACTCGGCCATCGCCGGACGGCGGAGGTCGAGATGGAGCGCACCGCCGACGTCCGTCAGTTTCGCGTAGGTGCTGTAGTCGTTGGAGATGCCGGAGAAACGGTACTCGCGGGCTTCAAACATCTCGACCGGGTTGATGCGCCGGATGTTCGCGATCGGGTAGCCCGTCGACGTCTTTGTGATCGTCGCGGCGCGCTCCTCCCAGCAGTCGTGCGAGTCGCCGTCGCCGAAGGTCCTGGTACCACCGGAGGTGGAGACGATGTCAAAGTAGCCAGGGCCCGCCTCGCCTCCGACAATGCCGGCAGCTATCGGCAGGATCTCGCCGGCCAGGCAGACGACACCGTCCGTCCAGGAGATGGCATTGTTCGCGTACGTGATTTCGCATCCGAAGAGGATGGCGGTCGGGGTGGCCAGTCCGGTGTACGCCTTCAGCAAGTTCAAGAAGGCGCCGGAGAAGGCGGACTGCATGAAGTCGATGTCCCCGAGATAGACCGGCTGCTTGCCGGCGTATGTCAAAAATTTATCCATAACTAGTTGTATTGTTCGATTCTAAACTGTGTGCCGGCAAACCGGTAGTAGTTCACCCATTCTTCCACGACGGCTATGTCGGCCGGCGTCATTGCGGCGGGCACGTGCACCACGAACGCGCCGATCTTGTCGTCAGGCGGCGAGCTGTACAGGCCGAGCGCCACCGCCGGGTCCTCGTCTTCGTAGGTCATGTACACGGGGTCGGCGCTCTCGCTGACGTAGGACAGAGCCACCGGCTGATAGATCTCGTCGGTGATGTAGATCTCGTTGCGCTCGTAGAAGAACACGTCATTCAGCCATTTCTGCAGATAGATCGTGAAGGCATTGAAGCTCAGCTGCCGGGTGGCCGCCTCGCGGTACGCGCTGAACGTCGCGAGCAGCTGCTTGACAGGATACACGAACGTGCGCAGGAAGGCGTAAACCACGCTATTGCGCAGGACCGGCGGAAGCTGGTGAATGAGCCAGCGGTCGATGTCAAATTGATAAAACATAGTCAATGTCTGTATTCAAATCGACAGCGCGGAACGCGCCGCTGTAGCTTTCGTAATTATTTCCGACGACGTCGGACCAGGAAGACGATATATCGGAACGCACAACCACCCTGTTGAGCATGATGTCCACCACGCCCGGGACGGCCTGGATGGCATCCACCAGGGCGGTCTTGTTGAGCACGCCGCCGTACTCGATGTTCCGGAGGTAGGCTCGGATTGCATCGTCGACCGGACGGACGGAGGAGTCCTCGACGAGCTCGCCGGCGGCGTTGATGACCTGCGGGTTGTACTGGACGTCTGCGAACACGCGGACGCGGTCCGGAGCGTACGAGCCGACCTCGACGATCACGCCGGCCGGTTTGCGCTGATTCAAATAGCTCTCAAATGCCGTTAAGACGTCCGCATCGAGCGCGACCGGAGTGCCGGACGAACTGGCCCCTGCAGCGAGCACATAGACGCCGCCGCCGACGTCGCGGCAGGCCGCATACTTCACGACCTGCTTGTTCGGATGGATCTCCGGATAGACGTACTGCTGCGTCTCCTCGTCGAAGACCAGCTGGTCGCCGTACTGGAACTCCAAGGCGATCTTGTGGTACCAGGGGATGGAGGCGAGCACCGCCGTGGAGATCTTCGCGTCCACGTCCTCGCGGAAGGCGTCGAAGAGCGACTCCAGCACCCAGATGGCGGAGGCCACGATGGAGAACCAGATGTTCTCGATGCTGACCTTGCTGAAAGTCTCGTCGAAGGTCGCCGAGCCGGTGATGCCGTATTTCGTGCGAATGACGCTGTCGGTCATGAACTGCTGCGTCATCGCTGCCTTGATCTGTTGAATTGTTCTTGCCATATCTATTCGAATTCTTCGGTGAACTGTTCGGTGAAGATGCGCTGCGAGATCTCGCCGCGTCCGTCGTATGCGGTCGCCGGCACGATGCCGTTCTTGCGCACGTAGGTCTGCAGGTAGGCGTCGTATGTGACGTCCGGACATTCCAGTACAAGGCCGGGCTGCAGCTCTTCGGAGGCAGCGAGCCCGTTGACCCGCGCAAGGGCCATGATGCCCTCGAGCGTGCCGTATACCTGGAGGCAGATGTCTGAGAGCGTCTGCCGGCGCCGTACCGTCACCGTAATCATCTCATTTCCCTCCCTAGTCTATATCCAATGCAGAAAACGCCGCCGACACAAAGGATGACCAGGACGGCGCGTAAGTGGTCCCAGAACGTCCTTTTCGCCGCGGGCGCGGGCGCTATCTCTTCCTCCTCGTGGATATCCAGCTGCTCGACATTGGAGCTGTCCGCCACGGCCACGCTGTCGGTCTTCTCGAGCAGCTGCTGCTCGCGGGCGGCGTGGCTGCTTGCCACGGTGCTGGAGCCTGCGACGGTGTGCGTCGTGCTGCGCTCGACGACGTACTGGCGGCCGGAGGTGTCCGGTGCGGAATAGACCTCGTGGACGGTCTCCGTCTGCTGGCTCTCGATGCGCTCGAAGCGCTGCTCGACGAGCTCCTGCAGGCGGGCCTCCATGCGGCGCTCGAAGGCGATGCTGTCGCGCCGGCGGGCCTCATCAAAAGCCCGGACGTCCTGCACGCCGGAGTAGATCTTCGGCGAGCAGGAGGCCAGGGCCAACACACATGAAAACAAAAATATGCACTTCCGCATAGTGTCAGACTCTAGGTCCATTGTAGGACTTGTTATACAATACGTTTCCGCGCTGCGCGCCCTCGAGCTTATGGCTCACGTGCACGAAGGTCGGGTAGATGATGAGCTGGTCGAAGGGCAGGCCGAGCTGGATGATGATGCGGGCCAGCTCGACGGACGGCATCCGGGAGCCGTCCTCCAGGAGGACGTAGATGTCGGCCGCCTCGCCCTTGGGGTGCTGTGAGGTCGCCGAGCTGCCAGGCACGTGCTTGTTGAGCTCGGCGCAGCGGTATCCGGAGGAGATAACGACGGCGCGCTTCACGGCGTCGCGGAGCGGCTGCAGGATATTGAGCGTCAGGGCGCGAACGGCATCACGCACGCGGACGGTGATGATCACGTTGCAGATGCCCAGCCGGTCGGCGGTCAAGCTCTTCTCGAACTCGCGGTAGGAGAAATTCTTGCTGATGGTTCCCATGACTATTCCTCCTCCTTGTTGAGCTCCGCGGCGACCTCGTCCTTCTTCTCCTGGAACTTCGCCAGATACGGGATCTTCTTGATGGCCTCGAAGCTGAGCAGGAAGTAGAGGAAGTGGATGGTCTTGCTGTTAGGCAGCAGCTTGTTCGCGTTGCGCAGGATGTTGACTGAATAGAAGTAGATGATAGCATAGACGACGCCGCTGATACACTGCAGGGCTCCGTCCGGATTGCCCATCTTTTCGCCGACCACGTAGATGGAGAGGACGACCCCGTAGAAGACGAGCGTCTCCAGCAGGCAGCGGAAAAACTTCTTGAGGTTGAACTTCTCGCCCTGCACGGCCAGGCCGGCAACCAGCCCGAAAAGGCAGTTGAGCAGGAAGATGAAGAAGATCACAAAGACGATGTCCTTGAGCGGGTAGAAGTAAGCGGCAAGCAAACTGCAGCCGGTTGCAATGAGGTTTTTGATGGTGTCGATCATATATACTGTGCTTTAATCTTGATTTCCCTGTTGGTCACCTCGACGGCCTCGACCATCTGGCCGTCCAGCTCGAGCTGCTCCTGGATCTCGCGCTCCCACCCGAGCCGGTCGTTGTCGAGCAGCATCCGGTCGATGCCGACGCCGACGGACACGTCGCTCTTGAGGTCGCCCTTGTGCATCGACAGGATCAGCGCCTGGTTCTGCGCGAGAATGTCGCCCAGGACGAGGCCCGAGGCGATGTGGCCGTCCCCGTCACGCTTCACGTCGATGTTGACGTCGTAGTCTGTAAGCTGTATTCCTATCATGTTCAATCAGTGTTTTACGGTTTCGTCTTCAAAGTCCCCGCGGCGGAACTCCGGGAAAGAGCTGGAGATCCGGGGCACGGACACCGGCGTCGCGTTCGGATTGCCTCCACATACCACGCCGCCGGTCGGGATGGTGTGCGTGTGGCTGTTGAAGGCGTCGACCAGGTCGTTGAGTCCCTCGACGAGCGGCTCGATGTTGACCAGGCCGCCCAGCTGGCCGCCGTTGATCTCGATGCGATCGACCGCGTCGACGACGAGCACGGCCAGATCTGCGAGATCTCCGGAGAGAGAGCCGACGATGACGGCGGTACCTGCCTTCGGCACGACGAGCAGCTGCTGCTCGAGCTCGCCGACGGAGGCGCGCAGGCGCACGCCGGCCACCTTCTGGGCGCCGAACGCCACCGTGCAGGTGTCACCCTCCACCGAGCTCACGATGCCCTGGTAGATGGCGATCTCACGGGGGCCTACGGCCTCGCGGATGTTGCGGATGAGTCTCTGTTCCGGTGTCATGGCTAAAGCAATCTGTAGCCCAGCTCGACGGTGCGGCGGCCGCCCTCCGCGCTGAACTCGGTTTCCACGGCGCGCACATAGTAGGCGCCGTCCTTGTATTCGTATTCGGGGTCGTGCAGCTCGGCCTTGTCGCCGGGCTTGATGTAAGGCACGAGCCACGTGACGATGTTGCCGTCGTAGCCGTCGAAGGTGAGCCGCTTGTGCTCGCTCTCGCCCCTGAGGCGCATCGACTCGTCATCCGGAGAGGCGGCGCGCACGGTGACGCGGTCGCCGCCCGTGGTGCCGTACTCGCGCTCCTTGACCTTGCCGTCCGGCGTGAGCGCCTTGACGACGACGCGGACGCGCCGGTCCTCGGTGCGCCGGTAGGTCAGGCTGCTCTCCTGGACGTTGCGGGTGAAGTCGTAGATGACGGTGTTGCCGACCTTCTCGCCGGGGCCATGGACGTGCAGCGTCTTCCCCTCGATGTAGATGTCCGCGCCGCACTCCTCCTGCACCTTCTTCAGCACGTCGTAGCCGGTGGCGCTGCTGATGACGAACTTCTGGTAGGTCCAGCTGTACGAGCAGTCCACCGCGAACCCACCGCCGACGCCCTCGACCACGCGGGCGAGGAGCGCCGACAGCGTCACGTTCTGCAGCTGCTGGTCGGGCAGCGCCTTGCGGAAGAGGTACAGGTCGTCCTCGCACTCGAGGGTGATGGCGCCGCCGTCGGTACCGACGCGCTGCACCCAGCCCTCGAACTCCTGGACCATGCCCACCTCGTCGTAGCCGAGGTTGATGACGACACGGTCGCCGCGGTGGATCTTGTCCTCCACCTGCAGCGCGGCGTTGTACTCGGCGCCGGGCAGCTCGATGAGGGCGGTGTCCGCCAGCTCCTCGACGGAGCGGCGCACGGTCACCTTCTCGACCATCCCGAGCTTCCAGGTACCGACCTGTATGTCGAATCGCATCGTAAACATGGCTAGATCTGCTTGAGGTCCTCCTTACGGAGCAGGAGCTTGTAGATGTCGTCGCTGAGGGCGGCGATGGAGTATGCCTGGTTGGCCACGCCGGAGGTGAACGGTATGTTCCAGCTCTCGATGACGACCTGGCTGATGGAGAAGATCTCGAGCAGCGGGGACTTGACCAGGACGCGGCCGGCCTCGCAGAAGGAGCGCAGGCGCTTGACGTCGGCGGACGGGTACTCGCCGGTACCGATCAGGATGCCGGAGATGTTGACCTGGTAGTCGCCCTGGGACCAGCGCTCCTTGATGGTACCGCGCACGGAGCCCTTGGACACCTGCTTCTTGACGATGATGTTGGTGCCCTGCAGGGTGATCTGCGGCTCGTACGGGAGCAGCCACCAGTCGCCGCCCTCCACCTTGAGGTAGAGCGGGAAGGTCATCGGCACGCCGATGGCGTTGGCCACGACGATGTCCTGCAGCTGCGCGTCGGAGAGGGTCTCGACGCTGTAGCCGTCCGGGATGATGCCGGCGGGCATCCGCCGTGCGATGTCTTCGAGTATGAAACGGGTGGTGCTCATCGTGCTGCGCTGGTTGCGATTTCGAGTGAACGGTTGATGCCTTCCAGGATGGTGTCCTGCAGCTTGCGCATGTCAGTGCTGGAGGCGGTGGTGATATTGACGTCGTCGAAGAACTTCGAGATGTTGATCGTGATGGAGGTGTTGCGGGTGCCGCCGGTGGCGATGTCCGAGGCGAGCTTGCCGCTGCTGGCTGCGCCGGCCATGGGGGCCGCGGCGCCGGCACCGCCGGTCTCGGCGACGCCGCCGGCGGCCTCCGGAGTCTTCAGCTCCTGCTTGGCGCGGTCCTTGGCGCGCTCGTTGGCGAGGGTGTAGTTGTAGGTGCTTCCGATGCCGCCCACCAGCTGCTTGGCAGAGGCCGCTGCGTTGCGCTTCGCGTCGATGCCGAGCAGGCCGCTGGCCGCGCCCTTCGCGGCGTCCCAGGCGCCGGAGAAATCACCCTTGAAGAGCTTGCTGAACGCTTCGCCCAGCTTGCCGACGCCGGTCATGATTCCCTGGATCCGGTCCAGCACATAGTTCTTCAGGATCTGCCCGAAACCCTTGATGGTCTCCCAGACGGTGAGGATAACGGCGCGGAAGCCGGCGAACTTGTTCCAGCAGATGGCGACGGCGGTCGCGAGAGCCGCGATGCCGGCGATGATCAACGCGATGGGGTTAGCAGACATCACGATGTTCACCAGCTTCTGCGCCTTCTCCAGGAGGAGCAGCGCCACGTACTGGGCCCGCGTGGCGATGGTCCAACCGTTGGTGAGCTTTGTTGAAATAGACGTAACGAGGTTATACGTAACGACGGCGGCGGTCACAGGCGCCAATACGGCGACCACTGCCTGGAAATTCTTCGACACCCACCTAGCAGCCTCTCCGACTTCATTCAATGCTATAGTGAGGCCGTTGATTACGGTGAGAATAGTCGGCCTGATTATCTCATATATGTCGAGCATGGTGCCGAGGAATTTTCCCTTCAGCTGCTCCCAGGCTCCGTAGGTGGTCTGCGCGATCTGCGCGGTCATCTGGTTGAACTTCCCGCCCTCGCTGGTCGCGCGCTGGAAGGCGGCGCGGACCATGTCGAAGGTGACGAGGCCCTTGGACATCTCGTCCTTGAGCTTCGCCACGGACTTGCCCGTCAGGGCGGAGATGTCGAGCAGCGGGTTGTACCCGGCGTTGATGAGCTGGAGGAGGTCCTGCCCCTGCAGCTTACCGGCGGCCGAGATCTGGCCGAAGACGAGCGCCAGCTGCTGGAGCTTGTTCTTGTCGCCCATCGCGACGTCGCCCAGCATCTTCAGGTCCTTCACGACCGACTCGGTGCTGACGCCGAAGCCCAGCATGGTCTTCGCGGCCTCCTGCGTCGAGGAGCGGTCCCAGAGCGTCTTGTCCGCGTATTCGTTTATCTGACCGAGCATCTTCGCCGCCTTGGCCTCGGAGCCGACCAGGACGTTGAACGCCGTCGCCGTCTTCTCGGCCTGCATGCCGAGTTTGGAGACGACGCCGATGCCGGCGGTCAGCTGGACGAGGTGATTGGCGAAGAAGCCCGCGCCGGGCAGGTTCTGGAAGGCCTTGCCGAGGCCGCCCACGCGGCCCGAGAGACGGGCCGCCGAGCGGTCGGTGGCTTCCAGCTTCCGCTGCACGGCATCCACCCTGGAGACGGTCGCCCGGTCGCCATTGGTGGAGATCTCGATGATATATTGCGCGGTGTTGCTCATTTCTTACCTGATTCTGACTGTCTGATATGCCTGAGTTGTGCGAGTGCCTGTGCCCATTGCTGGTCCGACAGCGTGTCCGGATCGATGTGCAGATAGTAACGGAGCATCGTGTCCAGGTAGCCTATCCAGTCGGCCTCCGGACGTCCGTCGGCCAGCGCTAGAGCTTTTTTATGGTTGCCTCCTTATAGGACGCCATCTCCTGGAGCACGGGGACGACGCCGAAGAAGTAGTCGTCGTTGGTCTGGATCTCCGGGTCGCCGTCAATCCAGCACTGCTTGAGGAGACATTCGCAGAACTTGATCGCGTCCGCCCCGTTGGAGCTGCCGGCATTGGCGAAGGAGAGATCCTTCCTGGTCGGCTTGTGCAGCACGGCCTTCTTGTCGCCGGCCGTCACGGCGAAGACGTTATCGTCTCCGTGAATCTTCTTCCAGCCCTTCAGCTGGTCTTCAGTGAAAGTGAACATATTAAACGGTGTTTTGTGTGTGTTAAAAAAAGGGGGACCGTGCTGCGTAGTATAAGCAGGGCAGAGCGGCCCCCACTGAGGTTACTGGTAGTCGTTGACGACGTCGATCGCGACGATCGGAAGCTCGATCTCCATGAACTTGTCGTTCTGGTTGAGAGCGCGCGGAGCCTCGGTGAACTCGGCGCCCTTGATCAGGTCGGTGTGGATGACGTCGCCCATGGACGGGTTGCCGTAGGACACCACGATGTCGGCGGTGATGTCCAGGATGGACCCGCTGCGGGAAGCGTGCTGCAGGGCGAGCAGCTCGGACTGCAGGAGGCGGATGGAGCCCGTGTAGGACTTGTTTCCGCGCTGGATGCCGTGAGGCTTGCTGCCCTTGGCGTAGAGCGGCTCCTTCTCCTGGGCCTCGCTGTACGCGATGCCGCGGATGCCGGTGATGTCGATGCCGTTGATCACCACGGACACATCGGCCCATTCATATTCTCTTGAGTTGAACATAAGGCACTAGATTTCGATGTTGGTGAGCAATCCAAGGTTCACGACGATCTCGCGAGCATAGCCGAACGGACGGACGCGCAGGGTGGCCGTGACCTTGGAGGTCGTGAGCACGTTCTGCGTCGGGTCGATGAAGCACTTGCAGCCGGACCCGTCGACGACGCTGAGCTCGCCGGCGGCGGTCATCTGCTGGTCGACGGCGGTCTCGACGTCTGCCTGCCAGCTCTTGAGCACCGGCGTCTGCATGGTGCCGTCGGTGTTCACCTCGATCTCGTCGAGGAGCTTCTGCACGAGCGTCAGGTAGGCGATGCGGGCGGCCTTGTCGACGGTGCGGCGCGCCGTGAGGTGCGCGTAGTCGTCGTCGGGCTTGCACGCCAGGCGGTCGTCGTTGAAGTAGTAGCCGTCCAGGCCGAAGAAGATGCGCGGGGTGATGTAGCCCTTCGCGTAGATGGTCTCCACGTCGGCCATCACGTCGTCCACCGCGGAGGTGCCGAGGTAGAAGGACTCCGGGGCGAGCGCTCCGGACGCCACGCGGCCGATGTTGCGCTGCACGGGGACCGCTGCGATGCGGCCGGCGAGCACGCCGACGGCGGCGTTCTTCGTGGACACCACGGTGGAGCCGTTCAGCGCGGTCTTCGTGTCGCCGATGAAGATGCCGACCCGGTTGTAGGCCGAGGAGGACAGGTCACGCAGCGAGGCGGCGCCGGCATAGGCGCGGCCCTCCAGGATGACGAACAGCGGGGAGAAATAGGTATCCGCGACATACTCCGCGAGGCTCTGGGCCTTCGGGAGCGCCGTGAAGACGTCCGGATCGAGGCCCTCGGTGACCGTCGGGGTGGCGCTGCTCTGCGCCGCGACGATGAGGCCGCGGATGACGCCGTGCAGCCCGGCGAGGATTGCCGGCATCGGGCCGTCGAGGTGGTTGAGCGCCGTGGTCATCGTGTAGGTGCCGGCGAGGCCGAGCACGTACAGCGGCGTACCTTCTCCCGCTTCCGCGTAGAACTGATCCACGAGCTCGACGAGGCGGGCGTTGGATGCAGTCGTCACGCCCAGGCCGCTGAGGTCGGACGGGCGCACGATCTTATACGGAGTGCCCAGGGCGAAGGTGGAGGACACCGCGGCCGCGCCGATGACGACCATCATCATCAGCCCGTCCTGGCTCTCCGGAGCCGCGCCGAGCAGTCCGTTGAGATAGTTGATCTTGACTCTAGGAAGCATACGAATTTTCGATTTAGAAAGAGCCGCCCCCGGCGGGGCAGGAGGCGGCTCGATTCAACATTTGAGACGCGAGCTAGCTCACGGTGATGATGGCGTAGGCCTCGGCTTCGCCGTTCGTGGCCTTCAGGATGGTCGAGCCGGCGGAGACGCCGGTGACGGTCACGGAGGCACCCTCATCGTCGGAGATGGTGGCGACTGCCTCGTCGATGACCTCCCACTTGGTCTTCGCGGACTCGCTGGAAGGCGTGGCGGTGGCGGTCACGACCTGCGTGCCGGCCTCGGCGATGGTGATGGAGTCGTCGTCGAGCGTCAGGGCGGTCACCTCGACGTCGGTCACGGTGACGATGGCGAGGACCTCCTGGCCGCCGTTCTTGGCCTTCAGGATGGTCTGGCCGATGACCTTTGCGGTGACGACCACAGAGGCGCCCTCGCCGGTGCTGATGGATGCGACGGTGTCGTCCTCGATCTCCCAGCGGGTCGATGCGGACTCGGTGTTCGGCGTGGCGGTGGCGGTCACCGTCTGGGTGTCGCCGATCTCCAGCACGACGTCGGTGTCGTCGATCTCGAGGCCGGTGACGGCCACGGCGGTGTCGGACACGATGGCGTAGACGCCCTTCTTGTCGTGGCGGCGGATAGCACCGCCGACGCGGACGAGGAAGGAGTAGAGGCTGCCGTAGTAGGTCGGGTCGTCCTCGCGGGAGAACATCACGACCTCGCCCAGGGCGCGGGACACGGAGTCACGCTGCCAGGCAAGACCGCCGGCCAGGTCGGTGGCGGCTCCGTCGGCATCGTAGTCCTTGAGGGTGCCGTTGGAGGCGAAGCGATACACCGTGGAGCGCATCATGACCTCGAAGCCGTACAGCATACCCATGACGCCGCGCTTGATGTCTGCGGCCTGGAAGAAGCCGATGGCCTGCGTCTGCGTCATGCCGTCCAGCAGCTGCTGGTACATGTTCGCGTCGAGCAGGAGGACGCGGCCCTCGATGGGCACGTTGTCGGCGTTCATGCGCAGCTGCAGGGCAGCCACGTCAGCAGGGCGGATGGCCTTTCGCAGGCCGGTGGCGGAAGGAGTCCACGCGGGGACGCCCTGGCCGCTCGTCTGCACGCGGTTTGCGGCGGCGGGGAGCCAGTTGGCAAGCATAGCCTCACCGGCGTGGAAGATGAGCTGCTTGCGGTCCTGGTCGACGACACTGTTGCGCTTGTTGTAGCTCAGCTGCACCTCGTCGGAGTCAGCATACGGAATCTGCACAGGATCCGTAGTAAGCTCGTCCAGGACGTAGTCGACGTCCACATCGATGCGCTGGTGCGCCTCTGCAGGGACGGTGCTGCGGTTCTTCTTCACGCCGGACGGGGCGCCGGCGTTCGGGATGTGCACCCGCTTGCCCTCATTGACGTACTGGTCGTCGTTGACGGCGCGGGAAAGGAAGCTGTTGTCGGCAAACAGACCTTCGACGATGGTCCGCTGCCAGATTTCTTTCTGTACTGCCATATTCGTAAAATTCTAAGGTTACAGACTAGGCGCCGAACTTCTCCTGGAACTTCTGCGCGTAGAGTTCGGGGAACTCGTTCTTGAGCTTGGCGAGGAGCTCCTTCTTGTCGAGCTCATCCCAGGACATTTTCGCAAGATCCTGAGCACCGGCGGGAGCGGTGACGCCCTTGGCGCTTTCGAGGAGGTCGTTGATGGAAACGGACTTCTGCTGCTTGGCAGGCATCGCGTCGATGATCTTGCGCGTGGTCTCGGCGTCGGCCGACATCAGCGCCTTGTAGGAAGCGACCTGGTCGGCGGCGAACTTGCCATCGGCCACGGCCTTGTTCAGATACGCATCGGTCTCGCGCTCGTTAGCAGCCTGGAGCTGCTTCTTGAGCTTCTCAACCTGCGCCTCCAGCGCCGGCATCTTGGCGGCGTCATTGGCGAGCGTACGGATCTGCGCGAGGCTCTGTTCCTCGTTCAGATTTTCGAAGGTGGACACCTTCTTGAGTTCGTTGATGAAATCCATTCTATTGGTGTTTGAAGGTTGTTTGAGTTGCAGCTTGTTGGCGAAGGCGTAGATGGCCTCCGCGGTGGGAGCGGCGCCCAGGGACTCGGCGCCCTTGACGTCGAAGATGCCGTTGCACAGGCGGCGGGCGATGGCCTCGTCGGCGGTCAGCCAGTGGTCCTTCCCGTCGAAATACTCGGCCCGGACGGCCTCGGGGGTCTGGCCGCACTTCTCGGCGACGATCTCCGACAGGGAGACCTCCAGCCCGGCGATGAGGTCCGCGCACTTGCGCATATCCTCCACGCCGCCGCTGCAGCTGCCGCTGACCTGGTGGAGCATCAGGCGCGAGAAGCGGGACATGTACATCGGCTTGCCGCACAGGGCGATGATGCCGGCGATGGACGCCGCGAGGCCGTCCACGTAGATCCTGACGTCGGCCTTCGACGCCCGGAGAGCGTTGTAGATGGCGATGCCGGCGAACACCTCACCGCCCTGGGAGTTGATATGCACGTCGATCTGCGGGAAATCCTGCTCGAGGTACAGCAGCTCGGCGGCCACCCGCTCGGGATCGACGCCGTCCTTCTCGTCGCCGATCTGCCCGTAGAGCATCAGCGAAGCGCGGCCTCCGGAGGTCGCTACGACGTTGAGAAATCTGTAATCATTCATAAGTATGCCTTATCAGCCGAATTGTTCCGGCCTCGTCGCAAATATGCGCATCCGCTCGGCAATTTCAAAATTAAATAATTAACTCATAGATAATTACGATGTCGCAGACACGCGAAAAATCGGTTGCGTAAAAATTACATAGTGCGAATTCCATAATTAAAAGCAATATTTGCGAAAAAGAAACGCTTATGGCAGCAGCACTCAAGAACACGCAGAAGAAGACCATCGCGAAGGAGCTCTACCTGCACGGTGACTTCACCCTCGAGGAGATCGCCGACAAGGTGGGCGCCGTCCGGCAGACCGTGGCCCGCTGGGCCAAGGACGAAGGCTGGAAGGACATCAAGTCCTCCATGACCGTCGGCAAGGACAAGATCCTGAAGAACCTCTACGCCCACGTGCAGACCATCAACGACGCCGTCGTCGCACGGCCGGAGGGAGAGCGCATCCCGACGCCCAAGGAGGCGGACACCCTCGCCAAGCTCGCCGCCGCCATCGACAAGATCGAGAGCGAGAGCGGCATCCGCGAGTACGTCAACGCCGGCATGGCCTTCCTCACCTACGTGCGCACCATCGACGCGCAGAAAGCCATCGAAATCAGCTACCTCTGGGACAGCTTCATCAAGGACAAGCTCAGATAGACCATGAAGGAAATCGACAAGAAAGCACTGCAGGAGTGGGAGGCCTTCCGGGACAACATCCGCCGCGAGACGCCCACGGAAATGCTCAGCGACGCCGAGCTGGCGCGGAAGCGCGCCTACCTCGAGGCACATCCGGTCGAATGGATGAAGTATTTCTTCCCGAACTACGCCAGCTGCGACTTCGCGCCCTTCCAGATCTCGGCCATCAACCGCGTCTTCAAGAATGACGAGTGGTTCGAGGTGTGGAGCTGGGCCCGTGAGCTCGCAAAGTCTACGGTGGCCATGATGCTCGAGCTCGGCCTGATGCTCACCGGCCGCAAGCGCTACCTGATGATGGTCAGCGCCACGCAGGAGGCGGCCATCCGCCTGCTGGCCCCCTACCGGGCCAACCTCGAGGCGAACCAGCGCATCAAGCAGTTCTACGGCGAGCAGGCTTCGCCGGCGAAATGGGAGGAGGACCATTTCGTCACCAAGGGCGGCCTGTCCTTCCTGGCCGTCGGCTTCGGCAACGCGCCCCGTGGTACCAGGAATGAGGACGTCCGCCCGGACATCATCGACGTCGACGACTACGACACCGACAAGGACTGCCGGAACCCCGTCACCCTGGACAAGAAGACCGAGTTCATCGAGCGCGCGGTCATCCCGACCCGGTCGGTCAGCAAGCCCACGCTCATCCTCGCCAAGGGCAACATCATCGCCAAGGACACCGTCATCGCCCGCCTGGGCAAGAAGGCCGACAAGCACTCCATCGTGAACATCGTCGACAAGGACGGCAACAGCAGCTGGCCGCAGAAGAACACCCTCGAGCACATCGAGCGCATCAAGGCGACCATCTCCTCCGGAGCCTTCCAGGCAGAGTACATGAACAACCCGATCCAGGAGGGCAAGATCTTCAAGAACCTCCCCCTGGGCAAGATGCCGGCGCTCAGCAAGTTCAAGTTCCTGGTCTGCTACGGCGACCCGGCCTCGTCCAACAAGGGCAAGAACGGCAGCTCCTTCAAGTCCGTCTGCCTGGTCGGCCGCGTCGGTACCACGTACTACATCCTCAAGGCCTTCGACGACCACTGCACCAACGCCACGTTCATCAGCTGGTACTACCAGATGCAGGAGTGGGTCGCCGGCCGCGTGCCGGTGTACTACCTCATCGAGAACAACAGCCTGCAGGATCCTTTCTACGAGCAGGTCTTCCTGCCGCTCATCCGCGAGGAGAACGCACGCCGGAAGGACAGCCTGTTCATCACCGGCGACACCCGGCCGAAGACCGACAAGGCCGCCCGTATCGAGGCGAACCTGGAGCCCATCGACCGCAACGGAGCCTGGCTGTTCAACGAGGACGAGAAGGACAACCCGCACATGGCCGAGCTGCTTGACCAGTTCAAGCTGTTCGAGATGACGATGCCGTACCCTGCCGACGGCCCGGACTGCGTGGAAGGCGCCATCGCAGAGCTGAAGCGCCGCCTGCAGCTGGAGCTCTGCCACGTCGACACGTTCACCCGCGAGGACCTGGTCGACAGCAGCTCGAGAATGTAGTCAAATGCTATTTAATTGACGAAAAACGCAAATTCCATATCATCATGAGTCAATTCATCCAAGAGTCAGACTACGATGCGACCATCCACCGGGAGATCCTGGACGCGCTGCTCAGGCACGACAGCCCGACGGCCGATGCCGCCATCGTGGAGATCTGCGAGGACCGCGCCATCGAGGAGATGCGCGGATACCTGGACAAGTTCTACGACACCGACGCGATCTTCAACGCCACCGGTGACGAGCGCAACCAGCTGGTGCTGATGATGGCGGTGGACATCGCCGTCTACCACATCTTCTGCCAGCACAACCCCTACAAGATGTCGGAGGTTCGCAAGACGCGTTACGAACGCGCCACCAAGTGGCTGGAGGCCGTCGCCGCCGGCAAGATCACCATCGCGAACGCCCCGAGGCTCCCGGAGGAGGAGGCAGCCGCGGCCTCTCCCTGGCAGCTGCAGTCCAACCCGCTGCGCGGCTCTCACCTTTAATCCATCGACACCATGTCTGAAGCAGCAAAACGTGGCCGCCCGGCGGCCAAGAAGACCATCACCCAGGGAGGCATCACGCAGCTCTCCCCCTCGCAGCAGAACCTCACCGTCATCCTGCAGAGCCCCGAGCTCTTCCACTTCGACATCCGGCGCTACATGGCCAGTCTGGAGTCAGCCAGCGCCATCGACTTTTACAACCGGACGCAGCTCTACGACATCTATCACTCCGTGATCACCACGGACGGCCACCTCTCCGGCATCATCAACAAGCGCCTGAGCGCCGTGTCCCGCGAACGGTTCGAGTTCCAGCGCGACGGCAAGCCCGTCGACGAGGTGAACGAGCAGATCCGCTCGCCCTGGTTCCGCCGGTTCGTGCGCGAGGCGGTCAACTCCAAGATGTGGGGGTTCTCACTTTTCCAGTTCAAGCGCGACGAGAAGGGCTGGATCGACTTCGACCTCATCGACCGCAAGCACTACGACCCGGTCAAGAAGGAGGTCTTGCTGTACGAGCTCGACGTCAACGGCGTGCCGCTCGACAGCTTCTCCAACTGCCTGGTCGTGTGTGACGACCCGCGCGGGCTCGGCCTGCTGGCCACCTGCGCGCCGTACGCCCTCTACAAGCGCGGAAACATCGGCGACTGGGCCCAGTTCTGCCAGATCTTCGGCATGCCCATCCGCGAATACACCTACGCCGCCGGCGACGAGGAGGCCCGCAAGCGTCTCCTGGTCGATGCCAGTAAACAGGGCGCAAACGCCGTCTACATCCACCCGGAAGGGTCCAACATGACCCTGCACGAGAGCTCCCAGAAGTCCGGTACCAACGACCTCTACGAGCGCTTCACAGACCACTGCGACGAGGAGATGTCCATCGCCGTCCTGGGAAACACGCTCACCACCAAGAGCGACACCAACGGCACGCAGGCCCTGGGCACCGTGCAGGCCAAGGAGCAGATGAAGATCACCGAGGACGACGTGCAGTTCGTCCTGGATCTGCTCAACTACAACATGACGGACATCTTCTCCGCCCTGGGAGTCAACACCGCCGACGGCGAGTTCGTCCACGTGGAGCCGGAGTACACCGACAAGCAGGTCCAGATCAACGTCGTCTCCAAGCTCAAGGAGATGGGCCTGCCGATGTCCGACGACTACCTCTACAGGGTCTTCGACGTGGATAAGCCGGACAATTATGACGAGCTCAAGCGCGTTATCGACGCCACGCGCCTGGCCGCCGAGGAGCGCTCCCGGCAGCTGGCGGAACGGCTCAACGAGCCCGGCGGCCGCGGGCAGGCCAATGAGGGGAAGGTCGCCTTCTCTGACCGCGTCAGGCGTTTTTTCGGACTAGCCCCGCAGGGCGGGGCGCCCGCGGATCCCTTGCCGTTCTGATCGACAGCCAGTACGGCTGCAGCTGCCCGGCCTGCAGCGGAGCTTCCAAGGGATTCCGCAACGAGCCGGCGCAGCAGCTGCTCGAGTTCAACGCCCGCGCCCTGGCGCAGGGCCTGCGCGTCATCTACGAGCAGGAGATCGACGTCCGGACGGAGATCGAGCTGAACATCTTCTACGAGACCCTCCGCCTGTTCAACGAGGCGACCGCCCAGGGGCTCGCGGACAGCGTCGACCCCGCCGTCATCACCGACGAGTTCCTGGAGGAGATCCGGACGAGCAACGCCGTGTTCTCTGCCTTCAAGACGCACCGCATGCAGAACGACATCGCCGGCCAGCTGCTGGACCCGACGACCGGCCAGCTCAAGAGCTTCGACCGGTGGCGCGAGGACATCCAGGGGATGACAGACCACTACTGCCACTCCTGGATGCAGACCGAGTACGACACCGCCGTCATCCGGGCGCACCAGGCCGCAGACTGGAAGCACTTCATCGACGAGGCCGACGTCCTTCCGAACGTCCGCTGGATGCCGACCACCTCCATCACGCCGGATCCCATCCACGAGCACTACTGGACCACGAAACTCACGCTGCCCGTCGGGCACCCGTTCTGGAAGGAGCACCGCCCTGGCGACCGCTGGAACTGCAAGTGCTCCCTGCAGCAGACTGACGAGCCGGAGAATGATACCGGCCTCAATGGATGGACGCCGCCGCTGCCGATGCCCGGCCTCGACAACAACCCCGCCGAGGACGGCCACATCTTCAGCCGGACGCACCCTTACTACACCGAAGCCTACCCCGGCGCCGCCGAGGCGGCCGACAAACTGATGCGAGATCTCAAGAGATAGACGATGCCGGCACCGGATTTCAGGAAGATGGTCCAGGAGGACCTGAAGGAGCTGCAGAGGCTGCAGCGCCGGGTGCTGCCTGTCAAGGTGGGCCGCGCCGTCCAGGCGTCCGTCCGGGAGAACTTCCGCCGCGGCGACTTCTACGGCGGTCAAGATTGGGAGCAGCCGCTGCGCTCCAAGCTGGGCTTCAGCGGCGCCGGCGGCCAGTACGGACCGCTGCTCTCAGGAAGCAACCATCTGATGATGTCCAACGACTACGTCCCCATGGACGGGCGGGTGCTCATCCGAAACCTGGTGCAGTACGCATCCGTACACAACGACGGCGACCAGATCGCGGTGACGCAGCGGATGCGGAAGTTCTTCTGGGCGAAGCACTACGAGGCCGAGGAGATCCGCGGCAAGGGCTCCGTCGAGGCGGACTTCTGGCGCAACATGGCGCTCAAGAAGCCGGGCGGACGCATCAAGATACCGCGCCGCCACTTCCTCGGGCCCGACAAGGGCGTCAACAAGATAGTCAAGGGTGTCATCGACACCGAGCTCCGTAACTTTGTAAATCAGCACTCAAATGGAAAAATTACTGCAAGATCTCATTAACCTCTTCGGGCAGATGATGCCCGAGCTCTCCACCATCGACGAGGACTACGGCCAGCTCGAGATGATTGACCAGGAAGGTCGAGACACCTACCCGCTCACCTACCCGGCGCTGCTCATCGATGCGCCGGACGTAACCTGGTCCAACATCGAGGGGCTCTCACAGAAGGGCACCGCAACCATCCGGGCGCGCCTGATCATCGACTGCTACGACGACACGCACCACGGCTCCGGTACCACGCACTACATCGCCCAGCGGGCGGAGATGCGCTCCAAGGTGCACAAGCTGCTGCAGGGGCACCGCGTCGATGGGAATGGACCGCTCATCCGGATCAGCAGCCGGTTCTTCACCTGGAACCATGGAATCAAGGTGTACGAGCAGTCCTACAGCTGCGTCGTCACCGAGATGCTGGAGCCGCCCAAGGTGGCCACCCAGGCAACGCCCAAGGTGACGGTCAAGTTTCCCCGCGTGGAGTAAAACGAAGGCGCCCAGGCTCAACACCTGGGCGCCTTCATTATATGGCGCTACTCCTGGCTTGGAGGAATTCTCCGCACAATGGCCAGACGGGAGATCGCCTTTCCGATTTCATCGTTCACGTCTACACCGATAGACCGGAGCGCGTCCAGATCCTCCCGCTGCTCCGGGGTGATGGTGATAGTGACCTGGACCTTCTTGCTGCCGGTCGCCTTGCGGCCGGATCCAGGGCGGCGACCACCGCCGCCCTTCATTCCTTTGACGCCTGCCATCAGATCGTATACTTCTCGATTTCGACCCAGTCGAACTTCGGATAGGTGTCCTTGTTCTCGTAGACAGTGACCTCCGCGGTGAGCTCGCGGTGGCCGGTCTCCCGGTGGCGGTTAATCTCGGCGGCAACACGCCAGTGCAAATCGTCGAGCGACATGGCCGTGAAGCTGATGGTGTTGCCGAAGTCAAGAGCTTCGGAGAAGACGAGGCTCGCGCGATAGCGATTCTTCGGCGAGTTGTAGGACTTGGTAATGTTCTTTTCCATGGCGCAGATGTATTACAGTTCGTTTTTATAAGATTCAACCAGGCGCAGCCCAGCGGGGTGCTTAATGCAGAAATAGCCGCTCTCAGAGTTGTGCGCGATCTCCGGCATCTCGTCATAATTGCTATACCCCAACACGTCGAACTCCATGAAGTCAGCAATTTCGACAGCCTTCGTCTCGTCGACCTCAAGTTCATAGATGAACGACTCATCAGCATAGTTTCCGAGGTCGTCCAGGCCGAGTGCGTATTCGCGCGCTTCTTCGATGTTCGCAGTCGCATAGATGCAGCGGTTTTCTTCAGCCGTGAACTTGCAGGAGGATCCGTGATAGAGTTTCATTTGCTTTGTCGTTTGTTTCTGATGCAAAGGTAACACTTTATTTTGAAAAAACAAATTATTTTTCAAAAAATGCGCAAAAAAAATAAAAGAAGCGCCCAGGCTATTCACCTGGGCGCCTCCGTATACCTACAGATAGCCTCTATCTTCGAGCTCTTTTGCGAGCATCTCGGCGTCATCGACGACTTTCGAGTACATTAGATTAACTCTCGCGGTTGCGAATCTCACCGCGGTCTCGCGGATGAAGGCCGCTTTCTTCTCCCGAGCCGCGAACATCTCAGGAGGTTGGGGTGGCGGTGCTGGTGTTGTATGCATAACTACATTGATTTGAGGGCGCCAAGAAGGACAGCGATGGCGAGGCCGATGAGGCCGATAATCAGATCCGGCCAAAGGCTATACGGGTTGATTCGCCGGAAGTAGGAATCGTGCGTGGTACGGCCGGACCGGGTTCGTTTGTTGTAAACAGTGCAGTCGATGGGGCAATTGCAATTAGCGTCCCGTGCCCCAAACGCGCATTTACGGCAGCACCGCTCCATGGCGGCGATCTCTGCGCGACCTCGCCTAACGTACCGCACGCGGTACACATTTCCGTTGTATAAGATCTTCTTCATGCTATTCCCACATATAGTGGCGGTTAAACGTTTCTTCATCAATCTCGAGAGCTGCAGTAGCAGATGCAGGGCTGGCGTCAACAGGATCCTGTTGTTCCAGGAGCTTAGGATCGGCTTCCATATCACTTATACGTCCTCATTTGTAACATAGAAATTCGGTTGATAGTTCGCAAAACTTCTCGTAGACTTTTTGCTACCTCCTCGTCCTCCTTCTCCTGTTTTGCGATTTCTCGTTCGATGGCCTCGGCGATCCTAAGGCACATATCCGCGCTTCCCCGATTAAATAATCTAACGGCAAGATCGTACTGCGAATCTCTGTCGAGATATTCTCCATCAAAGATCCCGTCACGTTTTCCTAAGAAGTGTTCGTGCCGCCATATAATAAGCTCATTTCTGACCACGCCAATCGATTTAGGATCAATCTCTGGTTTCACCCGCACACGCAGACTCTGGATGATACGATACAAAATATAGGCGGCCAGGCAGGCTAGCGCTATCAAAAGAATGGTTTCCATTTATTTGCTATTTAAATGTTTCCGGAACGCTTCATATCGGCGTATGAGCTCCATGTTTTTCTTGACGGCCTCGACACAGCCGCGGGCCGGCACATCGATTTCGCGGGCGATGGCCGAGATGGCCACGTAGCCGACCGTCGTCTTCGGGCGCATGGGCTCGGTCGCAGCAGGGCAAACGAGCTGCCCGTCTTCGATGTGTTGAGTTACCAGCTCAGCGCCGTGCAGCGAGGACAGTTTCACCTCGGTACCATCGGCACTCTTAGCGAGACCGGTGGCGGTGATCTCGTATCTCTTCCCGAGATGGTCCTGGATGGTGTCACCCGGGAAGATCTCCTTGTAGGTTCTGTCGAAACCTACGCTAGATGTATTCTCTCTTTTCATGTGTGTGTGATTTTAAAAGGGCGGGCGATCTCCACCCGCCCGGATTGGTTACTTTGTCGGATTTGAGGGCATAAATGAGATCTGCTCCGGCGTGAGCTTGGTCCTCATGGTCGGAGTTCCCAGCTTCGCGTTCCTCCGGAGCTCGTCCTTCGTGAGCTTGTTCGTTCTCCGAAGGATCTCGATGATGGTCACCGGCGTGAGGAAGAATTCCTCCTCGCTCAGGCGCTGGATGGCATCATCGCTCCGCCAGCGCAGATCCTCCGTCAGGTAGTAATACCGGGCGGCGATCTTCGCGTTGCGCTTCTCGAGCAGCTCTTGGTTCCTGGTTCGATTTGCCATATCCGTCGATGTTTTGCTAAGATTCGGTCATTCCTAGGGGAATTGCCTCCCAATCGTGCACCTGGCCGCCGTTCTCGTCGATCTCCCTCTTCTCGCAGCGGATGTACGTACGGCTCACGGCCGGCTTGTAGGCGGCCTCGATGATCCGCACGCCTTCCAGGAACTCCGCGTCTCCGGACTCGTCGGCCAGCTTGCGCAGCCGGACCACGCGGGACGCCTTCAGGGCTCCGTTGGCGGAGCGCTGCAGCAGGCTCAGTACCATCTTCACAAGCTGCTGGCTCTTCGGATCTGTTGCAAGGCTCTCGATGTAGCCCTTCACCTTGGCGATGCCCTCCTCGACGGTGTCGTCGTAGGCGTCGGTCTCGTAGACGCCGACGGTGACACGCATCGTGCCGGCGGCATTGGTGAAGGTGTGGGACTTCGGCATCTCCTTCCCGTCGATGCCCAGCAGCTCGGCCTTCAGCGCCTGGAGGGCGGCGGCCTCTTCGAGCACCTCCGCCTTCTTCTTGCGGATCTGCTCGGACAGCGGCTTCAGGGCCCGCATCGTCTTCTTGACGAACTGCTCCCGGAGCGCGTCGTAGCTGGTGCGCAGCTGCTGGAGCTTCTCTTCGGCCTTGATCCGAGCCTGCTCCTGCTTGAAGACCTCGAACTGGGCCTTCTCCTCGGCCGTCATCTGGACGGCCACTGTGTTCTTGTTGTCGCTCATAAGCTATTTGGATTTTGATGATTTGGTTTTGAAAATAGGTGATTCGTATTCCTGCGTAAAGCCTGTCCTGGTCTTCGAAGTCCGCTTCATCAGCAGCTTCCCGCGGCAGAAGACGGAGAGGTCCTCCATGTAGGTGCATTTCCCAGGCTTGTAGACGAGCTTCAGTTCTTCTCCGATTTCCTCACCGGGAAAAAGCAGCATGATAGCCTTCTTGCAGATCTCTGTATCTCTATTATAAAGAGCCCTGACAAAGGCGTTCGAGAAGTCATATACTTTCGTCATGGCATTTCACTTTTGCGGGATCTCGCCTTGCACCTCGATGAGAGTGAGTGACGAGTTGCCGATGTGGATGTAGTGGAAGCCTCCGGAGATGTAGCTGCGGCTCGGCTTGTGGTCGATAGTCACCGTCTTGCGAGATTTCATGCTTTTGCTGTAGACCAGCTGCCGCTCCTGCAGGGAAAGAACGATGTCGTCCAGGTCTCCCTCCTTCACGAGGTGGTGCATATACAGCCCCTTGGCCTCCTCGAACATCGTGCGCTCCATGGCCGACGCGCGGCCGTTGGGCGGATAATCGTGTGTCACGAAGAAAATGCGTTCCATGGCGTCAGCTGTTATTTACGTGACTGGTGCAGCGCGGCGTGCTTGCGCATGTATGTCCGGTGCGAGACGAACCAGGTCACGCTCGTACCGATGACGATGCCGTCGATGAGGCAGATGATTGCCAGCAGTATGACAGGTCCCAAGGTGTCCATGGCTAGATCCTTTTGATGTTGATCTTGATAGCCTGCAGCATATATCCGCGGCGCTTCAGCTCGTCGGCGAGCATCTCGTCCGGCATCAGCTTCAGGATCATCTGCAGTTCGGACTTGATGTCCTCCTCGGTGATCTCCAGCTTGCCTTCCTTGGCGAGCTTTGTCAGCTTGGCAGCCTCCTCGTCATTCTTCTTGTCGATCTGCTGCTGCTTTGCGGACGGCGTCTCGCGGGAGGTGGCGCTGCGCTCGCTCTCGAGCTTTCCGACCTCGGTGGCGGAGAGCACGCGCACGCCGAGCTCCTTGTCGTTCACCAGCTCCTCCAGGGGCACGGCAGCTCCTTCGCCGACGGGCACGGCCTGGCAGGCTGAGTTGACATAGTACCGGGCGCCGGTGGCGTCGGCGATGGAGTTGTGGACCTTGATGGCCTTGCCATCCCTGTCCTTGTAGGGAGTCTCCTCCCCGGTCTGCATCTTTTTCATATTTCTGTGTGTTTGAATGGTGATTGATTACTGATTAACCAGGTTACTAACTAGCAACCTCCGAGGGCCGGATGTGCACGACGGTCATCGGCACGTCCTGACGGGCCTGTTCGGTGCCGTTGTGCAGGCCACCCTTGTTGATGATCATCTCGAGCTTGCGGACCAGCTCCTGCAGCTCGACGACGGTGAGGTCGTAGAAGCGCTTGCCGGCGATCTTCGGGCTCGACACGAAGGAGTTGATGCCCGCCCAGTTGTCGATGGTGTTGATGCCCAGGCGGCCGATGCGCAGCAGCGCCGAGCTCCGCCAGCGGCGCAGCTCCTCCGCGCTGTTGTTGGTGGCCGTCTCGATGGTGGCGACCATCTCCTCGTACTCGGCGTCGGTCATCTGCGTCAGGTGCGTCGTGCGCCCGTCGGTGAACTGCAGGACCATCTCGTCCTTGTCGATGCGGGGGTTCTTGCGCAGCAGCGCGTAGAACTTGGTGTACACTCGTTTTGCCATATCGATCTAGATTTGTGAGTCATCCTTGCCTCTCCAGTAGCGGTCAGCTCCCTCCTGCCAGACGACGAACTTGCCGGTGGACCCGATGAAGCGGCCCTTCGAGAATACCGTGTGACCTTCGACCCAGAGCTTCAGATCTGCGTCGTACATCATGCGCTTGGCGGGCCTGCCCTCCGGCTGCTTGCCGTCCACCTGGCTGACCAGGATGAAGAGCTTGCGCGGGAAGCGCTCCGTCAGCGCCCGGAACTCCTGGTAGGTCAGCCCCATCACCTGGACGGAGTCGATGATCACGAAGTCCGGGCTGCGCTGGCGGGAGAGGCGCTGCGTGAGCGTCTCGACGGTCTCCTTGTCGATGACCTGGAAGGCGGTTCCGCAGTCGGCCATGCCCAGTCTCGAGAGCGTGTTCTGGAAGCTCAGCGAGTAGCCCTCCTCGCGCGACACGTAGAGCACGCGCCCGTTCTCCGCCAGCATCTTGGCGAAAGACATCACGGCCGTACTCTTTCCGTTGCCGCTGCCTCCCCAGAAGAAGACGGTGCCGTTGCGGGAGATCTCGTCCCCCAGGCAGTCGCGCCATTCTTCCGAGACGGGCAGCGTACGGTTGCGCACGCCGAGGGCCTGTACTGCTGAGAGTGACTGCTTCATACCCTAGGCCTCCGCGCTGTCGAGGTTCAACATGCCCTGCCGCTTGAGCTGGGAGTGCACGGCGCGCTTGACGCGGCGCAGGTCGTTGCCGTACATGGCTGCGTCCTGCTTCACCTTTGCCACGGCGCCGCGGTCGTTCAGACCGTTGGCGTAGCAGATCTGCTCCACCTCTCCGATGCTCACCGGCGAGAGGTCGACGAAGCGGCGGCCGATGCGGCTCTCCAGCTCGTCGTAGCCCTTCTTGCCGCGCTCCACGCCGCTGCGGATGCGCTTCTTGATGGCGGCGGTGCTCAGGAACATGATGCCGCAGCGGTCCTCCAGGGCGTTGTAGATGGAGATGAAGTAGTACATCACGCCGTCGCCCAGCTTGTCGGCCTCGTCGAAGATGAGCAGCGGGCGGTCCAGCGTCACGAGGTGACGGAGGATCTCCTGGAAGGTCTCGCGCACGGACATCCCGAAGGAGCGCACGCCGACCAGGCGGGCGAGCTCGTGGACGAAGTCGCTGCGCGTCATGTCGGAGGAGCACACCAGCCTGTAGACGTGGCGGTGCTGCGCGGCGTAGACGGAGGCGGCCGTGCTCTTGCCGGTACCGGCAGGCGCCGTCACCCACATCACCGAGCTGACCGCCTGGGCGTCGCTCAGGAAGAGCGTCATGTCACGGTAGGCGGCGGTCGAGAAGATCTGCCAGTCCTCGTGGCTCACGAGCTGGGAATCCAGGCGCATGAACATCTCGTCGCTGATGCGGTCCCACTTCCCGTTGATGATGTTGGAAAGCGTCGCGGCGGAGATGCCATTCAGGGAGTTGGCCGCCATGTTCTGGCTCGGATAGCGCTGCACGTACAGGGCGGCGCGCTCGGCGATCTGTTTCTTTTTGAAATTGTCCATATCTGTGCTTTTTTTGTGTGTGGTTTCGGTCTAGAGGCGGTCCAGGGCGGCGAGGACGTCGTACTGCGTCTGCATGCTCTCCTCCTTGGTGTAGCGGCCCTCGGTCTCCGGATAGATCTCCGCGGGCGCGGGCTCCTGTGAGGCGCGGATCTCGCGGTCCGCGCGCTCCTCGAGGCGCTGGTACGTGGCGCGGTTCTCGTTGAAGCCGGTGAGGCCGGTGCTGGCCAGGCCGTGCTGCTCCGGGGCCATGCCGTGCTTGACCAGCAGCATGTAGTTCTCCTTCTCCCTGCGGATGCGGTGGACCTTGTTGCGCTCGTCCTGCAGGCGGATGAACCGGCGGTCCTCCTCGGTCTGGTCCTGCGCGGCGCGCGGGATGATGCGGTAGGGCGCGGCGTCGGCCTCGAAGCGGAAGCCGTAGCTGTCCTGCGTGAGCAGGCGGACGTGCTCCATGTCGCGCGGGTCGAACTGCACGAAGAACTCACGGCCGGTGTTGCGGTCACGCCAGTCCAGATCCGGCACGTCCGGAGCGGAGTAGACGTCGTAGCGGTACTCCTGGCCGTCCACCTGGATGGCGATGCCCTGCGGCGTGAAGCGGGACGGGCGCGACGTGGTGCGCCAGAAGAGCTCACGCATGGCTGCGTCGCCGAGGACCTCGCTGGAGGTGTTCTCGCTGCCCAGGTACACGTCCATCCTGGAGCGGCCGCCGAAACGGCGGACGTCCGGATGCGCAGCTTCATTCCAGCGCTTCCGGGCGTCCATATACGCGGCGATCACCTCCTCGTAGGTAGGGAGGGCGTCGATGTTCTTCTCGATCTGCTCGCGGTTGATGCGCGCAGCCTCGCTGCGGGCCGTCACGTTGCCGCCGGTGTAGAACCAGCACTTGTGCAGCTCCTGCGCCTGGAACCGGCCGAAGATGGACTCGATGGTCTTCGCGGACGGCTGGTGCGGCGCGGTGGTGCGGAAGACGGTGGCGATCTTGGAGAGCCACTCCTGGGCGTCGGCGCGTTTCGTGCCGCCCTGGTTATCGGACACGAGCTCGTAGGGCTTGTGGCCGGCGAAGACGAGCGCGTCGCGGTATGCCTCGCGCATCATCTCGAAGTTCTCGACGGTACCTATGCTGCAGCCCAGGAAGACTTCCGTCGCTGCGTCGATGACCTCATACACGTAGAGCGTGGCGATCCGGTACCGGCCGTCCACGTAGGCCTTGTAGAAGAGGTTGAGCCTGGTACCATCACCATACCAGAGGGCGTCGCGCACGGTAGGCAGCGACGTGGCGAATTGGTACTGATACTTGCGCTTGGCGGTGAGGCTGCCCAGGGCGGAGCCCTCCCAGCGCGGGCGGACGTCCGGGCGGTTGAGCGTGTTGGTGATCGTAGCCTGGCTCTTGACGAGCTTCCACCCGCGGGCGGTAGCCTCGACGTTGTAGCGCTCCAGGATCTGGGCGTTGTTGTAGACAGGAACCTTGGAGCACTTGAGGGCGACCAGGAAGTCCACCACCTCGTCGGTCATCTTGCCGGCGTTGCTGTTGACCAGGTGACCGGACACCAGCGCGGCGTAGCCGACGCGGCGGTAGTCGCGCAGCTTCTCGCGCAGTCTCGAGATGTTCTTCGGGAGGGTGTGTACCATGATGTCGCGGAGGGCTTCGCAGCGGTCGTAGATCGGCGGCCAGTTGACGGGCGTGGAGTTGCCGGCCTTGTGGTGCTCGGCGCGCTGCGTGTTCTCCATCTCCATGAGCTCGTTGAGCACGGATGCGTTCACCGTGAACTCGTCGATCTTGTCACTCTTGATGTGCGTGCCGTCTGCGAGCAGGTAGTGCTCGAAGAAATGCCGGGCAGCTTCATCCATCACCACGGGAGCTACATCCTTCGCCTCGGCCAGCTGCTGATGCGGATCTCCGTACTTCTCCACGTAGCGCTCCTTGAAGCGCGCGGGAAGGGAGGAGTAGACGACCAGCGCGTAGCTTCCGAGCCCCTTGCCCTGGCGGCCCTGCTCGATGCGGCGACGCGCGAGCAGCTGGCGATAGTTAGCGTAGCTCATCACGGGCGCCCCTTTGCTGGCGTCGGTCAGCTCTTGGACTGTTACGTATAGGATTCCGTCGTGTGATTCCATATTGGCGTTGTTTTATTGGTGACCGGTAGCAGGGTCAGCCGCTACCGGCCGGTGTCATGAACGAAAACAGGGTTGACGTTGGCTAGACTTGTCTGTTGACTAAGGCTTCCTCGGGCCGCTGGCCAACGTCGAACAAACTAAGTTTAACGTTTGGCGCGCCTCACGGCGTCGGGGTCTAGTTCCCGGGGTAATCTCCATTGATGGGGATGAAGGTGATCAGACACTCCGGGGCTATAGATATGCTAGGTCTGAGGTTGTATTTGAAGTAGCCATCCCAGGACGGCTTCCGGAGATCGAGGGCGGCGGGCTGCTTGCCGGCGAGGGTCAGGAGCTCGTTGTAAAGCTGCTCGATTCCTTTGTAGGTGAAAAGCTGGTTGTTATACTCACGAGCTTTTTCGTAGACGGTTTTGACGCTCTTGCTCCAGGTTGATCTCTCGAAGGTGAGATCCATCACAAAGCGGGAGCTCTCCATAAGCAGTTCAAATCCTTCCATTTGAGCGGTGATTTAATAGGTTTTGATGTTGCCGTTGTACTTGAAGAGGCAGACGACTGCGACGAGGAAGATGATCATAGCCGCGAGGCTCTGCATGTTGTCAGCTGCGAGGAACCAGACGAGGGATCCTGCTGCCGCCACGATCAGGGCGGCGTTGATAATCTTGCGCTTCATGGCTATGCTGCTGCGTGTTTGACGAACTTGTAGATAGTGGTGCCGAAGCGGTCCTTCTTGAGGAAGATCCGCTGGATCCGTACGACCTGGCAGCCGAAAGACTTGGCGAACCTTCTCGCCTTGATGGAGTCCATGCGGGCGGCGTATCTCTTTGCGGACATCGCCTTGCTGCCTGCTTGCTTGCGGAAAGCGCGGGTGTTGGCCTTGCGGGCCTGTGTGTGTTTGAGTTTCATATTAGAAAGTGATTGAAATGGTCCAGAAGAGGAAGCTGAACATCACAGCACGATTGCCTTTCACGGGGATGAAGAACAGCTGGATGGTGGGGAGGATGGCGACGAAGCGCCAGGAGGTGTCGATAGAGAGTCTCATTACGCTGCGGGGATTTCAGTGCGGCCATTGAGGCCAAGGTTCTGAGCTTCCATCGCGAGGGCGCCCCAGGCGTCCAGGGTTACCTCATCCACGCGGGCGACGGACTTGCCGCGGTGGGTGATCTCGGCCGTGCTGGCCTTGACGTCGACGATCAGGCGGACATCGTCTGCGAAGATCTGCTGGAAGCCGGTCGGAGTCTTCTCGAACTGGCACGTGGGCACGAAGTTCGACTCGACATACACGCCGCCCATATCGAGCGCAGCCTTCCGGATCTTCACGGCCGTCGGGCCGTTCTTGACGTAGTGCAGAGCGTACCAGATATACTGCTTGCTGACGCTGAACCGGTCGGCAAGTATAGGCTTCTGGCCCCTTTCGATTTTGATGTACTTATTCATATTTGCTTTTCTTGAGTGTATTTCTTTTCTTTGCGGTTGCGTTTTGTAACTGCAAATATAGAGTTTTTCTCAATACCTGCAAATTTTTTATTGATTTTTTTTCAAGAACTATGAGAATTATAGATCGGATGGATTTATATATGGCCGCAAAAGGCCTGAACGATAACCAGGTGACTGTCAGCGCAGGCCTGTCTGTCGGGCTTCTTGGTAATGCCAGGAAGGGCGGCTTCGATCTCGGAAAAAAGAGTGTTGAGAAGATATTGAGTATTTATCAAGATCTCGACCGGGTCTGGCTGATCACCGGATCCGGCAAGATGTTCAAGTCCACCGTCGACATCAAAAGCACCGAGACATTCCAGCTGCAGACGGACCGAAAGCTCGAGAGTCAGGACGTCCCGCTCTATGAGCTCACGGCCACCGCCGGCATCGCCGAGATCTTCGGCGACTCGCCGGCAGATCCGGTAGATCTGCTTCGTGTTCCGAACCTTCCGCCGGTGGACGGTGCCGTATATGTAAGAGGGGATTCGATGTCGCCTCTCCTCAAGAGCGGAGACATCGTTATATATAAGAAGTTCTCGCCAGCCCCTGACGCCATCCTCTGGGGACAGATCTACCTGCTATCCTACACAATCGCCGGCGACGCCTTCACGGTGGTCAAGTTTATCAAGCGTTCGCCGCTCGATGGACACATCCGCCTGGTCAGCGCAAACGACTTCTATGACCCGGTCGATATTCCGGCCGACTCCGTCACCGCCATCGCCCTGGTGAAGGCAAGCGTCACCTTCCACGCGCTGGAGTAGCAGCTGCTCTCGAAAATCCGCCACACACACATTTTTTGGCCGCTTTTCGTCATAAGTGGCTATTTATCCGCTATTTAACCGCTCGAACTCGCGGAAAATACATGTATTAGAGGGGTCAACTCGCGCGATTTTCGTGCAAAAACGGCCTTTTTTTTGTCATTAAAGGGTGCAACTCGTGCAATTTTTTGCACAAATTTGTCACCCTAAATGTCACCCTAACGCGCACATTTCGTTTTGTATAGTTGCCGAAAGTGTCACCCTAAGTGTCACCCTAAGTGTCACCCTAAACCTAGAAAACACCGTTTTACAACGTTGCCTGACAGGCCCGGATCGGGCCAGGAAAGAGGCGTCCTGGAGCGACCGTAAAACACCAGATTGAGAGGATCGGTGCGCTGGCATATTTTCGATTCTAGGCCATTCTACGGCCATTTATAGGGCCAGATCGTCCCATTCACCAGGCCGGCGTTAAAATGCCGTTAAAACGGTGCGTTTTATGACAGCCTCAATGTAACACGAAAGAACGGCCCCCGTCACATTTTGTTTTTGCAACAGAGGGCCGCCCAAATTTATTTATCTGCCACGAGGACAGCTACTTACATCTACCTACCACCAACTAACAGGTAATACATTTCGTTTTTATCCCCATAGATGACCTGGTCCTCCTCCCCGCCGGGGCCGG
>Ga0310786_10001927_pt1 | contig 32734 bp, 31 predicted proteins | sample AusTroGonzalo_MG_FD_203881 | JGI IMG/M metagenome (GOLD analysis project Ga0310786, IMG submission 203881) | Bovine rumen microbial communities from tropical cattle in Woodstock, Queensland, Australia - Gonzalo_03 (v2) (version 2) | ecosystem: Host-associated > Mammals > Digestive system >...
TTTTTATGCTGTTAAAATTAATTAGGTTTTAAATTATTTACAATAAAAAAATGCATAATTCCAACAAGCAAGTTTCCCGATTCAACCAATTTATTTTTTTAAGTGCTAAGAACAAAGAAAAACCTTGGTTAAAAGTTTACGATTAGAAATTGCTAACCCATTGAAATATAACGATAAATGGTGCGGCGATGGCAGAAGAAATCTTATCCTCTTTCAATCACAAACTTTTACTGAATTTTACTGATGTTTTGAATTATTTCAGACAATACTCTTTTTCTGAAAGAGATAAAGGAACAAAGTTTGAAGCTCTGATGAAGAAATATCTTCTGATTGAACCGGAATATAAAACCACCATTAAAACCGTTTGGTTATGGAATGAATTTCCTTATAGAAATGACTTTAGCGGTAAAGATACGGGCATTGATTTAGTCGTTCAGACTTATGATGGAGACTATTGGGCTGTTCAGTGTAAATGTTATGCTGAAGATAATAAAATTGATAAAGCCGGTGTTGATAGCTTTTTAGCAACATCAAGTAAGAGTTTTATGAATGAGGATGGCAAAACTACACAGTTTGCTAAAAGGTTATGGATTTCAACCACTAATCACTGGAACGGTGAAGCAGAAGAAACAATTAAAAACCAAAATCCCCCAGTATACAGAATAAGTTTAACAGACTTACAAAACACTAATGATTACATTAATTGGAACGAGCTTGTTTTTGGTAAAGAAAACAATGCCCGCAAAGCAAAAAAAAGCCCAAGAGAACACCAAATAGAAGCCATTGATTGTTTCCATAAACATTTTCAAGTTGCGGACAGAGGCAAATTGATTATGGCTTGCGGTACAGGCAAAACATTTACCTCCTTAAAAATTGCGGAAAAAGAAACTGATAGCAAGGGAACAATTTTATTTTTAGTACCATCAATTGCCTTATTGGGGCAATCTTTAAGAGAATGGAGTTCTCAGTCTGAACATCCCATTTATCCGATTTGTATTTGTTCTGACGCTACGGTTGGAAAACAAGAAGATACAGATGATATTAACGTTGTTGATTTAGCTTTCCCTGCCTGCACTAATATCCGGAGCATTGTTAAACAATTTGAAATTGCGAAAAAACAAGCAAAGGGAATGATAGTTGTTTTTTCAACTTATCAGTCTATTGATGTTATTTCTCAAGCTCAAAAAGAGTTAAACAGAAGCATAAAAGATACCTGTATTTTTGACCTGATTATATGTGATGAAGCACACAGAACAACGGGAGTTATCCTTAAAGATAAAACATCCGGTAACTATGATGAGAAAGCATTTACCAAAGTTCACTATAATGAAAATATAATGGCTAAAAAACGTATGTATATGACAGCAACCCCAAGGTTGTATAAAGAAGAAGCCAAGAAGAAAGCAGAGGAAACAGATGCTTTGCTATGTTCTATGGATGATGAAGCAATTTATGGGAAAGAAGTTTATAGAATTGGATTTGGTGAAGCCGTTAGCAAAAATTTGTTATCTGACTACAAAGTTTTAGTTCTGACATTAAAAGAAGAACAAATCCCCGCAGCATTTAGAAGTATTATCAATTCTGGTAAGAAAGATAAAGAAATTACCACAGATGATGTCAGTAAGTTGATTGGATGTATCAATGCTTTATCTAAAAGGGTCATAGAAGCAGATAAAGAGTTCAATGATGATAGAGCACCTATGAGGAAGGCTGTTGCTTTCTGTCAAAGCATTAAAGCATCTAAATTGATTACAGGGATGTTTAATGAGCACAAGGATACCTACTACAATTCATTACCACAGGAGGAAAGAGAATTGCTGGTAGGCGTTGAAGCAAAGCATATTGATGGCACAATGGGAGCAAGTCAGAGAGATGAATTACTGACTTGGTTAAAGGATACCCCAGAAGATAGTAAAGAATGCCATATCCTGACCAATGTAAAGTGCTTATCAGAAGGTGTTGATGTGCCATCTTTGGATGCTGTGATGTTCTTGGCAGCAAAAAACAGTCAGGTTGATGTAGTCCAATCTGTCGGAAGGGTTATGAGAACCGCACCTGATAAGAAATATGGATATATCATAATTCCGGTAATGATACCAGAAGGGATCAAACCGGAAGAAGCATTAGATGATAATAAGAGATATGCTGTTATTTGGACAGTATTGAATGCTTTAAGGGCACATGATGATAGATTTGATGCTGAAATCAATAAAATCAACCTGAACCAGAAGAAAGGTGATAGAATTAAAGTTGTTGGTGTTGGAGATGGTGAAGGTGATGGTGAAGGAAGTGGAGAATCAGGAAAAGGAAGCACTCAATTACCAAAACAATTGACTTTACCACTGGCAGAATTACAAGAACTACAAAATGTAATTTATGCCAAGATGGTTCAAAAAGTTGGCAGCAAGAGATATTGGGTTCAGTGGGCGCAAGATGTTGCCCAAATTGCCCAGAGATACATTGCAAAGATCAACCATTTAATTGATACTGATGCCAAATCCAAGGAAGTATTTGATAAGTTCTTAAAAGGTTTGAGAAAGAACATCAATCCGTCTGTATCACGAGAAGAAGCAATACAGATGTTATCACAACATTTGATTACAGAACCTGTATTTGAAGCATTATTTGAGAACTATTCGTTTGTTTCCAACAACCCAGTATCTAAATCCTTACAGAAAATGGTGGATTTGTTAGAAAAACAGGCAATGGATGAAGAAGGGGAAAGAACCTTACATAAGTTCTACGAATCTGTTAAAGAGAGAGTTAGAGGAATTGATAATGCTGAAGGCAAACAAAAAATTATTGTTGAATTGTATGAAAAGTTTTTCAAAACAGCATTTCCAAAGGTTGTGGAACAGTTAGGGATTGTCTATACGCCAATAGAAATAGTTGATTTTATAAACAATTCTGTTGCCCAAGTATTAAAGAAAGAGTTTAACAGAAACTTATCTGATGAAAACATCCATATCCTTGACCCATTTGCGGGCACGGGAACCCTTATCGCCAGATTGATTCAAACTGGTTTAATTGATAAAGAAGCACTGCCCAGAAAATATGCCAAAGAACTTCATGCCAATGAAATTGTATTACTGGCATATTATATTGCTTCCATCAATATTGAAAATGCCTACCATGATGCTATTGGTATGGAGAATGGTTATAAGTCATTTGATGGTATTTGTTTGACAGATACATTCCAATTGGGTGAAACTGATGAAACAACCAACTTATTTGATGAAATGCTCCCACAGAACTCTGAAAGAGTGATGGAACAAAAGAAACTACCTGTTAGGGTCATTATTGGAAACCCACCATATTCAATTGGTCAGAAGTCAGCAAATGATAATGCCCAAAATCAATCTTATCCAAAATTAGATGGAAGAATTGAAGATACTTATGCCAAATATTCTAATGCTGCCTTAAATAAGGGATTGTATGATAGTTATATCAAAGCATTTAGGTGGTCTTCTGACAGAATTGATGATAAAAATGGTGGCATAGTTGCCTTCATTACCAATTCTGGTTGGATTGATGCCAATGGTATGGATGGTTTTAGAAAATGCTTTGAAAAAGAGTTTAGTTCTATTTATGTCTTTAATTTAAGAGGTGCTATTAGGGGAAAATCCAGAGATGGAGCATTAAAAGAGGGACAAAATGTCTTTGATATTAAGACTGGTGTTGCTATTACCATTTTAGTAAAAAATCCAAAAGTTCAAACAGATAAAGCAACCATTTACTACCATGATATTGGGGATTACCTGAAAAGAACTGACAAACTGGAAATCTTACAACAATTCAAGGGGGTCAATAATTCCAAAATTGAGTGGAAAGTATTGAAACCAAATGAACATGGAGATTGGTTAAATCAAAGAAGTGATTTATTCGGTTCATTTATTCCTATTGAACCTGATAAAAAGTTTAACCTTAAATCAAATACTACATTCAGTTTGAATGTTATTGGTGTAGCAACCAATAGAGATGCTTGGGTGTATAATTATTCAAAGAAACATTTAGAAATAAATGTTCATAAAATGATTGATTTTTATAATGAGCAGAGAAAGGATTATCAAATAGCATTACAAAAAAACAAATCATTAAATGTTGAGGATTTTATTGATACAGATTCAAAGAAAATTAGTTGGACAGTCAATCTAAAAAAATATTTAGAAAGCAATAAAAATATTGAATATCAGGATGATATTATTGAAGGAAGTTATAGACCTTTCTGTAAGCAGAAATCATATTACAACAAAGAATTAGTAGAGAGACCTGGTTTAAGCAAACAATTATTCCCAACATCAGAACATAAAAATATGTGTATTGCAGTATCAGGCATTGGTGCTGGAAAAGATTTCTCAACTTTAATTGTAAATCAAGTTCCTTGTTTGGATATGGTTGAAAAAGGGCAATGTTTCCCATTATACTATTATGAAAAGAATGAAGGAAATATTGGGACATTATTTGATGATGGTAAAGACCAATACATTAGAAGGGATGGTATAACTGACTTCATCTTGGAACAATGTAGGACCAGATATGATCATAAAGTATCCAAGGAAGATATATTCTATTATGTCTATGGGTTATTACATTCCAATGATTACAGAACTCAATTTGCTGCTGATTTGAAGAAAATGCTACCCAGAATACCATTAGTAGATATTCCAAATGATTTCTGGGCATTCAGTCAAGCAGGCAGACAATTGGCAGAACTGCATTTGAACTATGAAACTGTGCCTGCCTACCCAGATGTTGAGGTGATTGGTGAAGATTCTGGTAATTTCCATGTGAATAAACTGTCATTTGGTAAAAAAGACAAAGAAGTGGATAAATCAACCATCATTTATAATTCTTCCATCAAAATTACCAACATTCCATTAGAAGCATATGATTATGTTATCAATGGTAAATCTGCTATTGAATGGATTATGGATAGATACCAAATCAAGGTAGATAAAGATAGTGGTATTAAAAATGACCCAAATGATTGGGGTTTGGAACACAATAACCCAAGATATATACTGGACTTGATTTTATCAGTAATAACTGTCAGCATGGCAACTAATGAAATAGTAAATAATTTGCCAAAGTTAAATTTGAAGAAAGAGGTGTAATATTATGGAATTTATACATAATAATAAGTCATACGATGTGTTAAAGATTGATGGGAAATGGAGAGTATATACTTCTGATATGCATGTCTCCGAAGAGGAAGCTAAAGAAGTTTTAGCTAAGTTAGAAAAAATGGATAAAGAAAAAACAGAAGCAAAAGGAATTCGATAAATAATGAATATAATAGAATTTTTCTCAGATGTGCTTAATAAAGATGTGACAAAGCAATCTGGCAGAAAGTCTGTTTGTTCTATAGAAAATGCCATTAAAGCAGTTTCAAGCCCCATGCCTGATATTGATTATGAACTTGATGATGTTCAGCAGGAACTGTTTAATACTGTTGAAAATACTAATACAAATTTATTTATACAAGGACAAGCAGGAACAGGGAAATCAACCTTTATCAATTATCTTAAAAAGCATTCTGATAAAAGAATCAGAATTGTTTGTCCAACTGCTATTGCTGCCATCAATATTGGTGGTTCAACAATACATTCTCTATTCAATTTACCATTATCTGATTTCTTTATGTTTGATGAACTCTTAAAAGAACCCAGAAGGAAATTAAAATCCATCTTAAATAAAACTGACCTGTTGATTATTGATGAAGTATCTATGGTTAGACCTGATATGTTAGATGCTATTGATTTATTATCTCGGCAAGCAAGAGGTCGGGATGAACCATTTGGGGGATTGCAAATGCTTTTGGTTGGTGACTTATGCCAACTGCCCCCGGTCATTAAATCCAATGCCTATCATGTTTTTAAGGAAGCATACGGACATAGAATACCGTATTTCTTTGATGCTAACGCTTATAAAACAGGGATTTTTGAAAAAATAGAACTAACAAAGGTTTATAGACAATCTGATAAAGAATTATTAAAAAATCTCATCAAAATTAGAGAAAACAAGGATGTTGATGAGGCAATTGAATACTTTAACACCTGTAAAATTGCTGATGATGAAGTCCTCAATACTGCTATGACCATAACTCCATATAGGCAAGTGGCAGAAAACATCAACCAAAGAAGACTGGGAGAATTAGACAGTCCTGTTCGTAACTATGTATGTCAAACCAAAGGCACATTTGATGATAGCAAAGATTCCCCTGCTCCCAGAGTTTTAACCTTAAAAAAAGGTGCCTTAGTTATTTTTAATAAGAATAATTCTCCATCTTGGATAAATGGCACAAGTGGTATTATTGAAAAGTTGGAAGATGATGTCGTTACTGTTAAAATACTTAAAACTGGTGAAACTGCTTCTGTTAAAAGGGAAGAATGGAAAAGTTATCAGTATGACTATGATAGAGAAACTGGCAGTGTTGTAGAGAAAGAAATTGGCTCATTTATCCAGTTTCCATTACAATTAGGATATGCTCTTACAATTCATAAAGCACAAGGGAAAACATTGGATAAAGTAATTATAGATATCAATAGAGGAGCATTTGCTCACGGTCAATTATATGTTGCTTTAAGCAGGACCAGAAAAAAATCAGATATTAATATACCAAAAAAACTTGATGTTGCTGATGTTATTATGGATAAAAGGGTTATTGAATTTATATCTAGCTAAAATTAAACACATAATTTATGTATCCGTCCTCTCCTGTCCGCGGTTATCTGTAAGTATTATCATCGCTAAATCCTAGTCTGACCTAAAACGGATTTGAGCGGCGGTGAGTTATAGCGAATCGCTAAATCGAGTCGATTGACGTGCAAAAAACAAGGTAAATATTGGTGATTTTTTGTCTAACAGACTTCTGAAAAGTCTACTATAGGTCTACTAGCGAATTTGTACTTTCATACCCCAAGGGCTGGAACCCTTGGAATTCCTGGTAGGCGCACGGGGACTCGAACCCCGGACCCACTGATTAAGAGTCAGTTGCTCTACCAACTGAGCTATACACCCACACCAAGGCAGCCTTTATATACTTACGGTCTGAACCTGTCAAGGGGTGCAAAGAAAGATTTTTAAGATAATGTCATTTGATGAATAAGTTTAAATATGTAGTGCTAATCCACCTTTATCTTAAAGAAAGTCCCTTTGCCGATTTGAATTGAAGTACCATCGGTAATTGCAGTTATGGAAGCTATATCCGTAACCTTTTCACCGTTTAGTTTAACCGCTCCTTGCGCAAACAAGCGGCGAATTTCACCTTTGCTGGCGAATTTACCGTTTGCCATTAAAAGGTCAATCAGCACAAAAGGAACGTCCTTTGTTTCTGCCGGTGTTTTGAAGGTAAGGACCTTGACATCATCGGGAGCAACACCGCTTTGGAAAGCTTGCTTGAAGTGTATCTCTGCCTGCTCTGCCTGTTCTTTTGAGTGGTAAAGAGAGGTGATTTCCTTTGCAAGTTCCATTTTTATGTCGCGCGGATTTTCGCCGGATTTAAGTCTTGCTTCTATCTTAGCGACTTCATCAGGGTGAACATCGGTGCAAAGGTTGTAATACTTTAAAATTAGGTTGTCGGGTATTTTCATAACCTTTTCATACATGACATTAGGCTCTTCATAAATGCCGATGTGATTGCCGAGCGACTTTGACATTTTCTCCACGCCATCTATACCTTCCAAAAGAGGCATGAACAAGGTTATCTGAGGATCTTGGCCATAATCCCTTTGAATATTGCGTCCCATTAAAATGTTAAAGGTTTGATCCGTGCCACCAAGCTCTAAATCCGCCTTTATAGCCACAGAATCATAGGCCTGCATTAAGGGATAGAAAAATTCGTGGACAGCAATGGGTTGCTTTTTCTGATAACGGTTTTGGAAGTCGTCGCGCTCTAAAATGCGGGCAACCGTGCACTTTGCGCATAGCTCAATGACATCGCGGAAGTTCATCGCTCCAAGCCAAGTGCTGTTGTAAACGACCGTTGTTTTGGATTTATCCAAAATCTTGAATATCTGGTCTTGGTAGGTTTTGGAGTTCTTTTCCACTTCCTCACGGGTCAAAGCTTTGCGGGTTTTTGATTTTCCCGTAGGATCGCCTATCATTCCCGTAAAATCGCCGATTAAAATCGTAACATCACAGCCGGCATCTTGGAGCTGCTTTATTTTGCGCAAGGGAACCGCATGCCCGAGATGGATGTCCGGAGCCGAAGGATCAAGTCCGAATTTTACCCTCAGTGGTCTTTTTTCCTTTTTAATTTTTTCAAGTTTAGCGCGGATTTCGCTGATTTCCGTGTGATCGGCCGAGCCTTTCAACATTATTTTTATAAGTTCTTCGGTATCCATTTTATTGTCCTTTATCTTTGATTATTTGGCTAGAATATATAGAGGGTATGCCTTTTTCAAGCTTATTTTTGCACTTCGTAGCGGTAGCCGTTTATATAGGCAACTTTGATTTTCTTTTTGCGAGCAAAGGCAAGGGCCTGTTCAGGAGTGTTTATAATCGGCTCGTCCTTGTCGTTCAAAGAGGTGTTGCATAGAACGGGAATCCTTGTCTTTTTATAAAAAGCCTTTAATGCTTTATAGACAAGTGGATTTTCTTGTTTATTTACTGTTTGTATTCTGGCGGTGGAATCAAAGTGAACGACGGCAGGAATGGCTGATATTTTATCGCTTTTTGCTTTTACCAATTCCAGCATAAATGGAGAGTGAATAGCCGGGGTGAAAAAATCCCCTACTCCTTCCTCCATTACTATGGGCGCTACGGGACGCCACCACTCGCGGCATTTAATTTTGTTAAGAGCTTCTTTGGACTTTAGGGTGCGCGGGTCGGCAAGTATTGAACGGTTGCCAAGGGCTCTTGGACCTATTTCCGCGTTGCCGTTAAACCATACTACTGGCGCGCTTTCTATGTCTTTTACAAATTGAGTCAGAGTGAAAGGTTGGGACGAACGATTGTAGGTAAAAGCTTGTCCCATATAGGCGGATAGAGGTGGGAAAATAAGCCTTTCTTTTTTCTTCTCAGCTTGTTCATAAAAATACTGCAAAGCCTGTCCGAGACTTTGTCCGCTATTATCCGTGCAAGGAGGAATTAAAATATCGCTGAAACCGAAATGCTCCCTTAAAAAGCTATTGCTCGGGCAATTAAGAGCAAAACCTCCGGACAACGCTAACGCTGTGTTTTTGGGATTAAGATGGAACTTTTTCAAGGCATTAGCTATGGTTCTTTGCATCATAAAATCGGAAAAACTTTGAATGCCGCGTATTATACATGAAGTAAGGTTGCTACTAAAATCAAAGCGCTTATCAAAAAGCGATGAGCTTGATGAGGCAAGCGCCATAAGGCTTCCTTCGGGCCTGCCGAATACTTTGCTTGCCACTTTCCATAAAAAGGCGGGAGAGGATATCTTAAAGTAACTGATTTGCCCTTTTCGGCAAACGGCCCCTTGGGGCTTGTTATCAACAGCAAGAGCCAAAATATCGCTGTTATAAAAAAATGAGCTACCTTTCATAAAAACGGCAGAAAAGATGTGGGCTTTCGGAGTCGTAACGGTAGGAAGGGAGGCAATTATGCTGTTAGGAGAAATGCCCTCAAACTTCAACGACTTGTTTTCGAAGGTTTTATACGCCTGTTCATTTTTAAACGGCGTGGAGCTGTGCTTCTCACGCGTTATTCTTGCAACTTCCCAATAACGCCTAAGAGTGATGTGCTTACCTTGTTTTTCCCACAAAGAGAAATTCTGCTCGCGCAGGTTCGCTTTTTTACCTATGGAAACGAAACGCGAAAGGTATAAGCCATCTTGCATCAATTTAAAGCGCTTTTTAGCACTTCCCGCACATCTTTCAGCTTCAATAAAATATCTGTATTCAAAGGAGAAGCTGCAGGTGCAGAAGGCTTCGGAGCAACGATATCCGCATCAGGCGTCTTTAAAACCTTTTGCTCTTTTAATACCGTAAGAGCACCCTTTATTGTGTATTTCTCATCATAAAGTAAATGCTTGATGCGCTTAATAAGAGCGACATCCTCAGCGCGATAATAACGGCATCCGCCGCTGCGTTTTACGGGTTTTATATCTTTAAATTTAGTTTCCCAAAAGCGCAGAACATGCGAGGGAAGATCCAAATCTTTTGAAACTTCCTTAATACTTGAATATGCCGCTTTTTTATCGCCTGCCATCAAAATACCCTTTTATGCGTTCTTGTTAACAATCTCACGTAAGCCTAAAGAGGAGTGGAAAGTTACGACTCTCCTGGCGCTAATTACCGCCTCTTTTTTGGTCTTTGGGTTACGTCCGATTCTTTCTTTTTTGTTTTTGACGTTAAAAGTTCCGAAGGAGGATATTTTTACACTATCACCCTTCTCTAAGCTTTTGCCGATTTCCAAAAATACATCGGCCACCAATTTTAAAGATTCCGCAACGGAAAATCCTAAATCATTACTTACAGAAGCTGCAATATCTGCTTTTGTCAGGGTTTTATTTGTCATTTTTTTACCTTTTTAAAAACGTTAACGAACAGTTACGGTAATATAGTTATATCAATCTGTTTTGACAACATTTATATTTTAGTTGCAACAACATAAATAAAAAAATTCATTTTTATTTAAAAAAAAGTATTGCAAATATATTTTATTTCTTATAATGGTTGAGTGTTTAAAGAACTTGTTATACAAGTTTTATATATTATCCTTTATGTGGAGGGAATTAAAAATGAAATTTTTGGTTGCAAGTATGGATAACGACTTGTTTATTAAGGTAAATAATGCTGCTCACGTTTATCAGTCTGATGCACAAGCTGTATTTAGTTCTACCATTGAAAACATGTTCCTACTGCTTAATAATGTTAAAGATTTTGACCTTGTGTTTGTTGATTTAGACTTTTTAACTAAGGAATGGCGTTATCATATAAGACGCATTATGTCTAAGCTTGGCAGTGCTAAATTGGTAATTGTCACAAGCCAGGAAAGTCTGAAAATCTTTAGCTTTTTATTTGATTCCGGAGTTCATTCTTATATTTTAAAAAAGTATGACGGTAACGTTTTAAAAATAATTTTAGAATTGCTGATGCGTGGATTTGCTTATTTCCCTCCTGAGTTAATCAGGTATTATGCGCAAGAATCTGATACTTTAACCCCTCCTGATTTTACTCTCCCCGAAGGCAAGAGCTTAACCCCGAGGCAGCGGCAAGTTTTGGCGTGCTTGGGCAGAGGTTTGTCGAACAAAGAGATTGCCGCGGAACTGGATGTTTCCGATTCAACCGTCAAACTTCACATAAACAATCTTATGCGCGTTTTAGATGTTGATAATCGAACACAAATAGTGCTGATGGCGCAAAAGCTAGGTTTCTTGCCCTAACATACAAAAAAAGGCTCTTTTAAAACAAGAGCCTTACTTTTATATAGGAAAATAGAATTAGGAATTTGACTTGCCTGCTTTTGCTATTTTGGTAAGAACCGGATTGATGGTCTGAGTCGGAGTTGTTTTTTCAATGTTCTGAGTTGGAGTTGTTTCTTTAAGTGCAGAAGCGCCGGATTTAAGAACCTTTTCGCCAAACGTTTTGATATCAACGGTAACCTTTTTATAAAGGTTGTAAGCGTCTTCATATTTGTCACCCATGTAGTCCTTGATAGCTTGGATTGCGTTATGATATGCCGGACCACAGCTATAGCCATTTTCTTTTGCCTGCTTACCACATACCCATGTAATACCGTTTGTAAAATCCTTTACGCTAGTTGCCATCTTATCCTCCATAATTTACAAAAATCTTGTTCTCTTATAGAGGGCATACTAAAGTCCAAAATCTTTTCTGTCAATAGTATTGACAACGAGTTTTTTAATACACCCCAAACACCCCTCTTGCAAGGTACGCTTCAAAAAATGAGAAAAGGCCCCCGCAATCGGTTTCTATGAGTTTAAAATTTTTTCATTAAAGTATAGTTAATTTTTATTTTTTGCTTCTTCCGTTATCTTATTTACAGAAAAAATAACCCATACGTTGCGGTATGGGCGATTCGCAACCACAACATATTACCAAAATAGTTTCTCTAATAATTACGAATTAGTCCGACAAGCCGTCCTTGGACCGATACTCTATCCGGAGTGAGAACACGAGTTTCGTAATTGTGATTTGCCGGTTCAAGTTCAACCCTACCCTTGCGACAGAATAATTTTTTAAGCGTAACCTCAAATCCGTCAACCAAGGCGACGACAATAGCTCCGTTTTCAGAGGTGTTGGTCTTTTGAATGATAACGGTATCACCGTCCAAAATACCCGCCTCAATCATCGAATCCCCTTCTACTTCCAAAGCATAATGTTCCCCAAGTCCGAGCATTGAGGGCGGGACGGAAACAAACTCGTTATCGTCGCGCAGGGCTTCAATCGGAGTGCCAGCGGCAATTTTTCCATACAAAGGAATCTTATCAAAAGCAGAGTCGTTGTAGTCTGCCGGAAGTAGAGTCGGCATTCTTCTGGAATAAGCGCGCGTATCTTCGACATTATCAGGAATACGAATAACCTCAATAGCACGGGCTTTATGCGGAAGGCGGCGAATAAAACCACGCTCCTCAAGGCTGGAGATTAGGCGGTGAATGCCGGATTTTGATTTTAAACCAATTGCCTCTTTCATTTCATCAAAAGAAGGCGGAATTCCAGAAGTTTTCAGGTTTTTATCAATCAACATCAATAAGTCATATTGTCTTTTTGTTAACATAGCCAACTCCTTATAATCCGTTAATGTTCTTTACTGTTCTATATTAGTTCATATTTGTAGTCAATAATTATTTTTTAAATTAGCTCTTGAGAAATTGAATTTTTTATATTATTATGTCTATATATTTGTTTAATTAAGTGAGAGGAAAAGAAATGTCCGGAGCAATAAATAGAGCAAATAAAAAAACGCATCCTTCTTTGCTTGAAGCTGCTGCTACTGCAGTGGCTGTTGTCGGCGCGGTGGCAGCTGCTGCCGCCGACCAACCCGATGTAGCAGTTTTTTTTACATTTGTAGCATCCAACCTTGTCTTGATAATGGCCGGAGAGTTTATTGTAAACTCAAGATAAGTTGCTTTTCAAAACGTATGGTTTTGCGAACTTAATTCCTTATTTGGTTATTTGTATTTTCTACAAAATCCATATAAGGTATAGTTTTTTAGCGGGGAATCTTATATTTCGCCGACATACATGCCCATTTCTATGGCGATAGATAGCATTTCTCCGTCGGGGTTAACCTTAGCTGTGCCGACTTTAGCAACATCTTCCATAGATACATCAGCTACTTTGCCGCCAATCCAAGCAACCATGCGCTCGGATTTGCCCTCTGCCACCAAATCAACGGCATGAACACCGAAACCCGTGGCGGTTATTCTATCCCAAGATGAGGGGATGCCACCTCTTTGAACATGTCCGAGAACTGTGAAACGAGAGTTAAAGTCATCTTTGGCATTTATCATATCGCTAAGATAATGGCCTATACCGCCATAACGAACATTTTCTTCCGTCTTACTGCTTACAGAAGCGTTTTTACCTTCGAGAGTTTTTACCCCTTCGGCGACAACGATGAGAGTATGATCTGCCCCCTGTTGTCTTCTTTCTTCCAATTTATTCATTATGCCTTGAAATGTGTAAGGTATCTCTGGGATAAGGCAGATTTCCGCGCCACCGGCTATGGCAGAATGAAGGGCAAGATGTCCGGCATCTCGACCCATTACTTCCAATATCATCACTCGGTGATGGCTGGCAGCGGTGGTTTGGAGTCTGTCCAAAGCCTCAACACAAACATCTACGGCAGTGGAAAACCCTACGGAATGCTCGGTTAAAGGAGTATCTTTATCAATGGTCTTAGGAATACCTATCATGGGCACTCCCGCTTCTTTGCAGAGTTTTCCCACTATGCGCATGGAACCGTCACCGCCTATGACAACAAGGGCGTCAAGCTCAAGTTCTTTTACGCCGTCTTTAAAATCCTTGGTAAGATTTTTTACCGTGCCGTCCGGCATCTTCCAAGCAAACGGATCGCCGCGATTAATAGTGCCAAGCATGGTTCCGCCGAGTCTGGCAAACGGCGCAAAAAAGTCGCTTATACCAAGCTTTTTCCACCGTAAAGGGCGAAGTGCCAAGCCTTCGGTGCCATCAATAATACCGTAGACTTCCCAGCCGTATTTCATGACGGCTCGATAAGTAACCGCCCTGATAACGGCATTTAATCCGGCACAATCGCCGCCGCTGGTCAGCACGCCTATTCTTTTGATTTTCTTTGTTGCCATGGTACAAGTCCTTCTTTGCTTTAACATTTTCTTTATATATATGAATTATATTGTCTTGCTTATATAGCATAAGAATTAAGAAAAGGTTTAAGCACATGGTAAGTGACAGCAAAGATATTTATAAGCAGATTGATTTGCTTCGGGCAGAAGAGGAAAATCTGGACGCCTTGATAGGGTCGTTTTCCTCTTTTGATAACCTACAAATACAGCGTGCGAAAAAGCAAAAAGCCGATATCGAAAACAGAATAAGGCAACTTGAAGATTCGCTTTTGCCTGATATTATAGCCTAAACAGAGAGGGAGCTATGGCATTCTTATACAGTAAGTGGACCGGTTTTACGAATTCCATGTATAACTGGATGATGAGGGCATCGCGTAGCAAATATGCTTTGTATGTGCTGGCAGTTATTTCGTTTGTCGAAAGCTCTTTTTTCCCAATTCCACCCGATATTTTGCTTATTCCCATGGTTTTGGCAGCACGGCAAAAAGCTTGGCTTATTGCCGGAGTTTGTACCATTGCCAGCGTGATTGGCGGTTGGTTCGGATATGCAATCGGCATGTTCCTTTATGATGTGGTCGCCTTACCTATTTTAGAGTTTTACGGCTATGTCGCAAAGTTTGATGAATTTAGGCAATATTACAATGATTGGGGTGCTTGGATTGTATTTGGCGCAGGAATTACGCCTTTCCCCTATAAAGTAATCACTATTGCCAGCGGAGTGACGGGGCTTGATATTTGGACTTTCAGTATAGCTTCCATACTGGCCAGAGGATTTAGGTTTTTCCTTATCGCGGCTTTACTTTGGAAATACGGAAAGAAAATGGAGGACTTTATAGTAAAAAATATCGGCTGGTTGTCGATATTGTTCTTTATGCTGCTTTTTGGCGGGTTTGTTTTAGTCAAGTATGTGCTATGATTGTAACCAGATTTGCACCCTCCCCCACGGGATACTTACACCTTGGACACGCTTATGCGGCTTTGTTCGCTTATGCGGCGGGCGAGCGGTTTGTGCTCAGGATTGAAGATATTGATAGCGCCAGATGTAGATTGGAATACCTTGATGCTATACTTGAGGACTTGGCTTGGTTGGGAATAAAGTGGAATCCCTATGAAGTGCTTATTCAATCTCAGCATATAAAAATTTATCAAAATGCTTTGGATAAGTTGGACGACATGGGGCTTATATATCGCTGCTACTGCACTCGCAAGCAAATAAAAGAGGAGGCCGCGCGCATAGGTGGTGCTCCGCACGAAGGTGAAACCGTTATTTATTCCGGCAAGTGTCGCAATCTTAATCTTAAAGACGATACGCGTGATTATTCTTTACGGCTTGATATAGGCAAGGCAATGGCTCTTATCGGGCGTGATTTATACTTTGAAGATATCAGATTTGGCAAAATCAAAGCCAATCCCTCGCGTTTCGGTGATGTGATTTTAGGACGGAAGGATTGCCCAGCTTCGTATTATCTTGCATCGGTGGTTGATGACGCAAGGCAAGGAATAACCTTGGTTACAAGAGGCGAGGATTTACTTGCCGCAACGGATATACAAGTGTTATTGCAAGCCTTGCTTGGACTTGAAACTCCTTTATATCATCATCACAAACTTATATTAGACGAAAACGGAAAAAGGTTGGCGAAGCGAGCAGATGCTTTTGCACTTCGCAAGCTTAGGGAAGCAGGGCTTACTCCTGATGACATAAGAAAAATGCTCGCGTCCTAATCCGCCGCACCGCTTATAAAACTTCGTGGCCTTCGGAGTCGCAAGCGGGGTTGTCTTTGCCAAAAATGGCTTGGCGAATGGGGCGGATGTGATACATAAGCATACATACTCCGGCAACTGCCAGCGGAATGAAATAGTATAAAATCCTGAACACAATAAGCGAGGCAAGGATACCGCTCTGATCTTCAATGTGCTCGGGCAAAAGACTTAAAAACAGCGCTTCAAATACGCCTATTCCCCCGGGAACTTGGGTAGAAAGCCCTATAAACTGAGCAATCATAAACAAGCTTAGAAAATGCAAGAATGAAAGGTTTAGACTTGAGCGCATAACCATATAGCAAACCAGCGCGACCAGCATCATATCCATCGCACCTAGGATAAACTGCAAAAGCGTCATTTTTTGGGACGGAGCGGGGAGAACCACCTTTTTAAATCTTAAAGTGCGCTTTGGAACTATGATGAAAAACCAATAGGCTAGAAAAGCCAGCGTTATAATTGCGCCGCTACCGTAAAGGTATAAAGGTGAAACATTGTCTGCCGGCGAAAAGATAAGTGAAAAATCCAAAAGCAAACCTACACCTAAAACATAGGTCAAAGTTGAAAAACCTATCATCTTTAAGATATCGCCACCGGTCAATCCCCACGATGAATAAAAGTCGTACCTTACTGATGCTCCGGAAATATAGGCATGCCCGACATTGTTGCTGACGGCAAAACCACACATTGATGCTGCCATTACCCTTAAAAGGCTCATCTTGCGGTTTATGTATTTAAGGGCCAGAAAATCGTAAAGAGAAAGGGAAAGATAACCTATCGCGACAAAGAAAACGCCCCATATGATGTTTTCCTCGGGTATGGAAAAAATTGAGTTGAGAACATTGTCCCCGCCGATTTTATCTATTTGCTTATGCACAAAATATATGGCTATCGCAAAGAAAAGTACGCTGGAATACTTTAAACAAAGTTTTAATCCCTTTTTCCAGTTCGCTGACATATTCTCTCCTTTTTTGTTAGGTCCTAAAAGATAGATGCTTATTTTCGGCTTGTAAATATCACCTTTATCTTTTTCTTTTTCAGAGCTATTGCTTTCGGGATTTTTTAAAGCTAAAGTGCCAATTACGTCTTTAGTTAAAAGGGGTTAACGATGAAAGAAAACAAAGAAACAAAGACTTTAGAATTTGATGATAACCGCTCTTTGGCGGTTTTATTCGGTCCTCATAATGCCAATTTGGACAGGATAGAAGATAAAGCAGGCGTTTCGATACAAACACTTGGCAATCAAGTATCCGTTACGGGTGAAGCGCAAAATGTGCGCTCTGCAGTGGAAATCCTTAATAAACTTTATCAAAAAGCCGTCAAAGAAGGTACGGTAGAAATCGCCGATGTTGATGCCCTTAACCGTTTTGCCGAAGGTGGAAACGAAGGCAAGCCGATGAACTTTACTCCCGATGTGGATTTATCTTTGCATACCCGCAAACGTCATATTATGCCGCGAACAAAAGGACAGGCAGAGTATATCGCTGCTATGGGCAATTATGAGATGGTGTTTGGACTTGGACCTGCAGGAACGGGTAAAACTTATCTTGCCGTGGCAAAGGCAGTGACGCTGATGTTAGAGGGCAGGATTGATAAAATCATCCTCACTCGTCCCGCGGTAGAAGCAGGCGAGAACCTTGGTTTTTTACCCGGTGATTTGAAAGAGAAAATTGATCCTTATTTGCGTCCGTTATATGACGCGTTATATGAAATGTTGCCTGCAGACTTGGTCGATAAGAAAATAGAAATGGGTGAAATTGAGATTGCACCTCTTGCCTTTATGCGCGGGCGCACGCTTAACAACGCCATGGTGATTTTGGACGAAGCACAAAACACTACTGCTATGCAGATGAAAATGTTTCTTACTCGTCTTGGTGAAAACTCGCGTATGGTTATCAATGGTGATTTATCGCAAACCGATCTGCCGCGCGGAGTTACCTCCGGGCTTACCGATTCATTGGAGATTGTTTCCAAAATTGACAAGATCGGCATAGTACATTTTTCCGAACATGATGTAGTGCGTCATGGGTTGGTCGCACAAATAGTTAAGGCCTATGACCAAAGACAAGCTACACGAAAAGGTTACGTGGAATCAGATAGATGAACATTGATGTTGAAGTAGTGATTCAGGACGAAAGATGGCTGGAAGCGCTGCCTAAAATTGAGAAAGCCGTGCAAAAAACGGTTGCTTTTGCGTGGCAAAAAGCTGGAGTTAAAAAAATAGGTATTCCCGAAATATCGGTCTTTCTTTCTAATGATTCAGACATCAAAGAAATAAATCGTGAGTATCGCGGTGTAGATAAACCCACCAATGTTTTGTCTTTTCCAGCCATTGAGGAAGACGTGCTGCTTGAGCACAAAATGCCCTATCTTGCAGGTGATATCATCTTGGCATTTGAAACTTGCCAAGAGGAAGCTACCGCTGACAACAAGACTTTATCCGATCATATGACGCATCTTTTGGTGCATGGAGTTTTGCATCTGGCAGGATTTGATCATATCAAAGATGACGAAGCCGATGAAATGGAAGCAAAAGAAGTTGAAATACTTGCGGAAATGGGAGTAAAAAATCCTTATGAAAATCAGCTTTAAAACATTACAAAGTATGCCTGCGGTTATAGGCGGGTTTACCAAGTGGCGAGGCATGATATTGGCAGTTTTGGCGGGTGCAGTAGCCAGTTTTGCCATGCCACCGTATTCCTGTTTGGCGATGCTGTTCTTTGCGGGGATTTTGTTTTTATGGCTTTTACTCGCAGCAAAAAATAAAAAGCAAGCGGCAATGCTCGGCTTTTGTTTTGGCTTTGGATTTTTTGCCGTAGGATTGGCTTGGGTAAATAATGCAATATTGCTGTTTGCACCGCATTTATCATTCCTAACGCCACTTGTAATCGTAGCCTTTGGAGTATGGGGGGGAAGTTTTGTTGCTGTAGCCGCACTGACCGCTTTTTGCCTTAAAAAGAATAAATGGGCGTTCGTATTATCCTTTGCCGCGGCGTTTATGTTTATGGAATGGGTGCGTTCGTGGCTATGGACGGGCTTCCCTTGGAATCTAACTGCTCTTGCGTGGGATAAATCCGACTATGTGATGCAATCCTTGGCGCTGTTTGGCTCTTACGGTTTGGGACTTGTGACATGGGTTTTAATCGGAATCCTTGCTCTTGTTCCTTTTATAAAGAAAAAAGCGAATGCAGTGGCGGTTTTGCTGGCTTTCGGTATTGTAGTCGGTGGGCTTTACGAATACGGTTTTACGAGGCTGGCAACCGCAGAAAAAGAGTTTGATGATGGAATTACGGTGCGCCTTGTGCAACCTAATGTTAAGTCGCAACTGACTTGGGATAAAAAGGTTGCAGAGGAAAATTTTTCGGACTTGATTGCCCTTACCAAAGACGGGCTTGAGAAAAACGGCGTCACTCATGTCATTTGGGGAGAGACGGCAGCGCCTTTCCCGCTATATAACGGTTCTCCTGCCGTAGAAAAAATTATGAAAGAACTGCCTTTTTATCTTACCATTATATCCGGCACGGTTCGTAAGGATGAGAAAGGCGTTTATAATTCCGCCGTAGTAATAAATTCACAAGGAAAGATAATCGGTACTTATGACAAATCGCACCTTGTGCCTTTTGGAGAATATGTGCCACTGCGTGGTATTTTGCCTTTAGAAAAATTTACTCCCGGCATGGGCGATTTTACGGCGGGCAAGGGGCCTTCGCTTATAGAAATACCTTATGCCGGAAAAATCAGCATGCTTATCTGTTATGAAGCGATTTTCCCCGCTGCAGCAAAAAAGGAAGGGACTAAACCTGATTGGCTCTTAAACCTTACCTACGACGGTTGGTATGGAGCTTCGGCCGGACCTTATCAGCACTTTGCCGCTGCCAGAATGCGAGCTATAGAAGAAGGGCTTCCTTTAGTGCGAGTTGCCTCTACCGGTATCAGCGGAGTGATTGACCCTTACGGCGAAGTGGTTGAGGCCTTACCCTTGGATACGAGGGGCGTCTTGGATATAAAATTACCGATAGCGATAGAAAGCGGTACTTTGTATGGCGATTTTGGGAATACTATTCCTTTGGGATTAGCGTTTGCAGTGCTTTTGTTTTCACTTCTTCTTTGTAATGTCAAAAGAAGATAAAAAGGCGATCAGCGCTTCTATCTGGCTGTCGTCAAGTTTTTTGATTCTGTCGATAAGTATTGCTTCGTTTGTACGATCATCTTTGCTTAAGAAAAGCCGCTCTAAATCAATGTTGAGCGCGTAAAGTATCCTGTATAAAGTGCAAGCCTTAACCTGCCTTCTGCCGTTTTCTATAAGGCTTATGGTTGAGTAATCAAGCCTGCTTTCGGCGGCAAGCTCTTCTGATGTCATTTTGTTCTGTTGTCGTGCCTTACGAATAAAATCGCCGACAACCACGGCAAAATCTTTATCGCTTAACATCTTGTAAACCTTCTTTCGTTAGTGCATGGGGATTATACAATAAAAGAGCATTGACAGAATTGCTTTAAAGCAATATAATTATGTTTTGTATAAGCAATTACTATTAGAGGAAAAGGTGAAGGTTCCCAGTAAAAATCAAGATGTATTCTTGCTCTTGTCATTCTTTTTCGGAGTGACGGGCTTAAATAATTTTTATGCGTTCCAAAGGAATAAAGCTGTCATAAAAATGCTAATTTTCACCTTGGGAGTGATTTGCTGTTTTCTGCTTTGTGACGTTATTGGAGTAGATATTGCGCTAATAATAGCGTTTTTATTGTTTCTGTGTCCGCTCGGAATTGTAGTAGCGCTTGAAATTTTAGTTGATGATGTCACGAGCTGGGAAAAAGTTACTAACCCCAAGCTTAAAATCATAGTGGGCACAACTTATTATTTACTGCTTTTATTAACGGTGACGACCTCTTTGACTTATTTGTTTACCGATCTTTACTTATATCTTTTTCCCCCTGATTTACCCCGATTTGACTTTGCTCATAAAATCTGATATACATATATTCGTTAGAGTTTTTGGCTTATCTTTTAGCCGTTTTTAGACAAAAAAATAAGAATTTTAAAGGAAGTAAAGTAAAGTCGGTCCGGCTAATGATGCCGCGTGCCTGTTCTTTACTGTGGTTTATAGATTGTAGAAAAAAGGTGATTAAAAATGTCTTATTTATGTTTGGCTATTATTTTTGAAGTACTTGGCACTGTTTTAATGAAAATGTCTGACGGACTGTCAAATTTGATTCCTACGATTGCCATGTTCGTAGCGTATTTCTTTTGTTTTTGCTTTGCGGCAATGGCGCTAAAAGTCCTTGATATGGGCTTTTTCTATGCGACTTGGTCGGCAGCGTGCATTATAATCCTCGGCTTTGTAGGATTTATGTTCTTTAATGAAAACATCAGCATGGTAAAAGTGCTTTCAACTGCATTGATTGTTGTGGGGGTCATAGGCTTTAACTACGGCGGAATGACGCATTAAGGCGCGATTACCGCCCTTGCTACTCATTGCCAATACTCTTTATTAAAAGAAATTCTTGACACAAGAGATAAAACATTATATCCTGCCGATCTAACTTGCTTTTGGAAGAGGGAAAAATGGAAAATAAAGATAGAAAAGCAGAAGTTGAACGAAAAAGAAAAATCGGCAAAGAGTATTACGCTCTGTTGAGTGACTATAGTATAGCAAACTTTCTTGAAGATACTTGGAAAGTTTTGTTCCATAGCTCGTCTTTAAAACAATATCCCGACAATCCAGAGCGCGCTCTTAATGCGATTGACATGCTGATTGACGTGGCGGAAAGACGTTTCGGACATGTTGAGCCTGCGCCTATATCTACTTTCCTTTACAACAGAGATATGACGAATGCCGATGCGAAAGTAAAACACTCCTTTGAAGATAATGTACAGGATAAATCGCCGGACAATCACCCCGAATTTGCTGCAAGAGAGGCAAAGATATTTGCCCTGCTCTCCGTATGCAGGAAACATTTTGCCAAAATGGCGGATTGTTGGCGTCAAGGTAAAGGGTATCGCTACTACGACGACGGTTATAGTTATTACGATGAATATAAATTACTTGGGTTTAGGGGTGAATATCCTTTTGCAAATGTTACGTTAAGACACATTGAAGAATGTGTTAATGGTTATATAGATGAATTTCATTTTTATGGTAATGGAAAGAGAGCTATAACGCCTTTCAGATGTAGCGGAGAATATAAAGAGGATGCATCTGGTTTGCTGGGAAATCGTAAAGAAGGGGTGATAAACAAGATTATCTCGTCTATAACACTTTTAATTGATAAGGTTAAGCAGCGCTGAGTTTGTAAAAAAACATATCGACGAGTTGACTGATCCGAAAAACAGGGAAGCCATAGAAAACTTGTATAACATTCTAGATAGTAGAGAAAACTGTGGAGAAGATAAAATTATTGCAAATTTACATAAAGCTTTAGACGATAGATTGCACTCCAGATAATATAAAGCAAACCTTTCAGCATAAAAGCCTCGCGGTCCAACGCGGGGCTTTTGCGTATCATCACTTTTTATTTTAATAATTTATTGAGGTTGTGCAATAATTGTGCTATTATAACGCAACGTTAACTTGATGATACACAAGCAATTTCTAAGATGGTGTAGCTGTGCATAAACTACAAGAATATATTAATCAATTTTTTTTCAAGAATAAAAAGATCTCGAGTAGTCATGGCACTTTTTTCGGCATAGATTTTGACGCGACCATTTGTAATAACGATCCTGTAAATCTTGAAGTGGACTTTGCCACAGTTGACGCAGTAATTTCGTTGTGGAGGGGTAACGATTTTGACGCAAGTAAATTTGCTAAAAATAGGCACCTTAACGAAAATGCCGTTCATCGCATTTACAATAAGGCCAGTGGCTTCGTCAACCCTCTTACTGATCAGGTAAAGGCCAGGTTAAATGATGTTCTAGCTCGTCCCAACATACTTGAAAATTACTTGGGTAACAATGCCGGTAGGTGGCCTATGAATCAGGATGAATACAACAAAGTTATGGCGGGCAAACCTATAAATGCTTTACTTAAATATGTCGCGACCGAAGCTGAACTGTATCGGGACAAAGAGGCTTTTAATGATTTCATTGATGAAAAAATTGTTAAACGCGTAGAAGTTGCCAGTATTAGTGAAATTGTTCCGGAAGTTGTGAAGAGTCCTTTTGAAGGGTGGCCTGAAGCATGGGAAGCTATGGATAAAGCCGGTATCGATTATGCCATCGTAACTTCCAGCGAACATTTAAGAGTCATACCCTTGCTGGAATCAGCCAATATCGGGCAGTATTTTGGTTTTGGCAAAAGAGAATACAACCTTTATCATAATTTACAAAAACGGCTGACCGAGTATGAAAATGACCTGGATGAATTAGAAAATATATACAAAGATGACCCTTATGCCGAAGAAATTATGACTAAAAAGGAACAGATTTTTACCTTAAAAGCCGATTTTCATAAGCAAATCAAGGGGAATAAAAACCTTCATCTTTATAGCGCCGCCGAAGAAGAATTCCGTGTGAACGAGGAAAATATGCGCCGTAAGTTCGCGGTTATCCGTAGCCATAAAGCCGATGGCTCATATCAAGTCGGTATGAATGTTGATGGTGAATACAAAAAAGTTCCTGAGTTCAAGCGTAAACCTGCCGGAGATATTTACGGCTTAGCAATAGCTAAAGAAAGTGAAAAGCGAGGTAAGTTATATTCTTTTGGCCTTGGAATTGAGGACAGTGGTTCAATCGCAGCTATTAAAGACCCTCGGGTGTATGAAGGCTCAAAGGGTGCTTACGGTGGTAATGTCACTAATAAGTATGAACTTGCAATAGGTTTGGTAATGGCATCGCATTACGATGTAGATAAACAAACCCAAAAGTTATACGACGGTGGAGCAGATAAGGTATTTTATAATATCTCAGATGTTAAGGATTTTGTTATTACAAATAGCGAAAAGTTAAGGAATAAAAAAATTAACAAGTAGATACAAACAAAAAGCCCAAACGATAGATCTAACCATAAACATGAAGGTGTAATTATGCACAAACTACAAGAATACATTAATCAATTTCTCCCTAAAAATAAAAGGATTTCGTGGGATCAAGATGTTTTTTTCGGCATAGATTTTGATTCAACCATTTTCAACAATGGCACTGCAAATCTTGAGGTGGCCTTTGCCACGGTTGATTCGGTGGTTTCGCTATGGAAAGGTGAGCCGCTTGATTTAGCTAAGTTTGCTAAAAATAAACACCTTAATGAGGATGCCATTCGTCGCATTTACAATAAGGCCAGCACTTTTATTACTCCTCTCGATAGCGAAGCAAAGGCAAGATTAGATAAAGTGCTAACTCAACCAAATGTAATTTTTGGTAGTGGTATCAATAAGTGGCCGACGAATCAGGACGAATACAATAAAGCTATGGCGGGTAAGCCTATAAAAACACTACTCAAATATATCGCAACTGAAGCTGAACTGTATCAGGACAAAGAAGCTCTTAATGGTTTAATTGATGAAAAGATTGTTAAGCATTTGGAAGTTGCCAGCATTAACCAAATTGTTCCGGAAGTTATAAAAGCTCCTTTTGAAGGGTGGCCTGAAACATGGCAAGCCATGGATAAAGCCGGTATTGACTATGCCATTGTAACTTCCAGTGAATATTTAAGAGTAATTCCTTTGTTAGAGTCAGCTGGCATCGGACAATACTTCGGTTTTGGTGCAAAAGAATATGCGGCTTATCATAATTTGCAAAAGCAGCTTGCTTTGTATGACAATGACTTGGATAAGCTGGAAATAATGCATAAAGATGATCCTTATGCCGAAGAAATTATGGCTAAGAAGGAGCAGATTTTTGATCTCAAAGCTGATTTTCACAGACAAATCAAGGGGAGTAAAAATCTGCATCTTTATAGCGCCGCCGAAGAAGAATTTCGCGTTAACGAAGAAAATCTGCGCCGTAAGTTTGCGGTTATTCGTGAGCATAAAGCTGACAGCACATATAAAGTCGGTATGAATGTCGATACAGAATACGAGAAAGTTCCTGAATTCAAACGCAAGGCAGCCGGTGATATTTATGGCTTAGCGATAGCCGAAGAAGGTAAAAAGCGCGATAAGGTGTATGCCTTTGGGATTGGAATTGAGGATAGTGGGTCAATTGCAGCAATCAAAGATGCCAGAGTGTATGAAGGCTCCGAAGGCGCTTACGGTGGCGATGATGGTGCCAACAAGTACGAACTTGCAATTGGTTTGGTAATGGCCACCCATTATGATGTGGATAAGCAAACCAAGAAGCTGTATGACAGTGGAGCAGACAAAGTATTTTGCAATCTCTCTGATGTTACGGATTTTATTCTTACAAATAGCGAAAAATTAAGAAGTTCAGGGCGTAAAAAAACCTTAACTGACGAAGGTGAAATAAAAACACTGGCTTCATGTCTTAGCAAATACGGCAATAGAGTCAAATAAAGTAATATACTGCTTTATTAATTTAGGGGTGGCTTATATTTCGCGTAAAACTTTACAGGGATTGCCAACCGCGATAACACCCGCGGGAATTGACTTTGTAACAACACTACCCGCCCCTATTACCGAGCCTTTACCGATAGTCACACCCGGCAAGATTGTAACATTGCCGCCGATCCAAACATCATCTTCAATAATTATGGGAGTGGCTCTGTCCAACAATTGCTTCCTGCGCTCGTCCCCTGACAGCTGGTGCTCAATGGTATAGAAAGCGGCGTTGGGAGCAATTAAAACATGGTCGCCTATGGTTATTTTAGCGCAATCAAGAAAAACCGCGTTGTAATTTATTATGCAATTTTTACCTATGGTTATGTTATAGCCGTAATCGCAGTGAAAAGGTGAAATAAGATTAGTGTTTTCCCCGATACCGTTTAGCAATTCTTTTAGGATTTTTTGCCGTTTTGCCGTTTTATTCGGCTGAATTTGATTGAGCTTAAAACACAATACTTTGGCGCGCATGAGTTCGTCAAGCATTTCGGTTCCGGCATCGTAATACCACTCGCCTTTATCTCTTAATTCCTTTTGATTCATAATTACACCTATCTGTTTTTGCTATAAATCACTTGCCTTTACCACATTTAACTTTGGCAATCAAATGAGAGCTGTCTTTACTCAAGTGCGAATTGGTTACATCTTGAGTATCAGTGTTAACCTGATTGGCAGCAACGCACAAAGCTCCACTCTGCCCATGGATTTTCTTCCAATTTTCTATCATTTTTTCTAGTAATTTATCATCAATACCCTTAATTTTTGCCGGCGATAAATATTCCGGAGCTGTACTATTTTCATCAACGCCACAACTAAAACAGTTAACAATACCGCCAATTTTTCTAGGGAATCCCTCTAAGGTGCTTAATTGGTTATAATAACACTTAAAGGAACCACCAACTTCTTGGGGACCTCCCTCTAAGGTGCTTAATTGGTTAAAATCACAATTAAAATCACCACCAACTTTTTGGGGACCTCCCTCTAAGGTGCTTAATTGGTTATGATGACAATAAAAACCACCACCAACTTCTTGGGGACTTCCCTCTAAGGTGCTTAATTGGTTATCAGAACAATCAAAATCACCATCAACAACAACGTGGGACAAATTTGGCAGTTTGGTTAGGCCTAATCCTGATAAGTTTAGATTTCCTTTTATCCTTCTTAAATTAGGAAGTCCCCCCATAAATCTGGCCAGAACACTATCTCTTTCAACACTGCCTATTTCTGTTACACTGGGAAAGTTAAGATTAACTATCTGCCCGTCATAAATCTCAAGAATTTCCGTGCCATTTGCAAAAACATGGATGTGCTTGGTCTTCTTATCCTTGTCTATCCTTATCTTCTTTCCTTCTGTTTCTTGCTTGAAAGCATCAATAAAAGCATCGTCAAGATTTGCCGGATTTGAAAGGGTTTTGGTTTCATTATTGTAAATGAATCTATCCAGCATTACCTCGGTGCGTTTATCAAGTTCGTGAACAACACCATCTTGCACGTAGAAAGCATCACCAAAATACACATTATTACGTTCGCCATGGTGTTTGATTATCCGTCCTTTATCTTCAATATATCTATCCGGCAACACCACTTTTTGACGAGAAAAATCAACATTAAAATGGCGGCGCAACGCCTCTGATAAACCTGGAATGATGTTGTCCGGATTACTGTTAAAAGTATTATCAGGATTAGAGACAGTGTGATTATATCGATTCTTTATGGATATAAAACCTCCCTCTTTCCGAATTTGTATAGAAATAACGCTGGTGCCATATTCATCTTCTCGCTGGGGATTTGGAAAGTTCCCTCTTTTTATCTCATCAACATTTTTCTTTACAGCGTTCACCATGTAATAATTCTTGTATCTGTCCGGATCCCTGAATGTGCATAATGCTTCACCGAGGGCATAATACTTTTGAATAGCATTTTGTTTTTCTAAAGTATCGGCATAGTATGCATCATATCCTGCCCTGTCCAACAATTGAAAAGGTGTTTCATATACGCCGTGTTCCTCAACTTCCGGACCAACCAGTGACTTAAGATACTCTAATACAGGTTCTGCGTCTCGACCTGCATACTTTACGATATTTACTATATCGGGAATATCAAATATACCATTGTGATAAGATCTTATGGCCTTGGCAAAGGCTTCGCCGTTCTGGGCTTTTATTTGTTCAAATATGGTTTTTTCCGGCATGGTTTATACTCCTTTTTCAGTAAGTATCGTATAAGGCATCAATTAAACTTTGGTTAACTGAAGCGTGCGTTTTGTCAAATTATACCACGACTTATAGGCAAATACAAACAATAAAACAGATACAACGAAAAAACCATATAAACTTGGGCGAGATTAAAACAAGCAAATAGTGGAGTTAATAATTATATTATGGCGTCCCCGGCGCGATTTGAACGCACGGCCTCAAGATTAGGAATCTAGCGCTCTATCCTCCTGAGCTACGGGGACCGACCATGAGGGCAATGGATACAACAAAACTTTAGTAAATGCAAGCACTCTTTAGCCTTTTATTTACCCTGCTTTTGTTGACTATCTTATAAAAATATGTATATATAGCGCCAATACAAATTTTCTGTAATAATACTTTAGGTTATATATTTTGGGAGAAGTTAAAGCCATGGCAAGACGTTCTTTAAAACTTATGGGACAAGACACCTGGGGTAATGTGAAAATGTCCAGCATTAAGAAAATTGATGAGCACATTGGCTCTAAAGTGCGGCAACGCAGGATTTTGCTCGGTGTAAGCCAGTCCGAACTCGGCAGAGCTCTGGGTCTTACATTCCAACAAGTGCAAAAGTATGAAAAAGGGCTTTCGCACATTACGGTCGGCAGACTTTGGGACATCGGAAAAATCTTGGGTGTGCCTTTTTCGTTTTTTATAGAGGGCTTGGATAAGCCTATGCTTAAAGATACGGTGTTTCCCTTCACTCCTACATTGGCAGAAACGCGAGAAGATCTTTCCTGCGATCCGCTGGCGCGCCATGATGTGAGGGATTTGATAAGGGCTTATTGCTCTATATCCGATGTTAATGTCGCAAAAGATACGTTGAGGGTTATCAAAGATTTAGCTCGTGCATATACGGGCAAGAATATCAGCGACGATAATACCGAAGATGAGGATGAGTAGCTGATTTTAGATGGTTGCTGCTACTGCTTATAAGATAAAGTTTTTTGGTCGGCGCAAAGGTAAGAAGATCCGCCCTGCGCGCGCTTCGCTTCTTGATGAATTGCTGCCCAAGCTTGCAATAACGGTTCCGGAAGACGGCGGGAAAATCACCCCTCACCTGCTTTTTCCTTTTACGCCAAAAGATGTGTGGCTGGAAGTTGGTTTTGGCGGCGGAGAGCATCTGGCAGAGCAAGCAAAGCGCAATCCCGATGTCGGCATTATCGGTGCTGAAGTATTTATAAACGGAGTGGCAAGTCTGCTCGCTCATCTCACGAATTCACATGATGGTAAAGCGGAAGGAGCGCCTGCCGTATCGCAAGACCGTGCGAACAATGTGCGCATATACAGTGACGATGTGAGGCTTTTGTTTGAAGCGCTGCCAGATGCTTGCTTTTCTCGCATATTCGTGCTTTTCCCCGACCCTTGGCCAAAAAAGCGGCACGAAGGGAGAAGATTTATCGGCCCCGGCAACCTGCCCACCTTGGCGCGTCTGCTTAAAAAAGGCGGAGAACTTAGAATCGCCAGCGATGACATGACTTACATACGTTGGAGCTTAAAGCACCTGATATCCTCGCCTTTCTTTGCTTGGACGGCCAAGGATTCCGGCGATTGGAACAACCCACCTGCGGACTGGGTTAACACCCGCTACGAGCAAAAGGCTATTAAAGCCGGAAGAAAACCTATATACTTGTCGTTTAAAAGGGTTTAAAGGCTACAGTTAAGGCTTAAAGAGGTAAAGTTATGGAAGCGGCAATCGAAAAAACAGATACAGAGTTCAAGGTGAAGATACTCGGCTCTTTCACTTTTCGCGATAAAAGGGAGATGTTCCTTATCACCAAGCAAATAGAAGTGACAAGCGCCCCTCGGACGGTAGTTTTCGATTTGTCGGGCTGCGATTTTATCGACTCTGCCGCACTGGGAATGCTTATCTTGGCAGCTAAAACCGCACGCACACGCAAGGCGTCCTTTGCCATTACGGGCGCGGTGGGTGTAGTGCGTGAATTGCTTATGATTACGAAGTTGGTATGATGCAGGAATAAAGGACGGCAAAAAACTGCGTCACTGTTCCTGCCAGCACGAATAAATGCCATATCGCGTGCGTGTATTTCTTGCTTTTCCAAACATAAAAGATAACGCCGAGGGAATAGAAAATCCCTCCTAAAACTAAATAGAACAGTCCTACGGTAGGCATTGCTTCAATAAGGGGCTTAAGGGCGATGATTATCAGCCAGCCCATACCAAGGTAAAGTCCTACTGACCACTTTTTCGCACCGTTAACGGGTTTGCAGAGCTTTAAAATCGTACCCAAAATGGCAAGTGCCCAAATAACACCAAAAACACTCCACCCCAGCGCACCCCTTAGGTTCACCAGCATAAAAGGGGTATAGGTTCCGGCGATAAGGTAATAAATCGCGATATGGTCCAGCTTTTTAAGCCGCTTTTTGAGGCTGTCAGAGCGGACGGCGTGGTAAATGGTGGAAGCCGAGTAAAGAAAAATCATGGACGCGCCGAAAATTGCGGAGGAAACAATTGCCCACGCGTCGGCGTAAAGAGCGGCAAAGGTTACCAAAATCGCCGTGCCGGCAATGGATAGAGAGATACCTATACCATGGAAAGACGATGAAAGAATATCTTCGGCTCTGGTGTATTGGGTAGGCGGTTTTACAGCTTTGGCAAATTGGTCCTTTGGCATTTCATTCTCCTTTTTGGCAAAGATACTACCTTATTCCCCATTTGCAAGTAGGCACTTTGGAGAAACCAACTTGTTATTTTTTATAGGTTAAGGATTGAGACTTTTTTCCCCTCATTTCGTCATCCTCACGCGCAGCGAGGGGATCCATTAGGGGCACGTGCTATTGGCGTCGCCACAATAGGTGATGACAATATAAGCAGCGCCGCCGTTGGTTCCATGAGTGCCGGTGCAGGAATAATCCGGTGCGCAATAACCGGTTCCACCATAAGTGAGATCATTGCCAGCCGTCCCACCATTACCACCATTTCCTATTCCAAAAGTTGCTGTGCTGTTCCCTCTGGTTCCATCCCAAGAATAGCCAGTAGGCTTGCCGCCCTTGGCGCCACCGACATATCCGCCGCCAGCATACGACCAAACGGCGCCACCGCCGGCAACTACTTTAACTGTACCTTCCTCAAATAAACCTATACCCGAACCTCCACAGTAGGGAGAGGAGCAGGATCCTTTTATTGATTTAACTTGTAAAGTAGTCGAGCTACGGAATGTTTTGGTTGCCATCAAAGTTCCACCACCTGAGCGTGCTTTACTCGAATCATATCCAGATCCTCCTCTGATATCAAACTGATATTTACCGGCTGGAAGCGTTATGGATCCTAAATTTTCACTAGGTAAGCATTTACAAGGATTGTACCATGGTTCTGCTGCGCTGAAGACTATGGCTCCTGCTCGGGGATAGGCGGAGCATTGATTGTTCGTGCAATAAGGAGTCGTGCCGGAGCAGTCAGAGTCGGCGGTGCAAGACCTTGTCGCTGTGCAACGACCGGTGTTGGAATCGCAGTAAGGCGTTTCGTCGGAGCAATCGCTATCGCTGGTGCAGTTCGGTATTGAGCAAACACCGTCGTTACAAGAAGGGTATTCCGGATCGGGACAATCAGAGTCTGTAGAGCAAGAACGTGGTTTGCAAATGGCGTTTTGACAAACAGGCGCCTCTCCCGAGCAATCTGAAGCGCTGGTGCAAGCGGTGGGACAAGCTGATTGTGTCGCCCCGCAATAGACTATGGACGCGTAGCCTGTGCCAGAGGCGCCCCCTGTAATTGTGGTGCAGGTATAACCGCTCGGGCATGGATAACCGCTTGAGCCGGTTCCCGAACCTCCATATCCGCCCCCACCGCCAGCGCTCCTGTAACCACCGGTTGCCTGACTGTTACACGGGGCAGTATCACAGGAATATGAGCTTCCACCTGTACTTCCATTCCAACTATACCCCTTAGAATTAGGGGCACTGGGCGAACCTGTCCAATTACCTCCATAATATCCCCCTCCACCTAAACCACCGGAGTAAGTAGAGGTGCTGCTTCCCATAGTCACTCTGGCAGTCCAAGTACCACCGCCTCCAGCTGCGAGTTTAGGAGCACCAGTAACAGACAGGGCATTATCCCACAAAGCCACACCTGCACCGGCGTGAGTACCCCCGTAAGCATTACCCGAGCTTACAGAAGGTCTTATCCCTCCCCTAATCCCCTTTAAAGTTATTAAAGTATCTATATCGTAGTAAGTATTAGCTATTAAAAGACCTCCGCCAGCACCAGAAGCTTCGCCTCTCAATGTCACTTGATACCAACCAGGTTGTGTAATGACAAATGCCGAATCTCCGACCTGCTCCACGGGACTTGAGAGTGTGCTTGTGCTGATATTCTCCACTACAAAACTTGTCCCTTCACATTTTGCAAGAGCACTGCCTACATAAGTGGGGCCATCTCCGTAAGTTAGTCTGTAAACCTTAGGATTGGGATACGCTACTCCGAATCGGTCAAAAACCGCATCTACCTTGGAACAAGTTGTGTTTAAATCATAAGAAAAAGCCAATGAGCACGAATCCGTTAGGCCGGCATTACACTCTTGGACAAGTTTTAACTCGCTGGTATCGACATTTTGCCCCCCTCCCCCCATACCTTCCCACGATTCGATGCAATTTTCGGCTGCCTCGCCGCCGACGCAGAGCTTTTCGGTGGCAACAAGTTTTGGGGAAGAAACCTTGGTCGTGGCAATAAGCTCACCTATCGTCCCGCTTTGCGCCGCAAGGTTAATCGCATTGATTTGCTCGGCCGTAAGCTCAAACTCTCCCATGTCAAGGTCGCTATCAACTACAATGTCGCTCATGCTAACGCGGTACTTTTCTTTATTATACTCGGTCGTGACGGCAACCGCTCCCGTCGGGATATCCGTCGTGGTGAAATACCTTGATAAAGGCTCGCTCCACGTACCATTTATTCCCCACGCCGCATCAGGGTCAACCGCCGTGTATATTCCCGCCGAAATGCCTATAAGCTCCGCCACCTTTGCTGCGCGAAGGTCAGA
>Ga0310786_10001928_pt1 | contig 32729 bp, 29 predicted proteins | sample AusTroGonzalo_MG_FD_203881 | JGI IMG/M metagenome (GOLD analysis project Ga0310786, IMG submission 203881) | Bovine rumen microbial communities from tropical cattle in Woodstock, Queensland, Australia - Gonzalo_03 (v2) (version 2) | ecosystem: Host-associated > Mammals > Digestive system >...
GCCGGGCAGATCGGCATAGTGTTCCTCATGTTCTCGATGGGGCTGTCGCTGTCCACGGCCAACCTCAAGAAGGTGAGCCACGTCGCCTTGCCGACCGCGGTGCTGGACACGGTCATAATGATGTGGCTTGGCTTCACCGTTGGGCGGAGCTTCCTCGGATGGGGGACCGTCCCTTCGCTCTTCCTCGGCGCAGCCGTGTGCGATAGCGCGACCACGCTCCTCGCCAAGGTCATCGACGAGCTGCGCTGGGAGGGTCGCCCGTTCGTGCAGTACGTCCTCGGGACGTCCGTCTTCGAGGACGTGGTCTGCGTCGGCGTGGTGGCTCTCGTCACGGGCGTCGCGAAGGGGGACGGGATGAGCTTCGCCCAGATCGCGCGCTCGATGGGCGGGCTCGGCGTTTTCTTCACCGCGACGTTCTTCTTCGGGCTCGTGCTGATACCGCGCCTTCTCACCTCGGTCGCACGCAGAAGCGACGACGAGGCTTTGCTGCTCACGCTGCTCGGATGCTGCTTCTTCGTGACGTACGTAGCGTACAGGCTCGACTTCTCGCTCGCGCTCGGGGCGTTCCTCATCGGCGTGATCGGCGCCGGGTCGGAAGTCCGCACGCGCATGGCGCGGCTCGTCGCGCCGCTCAGGACGATGTTCGCCGCCGTGTTCTTCGTGTCGGTCGGACTGCTCGTCAACCCCGCCGAATGCTGGCGGAACATGCCCGCCATACTGTGCATTTCCGCAATGGTCGTGGGCGGCAAGCTCCTCAACTGCACGCTCGGCGCCCTGGCCAGCGGCGCGGGCATCAAGACCTCGCTGCAGATGGGCTTCTCGCTCGCGCAGATCGGCGAGTTCGCGTACATGGTCGCGCTGCTCTACGTCACGATCACCGGAGACTACGAAAAGCCCCTCTACCAGATCGCTGTCGGCGTGTCGTTCGTCACGACGCTCCTGAACCCGATGATGATAAGGCTGTCCGACAAGGTCGGCTCGTGGGCGGAGGACCGCTGCCCGGCGCGCGTCAGGAAGGCCCTCGACGGATACCGCGGCGTCCTGGAGCGCTACCGCACGTCTGGCGCATCTGCGCGCCGCAGCCTTGTTCGCCGCCAGATACTGCAGATATCCGTCACTGCGGTCCTGGTGTTCGCGGTGTCCGTGGCGTTCTCGATGCTCGAGAGCCGCGACTGGTCCGGCATCTCGAAGTTCTTCGAAGCGCACAAGAGGCTCTTCCTCTCGCTGGCCATGAACGCGATAATCGTCGTCATACTCGCCATAGTCGTGAGGATCGCGCGTTCGATGTCCGTTTCGATCGCGGAGATCGTCGTCGGCCCCGGCACGGCCCGCTGGCAGGTGGCCGTCCGCACGCTTGCGCGCCACGTTGTCATGACGGCGGTGCTGCTGCTTGCGTCCGTCGAGATCGTGATGGTCAACATCAACCTCGCGCCGGAGGAGACCTGGGCCCGCGTCACGATCGCCGTCGTGCTGGCGGCCGCGGCGGGCTTCGGATGGCGCCTCTTCGCCAGGGCGGGGCGGCGCGCCGCGCGGAACTTCACCGCGGCGCTGAAGACCGACGAGCGCCTCGCCAAGCTTTCCCGCGAAGTGACCTTCACCGTCCCGGAGGACGTCATAAGCAACGTCGAGGTCGGCGTCAGCTCGCCGGCTATAGGCTTCACCATCGGCTCCCTCGGCGTCCGCGCCAAGACAGGCGCGTCCATCGCCGCCGTGGACCGCGCCGGGAAGCGCATTAGAAACGTAGGCCCCGCCTTCAAGCTGCGGGCGGGCGACGTCCTGATCGTAATGGGCGACAGGCGTCAGGTCGGACAGCTCAAGGCGCTGCTGGAGGGCTTCTCGTGAAGCGCGTCGCGTCGTTGTCCTGCATCGCAGCCCTATTCGCCGCCGGCGTCGCGGGGCAGGTCGTGCTTTCGAAGACCGGGCCGAACGGCGGGCGCGCCGTCGGGGAGGGCGTCGTCGCGGCGCTCGGCGGGCTCCGTTCGCTCGCGGCGGAGGTCGTGTGGTTCAGGGCGGAGCGCCTGCAGGAGCAGGGCCGCCACGGCGAGCTTGTGCAGCTCGCGGCGATGCTGACGTTCCTGGAGCCGCACGAGCCCGAGGTATGGATATACTCCGCGTGGAACCTCGCCTACAACATATCCGTCAGGATGCCGCGCGAGGAGGACAGGTGGCCGTGGGTCTACGAGGGCGTGAAGCTGCTCAGGGACGGGGGCCTCGCGTGGAACCCGCGCTCCGCGGCGCTCTGCCGCGAGCTCGCCACTCTCTTCGAGCTGAAGATCGGGACGGACTACGACACGGCCTCGGCGCACTACCGCAGGGAGTGGCGGAAGATCGTCGAGGACGTTCGCTCGCGCGGTGCATGGGGAGAGCTCGGCATGGACGCCGGCAAGATGGCGGAGGTCGAGCGCGAGTACGGGGTCTCCGACTGGACCGACCCGCAGGCGTCGGCGCTGTACTGGGCCCGCGAGGGCCTTGCGTGCGCCGACGAGAAGGAGAGTCCCTTCCTCAACGAGATTGTGCGCATTTCCAGGAAGCTCTACTCAAAACGCACGGAGACGCAGAAATGAATCCGACAAAGGTTTTCCTTGCAATCGCGGCGGCAGCCGCGCTGTCCGCTCAGGCGTCGGTCCGCGTGGCGACGCGCCCCGTCGTGCCCGGCGGGTACGACGGCGCATGGACTGTATCGCTGAACGGCACAGGAAAGGACTTCGAGTGCTCCGTCCTCAACATGGACGGCGACCTGGTGGCCGGTCCGTTCGTGACGTCGCCGTTCCCGGTGCCCGCCCCCAAGACGTGGACCGCCGAGACGCCGAACTGCTACAGGCTGGTCGTCAGGGGCACGTCCGGGGAAGACGAGCCTGAGGAGCCAGAGGAAGTGGTCTTCGGATTCTGCACGCGCCGCGTGGCGGGCGGACGCCTCTACGTCAACGGACGGCCTGTGCGCCTCAAGTTCGCGCCGAAGGAGCTGAACGGAAACGCCGGGCTCGCTTCCCAGGTCCTGCGCGAAGACGCGCTCCTCTCCGGCGTCTACGCGCTGTCCGGCGAAGAGGCCGTGCAGGTCGCGCACGAGACGGCGTGGGAGACGCCGGAGGCGACCAGGCATGCGTTCCGCGACTGGTCCGTCAAGGCCACAAACTACTTCCAGCGGATAGTCGTCGCGAACCGCAATGTCTTCGTCGGCTCCGAAGGCGTCGAGCTGCGGTGGAGGCTTTTCAGGGACGGACGAGAGGTGGACGACGGCGAGATCGAGCTGCGCGGGATAGGCCCCGGGCAGGAGGCGCTGTACGACATGCCTCAGGAGGCGGTGGCGGCGCAGTACGGCGAAGGCACCGTCAGCATCCGCTTCGAGTTCGTCAGGGACGGCGCAGTCGTCGCAGAGGACCAGGTTGAGCTGATGGAGTCCCGTGAAGTCGAGCCCCTGGCCCCCCGGTCCGGATTCTTCGCGCCGAAGCCCGTCGAATTCGAGGCGACCGATTGCGAACGCATCTTCACAGCAGGCGGCGTCAGGCTCGTCTACGGGGACCGCGACGCCTTCCCGTCGTCGTTCGCCAAGACCGGCATGCTCGGCGGCAAGACGCTTTTCGACGGAATGCACCTCTACAGCGAGATCATCGACCTCACGGACCGGGCGGACGCAAAGCCGCGCGCTCCGGTCGAGGAGCGGGCGGGGGCGCTTTCCTTCACCACGTTCTCCGACCACAAGTACGGCGTGGGCAGGGGGACGATGATGCCGTTGTCCGCGAAGTGGACGGTGTATCCGAACGGAATCGTCTCGTGCCACGCCCGTCTGCGCCAAGGCGATCTGCAGGGAAGGTGCGGACTCGTGTTCTCGATTCCGTACAAGGCGCCAGGCCCGAAGTGGTACAGCCTGTACTTGAGCATGCCTGTGCCCGGCGAAGACGTGGACGTGGAGTGGTTCGGACTCGGCCCGCGTTCAAACGGACGCGACTCGTCGGAGGGCGCGTTCCTCGGGCGCTGGCGCACAGACGCCACTGCGCCGCTTCGGGCTGAGAAGACCCGCGGAGTGCGCGTCGGCTCGCTGACCGTCCGTACGCTTGGCGCGCCGTTCGCGTTTTCCGTGGAGTGTGCTCCGGAGGACGACGGCCACATCCTGCTGACTGTCTACGGCGAGTCGGACGCGGACGGCGTGACGGACTTCGCGTTCACGTTTTCCGCGGACGACTCCGATCTGACGGCGCGGACGGAATAGGATTACGATGCGTGTTCGGGACGGGGTGGCGCGCTGCGGAAAATTTTTTTTCATCCCCCTTGCGGGGGAGGACGGTTTTGTGGTATAATTATGGTCGATGAACCACTTTGTACACCTAAAGGGGATACAGATGAAAACGAAAACAACGTTGCTGTGCGCTGTTAGCGCGATTGCTCTCGCATGTTCAGTCTGGGCGGAACCTCCAAGTACAGAAGGCCTGCCTGCAGTCGTGTTGAATGCAGATGCAAACTGGTCGGAGCTTGTTTTCGTTCCGGCTGTGGTGGCGGAAGACATCTCCACCACGACTCTAGTCGTGAACGTCACGGCGGATGCAACGTTGACTTTCGGCGAGGAGACATCCCTTTCGAACCTCTATTTCAACATTGCGTCTGGCAAGACGCTGACAATCACCACCAACACCACCCAAGAAGTGTCCGCGACTGGCGTAATCGCGGCGTTTGGCGGCGGATCCCTCGCGATGGACTTCGCCCCCTCGTCCGGAACTCTTGAGGTGCACAAGCCCACGCAGCTCGTTTTGAACCAGCCGTGCGAGATTCTGGCGATCAATGTGAGCGAAGACGGCATGATGACATTTGCCGAAGGCGCCAGCGTGACTCTTCGCGGCGACATATCCTTCGCCGATTCCAAGACGCTCTCCATCAGCAACAAGACCGACTTCCTGGCACTTGACGCGCCGGCCCAGACCATTCTCGCCACCACCAACAACCTCAACATCGCCAACTTCGTCGCCAGCGGCTCGAAGGGATACAGGGTCCGCGTCAGCAACATCACCGACCTTCAGCTCGCCCACCAGAGCGAGGTCAGCATCGACGACGTGGCGTTTGTGTATGGTGCGGACTTCACCAACGCCACGGTGACAGTGGCAGTCACCGGGGGGGACGGCAAGTCCTATTCGCTCACGGTAGCCGGGCAGACGTATTCGGCCACAAGCGACGCCGGGACCGTGACGTTCTCGGGCGTGGCAATCCCCCGCAGCGGCGCATTGGAAACCGTCGGCTACACGGTTGCGTCCGACGACGTGATTGTCGATGGTGCCACCACGGGCACCTCCTTGGTCGCCGATTCCACGGCGAAGTTCCACGAAAGGGCCGCGGATCCGGTGGGCGAGAGCGGTAGCCACCCTGAAGCCGGCGGTTTCTGGTCGACGGCGGTCACATACAACAACAGCGTCGCGTCGATTTCGGACAACACGTTCACCCCGACGAACTCGAACGGAGAGGCTTGCACGCTGTCGGCCGACATGGTCACGATTTCCGTCAGGGGCGTCAAGTTCTCGTCCCTGAGCGATGTCAACGAGGGTCCTGAAGGCACCGACAACCAGGGTGCCGCGACCATTGCCGAGTTTACGGCCAATGAAGTCACTACCACGAACTTCGTCGTCCTCGCCACTAACGACCAGGGTAACATCGTGTGGAAGAAGACCACGACTACGGCTGACTTCGACACCTCCTACGACATTGACCTCAAGTTCAACTATGCGACCAGGAAGTATTCGGTTTCCGTCAACGGCGTCGAAGTCGTGCTGGCCGATGGCGGGGCGTCCTCCTTCGACATCTGCGCCGACAGCACGGTCGTCTCGTCCGTCGAGCTGAAGGGCAGCGGCGACATCACCCAGCTTCTCGGCATTGAGTCGACCGGCTACATGGTCAAGGACGCCCAGGGTAACTTCTACGCCACGGTCCAGGATGCGATCAACAGCTTCAACAAGGCGCTGGGTCCGTATCAGGTCCAGCACGTGACGGACACAAGCCTCCTTCCCAGCGGTTGGAAGATTGTCGACAAGGACGGTGTGCTGATCCTCAGGAAGATCGCGGGCCTCATCTTCATGGCGTTCTAACGCCTGGCGGAATCTTTCTGCTGTGTTGACTGAGTCGGCCCTACGCCATGCAGGCGAAGGGCCGATTCGTCATCTAGGGGCCAGTGACGAAAAAAGAAGGGCCGCGGCCATGGCCGCGGCTCTGCCTTTTCCTCCCTTGCCTTCGGGGAGGGCGTCGTTACTTGACGACGATGACCGAGTTGAAGGTTCCCTGGTCGTTCTGGACCGAGTTCACGTTCTCGGGGTCGGCGCACCAGGTCCCGTCGATGACGAACTTGTACTGGTACTCGCCCGGAGCGAGCTTGACGGTGGCGGCGTAGACGCCGGACCTCGCCTTGTACGCCATCTTCTTGGCGGAGGGATCCCACTTGTTGAACTCGCCCGCGACGTAGACGGCCTTGCCCCTTTCGGCATGAACCGTGAACGTAACCGGCTTGGCGGCCGGCTTCGCGCTGGCCTTGGCGGCAGCGGGCTTACGAACCTTCTTGGCGACGACCTTTGCGGCCGGGCTTTTCTTCGCAGCGTTGATCTTCATTTCTGTGTATGTTTCCTTTGTGTTGACGTCACCGCAGAACGCCCGATTCGGACCTTTTTTGCAGTGAACGGGCGAATAGTATCTCACTTTTTTTCAGAAAGTCAATGTTTTATCCAGAAAATTTTTGGTATAATTTTCTCCCCATGAAAGAAGAGGTCAAAGACAAGGTGTATACGGCCTTCACCGTCGCGGTCGTGCTGCTCATCCTCGTGGGCGGGCTGGTCAAGGCGTCGCCGCGCTACAGCCAGTACCGTTCGCTCAAGAGGCAGGTCGCGGACCGCGAGGCGAAGATCGCGGACAGGGAGCGCAGGATCGCGGAGCTCAACGAGATGCAGAGGCGCTTCCAGAGCGACAGGGAGTTTGTCGAGTCCATAGCGCGGCAGAACCGCCGCGTCTATCCCGGCGAGCTCGTGTTCGTGTTCGACGGCGGGCAGGGGCAGGAGGCCCGCTGATGGCGAACTTCCTCCGGATGATTGTCGGCGTTGCGCTGCTTCCGGCGTGCTTCGGCATCGCCGGGGCGCTCTGCCGCGCGCTGGCCGGCGCCGGAGGGCTTCGCGTCGAGGCTTTCGCGCTTCTTGGCGGCATAGCCGCGTTCGTCCTGTGCTGGACGTTCCTGTCGCATCCCGTGAAGACGTACGTGTTCGGCCACGAGATGACGCATGCGCTGTGGGGCGTCCTCTTCGGCGCGCGCCCTACGAAGCTCCGCGTGGGCGAGAGCGGCGGCAGCGTTACGCTCACGAAGTCGAACATGCTGATCACGCTCGCGCCTTACTTCTTCCCGTTCTACACGTTCGTGGTGATACTTGCCGCCGTTGTGACCGGCCTCTTCGTGCGGCCTCTGCCGGCGCTGCCAGTCTGGGTGTTCCTCGTCGGCTTCACGTGGGCGTTCCACGTCCTCTTCACCCTGCAGACCCTGACTGAGCGCCAGCCGGACGTCGCTCTCTACGGGCGCCTGTTCTCGTGGACTTTCATATTCATCGCGAACGCGGCCCTCGTCATGGCGTGGCTCGCCGCGACGACTGAGCTGGGCTTCGGCGCCGCGTGCGCATCCGTGGCGACGTGCGTCGCCGGAGCGTATGTCTGGACGTGGGACAGGTGCGTCGACGTCGCCGCGCTGTTCGGCGGCCGCGCGGCTGAATGAGGGGGCGGAACAAGGAATGCACTCTCAGCTTATACCGGGACTTCCGATCCAGAGCTTCGGGCTCTGCGTGGCGGTAGGCGTCCTGCTCGCATGGATGCTGGTCGAGCGCCTTTCGGGCAGGAAGGACCTCGGCAACCTGGTCTTCGCGCTCGTCGCCGCGGGCATCATCGGCGCGCGCATAGCGCACGTCGTGGAATACTGGCACGCCGACGGGTTCGACAGGGACTTCATGTCCGTGTTCTCCATCTGGAACGGAGGGCTCGTCTTCTACGGAGGGCTTGTCGCCAGCATGGCCGTATTCGCCTTGTGGTGCACGGTGAAGCGCCCTGACGTCCTCGCCCTGGCCGACGTCCTGTGCGTCGGCGTTCCGCTCGGGCACGCCTTCGGCAGGATAGGGTGCTTCTTCCACGGATGCTGCTGGGGCAAGGTCTCGGACTCGTTCCTGGCCGTGACGTTCCCGGCGGGTTCGCCTGTATGGGCGGCGCACCATGCAGGCCCCCACGCGCCGCGCTCGCTGCCGGTGCTGCCGACTCAGCTCTTCGAGGCCGCCGCGCTGTTCGCGCTGTTCGCGGCCCTGCTGCTCCTGTGGCGCAGGCGCAGGGGGTACACGGCCGCCGCGTATATGCTCGGCTACGGGGTGATCAGGTTCTTCATGGAGTTCCTGCGCGACGACGAGCGTCCTTCCGCGTGGGGGCTTTCCAGCGCGCAGCTCTTCTCGTTTGCGCTCCTTGCGGCGGGCGCGGCTTTCATGGCATGGTCGGTGCATAGAGATGTCAAGCGTTCACGTGATAATCGGTGAGGACGACTACCTCGTCTCCGAGACCGCCGCCAAGGTGGTGGGCGACGGGCAGGGCCTGGAGGTCATAGACTCCGGGCTCTCGTCGAACGCCGAGCTGCAGCTGCGCGACATAGCGGCCGCGGACGAAAGCTTCTCCACCCCGCCGTTCCTCGACCCGGTCAAGGTGACGTGGTGGAAAAACGTGAAGTTCCTGCCGCAGTCCAAGGGCGGTCCGTCAGAGGCCGTGAAGGAGGCCCTGGAGAGGTTCGCGCGCAAGATAGCCTCGAACCCGCTGCCCGATTCACAGAAGTTCGTGATCACGGGCCCGAAGATGCTCGTCGCCTCCGTCTTCGCCAAGACGCTCAAGGGTGTCGCCGAGATTGTGTCTTTCGCGTCCGGCAAGCCGTGGGAGAAGGCGAAGGAGGCCGTTGTGCGCGTCATAGACGCCGCCTCGGACATGGGGCTCTCGTTCGCGCCAGGCGCGGCGGACGCGTTCGTCGCGCGCGTTGGAACCGACACCCGTTCGCTGATGGGCGAGCTCGCGAAGATGCGCGACTACCTCGGCGGACGCGGCGCGATCTCCGAGGCGGACGTCGCGGAGGTCTCTTCGCAGGGCGTCGGCGTGGAGCCGGAGGTCTGGGCGATAACCGACGCCCTCGGCGAGCGGAACCTGCCCAAGGCTCTCGCGGCAATCCGTCCTTTCGAGCGCGAGAGCGGCTTCGCGGTCCGTGTGACCACGCTGGTCGAGAGGTTCCTGCGCACGCTCGTCGCGCTGAAGGACGCGGCGGAGCGCGGAAGGGCGGACGAGGCGACGGAGGGCATGGCGCCGTTCGCCGCGAGGAAGAACATGGGGTTCCTGCGCGCCTGGACGCTGCGCGAGCTGCGCGTCGCCCGCGCGCGCTTCATGGCGCTCAGGGAGCGCGCGGTGTCGTCGTCCGGCGGCGGGGTTGACGCCCTCGTCGTGGCGGAGCTTGCGCGCGTGTGCCGCCGTCCGGCCCAGGGGAGGCGCGCGCCATGAGCCACGAGACCATGACGCTCCGGCAGGCCGCGGAGCACGTCCAGATAGACGAGAACGAGCTCAAGCACGTCGCCCAGCGCGGCGAGATAGACGCGTCGGTGCGCGGCGGCGAGTGGTACTTCGACCACGCCGCCCTCGACGAGTGGGCCCAGCGCCATCTGCTTTCGTCCAGCGCGAAGAGCCTCGCCTCGCGCCACAGGGCGCTCGACGAGAAGCGCCGCCGCGCCCGCATGCCGGGGCTCGGCGTAGCGGGGCTCTTCCGCCCCGACGCCGTCGACCTCTCCATAGCGGCCAAGGCTAAGGCCGGCATAATACGCGACATGACGGACCTAGCCGTGCGCTCGGGGTTCGTCTACGACGCGGACGCGCTGTTCAAGGAGCTCGTCGCCCGGGAGGAGGCCGCGTCCACGGCGATAGGGGCGGGCGCCGCGTTCCTGCACCCGCGCTACCACGACCCGTACATATTCGAGGAGAGCTTCATAGCGTACGGGCGCAGCGTGCGCCAGATATTCTTCGGCGCGCCGGACGGGGCCGGCACCAGGCATTTCTTCCTCATCTGCTCGACCGACCACGAACAGCACCTGCACATCCTCGCGAGGCTTGCTGTGCTGGCGCACGGGACGGACCTCCTGGCCCGCCTCGACGAGGCCCAGGAGGTCGACGAGGTCATCGCGGCGGTGGGGGAGTGCGAGGCGGAATATGCCGGAGGGGGCGCGAGATGAAGAAATTCTGGTTCTTCGACCTGGACGGGACGCTTGCGGACACAGACGGCGACATACGCGCCGCATGGAAGGCGTCCCTAGCCGACATGGGGCTTTCCTGCCCGCGCTTCGACAGCGACTTTGTCGCGGGCCCGCCGATAGAGGACATGGCTCGGACGCTGATGCCGGACGTGTACACCCCGGCGCTCGGCGCGGAGCTGCGCAGGCGCTTCGGGGAGCACTACGACGGCGACGGATTCCCGAACACGCTGGAGTACCCCGGCGTCTTGGACGAGGTGCGGCGGCTGAAGGCGGACGGGGCGCGGACTTTCATCGTCACGAACAAGCGGTACGCGGGCGCGACGGCCATGGCGCGCAAGTTCTGCTGGATGGACGTGTTCGAGGGGTTGTACGCCGGTGACATGCACGACGCGGACCCTGCGATCGGCAGGCTGCGCAAGCCGGAGCTGCTGGCGTTCATACTGCGGGAGCTCGGCGCTGACGCCGGAGACTGCGTTATGGTGGGAGACACCGCCAACGACATCAACGCCGCCAAGGCGAACGGAATCGAGAGCGTGTGGGTCGCCTGGGGATACGGCGTCGGGGACGAGGGCGCGTCCGCGGACCGCACGGCGCAAGTCGCGCCGGATATCCGCGGACGCTGAAGCGGCCGGTGCGGCCGCCCGGCTACTGCTTCTTGTTGCTCCTCGCGAGCGTGTAGGCGTTCACGAAGTTGAGCGCGTATACGACGACAAGCATCGCGACGACGGCCGTGTCTCCGCCGAAGCGCTCCTTCACGAACATGGCGGCCTGGTTTCCGGCGAGCCCGGCGAAGCCCCAGGCGGAAAGCACCGCGCCGTGTATCTTCGAGATGTTCGTCATTCCGTAGTGGTCCGCAAGTATGGCGGGGATCACCGAGAAGCCCGCGCCGTAGCAGGCGTTGATGACGAGAAGGGCGAGGCCTATCATCGGCGGCCAGAAGCTTAGCGTCATTATGCCGGCCGAGATGGAGAGTATCACCAGCAGGATGTTGATCCTGCGCGCGAGGCGGTCGGACCACCAGGCGAAGAGGAACCTGCCGCCTCCGTTCATGAGTCCGCAGAGCGCGATTATGGTCGTGATCAGGCCCTCGGAGTATCCGACCGCCGGCGTCTTCATCATCTGCTTGGCGAGCGGAATGAGGCAGAGGCCAGCAGAGATGTTGAGGAACATGAAGAGCCACGCCCTCAGGAAGAACGTGTCCTTCGCCAGCTGTACGTACTTGAACTCGAGTTCGGGGATGCCGTGCCCGAAGCTCTGCACCTGGATCTTCGGCTTCTTGAGCAGGAACGCCGCAATCGCCATCGGCACAGCGTAGAACGCGGCGAACGCGTAGAAGGTGCGCGCAATGCCGAGCCCGCCGTCGCCGACCTTGAAAAAGTCGAAGAAGCCGAGGAACCTGAGCGTGAAGAGCGACTCCGGCCCGCCGCATCCAAAGCCCTTGTAGACAATCGTGGAGAGCGTCGAGCCAAGTCCGAACGATATGATCGGCAGTGCGGCGGCGATGGCCTTGTGCTCCGGGAACCACAGCATCATCGTCTTCACCGGCGAGATGTAGATGATGCCGGTCCCGAGCCCTACGAGGAAGCCGTAGCCGAGGTAGATGAGTGGCAGCGACTTGGCCGTGATCCCGACGCCGGTGACGCAGAGGCCGGACAGGAAGAGCGTTGTGCCGATGATGGTCGACAGGCGTATGTTCTTCTCGACGATCTTGCCGAAGAACGCCGCGCCCATGCCGAGGAAGAATATTCCGAGGGAGAAGGCGAACTGCACCTCGCGCTGGAGCTTCTCGACGTTGTCCGCGTCCAGGTACCGTGCTATCTCCGTGGAGAAGTTCGTGAACGCGTATATCTGTCCGACCGACACCGCCAGCAGAAACGCCGGCAGGACCGACCTAGTGAACCTTTTCATGTCTGCACCATCCTTTTGCTGTGTGAATGATGCCCAGACGAACGGCGCTTCAATGGCCCGCAGTTCACGTGGTGGACTCCACTTGGGGCACGCGCCCCGTCTCGTCAGTCCTGCGGACGGGAGAAATTATACCACATTCGGACGCGGAAATGGTATAATCTCCGCAAAAATTTTCCGGCATCATGTACACAGATATCCCACTTTGGCTGTCTTTGGCGTTTCTGGCCGTAGGCCTTGCGGCGCTCGCGTGGTCTAGCGACCTGTTCGTCGACGGCGCGGCGACGGTCGCGAGGTCGCTCGGCATATCCCCCTTTGTCGTCGGAATGGTCGTCATCGGCTTCGGCACCAGCGCGCCTGAGCTGTGCGTGAGCGCCATGTCCGGCATCGCAGGGCACTCCAACCTCTCCCTCGGCAATGCGTACGGGAGCTGCGTCTTCAACATCGCGGCGATACTGGGCGTCGCGGCGCTTATGCATCCGCTGAAGGTAAAGCCCGCCGTCGCGCTCGTCGCTGGCCCCGTGCTGGCGGCCGTCGCGCTTGTCTCGGGCCTGCTGCTGAAGGACGGCGTATGCGGGCGCTTCGAGGCGCTCGCCCTGCTTGGGGCCTTCCTGGTGCTGCTGCCGCTATACTGCTGGTTCGACCAGAAGACGAACGCCGCGCCGTCGGAGGCGGCGCCTGGCTGCGCCCAGAGGTTCTCGTGGGTCGCCGTCGTCAAGCTTGTCGTCGGCCTCGCCGCCCTGGTCGGCGCCTCGCACGTCCTAGTGTGGGGGGCCGTGGACGTGGCTCGTGCCCTGGGCGTCAGCGAGCTCATGATAGGCCTCACGATAGTCGCGGTCGGGACCTCCCTGCCGGAGCTGGCGAGCGCGGTGGCGTCCGCGCGGCGCGGCGAAAACGAGTTCGTGCTCGGCAACATCATCGGCTCCAACCTCTTCAACACCCTCGCCGTCGTCGGCCTCGCCGCCTCGATATCCCCCGCCATCGGCTTCTCTCCGTACATTCTCTCCCGCGACCTGCCTACGATGGCCGCGCTGTCGCTGTCCATCACGTTTTTCGGGCTCAACTGGCGCCGGCCGAGGGAAGGGGGCCTGGCCGGGCGCGCCGTCGGCGCGCTGTGGCTCGCGTTGTTCTTCGCATACACGGCGCTGGTCGTCTGGCAGGAGACGCGCTAGGGCGCGGCAACTGCGCCGCGATTGAGGACCGCGAGGCAATCTGGGCTTGCGATTAGATTAGCCCGAGTGAAATGGCGAGCGAGGCGGCTTCCGTGCGCGAGGAGGCCCCGAGGCGTTCAAAGACTATTGCGAGATGGGCCTTTACGCCGTGGCGCGTGATGCCGGAATAGGGCGCATGCTCTGGAGATCGTGCGCGCCCAGCGCGGACGTTGCGAAAATCGCGGCCATGCCTGACCGCCTCGTCGGGCGCTACGATGTGTGCCGCGACGTCTATTATCCTGAGCTGCTTGACGCCATTGGGCTCAAGAACCCGCCGAAGAGCGAAATATGCCGCAACACATCCGCATGGCCTGATGACATTATGTGGGAGAGCGCCTGATCCTGCTGCGGTTTTCGCCGCAATCCCTGGGTGCCGCGAAATTTGGTACAATATGCGGCATGAAAGCATTCGTAATTGCCATGGACAACGAGGCGGAGTGCGTCATCCGCCATTTTGAGGACGTCGTCGAGGAACGGCTCTACGGGCGGCGCGTCGTCAGGGGCCGGTTCGCCGGGGGCAATGCGATCGTAGTCGTCTCGGGGATCGGCAAGTCGAATGCTGCTGCTGCTGCGCAGCTTGCCATCCAGCTCACCGGCGCGGACGAGATAGTTAACGTGGGCGTAGCCGGCGGGCTGGAGCCGGAGATGAAGGTCGGCGACATCTATGAAGTCAAGGACGCCGTGCAGTACGACTTCGACCTCGTGCAGGTCAACGGCACGGAAGTCGGCACGCTCAACGAGCGCAGGTCACCGTACATACCATGCGCGGTGCAGGGGCGCTTCCCCGCGAAGACCCTCGCCACTGGCGACCGGTTCAACGACGAAGAGCGCGACATGGCCCTCGTCCTGCGCCTAGGCGCGGGGCTGCGCGACATGGAGGGCGCCGCGATCGCGCACGTCTGCGAGAGGGCCGGCGCGAAGTTCGTCTCCTATAAGTGCGTAAGCGACGTGCGCGGGGCCGGCTCCATGACGGGGCAGTACCAGGAGAACCTTGGCCGGTGCCTCGCAATCCTTGCCGACGCCGTTCCGGGGCTTTTCTGACCCGTTGGCGGATTTCTTCGTTTTGTTAACATTCCCTTAACAATCTTTTCGTATCATAGTGCGCGTAAGGCCGGGGAAGGGTTCCGCCGGCCGCAAAAGAAAGGAAGTGCACGATGAACGGAAGAAACACGATGGTGGTCTGCTCGGTGGGCGCGGCGATAGCGCTCGCCGCGCTTGTGGCCGGAGGGAACACAGAGGTCCAGAAGGACCAGACGTCCAAGACGTCGGAGGCCTCCGTTGTCACCAACGACAACGGGAGCGTAACGAGGTCGTTCACGGAATGCAACGTGACGACGAACGGGAACATGGTCACCGAGCACCGCCGCGAGACGCGGACGACGCTCGACACGGAGGGCAACGTGCTGGAGTCCTCGACAAGCGAGTACGCCCAGAGCTACACGGCGTGCGCTGGCCCGGTGCCGTTCAGCCTGTCGTCCTCCTCCGCGCAGCGCGAGGAGAAGCCGGCCGGCGACGCCGATTCGTTCATGGGGCTCAAGTTCGGGGAAGTCTTCGAGGGTTCGGAGTTCGTCTCCGATCCTGACGAGCCGACGATGCTGCGCGCCGTGTTCACGCCCAAGAAGGCGCTTGCGGGCTTCGACGACTACTACGTCTACGTGACGCCGAAGACGCACAAGGTCGCGAAGGTGTGCGCATGCGCGAAGGAGGCCGTGGAGCCCGGCGCGAGGTGGCGCCGCCACTACCTAGTCGAGGCGCTTGAGAAGCGCTACGGCACCTGGGCGCGGCTTTGCAGCTACACGAGGCCCCTCTATGCGTTCGACATAGGCTCGGGCCGCTACGTGACCGCCTGCCTCGCCGGGGCCTCGCGCGACTACGAGACCGTGCTGTCGGGATGGGACGACGCGATGCTGACCGCCGCCGCGGACGAGACCGAGGCCGCGCGCGTCGAGGCGCGCAAGGCCGCGAAGGAGAAGCGCCAGCAGCGCGTGAGTGACGCGGCGGAGGCATTTTGATATAATATCCCGAGTTTTCCCAAACAAGGAGTGAAATGCTAGAAGTAAAGAACATACGGAAGCGCTTCGGGGACTTCGAGGCGGTGAAGGGCATATCCTTCTCCGTCTCGAAGGGCGAGGTGCTCGGGTTCCTCGGTCCCAACGGCGCGGGGAAGTCCACCACGATGAGGATGATCACGGGCTTCCTTCCTCCGACCGAGGGGACTGCGTCCATCTGCGGGCATGACATAACGTCCGACCCCGTCGCCGCGAAGAGCTGCCTCGGCTATCTGCCGGAGTCCGCCCCCAGCTACAGGTCCATGGTCGTCGAGGAGTACCTCGGCTTCATCGCCGAGATACGCGGCTTCAGGGGCGCGAAGCGGCGCGAGGCCGTCGAGCGCGTCATCGCGCAGGCCAGGCTGGAGCCGGTCGCCAAGAAGACGATAGAGACGCTTTCCAAGGGCTACCGCCAGCGCACGTGCTTCGCGCAGGCGATCATCCACGACCCGAAGGTCCTGATCATGGACGAGCCCACCGACGGACTCGACCCCAACCAGAAGTTCGCCGTGCGCGAGATGATCAAGTCGATGGCCGCCGAGAAGGCGATCGTCATCTCGACGCACATCCTCGAGGAGGTGGACGCGGTCTGCACGCGCGCCATAGTGATCGCCGACGGCGAGGTCAAGGCGGACGGAACGCCGGCCAAGCTGAAGGCGATGGACCCGAGCGGGAAGCTCGACGTCGTGTTCCGCAACTTGACCATGAAAGGCTGAGGCATTTCGATGAAAAACATAATGGCTGTTTTCAAGCGGGAGTTCAAGTCGTACTTCGACTCTCCCGTGGCGTACGTGTTCCTGACGGCGTTCCTTGCGCTCGTCGGATTCCTGACGTTCGTCGTGTTCCCGTTCTACGAGCGCGGGCAGGCGGAGCTGGGGCCGTTCTTCTTCTGGCACCCGTGGGTGTACCTGCTGCTCGTGCCGGCCGCGTCGATGGGCCTCTGGGCCGACGAGCGCCGCAACGGGACGGCTGAGCTGCTCCTGACGCTGCCGATGACGGCATGGTCCGCCCTCGTTGGCAAGTTCCTGGCGGCGTGGGCCTTCATAGGCGTGGCGCTTGCGCTGACGTTCCCCGTCCCGCTGACCGTCGGGTACCTCGGCTCCCCTGACTGGGGCGTGGTGTTCTGCGGATACGTCGGCTCGCTGCTCCTGGCGGGCGCGGCCACGGCGATAGGGCTTTTCGCGTCCACGCTGTCGCGCTCCAGCGTCGTCGGCTTCGTCACGGCGCTCGTGATGGTGCTGGCGCTGCTCATCATCGGCTTCAGCCCGGTGACGGGCGCGCTCGCCGGATGGGGCGTCCCCGTCGGCCTGGTGGACGGTATAGCGTCGCTCTCGCTGCTGACGCACTTCGAGTCTCTGCAGCGCGGCGTCGTCGACTTCGCGGACCTCGGCTACTACGCGGGCGTGATGGTGTTCTTCCTCGCGGCCGCCAAGACCGTGACGGACGGCAGGCGCGGTGCGTCGAAGGGCGTCGTCGGACTGGTCGCCGTCGCGGCCATCGCCGTCGCCTCCGTAGTGATCCTGTCCAGGCTCTCGCTGCGCGGGGACTTCACGGCCGAGAGGCTCTACACGCTCTCGGACGGCTCGAAGGCCGTCCTGTCCAAGCTCGACTCGGACGTGACGCTCAAGTACTACTTCAGCTCCAGCTCCGCAGAGATGCCGCTTGAGGCGAAGACCTACGCGCAGGAGGTCTCGAACCTCCTGAGGGAGTACGTGCGCGCAGGCGGCGGAAGGGTTGTCCTTGAGGAGTACGACCCGAAGCCCGACTCTGACGCCGAGGAATGGGCGCAGCGCTACGGCGTCGAGCCGCAGACGGTCACCCCGTTCGGCTCGCCGGTGTACTTCGGCGTCGTCGCCGCGTGCGGCGACCGCACCGAGACGCTGGGCGCGCTTTCCCAGAAGACGCAGTCCACGCTCGAGTACGACGTCACACGCCTCGTAACGCGCGTCGCGTGGCCGGAGCGCCCGGTCGTCGGCGTCATGACCTCGCTGGAGGGCGTCCTCGGCGGGCAGATGAACCCGATGATGATGCAGATGGGCCAGCGTCCTCCGCAGGGCTGGGCGGCCTTCACGGAGCTCGCGAAGGACTACGACGTCCGCTCCGTGGCGACCGACGCGGAGAAGATCGACGACGACGTCAAGGCGCTTGTCCTCCTGCACGCCAAGGACCTCTCCGACAAGACGCTGTACGCCATCGACCAGTTCGTCCTGAGGGGCGGCAAGCTGATCGCCTGCACCGACCCGATGAGCGTCGCAGAGCTCCAGTCCTCCCGCAACCGCCAGATGATGGGGATGGGCGGCGACGGACCGTCCACCCTCGGGAAGCTTTTCGAGGCGTGGGGCGTCGGGTTCGAGACGTCCAAGGTCACATGCGACCTCGCGGCGTCCACAAAGCTCGGCCGCCAGGGCGCGGACGAGCCGGCGTGCCTCTCGCTCGCCGCGGCCAACATGGACAAGGACGACCTGCTGGTCTCCCGCCTGACGCAGGTCCTGATGCCGTTCGCCGGCGCGTTCACCTTTGACTCCGCGAAGGCCCCCGACCTCCGCTTCTCGCCGCTGATCGCGACGTCGGACGACCATTCGTCCGCGGTCGACAAGATGACGCTGATGATGGGGTCGGGCTCCGGCAGGGACGCCGTTCCCGACGGAAAGCGCCGCGTCGTCGCGGCGAGGCTCGACGGGCTCTTCAAGACGGCCTACCCCAAGGGGCCCGACGGGACGAACGACGTCTCCGGGGCGGTCTCCGAGGGGCGCAGCAGCGTGATGCTGTTCGCGGACTCCGACTTCCTCATGGATGACGCCTGCGTCATGATGCTCAGGACGCCGTTCGGGAACGTACCGCAGCTCGCGAACGACAACATCGCGCTCTTCGCGGGCGTGATCGAGCAGTTCGCCGGACGCGAGGAGCTGATCGGGCTCAGGTCCCGCAGGTCCGCCAACCGGCCGTTTGACGTCGTCGAGCGCCTCAGGGCGTCCGCGACGGAGAAGTGGCAGCAGAAGGAGGCCGACTTCCAGGCCGAGCTGCAGCGGACCCAGGAGAGGCTCTCGGCCCTCCAGCGCGAGAAGAAGGGCGACGAACGCTACATCCTCTCGCGCGAGCAGCAGGACGAGATCGTCAAGCTGCGCAAGGCCCAGGCCGACACGCGCCGCGAGCTCAAGAACGTCCGCAAGGAGCTGACGGCCGACATCGATTCGCTCGGCACAATGCTCAAGTGGTTCAACATCGCGCTTGTCCCGTTCCTGGTAGTGCTGTTCGGGCTGTTCCGCGGTTTCACAAGGAAGAGAGGTTGATACTATGACATCCAAGACAATGGCGTCTCTGGCGGCGGTTGCCGTCGTCCTGGGCCTCGCGGCCTACTTCACCGGAGGCGGCGGCGCAAACCGCGCCCCCTCGCTCGTCGGCGCGCGGATAGTGGGCGACTTCGACGTCGAGAAGGTCGCCAGCGTGGAGGTCGGCGACAAGGTGAAACTCGCCGCGGGCGACGGCGGATGGACGGTCACGACAATGCAGGACTATCCCGCCGACCGCGCCAAGATCGCGGAGAACCTCATGAAGCTCCAGGAGCTGAAGGTCGGGCAGGTCGTCCGCGGCAAGAAGCTCGCCGAGAAGACGCCCGTCGTCGTGCGGGACGCGTCCGGCGGCGAGCTTGCCTCCGTCACGCTCGGCGAGCGCCACGAGAAGTGGGGCTACGGGCGCTACGTCGAATACAAGGGCGAGGCCGTGCTCACCGGCGAGTCGCTCGACGCGTTCGGGGACGACCCGAAGCGCTGGTGCGAGACAAAGATCGTCGACGAGCCCTGGATAAGCTTCAGTTCTCTGGCGGACCCCTCCCTCGACGAGGAGACCCTCGGCTTCGCCACCGGCGTCGTCGCCAAGGTTACGATCGCGGGTGACACGAACCGCGTCGCAACCGTCGGCAACACGGTGAAGGGCGGCACCGACCGCTATCTCAAGCTGGACGGCCTCAAATGGGTGTTCGTGGTCCCGTCCTACTCGGTCGACAAGCTCCTGCCGAAGCCCGAGCCGGAGGAGAAGCCCGAGCCTGCCGCCGAAGCTCCTGCCGAGGCGCCTGCGGCCGGCGAGGCTCCTGCCCCCGCGCCTGCGGCGGCCGAGGCTCCCGCACCTGCCGCGCCTGCGGCGGAAGGCCAGCCTTGACGATCCTCGGCTACGAGTTCGGGAACCAGTCCCTCGTCGAAGAGGCGCTTACTACGCCATCCTTCAGGATGTCGTCGCCCTCGGCCAGGGACAACCAGCGGCTGGAGTTCCTGGGCGACGCGGTTCTCGGGCTCCTGGCGACGGACTGGCTCTACGAAAACAACCCGGATTCGCGGGAGGGCGACCTGACCGGACGACGCCAGCACATGGTGTCGTCCGCCGCGCTCTGCGAGGCGGCGGACAGGCTTGGCTTCGCGTCTTCCCTGAGGCGAAACAAGGGAGCGTCGCCGCTGCCGAAGAACTCCAAGACCATTGCGGACGCGGTGGAGGCCGTCATAGGCGCCGCCTGGCTCGACGGCGGACTCGCCGCGGCCAGGAAGGTCTTCGACTACCTGGGGCTCGCCGGGAACTCGCGCTTCGGCGAGCTGGACGGCAACCCCAAGTCGAAGCTCCAGCACATAACCCAGGCCACGACTCCCCCGCGCACTCCCGTGTACCGCATGGTCAAGGCGGAGGGCACGTCCGACAAGCCGGTCTTCACGGTGGAGGTCGCCGTGGAGGGCGTGGGCTGCGCAGAGGGCGTGGCCGGCAGCATCAAGGACGCCGAGGTCGCCGCCGCAGCGGCCCTGCTGCGCCGCATTTCCTGACTAGGGCATGAAGACGCTTCTTGGCATAGACTACGGAACGGGCGGATGCAAGGTCACCGCAATCGGCGCCGACGGATCTTTTGTAGGCGAGGCGTCGACGGAGTTCCCGACCCACCACGAGCATCCGGGCTGGAGCGAGCAGGATCCGTCAGACTGGTGGAACGCGCTCGCAGCGTCGCTCGGCAAACTCGCCGAGAAGGGCGTCGACCTAAAGTCCGTTGCGGCCTGCGCGCTCGACGGCTCGACGCACAATGCCGTGCTGCTGGACGCGGAATACCATCCGGTCCGGCGCACGATCATGTGGACGGACCAGCGCTCGACCGCGGAGTGCGAAGCGCTCAGGACCGGCTGGGGCGAGAGGATATTCTCGACATGCTACCAGATGCCGGCCCCGACGTGGACGCTGCCGCAGATGATGTGGCTCAAGGCCAACGAGCCTGAGGCTCTGGAGCGCACGAGGCACGTACTCTTCGTGAAGGACTATGTCCGCTATCTGCTAACGGACGAGGCGGCGACCGACCGCATCGAGGCGCAGGGCACGCTCTTCTTCGACATGGCGAAGGGCGACTGGGCCAAGGACCTTGTGGAGCTCGCCGGGCTGTCGACGGAGAAGCTGCCGCGCTTCATCGAGCCGACGGACGTCGCGGGACGGGTCACGCGCGCGGCGGCGGAGTTCACGGGCCTTCCGGAGGGGCTGCCCGTCGTCTGCGGATCGTCCGACAGTGCGGTCGAGGACTACGGCGCAGGTGCCGTCGAGCCGGGCGACCTCATCCTCAAGCTCGCGACTGCCGGGAACGTCAACTCGATGACGGCCGAACCGCACCCGCATCCGAAGACGCTTACCTACTCGCACATCGTGCCCGGCATGTGGTACTCGGTCTCGGCGACGAACGCCGCCGCGCTCTGCATGAGGTGGTTCAGGGACGCGTTCTACAGGGACACGGCCGGCGTAAACCCCTATTCACTGATAGACGAAGAGGCTGCTGCGTCGCCGGTCGGCGCAAACGGCGTGTTCTTTCATCCGTATCTCCAGGGCGAGAGGTGCCCGTACTGGGACGCCGACTTGCGCGCCTCGTTCACGGGGGTCTCAATCTCATCCTCTCGCGGCGACTTCGTGCGCGCCATTATGGAAGGCGTCGCGTTCTCGCTCAGGGACTGCCACCGCACGCTCGAGGAGATGCGCCTCCCGATGAAGCGCATCTTCCTTATCGGCGGCGGCGCGAGGTCGAAGACGTGGAGCGAGATAGTGGCGAATGTCTTCAACTGCGCGGTCGCGGTGCCGGAGCCCGGCGACGCGAGCTTCGGCGCGTGCCTGCTCGCAGGAACCGGCGTCGGGCTCTTTGCGGACGTGAAGGACGCCGTCGCCAGGTGCCTCAGGATCGGGCGAACCATCGAGCCGGATCCGGCGGCGGCCGCGGAGTACGACAGCCTCTTCGCGCGCTACCGTGGCATCCACGACGCTCTCGCCCCCGTCTACCGCCAGCGCGTGGGCCGTTAGTCCCCGGTCGGCCTCAGTCCGTGATAACGCCGGAGAATGCGCAGCGCGACGCGAAGCGGTACAGCCCTGTCCTGCCGATTTTCGTGTGGTCCGCCAGCAGATAGCTTTTCGCGCCCGTGCTGATGACATGCCGGAGCATCTCCGCCTGGCGCTCGTGGTTCGTCGTCGCGCAATGGTCGTCCACCCCGAAGCACGACATGAACGCCTTCGTGATGTTGAACGACTTGAGCTGCTCCAGCGCTGACGCGCCCAGGATGGAGTTCAGCTGCGGGTCATAGTTGCCGCCCAGCCCTATCATGGCCCAGTGGGTGGGGAACTTCTCGAAGAGATTCATGACCGCGATCGCGTTCGTCACCACGGACAGGTGGTCGAAGTCCTCCTTCACCAGGCGTGCCGCGAGTTCGTGGACGGTCGTGGACGAGTCGAGGAACACGATGTCGCCGTCCTGTATCAGCGAAAGAGCCTCCTCGGCGATTCTGGACTTCTCCCGCCTGTTGGCCACGGCGCGCTCCTGGTAGGCCGACGAGTTGGATCGGGCTTTTGCGACCATGGCGTCGTTGAAGACAACCCCTCCGCGGACGCGCTCTATCGCATCGCGTCTGGCGAGCGACTCCACGTCCCTGTGAATTGTGGCGGAGCTGACGTTGAACTTCTCCATCAGCTCCTTCAGCGAGCAGGATTTCCGGGTCTTGAGGTAGTCGAGTATTCTGCGGGTGCGTAGTATCTCCATGCGGCATAGTATACCATAATATGCGTGGCGCGCGCGTTGCGCTTGGGGACGTGATTTGCTATACTACCTGCATCTAGCCAGACATCGTGGCTGGTGAAGGCAGTGGCCCGAGAAGGGCAAGGAGAGTACTGAAATGACGGCGCATATCCTCGCGTCAATCCTGTTTCTGGCCGGCGACTCGACCCTCGACGACCAGGGTTTCACATATCCCTACCGGAGCTGGGGCCGCGAGGCCGAGCCGTACATGGAGGCGGGATGCTCCGTCGCCAACTTCGCGAGGAGCGGGCATTCGTCCAGGAGCTTCGACGAGGCCGGATACTGGGCGAAGCTAGTCGCCGACGTCAAGCCAGGGGACTTCGTCGTCATTCAGTTCGGCCACAACGACCAGAAGCGTTCGACGCCGTTCTACCTGGAAAAGCGCTGGGCTGCGCCGGACGGGCTGTACAGGGACACCTTGCGCCGCTGGATCGGGGAAGTCCGGGCGAAGGGCGCGACGCCGGTCCTCGTATCGCCCATCTGCAGGGCGACATTCGACCACGGCGGGACCAGGCTTGTCGACACGACACATGCCTCGTCAGGCGTGTGCCTCAGGTCCTACAGGGACGCGATGGCGTCGCTTGCGGCGGAGGTGCGCTGTGATTTCGTGGACATGAACACGCTCACGCACGACTTTCTGGAACGCCTTGGGCGCGACGGTGCGGAGAAGCTCTTCGCCGTCTCGGCAGGCGTCGTGAAAAGCAAGGACGGCGAGCCGTCGCACGACGTGACGCATCCTTGCAAGGCCGGAGCGGAGGCGTTCGCCAAGCTGTTCGTCGACGACGCCAGGGCGAGGGGGCTGCCCATCGCCTCCCTGTTCCGGGACGCCGGCCACCCCGCTGCGGCCCGGGGCCAGCCGGCCCCACTGCGGATGCAGAACATAGCACACCGCGGGATGTGGGACCGCTACGTGCCGCAGAACACGGTCGAGGCGATAGCCCGGGCCTATGCGTCCGGCGCGACGTGGGTCGAGACGGACTTCCACTACACCAAGGCGGGGCAGATGGTCTGCATGCATGCCGAGCGGGAGCTCGCGTCGCAGACCGGATGCGGCAAGAAGGTCGCGGACCTGACGCCGGAGGACGTCAAGACGCTGGACCTCGGCAAGGTCGCCGGGCTCGACAGGCCGTACCGCATTCCGCTGCTCGGCGACATCCTGGCTCTCGTGCCGTCCAACGGCGTCGTCCAGGCGGAGATAAAGGGCTATTCCCCGCAGTACGCCGACATCTTCGACGCGGCGGTCAGGGCCGCGGGGCTCACGGAGAGGAACGTCGTCGTCTCGTCCTTCCAGTACGACGCCCTCAAGGACTTCAAGTCGCGGTATCCGCGGTACCGTGCGGTGTGGCTCGCGCCTCTGCCTGAGGATGGCCCGTTCGACGTGGAGCAGTGGATCCGGAAGTGCAAGGACGGCGGATTCGAGGTGTTCTGCCCCGGATGCCGCGCGACGGAGGGCAAGATGACGCGCAAAGACGCGGACGCGGTTCGCGCGGCGGGGCTTGAGTTCCGCCTCTTCGGCGTGAACTCGCCCGAGGACCTCGAACGGGCGAAGGAACTCGGCGCCACCGGCTTTACTTGCAACTTCTGGCGGGAAGCGTTCTCGTGGGCGGACGCCGCCGGGGGTGTGGAGCTCTTGAAGTAGCAGAGGGCCAAACATGAAGAAAATCAGACTTGGGCTGTTCGGACGCATATTGATCGCAATCGCCTGCGGCGTGGCGCTGGGGATTCTCTTCTCCCACTGCGGCGCGGCGGGGGATGTGCTGGTGAGGATATTCAAGACCGCCAACATGCTCTTCTCGCAGCTGCTGAAGTTCATCGTGCCGCTGCTCATCCTCGGCCTCGTGACCCCGGCGATATCCGATGTTGGCAAGGGCGCGGGAGCGATGCTCCTTGCCGTCATGGCCATGGCGTACTGCTCGACCGTGAGCGCGGGGTTCTTCGGCTACGCCTGCGCAGGTGAGCTGCTGCCGCACTACGTGAAGGAGGGTCTCGTCGCCGGGGCCGGCAACGGAAAGGAGTTCCTGCCCTACCTGAAGCTGACGGTCCCGCCGCTGTGCGACGTCCTTACCGCGCTTGCGCTGTCGTTCATGGCGGGGATAGGGATAATCGCCACCGGGTCCAAGGTGCTGAAGCAGGTTGCGGACGACTTCGGCGAGATAGTGAAGCTGACGATCATGAAGGTCGTGATACCGGGCCTGCCGCTCTACATAATGACGATGATCTGCGAGATGACCGCGGCCGGCAAGTTCGCCGCCTGCGCCGGGACTATGTTCAAGGTCATCGCAACGGGCTGGGGGCTCAGCGTCGTCTACCTGGTAGTCCTGTACGTCATTGCCGGGGCGATTGCGCGGCGCAATCCTATTGCCTGTCTGTGGCGGATGCTGCCCGCGTACATGACGGGGCTTTCCATCGCCTCGTCGTCCGCCGTGATACCCGTCACGCTGGAGTGTTGCGAGAGGAACGGCGTTTCCAAGGACATACGGAACTTCGTCATCCCGCTTTGCGCCAACGTCCACATGGTCGGCAGCGCGATAAAGCTGGTGACGAGCGTCTACGCGATCGCGATCATCTACGGACTCGACATACAGTTCTCGCAGATGGCCAACTTCATATTCATGATGGCAATTGCCGCGGTTGCGGCCCCGGGCGTCATGGGCGGCGTCCTGATGGCGTCGGTGGGCCTGGTCGAGTCGATCCTCGGCCTTACGCCGGAGCAGACCGCCCTGATGATGACGTTCTATCTGGCGCTTGACGGATACGGCCCCGCGGCGAACGTCACCGGCGACGCGGCAATCGCCATGGTCGCAGACAGGCTGTTCGGCAAGGCTCCGCGCCAATGCGCGCCAGTCCCGGACCTCGCGGACTCTCCCCGGGCCGCTACCTAAGCTTGAAGCCCGTTCCGACGAACTGGGCGATGTCGCGCCCCGTGTCGTCGGAGACGTCGACGTTCACGACGCATGAGCTGCGCCCGTCTTTCCTGTAGCGGGCTTTCGCGACCAGCCGCCCGCCCTTGGGCGCCGAAAGGTAGCTTATGGAGACCTGCTGCGCCACGACGGTCCTCTCGCGGTCGTTGGTGAGCGCGGCGAAGGCGAAGTCCGCAAGCGTGAATATCACGCCGCCCATGACGCCGCCGAAGGCGTTCCTGTGGCTGTCTGAAATCGTCACCGAGGTTACGGCGTGTTCGCCGTCCAGCTCGTCAAGCGTCATTCCGTTCCCGGTCGCGAACCGGTCCTTGGAGAAATATTCGCGAGCCTCGTCTGCTGTGTTGAACGTTCCCATGCTGCCTCCTGGTTTCCATATACGCTGTCGACATCTCCCGGATGCCTGCCTGCGGATGCGTCCACATCGCGTCGTCCCCGGCGAGGCAGGTCCCTGGATGGCGTGAATTATACTATATTCAGCGCGTCAGTGCCAAGCCCCCTATGCATCAGGCAACATATTGCCGTGTTCATCACGCGAGCATGCGCGTCAAAAATGCGCATGGGCGCGTCTGCCCCAGCAGAGTTCCGCCCTTGGAGCGCCACGGTTGGCATAGTTGTTTTTGCAACGGCCCCGGTTTTTTTGGTATAATAGACGCGAATGAACCCACCCCAACAACTGAAAGCCGCGTTTTGTCCGCGTCCAGTCGACGCAGACAAGCGCTCCGTCGGCACCGTTACCGTGGTCGGAGGGTCGTCGCACTACCTGAACGCTCCGGTGATCGCGGCGTTGGGGGCCCGCGCGGCGGGCGCCGGGCTGGTGCAGCTGGTGGTGCCGGACGCCTCGCGCATCGCGGCGGGCGCGCTAGTCCCAGAGGCGACGTTCACGAAGCTGGTCGCGACCTGCGTCCCGCCCAAGGCGGACGTGACCGTCGCCGGCATGGGGCTTGGCACTGGCGTCGGCGTCGAGCTGCTCGTCTCGCGGCTGCTGTCCGGGAGCTGCGGTCGGTTCGTGCTGGACGCGGACGCACTGTCCGTGCTGGCCGGATGGTACGGCAAGAACGACGGATACGACCCCGCGGCAGGGCAGGAGCTCGTCATCACCCCGCATGAAGGCGAGGCGGCGAGGCTTCTTGGCTGGAAGCGCGAGAAGGTCTCGTCCGACAGGCGCGCGGCGGCGCTTGCTATGGCGGAGCGCTACGGCGCTACGATCGTCCTGAAGGGCTCGCACACACTGGTCGTGTCCCCGGACGGCGCACGCGTCTACGAAAACTGCACGGGCAATCCTTTCATGGCCCTCGGCGGCATGGGCGACCTGCTGGCCGGGGTGCTTGGCGCCAGGTGGGCGTACCTCAAGGGCGATCCGTTCGTCGCCGCGGCCTCGTCGGTCTGGCTCCACGGCGCGGCGAGCGACGGCCTGGTCGCCGCGGGCGGTGACCCGTCGGTTGCCAACACGGCGGCCGCGATAGGGTCGATGCGCGTCCGGCTTGACGCAGGCGGAATCTAATACGAATAGACGGAGGGTCCCAATGGTCAACTACAAAGAACTGCTGATCAGACTAGGCGAAACCGACGAGCCACTCGGGCTGCTGACCATGCAGGCCACAAGCACGACGGGCAAGATCATCGCCGCCATGCCCGGCAGGCTCAAGGCCCTGTTCTCGGCAGAGCACGGGTTCTTCGGCACGGTGGTCGCCGGCGAGAGGACCTCGAGCGCATGGCATCCATTCTGGAACCTGCCGATCCACTCGCTCTACGGCGAGCACCGCAAGCCGACGCGGGAGATGCTCGACGGCATCGGCCGCATAGTCATAGACCTTTGCGACATAGGCGTGCGGTGCTACACTTACCTCGCGACGCTCAAGAACATGCTCGAGTCCTGCGCCGAGGCCGGCATCCCCGTCACCGTCCTCGACAGGCAGGTCCCGATGGGCAGCGTCCTGGACGGCCCAATGCGCCGCCCCGCGTACGCGAGCTTCGTCGCCCCGATCAACGTCCCGTTCTGCCACGGGATGACCCCGGGCGAATGCGCCGTGTGGATACGCAAGGCCGAAGACCTCGACCTCGACCTCACCGTCGTCAAGCTTGACGGATGGAGCCACCGCATGCACGACCCGTGGCCGAACTTCGTCCCGCCAAGCCCGTCCATCAGGAGCTGGGACTGCGCGGTGGCATACCCCATGACGGTCTTCACAGAGGCGTATCCGGCAATCGACTGCGACAGGGACGGCCCGCTCGCGTTCCGCGTCATCGGCGCGCCGTGGATGGACGTGAAGGGGCTCATGAAGGACCTCACCAGCGGACTCGACACGTGCGGAATCGCCATGCGCCCGTACCGCTACACGCCGAGGGGAGGGCAGTATTCGGGCTTCAACCTGAACGGAATCCTCTTCTCGGTGTCGCGTCCCGTCGGATACTACCCGGTCACCGCGAGCGTGCTGATATTCACGGCCCTCCTGCAGCACCACGGCGCCAAGGTGACGGTCGGCGGACGCCCGGACTGGATGGACAAGCTCTTCGGTTCGTCGGAGATCCGCGACACGTTGAGAAGCGGCGACCTGGGGGCGCTCTTCCAGAGCTGGATCGACGGCCAGGACGAGTACCTCAAGACCAAGGTCGACCTCTACGGAAAGTGATTCCGACTCCCGTACGATACGGGACCACAGGGATGCGGCCGGGAATGTCAGGGACATGAAGGTTCTTTTTGTCTGCCACGGGAACATCTGCCGCAGTCCGATGGCGGAGTTCGTCATGAAGGACATGCTGGCGAGGGCCGGGCGCGACGATGTCATGGTCGAGTCCGCCGCGCTGCATACCGACGAGATCGGTAGCGACATGCACTACGGCACCAAGCGCGAGCTGTCGCGGCACGGCGTCCCGTTCACGCCGCGACGCGCGTGGCTGCTCACGGCCGCAAAGCTCCGGGAGTACGATCTTGTCGTCGGCATGGACTGCGCCAACATGCGCGACTTGCGCCGGTTGGCGAGCCCGGCGGACGTGCCGAAGCTGCACATGCTTCTCGACTTCGCCGGCATCGGCCGCGACGTTGCAGACCCCTGGTACACTGGCGATTTCGAGGCGACCTATGCAGACGTTGTCGCCGGCTGCTCCGCGTTGCTGGGGCGCCTGCCGCCGGCGGGAGAGCCTGGGGTGTCGCCCTAGTTGCCTGCCTGGGGTCGAAATGATATAATAGTCCGCATGCAGTACAACTTGACGCATAAAAAGAGGAAGGCTGTCGTGAAGAATCCGACTGGCACGCTTTCCCGTGCGGCCTGGCGGCAAACGGAGAGATGACGATGAAGCGCAAGAGCGACCAGCTGAGGAGGATTGAGTTCATCAGGGGTTTTACAAAGCATGCGGCAGGCAGCGTGCTGGTTAAATGGGGCGACACGTGGGTGCTCTGCACCGCGAGCGTCGAGGAGAAGGTCCCGCCGTTCCTTCGGGATACCGGCCGGGGGTGGGTGACGGCCGAGTACTCCATGCTGCCGTCCTCCACGGGAGGCGGACGCAAGGACCGCGACATCAAGAAGCTGAGGCAGGACGCCCGCTCGACGGAGATCCAGCGCCTCATCGGCCGCTCGCTCCGGGCCGCGGTCGACATGTCGAAGCTTGGCGAGCGCCAGATCACGATCGACTGCGACGTACTGCAGGCCGACGGAGGCACGAGGTGCGCGTCGATAACGGGCGGGATGGTCGCGCTGGAGGACGCCGTCCGGAAGCTCCTCTCCGACGGCACGCTCGCGGAGGACCCCATCGTCCACCGCGTCGCCGCGGTGTCCGTCGGCGTATGCGACGGGAAGCCCACTCTCGACCTCGACTATGCGCACGACTCCACCGCCGAGGTCGACCTGAACGTGGTGATGACGGACGACGGGCGCTACGTGGAGCTGCAGGGGACGGCGGAACACAAGCCGTTCTCGGAGGAATCCCTCGACGCACTCCGCGCTTTGGCCCGCAAGGGGCTCGGGAAGATATTCCCTCTCATGGCGAAGGGCCGCGGGAAAGCTCGCGCGTAGGGGTTTGAAAGATGTTTCCGCTTCTGAAGTACAGCGAGGCCGACGTTGAGGCCTATGAGTCTAAGGTCACGCCGACGATGGTCGAGGCGACCCTCGCCAAGGACAGGCTGGACTGGTTTGACCTGCTGAACCTGATCTCGCCCGCGGCGTACGGGTTCCTCGACGAAATGCGCGCCCGCGCCCGCGTCGCGAGGACCAGGTACTACGGCAAGACCGTCAGCGTGTACGCGCCGCTCTACATCGGCAACACGTGCATAAACTCATGCCGCTACTGCGACTTCCGCGTGCAGCACACAGGGACCGTCCGCCGCAACCTGACGATGGACGAGATACGGCGCGAGGGCGAGGCCGTGAGGTCGACGGGAATAGACTCGCTGCTCGTCGTCGCAGGCGAGGACCCAAGGGTCAACACGGTCGAGCACCTCGCGGAGGTCGGGCGGCTTCTGAAGGGGATGTTCTCCAACCTCTCCCTGGAAGTCGCGCCGCAGACGGAGGAAGGCTACCGCGAGCTCTTCAAGGCAGGGTACGAGGCCCTGACATGTTTCCAGGAGACCTACGACCGTGAGCGCTACGCGTACTTCCACCCCGCCGGGCCGAAGAGCGACTACGAGTTCCGGCTATGGACGCAGCTCCGCGCCGGAAGGGCGGGGTTCCGCCAGCTAGGGTGCGCGTTCCTCCTCGGGCTGTCGAAGTGGCGTCCGGAGGCGGCGAGCCTCGCGGCGCATGCGATGTACCTGATGCGAGAATGCTACGAGGCGAAAGTCCAGTTCGCATTCCCCCGCTTCTGCCCGACGGAAGGAGGCTTCCAGCCGGAGTTCCCGGTCGACGAGCGCGACGTGGAGCTCATGATGCTCGCGTTCAGGATCGCGTTCCCGCAGTGCTGCATGACCGTGTCCACGCGCGAGGCCCCGGAGTTCCGCGACAGGATCGTGCAGACGGCGGCCGACAACATGAGCGCGGGGTCCCGCGTCACTCCCGGCGGATATGCGGTCCTAGCGGACGGAGACGTCGCCCAGTTCACGCTTACCGACGGGAGGAAGCCCTCTGCCGTCTACGACGCGATACGCGCGAACGGCCAGGAGGTCGTCTTCAAGAACTGGGACAACAGGATCTGATGGAGGAGCAGCCCTTCGAGATCGTGGAGGGGACGATACGGAGCGTCGTCTTCCACAACGACGAGAACGGATATACCGTCCTCCACGTCGAGCCGCCGTCGGACTTCGAGCTTGCGCGTGGGCGCGAGTTGACGATTGTCGGCAAGGCCCAGGCGGTGTGGGAGGGCGAGGAGGTCAAGGCCGAGGGCCGTTGGGTCACGGACAAGGTGCACGGCCGCCAGTTCAAGGCGGAGAAGATCACGTGTGTGGCGCCGAAGTCTCTCGTCGGCATAGAGCGCTATCTCGCCTCCGGGCTCATAAAGGGGATCGGCAAGGTCCTCGCAAAGCGCATTGTGGACACCTTCGGCGACCAGACGCTCCACGTCCTCTCCCACCAGTCCGCCCGCCTGTCCGAGGTCCCCAAGCTTGGCGCGGCGAAGATCGCGCAGATCCGCGAGAGCTGGCGCGCGAACGAGACGATGCGCGAGAACATGATCTTCGGGCAGACGTACGGCATCAGCATCGCCAAGATGACTAAGATCGTCAGGCGGTACGGGCCCGACGCCATAGCCATAATCAAGGGCGATCCGTACCAGCTCTGCCGCGACATCTGGGGAATCGGCTTCGCGACTGCGGACCGCATCGCGCTCTCCGTAGGGATACCGAAGGACTCCCCGCTCCGCGCAAGGGCGTCCATATCATACACGCTTGAGACGGAGTCCGAGGACGGCGGACACTGCTGGACGTACGAGAACGACCTCCTGCTGCACGCTAACGAGCTGACAGGAATACCGACGGAGACGCTGGGCGCGGCACTCGAGGAGGAACTGTCCGCAGGCCGCGTCGTGGCGGAATCCGAGCCGGCCTCCGCGGCCGTGCCGGAGCAGGGGGCGCCCGCTCCGAGGCGCATATACCTCAAGTCGCTGTACTGGAGCGAGCGGGAGACCGCCGGCCACGTGAAGAGGCTTGTCTCGGCTCCATGCGCCTTCCGCCCAGTCGACGCAGGGCGGGCTATAGAGTGGTGGGAGCGCAAGGCGGGCTTCACGCTCGCCGCCAAGCAGTCCCAGGCGCTCGCGAGTTCGCTCAGGGGAAAGTTCTCCATCATCACCGGCGGCCCCGGCGTCGGCAAGACGACGATCATACGGGCGCTGGTCGACATATACGGCGCGCGGAAGCTCCGCGTAGTGCTGGCGGCGCCGACGGGCCGCGCGGCGAAGCGCATGACTGAGTCGGTGGGCACGGAGGCCCAGACGATACACCGACTTCTCAAGTGGAACCCCGTCACGAACAGGTTCACCTACGACGCCGAGAACCGCTACGACGGCGACGTGTTCATATTCGACGAGACCTCGATGATCGACGTAAAGCTCGCCGCCGACCTGCTCGCGGCTATCCCGGACGGCGCCGCGGTCGTCTGGGTCGGCGACACGGACCAGCTGCCGAGCGTCGGCGCGGGCAGCGTGCTCGGCGACCTCATCAAGTCCGGCGCCGTCGCGTCCACGAGGCTCGACGCCATATTCCGCCAGGACACCACAGGGCTCATCGTCGCGAACGCCCACCACGTCAACGCCGGCGAGCCGCTCGAGATACGCCAGGGCGACAGCGACTTCTACTTCATGCGGTGCGAAGACCCGGAGACATGCGTGAAGAGGGCGATAGAGTTCATGACGACGCGGATACCCCGCAAGTTCGGCATGGACCCGCTCCGCGACGTGCAGGTGCTCGTGCCGATGCGCAGGAACCTCCTCGGCACGGAGAACCTCAACGTCGAGCTCCAGAGGGCGCTGAACCCGTCGGGGGACTCGGTCACGCGCGGCGGCACGGTGTTCAGGGTCGGCGACAGGGTGATGCAGCTGCGGAACAACTACGACAAGGACGTCTACAACGGCGACGTCGGGTTCATCACGGCTGTTGACGCCGCGGACCGCAAGATGGTCGTGTCGTTCGACGGGCGGCCAGTCGCGTACGACGCCGGCGACCTCGACGAACTGGTCCTCGCGTACGCGATGACGATACACAAGTCGCAGGGGAGCGAATACCCCGCCGTGATCGTTGTCATCCATTCGCAGCACTACGTGATGCTGCAGCGGAACCTCCTGTACACGGCGATTACTCGCGGGCGAAAGCTCGTGCTGCTCATGGGCGTCCCTTACGCCGTCGACCAGGCCATAAAGAACAACGCCGTCAGGGAGCGCCGCACAGGGCTCGCGGAGCG
>Ga0310786_10001930_pt1 | contig 32710 bp, 26 predicted proteins | sample AusTroGonzalo_MG_FD_203881 | JGI IMG/M metagenome (GOLD analysis project Ga0310786, IMG submission 203881) | Bovine rumen microbial communities from tropical cattle in Woodstock, Queensland, Australia - Gonzalo_03 (v2) (version 2) | ecosystem: Host-associated > Mammals > Digestive system >...
GTCTACTTTGGTTCCTTTTGGACCGCGAAGACGCTTCATTATTGCCTCCTGGGACATCTTGACACCTGCAATAGCGGTATCATTTACAGTCACTATACGGTCTCCTGCCATAATGCCCACCTTCTCAGACGGTCCGTCCGGGATAGGCTGAACAATGAACAGCGTATCCTCAACCATATTAAACTGCACGCCTATGCCCTCGAACGAACCCATAAGGGTCTCGTTTGACTTGTCATTCTCGGCGGCCGTAAGATATGTAGAGTGAGGATCAAGTTCCTCCAGCATGCCAATGATGGCCTTCTCTACAATCATCTCTTCATCAACATCCTCTACATACAGATTAGCTATGGCACTCTCGGCTACCAGCAGTTTCTGAAGCTGCGGCTCAATCATTGATTGCTGAGGTTGCGGCTGCGGCTGGACCTGACGCGGTATCATGCCCCCGCGTCCGGGCTGGGCCATTACTGCCAAGGTCATTGACAAAGCCAGAATCAGTATATATAGCTTTCTCATATCAGTCAGAAATAAGGTTTAAATGTATCTATCACCAGGTCGGCGGCAGGACGGCCAAACAGGTGCAGTTCGCGGACCAGACTGCTGCTCACATGCTGAACGGCAGGACTGGACACCAGAATAACCGTCTCAACTCCCTCTATGGTACGGTTTATGTCAGCCAGGTTACGCTCTTTGTCATAGTCAGTAACGGAGCGGATTCCGCGCAGTATGGCATTGCATCCGTTTTCACGCACGGCATCCACGGTCAGTCCCTTATACTCTATCACACTCACACGGGGGTTGGATCTGTAGTAGGCCCTGATGGCATCAAGACGCTGCGATGCGGTAAACAGAGGCTTCTTCTCCTCATTGATTCCCACCGCTATAACCACCTCACAGCCCAGTCCCAACGCACGCTCAACAAGATCGGCGTGACCTATCGTGAAGGGATCGAATGATCCGGGAAAAAGTAATTTCATAATCCTTTCAAAGTTTAGAATTTCTCTCCTTCGTCCTCTTCAACCTTGTCTTCCTCAACCACAAGATTGTCTATTATAAAGTTCTGGCGTTCCATGGTGTTCTTACCCATATAGAACGACAGCAGGTCATCAACGGCATCGGTTTTCTGGAGCGTCACCATCTCCAGACGCATATCGGGACCGATAAAGTTCTTGAACTCATCGGGCGATATCTCACCGAGTCCTTTGAATCGGGTTATCTCCGGATTGGGAGACAGTTTCTCTATGGCCTGACGCCGCTCATCGTCCGTGTAGCAGTAGATGGTCTCGAACTCACCCTTCTCCGTCACCACGCCGTCCACATGGGCTGCCGGGCCTTTTTTCTTCTTGCGCTTGTTACGCACGCGGAACAGCGGGGTCTGGAGTATATAAACGTGACCTTTCCTTACCAGCTCCGGGAAGAACTGAAGGAAGAAGGTTATCATGAGCAGACGAATGTGCATTCCGTCCACATCGGCATCGGTGGCCACGATTATCTTGTTGTACCTAAGGTCATCCAAGCCCTCCTCTATGTTCAAGGCTGCCTGAAGCAGGTTGAACTCCTCATTCTCATATACCACCTTCTTGGTAAGTCCATAGCAGTTCAGGGGCTTACCGCGCAGGCTGAAAACAGCCTGGGTATTCACGTCACGGCTCTTGGTGATGGATCCGCTTGCAGAGTCACCCTCGGTTATGAATATGCAGCTCTCCTCCTGACGGTCACCGCGGGCATCGTTCAGATGGATGCGGCAGTCAGCCAGTTTGCGGTTATGGAGATTGGCCTTCTTGGCACGCTCGCGGGCCTGTTTGGTTATGCCTGCTATCTCCTTACGCTCCTTTTCCGATTCCAGTATCTTCTTGAGCAGCACATCGGCCACCTCGGAGTCTTTATGCAGCAGGTCATCAACCTCTTTCTTGATGAAGTCACCTACAAACTTGTTAAGCGAAACGCCACCGTTGGGGCTCATCGTCGTAGAGCCAAGCTTGATCTTGGTCTGGCTCTCAAACACAGGCTCCTCAACGTTAAGGGCTATTGCTGCCACAATACCGTTACGGACATCGCCCAGCTCAAAGTTCTTTCCGTAGAACTCCTTGATGGTACGGGCAATATGCTCCTTGAAGGCGCTCTGGTGAGTACCACCCTGCGATGTATACTGGCCGTTCACGAACGAGTAGTATTCCTCGCCGTACTGGTTGGTATGGGTGAAAGCTATCTCGATGTCAGGTCCCTGCAAATGGATGATGGGATAGAGGCTCTGGGCACTCATACGCTCCATGAGCAGGTCTTCAAGACCGTTGCGCGACACAAAACGCTGGCCGTTGTACATGATGGTAAGGCCCGTGTTAAGGTATGAGTAGTTGCGCAGCATGGTCTCAATGATGGCAGGACGGAACTGATAGCCCACAAACAGCTGGCCGTCAGGCTCAAAAGTCACGCTGGTTCCATGTTCATCGGCACTGGGTACAGTCTCATCCGATATCAACTTGCCGCGCTCAAAACGGAGTGTACGCACCTGGCCGTCACGCCAGCTGCTCACCTCAAAGTGCAGGCTTAATGCGTTCACCGCCTTAAGGCCTACACCGTTCAGGCCCACGCTCTTCTTGAACGCCTTGCTGTCAAACTTACCGCCGGTGTTGAGCATGCTCACAACCTCAACCAGTTTGCCCAGAGGAATTCCGCGTCCGTAGTCACGTACCGTAACACGTCCCGTATCCGCCAAATCTATTTCTATGCGCTTGCCGGTATTCATGCGGAACTCATCCACACTGTTGTCAATTATCTCCTTGAGCAGCACGTAGATTCCGTCATCGGCGGCCGAGCCGTCGCCCAGTTTACCGATGTACATACCCGGACGCGTACGGATATGCTCCATATCGTCCATGTGGCGGATATTGTCCTCGTTGTACTGCACCTGTGGTGCCTGCGGGTCAAATAATTCTTCAGTGTCTGCCATATATGTTATTATACTTGTTTCAACTCATAATTAAATCAGATGACCTTGTAGAAGACCGCCCTGCGGCGGACAATCTTCACTCCTTCATAGTAGGACCACTGACTCTGTACCTTATTGTTGTCAACCAGTTCCGGGTTGGTCTCGGCAAGTTTGTATCCCAATTCAACCAGAGTGGGATTGAGAACGGTGAACGGTACTGCGTTGATTCCCTTGTTCTGATACTCGGGCTTGACTGCAATGAACAGGAACTCCACCAGAGGAGGACGCTTGATCTTGATAGCCTTGATTATATGCCACCAGCCCAGCGGGAACAGACGGCCCTTGGCCTTCTGAAGAGCGCGGGCTATAGAAGTCATAGTCAGGGCGCCTGCCACCAGCTCATCATTCTCATCAAGCACGAAAACCGCAAGACGCTTGTCCAGAAGCGGTACGAACTTACGCGCAAAATCATCAATCTGCTTATCGGAGAATGCCGAGTATCCGTATAACGGAGCAAATGCCTCGTTGACCAGATGGAACAGCTTATGCGCGTATATCTTGGCCTCGGTACTCTTGCTGTGCTCAAGTTTGGCGATATGCAGATGATACCGGTCAAGCACTATCCTGCCTATACGCTCCATCTTCTCGGGCAGGGTGTTGTAAGGAATCTGCCGTTCCACCCATTCTGCCGAAGGCTTAAGCCCCAGCTTCTCCATATGCTGCGGATAATAGGGGTAGTTGTATATGGTAGCCATGGTTCCCATCAGGTCAAAGCCCTCGGTAAGCATACCCTCCGGATCAAAATCAGTAAATCCGAAGGGTCCCTCCAGACGGTTCATGCCACGCTCCTTGCCCCACTCCGATACGGCATCAAGCAGAGCCTGAGATACACGTATGTCATCAATGAAATCTATCCATCCGAACCTGACGGTCTTTACCTTCCAAGCCTCGTTTGCTTTTCCGTTGATGATGGCAGCCACACGCCCCACCACCTTTCCGCCCTTGAGTGCGATGAACGGCTGGGCCTGACAGAACTCCAATGCCGCATTACGTGACGGTTTGAAAGAATTCCTGGTATCAGCAATCAAATCCGGCACTGCATAAGGATGGTTTCTGTAAAGCTGCACATTGAACCGCGCAAACCTGCGAAGCTGACTTCGGGTCACAACCGGAACAACGGATATTTTCTCATCTGACATTATCTCCACTGCAATTTTTAATTCAGCGAAGTTACAAATTAAACCGCAGTCCTCCCAATCCAAAAAGTCAATTTTATTAACCGTGATTATCAATAAACTTGTATTTTTGCTATGTCAACAAAAAACAAGGGCTATATGACAAATGCAGAGATAATATCACTCGTAAAAAGAGAGGTTATTCCCGCCGTAGGATGCACTGAACCGATGGCTGTCGCGCTTTGTACGGCATATGCGGCCGAAACGCTCGGACAGACTCCCGACAGGATCGATATCGCACTCAGCGCCAATATTCTCAAGAACGCCATGGGTGTAGGCATACCCGGCACAGGCATGATAGGCCTGCCTATCGCCGTAGCCATAGGTGCGCTCTACGGAAAAAGCCAGTATGGCCTTGAAGTTCTCAAGGATACAACCCCCGAGCAGGTGGAGCATGGCAAGAAATACATAAGCCAGGGAAGCATCAACATAACCCTCAAGGATGACATTACCGAGAAACTGTACATTGAGGTATGCTGCAAGGCGGGCGCATCGTCATCGACGGCAATTATCGCGCATGATCATAACCGCCTTATTTATCTTGACAAAGTCACTCCAAACGGCCAATCAGACATAATGAAGGATGAAAGGAGTATTCTTTCAGAGGCCGAATCGGAAGTAAAGGAGGAAGAGCTGAACCTTAAACGGGTCTACGAATTCGCCACGACTGCACCATTGGAGGACATCGAGTTCATCAATGAAGCCCGAACGCTTAACGAGGCAGCCTCAAACAACGCCCTGAAAGGCAACTACGGGCACAACCTTGGCAAGACGCTTACCCGTCCGTTAGGACGCGGCGTCATGGGCGACAGCATTTTCAGCCACATACTGGCAGCCACCAGCTGCGCATGCGACGCCCGCATGGCCGGAGCCATGATTCCTGTCATGTGCAACTCCGGCAGCGGCAACCAGGGAATAGCGGCAACCATGCCGGTCGTGGTATTCGCCCGCGAAAACCACAACACCGAAGAGGAACTCACACGCGCCCTGATGCTGAGCCATCTTACCGCCGTCTACATCAAACAAAGTCTGGGGCGTCTAAGCGCACTGTGCGGATGTGTGGTGGCAGCAACCGGCAGCAGCTGCGGCATAACATACCTTATGGGAGGCTCATATCAGCAGGTTGCCTACAGCGTCAAGAACATGATAGCCAACCTGGCTGGAATTGTATGCGACGGAGCCAAACCCAGCTGTTCGCTTAAGGTAAGCAGCGGCGTTTCTACGGCCGTACTCAGCGCTATCATGGCTATCCAGAACGACGTAGTGTCCAGCGTTGAAGGAATCATTGAGGATGATGTGGACAAGAGCATCCACAACCTTACCAGAGTTGGATCACAAGGTATGAACGAGACCGACCGTCTCATATTGGATATAATGACCCATAAGGACTGAAAACATCACAGGCACCGGTGCGAGACTTGTTCACCGGTGCCTGTAACATATAAACAAGGAAATGAAGGTAGGCTGATTATCTGAATAGTTCTGCCAGTTTCCTAATCAAAGCATTTCCGCGAAGGTTCTTGTCAACTATCAGACCGGTCCGGCAATCTATCAGGAAATTCGAGGGTATACTGTGTATGTTATAGAGTTCGGCAACCTCGTTGTTCCAGTATTTGAGGTCGCTTACATGAATCCAGTTCATCTTCTCGTCCCTGACTGCATCCAGCCACGAATCACGGTCCTGGTCAAGTGACACGCCTATTATCTCGAACCCTCTTGAAGAGTACCTGTTATACGCATCCCTCAGGTATGAAACCTCTCCCATGCATGGACCGCACCATGAAGCCCAGAAGTCTATCAGGACATAACGGTTTTTTGACTGGACCATCACGGCACTGGCCTTGACAGGATTGCCATCAGCATCGTTCTGGGTAAAATCCAGATAAGGTTTGCCCACGCCCAGTTTCATCCTGTTCTCAACACTTTCGTTCAAATTCTTCCAGGCAGAGGTCTTTTTCATCTTGTCAGAGAATCTGTCAAGGAATATTTTGGTCGATTCGGGATCATCGGGACGATCAAGGCTCTGAAGGCATATTATTCCGAAATAGTTGTCAAGATTATCCTTCAGACCAGTCTTGAAACTCTCCTCATAAGCCTCTATCATGGGCATGATCTCCTCTGTGACGCGGCCATCGGTCTCCTTCAGCTTCTCGGTCAGTTCAAACATTGACTCTTTAAGCTGGCAGATGTTGTCATTGGACTTGCTGCCCTTTATGACATACAGCGAATCTGCTATGGTTGTCATAACAAGTTCTCCCGGCTCGACCACGACCTCACATGCCTGGCCTATTCCGAATTGTGAAGAAGAGATTTTTCCCATAACCGGCACGTCAATCTTACCGGACAGTTCAAAACTGCCGTCCGAACACGGAGCCGACGCCAGTACTCCTCCGTTTTCTGCATCAAAGAGCCAAACTGAATCGCTCCGGCAATCCATAAACCGGCCCTTTATGGTATATTTCCCGTCGTTGCTGCCTGAGCAACCGCATACAACGGCTGCAGCAACTATAGCAAATAATGTTTTTTTCATATCAGTTAAATTTATTGTTCTGTCAATTTCAGTTTGCAGCCATAGGCCTTAGAACCAGTTCAAAATCACGATGGAACACCGTACCTGACAGTTTCGAGTAACGCTTGTTCTGCTCATCAGGCAACAGTTTGTCCAGATCCACCTTAGGATAGACCAGCTTGGCTGTAGTTATCACATGGTCTCCGCCACGGTCAAAATCCTCATCAAGAGGCACGTTTGCGGACTGGAGTTTGAGTTTGGTTCCGTCATTGAGCGTAAGGGTAATGTCACTGCCCACGAATGCCGGATATGAGAAATCGGCACGTACATACAGCTGAAGATAAACTTCAGTTCCGTTAGGAGTTCTCTCTATGCGCTGTACTATAGCCTGATTGCCGCCTGCAGTACCCGGAAGCTCCAGGTCTGTCATTGCAGCCGCATACACCACCTGAATGTCATCAAACAGATGCTCATCCCTGGATACGTTCACTCCGCGGGAAATATACTCCGACTGTCCGGTCTTGCCGTCATAATCCACAATATCAAAGTATTTGACATCCTCCGGTACAGCCTCAAAGACCTCGGCACTGTACAGATATCCCTCCTCGGGAACCCAGAAGAACGCACCGTTAGCATAGTTATACTCATCATGCCAGGGGTAATCGGAGAAATTCTGGAATCCCTCCTCGCGCAGGAACTTGTACTCCTTACCGTCGGCAATTACCTTCTGCTCCTGATATTCCAGCACGTCAGGCCTGTACCATACATTTCTTCCCAACCCGGAACTCCTGTATATAACAACCAGTTCATTATCGCAGAAAGCAACCTTTTCGACTCTACGACCGCTGAAAACAGGAGGATTCTCCACCACCTTCTTGGCACGGGCCACATAATCATCCGTATACTCGCCTCTAATCGCGCGCTCCACATCCATGACGGTCTTGCCCTTAAACTCCTTGTCAAGGTCACGCTTAACGGGAAGCACCGTGGTACGGTAATAACCGTCAGCCTTGTTCTCACGGCTCAGCTGGCCCGGATCCTTCTCTTCATCCAGCATCTCCGCCAGAGCTGATTTGCCTCCGGTGGGCTCATACACGCATATTGAGAATGTACGGCTGCCACGGTCGTATGCGGCTTTCATCATGACGGACGCATCGGCCCACGGCATCACCTCATCCGGGAAGAATGCCATGTACTCAACGTCCAGAATCCTGATCCAGCCTGCAAGTTCCTTTGGAGTGCCCCTGACAACCAGATCATTATAATCCAGTTCATAGACACCTTTCTGCCATGTGTAGATACGGCCATACTTATAGGTTGAATAGTATGCCTCATAATATGCGGCGTCGGTCTTGACCACCAAGGTATAGATGCCTACGTCATTGAGCATCTCAACTAACGGGCGTGCGCGCTGCAGTCCCGTCTCGGTCTGGTCTCCATCCAGTTTTGAGAGCACGATCGTAATGCGGTGAGTACTGAAACCTTTGTAGTCCAGCAGATAATCCGCAACCTCGTCCTGCTTCATCACAGCTTCCACGCGGTCGCCCGTGCGTACTATTACGGTGTCACTTTCAGTAAGCCATACGCCACCTGTCTCCCATGGGAAACGGTTGAACTTACCCTGACCGTAGATTTCATCAAGGATCTGCATGGAGTCGCGCAGAACATCCATGTTTCTTTTTCCGCCCTGAGAGGATTGTGCATCCGGTTTACAGTCATAAACCGTGACCGCAAACAACATCAATACTATACCAGTCAGCAAAGGGGCATAAAGAGCCTTGAACGCCCTGGCAAATTGAGAGTCTTTTTTGTTCATCATATTTATCCTGTTTGAAAGGTTCTGTTTCTTGAAATGGTTTGTAACGCTGTATCCGCTCATTGACGCCACCTTACCCAGAAGCATATACTGGTATTCCCTTGCGTCAAAGCCGTCCCTGAGCACGCATCCGTCAACCTGAAACTCATGCACATCCTGAAGATCCTTTCTAAGCATCACGGTTACGGGATTGAACCACTGGAAAGCGGACAGGGCATCCACCAGAACCAGGTCTTTTGAATGGCCCAGACGTACATGCGTCATTTCGTGGTCAATGATTACCTGACGGTTGCAGGATTCATAATCCTGAGCCGACAGTACTATGGTATTCATCCAGCTGAAAGGCGAGATATTCAGATCCACTACATAAATGCTCACCCTTCCGTCGGTCCACACCTTGCGTCCGGTATGTATCAGTCGGCGCACCTGTATTATTGACAGAGCCGTCCTGCTCCAATGGAATACGCATCCGGCAAACCAGATTACCATGGCCAGCAGCCACCAGTTGAAGGGCTTGTGCTGCCTGACGGGAACAGTGGGGATTGCAGTATCAGACATGGATGCCGACACCGACTCCTCCTGAGCGCCTGCCCTTTCATAGACATGAATATCGGCCGGCGCATTGAATACAGGCAGTTCACCTATGGCAGATTCTGACGGTTGAGCAACAACCGGCGTCTCGGCCAGGGCCATCGGCTCCGGTTCAATGCGATGTATCGTTATTACACAGAACGGAAGGACGAAAGAGGCCGCCAGCATTCCTACAAGAAGAAACCTGTTGAGACGATGAAAAGTCTCCTTGCTCATAAGCAGCCTATAGAAAAGGTAGAAGCACAGAAGTATAACTGCTACCTTGAACTGATATGACAGGAATTCCGTCCAGAGAGGAGTTTGCGTTGAAATAAAAGCGTTCATCTTATTGTAAAAGTAATTAGGTTCTTATATTGGAAAGGCTAAAGCAAAACGGACTACTGCTTACCTCGTTCTATCTGTTGTATCAGGTCTTTCAATTCTTCAAGCGAGATCTTCTCATCCTGTACAAGAGCTGACACCGCGCCAAGATACGAATTATTGAAACATTTTCCTATCAGATTGTCAAGATTCATCTCATTATACTCCTTTCTGCTGACAATCGGATAGTATCGGAAAGAACCGCTGATGGAGTCGTGACCCAGATAGCCGTTTGATTCCAGCGTCCGCACCTGAGTGGACAAGGTGTTGAAATGAGGCTGCGGCTCAGGATAGAACTCCTGAAGTTCCTTAACATAAAGCGGTCCCTTGTCCCAGAACCAGTTCATTATCACCTCTTCTTTTTTAGTCAGTTTCTTCATTTTTCCTTAAATGTAAGTTTTCATGCACATCAAAATAACCAAAGTTCAATGCAAACATAAAACTAATTATTTTCGTTTCCAAATTTTGAAACTAAAAATCTTCGTTAATAAACCCAAAAACTGATGGAAACAAAAAAAACCGCTTTTAAGCGGTTTCTTTGTGGGCCATCTAGGGCTTGAACCTAGGACCTCCAGATTATGAGTCTGTTGCTCTAACCAACTGAGCTAAAAGCCCGGAGAAAGAATCATCGGCCATAGCCGACTACTTCATTCGGGTGCAAAAGTACGCCATTAACCCGAATTTACAAAGTTTTGAGCCAAAAAATTCCCATACCCCGCGTATCTTCACTACTTTTGCAACTGCAAACCACAGGACATGACCATACCCGTTCCGGACAATAACAGATATGCAGCCACCATAGGATTCTTTGACGGAGTCCATCTGGGTCATATACATCTGCTGGAACAGCTCAAGAAGGCTGCGGATGAACGGGGCCTTAAGAGTATGGCCATAACATTCCCCGAGCATCCCCGCCAGATCCTGCAGTCAGATTATCGGCCCAGACTGCTTTCAACGCCTCAGGAAAAGATGCGGATGCTGGAGCAGACAGGCATCGACTACTGTTTCCCGCTCCATTTCACAACGGCACTCGCCGCTTTGGACGCCCGCACATTCATGACGGATTTCCTTCAGAAGAAACTAGGTGTCAGCACCCTGCTCGTAGGGCATGACCACCATTTCGGACATGATACGGAACTGACCGTCCAAGACTACCGGCGTATAGGCAAAGAAATAGGCATGGATGTCATACCCGCCGATGCCTATCTCTATGAAGGCTCCCCCATAAGCAGTTCAAGGATACGCAGGGAACTGGTAGCAGGGAACGTCAAGGCAGCCAATGCAATGCTGGGATACCGCTATACCATCAGCGGGACGGTCATACACGGTATGCAGAACGGTCGCAAGATGGGTTTTCCAACCGCCAATCTGGGACCGTACTGCGAATTCATGCAGATTCCGGCCGATGGAGTCTATTCAGCTTTGGCCACCGTTGACGGCCAGACATGGCCGGCTATGCTCAACATCGGATTCCGCCCCACATTTGAAGGCAAGGCACGCACCATAGAGGCTCACCTGCTGGATTTTGACCGTGACATATATTTCCATGAACTTACTCTGGAATTCGTGGATTACCTGCGGCCTGAAAAACGTTTCGGCTCCCCTCAAGAGCTTGCCTCCCAGCTGGAGTCTGACCGGAATAAAGTTGCACAGACATTAAAATAAAGAGATATGGGAAAAATAAGACAGACACTGATAACCTTAGGTATCTGGATTGGTATACAGTTGATAGTCACTGTCATATTCATGATTGCAGGCTTGGCCCAGGGAGCAGACATGAATACCTTAATAAACTCCATCATGGCACCTGCGCTTCTGGTGTCGGACGCGCTTGTGGTAATACTGCTTATTGCAATACGGTTCTGTAAATTCAAGGAGTTGTTCCAGAAGATTCCCGGTGATGTCTTTCTGGTAACCATGATATTCGGACTCTGCACTATGTTTGCAGTCGACATGCTTGCCGAGCCTATGAATATACCCAACGTACTTGAAGAGCAGTTCAGTTCAATGACCAAAACCTTATCGGGATTTCTGGCAATCTGCCTGATAGGACCAATAATGGAGGAGATCATGATGCGCCGCATCATTCTCACGGAGATGAGCAAACTTACAGACAGCATGTGGGGAGGTATCCTCATATCTGCCTTAATGTTCGCTGTCATACATCTTAATCCCGCACAGGTGGTATTTGCCCTCCCCGCAGGCATCGTTTTAGGATGGCTCTATTGCAAGACACGCAGTCTTATGGTGCCCATATGCATCCACATCCTGAACAATACCATATCCTTTCTGACCATAAAACTGGACTCAGGGGTTGAAGACAGCTTCCGGATAACAATCACCAACACGCTAGGTCTGGTGATATTCTGTGTACTGGTTATCATTTCCATAGGATCCCTGATCTGGATTCTCAAATACTATTCCGATCAGGCCAAGGCCCAGGAGGCCGCGATGACACAGGAAACGCCTGCCGTACAGACCGGACAGACAGGCGCTAAAGGGGCCTTCAAAGGAGACAGTTACGAAAAATGATCCGTTTACAGGGCTATCGTAGTACCTGTAAGTTTATCAAGTGACTCGGCCTGGGTAATCAGGACCGACGACACTCCCGCCTGCAATGCATTGAAAGCATTCTGTATTTTGGGAATCATACCGCCGCTTATGGTACCGTCCTGAACCAGACGCGGGAAATCATAGTATGATATATAAGGTATCACGCTGTTGTCATCATCTTCATGCAGCAGCACGCCCGGTTTTTCAAAACAGAATATCAGCGTTACCTTGAAGAATGATGCCAGGGCCTTGGCCGCCTCACCGGCTATGGTATCGGCATTGGTATTCAGAAGCTGTCCCTTGCCGTCATGGGTAAGCGGAGCCAGAACCGGAACAATACCCTGTTCTATAAGTGTGGCAAGAAATGCAGCATTCACGGATTTGACGTCACCCACAAAACCATAGTCAATCTCCTTTACCGGGCGCTTGTCGGAACACATCACGTTGCAGTCCGTTCCGGTCAGACCTATGGCGTTAATTCCTTCGGCCTGGAGTTTGGCCACGATATTCTTGTTTACCAGACCGCCATAAACCATTGTCACCACATCCAGCATATCGGCATCGGTAATACGGCGTCCGTCAACCATTCTGCTCTCTATGCCCAGTCGGCTGGCCATAGCCGTTGCAGAGCGGCCGCCTCCATGCACCAGAAGCTTGGCTCCGGGTATTGCCTTGAAATCCCTGAGCAGACGCTCCAGAGTCTCGGGCTGCTCAACAATCTTGCCGCCCACCTTTACTATGACAAGTGACTGTTTCATATATGGTCTGTCTATTTCAGATTCAAAAGATTTTCAATATAGCCCACGGTCTCCGATATCTGGTCATGTGATTCAAGGCGGTCACCGGGGCAAATGAATTCAGCTTTCAGATAACCGGGTTCGCGACGCCTGGTCTCATCCTCTATAAAGGCTTCCAGTTCTTCATCGGACTTGGAGGCTATAAGCGGACGCTGAGAGCGAGCCACCTTGAGACGACGCAGCAGCGTTTCATTGTCACATTTAAGATAAACCGTCTGTCCGTGAGAGAGCATATATTCCATGTTGTCACCTATAAGCGGTGTGGAGCCGCCGCAGGAAACAATCACGTCATCAAAATCACCCACTTCGCGCAGAAGCCGGCTCTCTATCTCACGGAATCCCTGCTCTCCACGGGAAGCGAATATCTGGCTTACGCTCTTCATGTACCTGCGTTCTATATACTGATCCAGGTCTATGAAAGAGACGTTCAGATCCTTAGCCAAGGCTTTGCCAAGGGTGGTTTTACCCGCCCCCATAAAGCCCATAAGGAACACCCGTATCATTCAATCAGCTTTTCTTGGTCTTGAAAATACGGCGCTTGGGAGCTGAACCGGTCTTCTCAATCTGACGTTTGATTATTTCCATGCACTCCTCTTCTGTAAGAGTGGTCGGATCCTGATTTCTGGGAATCTTGTAGTTGCTGCCCTGATATGCGATATAAGCTCCGTAACGGCCGTTCATAACCTCTATATCGGGATTGCCCGGGAATGTCTTGAGAACCTTCTTTGATTCCGAATCACGCTTGCTCTGAATCATCCTGACTGCCTCTTCAAGAGTTATCGTAAGAGGATCGGCCACACCGTTCAGGGAGACATAGAACTTGTCATGACGTATGTACGGACCAAACCTTCCGGTGCCCACGCTTACAGTCTGTCCCTCATATTCACCCAGGGTACGCGGCAGGCGGAAAAGCTCCAAAGCCTCATCAAGGGTGATTGTCTCAATAGTCTGACCCTTCTTCATCTGGGCAAAACGCGGCTTGTCCTCATCCTCGGCACTTCCAATCTGGACAATGGGACCGTAACGGCCTATCTTGACCGATACAGGTTTTCCCGACATGGGGTCAGTACCCAGTACACGCTCGCCCACCTTATGTTCATTCTTAAGGGTCATCGCGTTGTTGACAGCCGGACTGAACTTGTCATAGAAGTCACTGATCACGCTCTTCCACTGTTTCTCACCGTCGGCTATGTCATCGAACTCCTTCTCAACCTGAGCCGTGAAGTTATAGTTCATGATGTCGGGGAAATACTCTATCAGGAAATCGTTCACCACCATTCCTATGTCAGTGGGAACAAGCTTTGACTTCTCGGTTCCATAAACCTCGGTTACGGTCTGCTCACTTATCTTGCCATTCTCCAGGCGCAGCATATCGCATTCGCGCTTGGTTCCCTCAATATCCTCACGCAGTACATACTCACGCTGCTGGATGGTGCCTATTGTAGGTGCATATGTTGAAGGACGGCCTATTCCAAGCTCCTCCATCTTGTGCACCAGGGCGGCTTCATTGAAACGCTGAGGATGCTGTGTAAAACGCTCAAAAGCCGAAATCTGGCTAAACTCAAGGCTCTGACCCTTTGTAAACTCGGGCAGTCCCTGAACGTCCTGAGACTCCGTATTGTCATCATCACGGCTCTCACGATATACACGCAGGAAACCGTCAAACTTCACTGTTTCGCCCGATACGGTAAACTCGCCGTCTATCTGAGGCGAAGTTATGGCTACCGTAGTCTTCTCTATCTCGGCATCCGCCATCTGTGAAGCGATGGTGCGTTTCCATATAAGTTCATACAGGCGTTTCTCAGGGGCCGTTCCGTCTATTGACTGGTTGTCCATATATGTAGGACGGATGGCTTCATGTGCCTCCTGGGCACCTTTTGCCTTCTGGGTGTACTGACGGCTCTTGACATACTCGTCACCCATGGATTCGCTTATGACCTTACGGCATGAGTCTATGCACAGGGTTGAAAGATTCACAGAGTCAGTACGCATATAGGTAATCTTACCGGATTCATACAGACGCTGTGCAAGCATCATGGTCTGCATAACGGTGAAACCGAACTTACGGGTAGCCTCCTGCTGCATGGTGGATGTAGTGAACGGGGGTGCCGGAAGCTTTCTAAGAGGTTTGGTGGTTATGTCACTCACCTTGAACTGGACGCCCTTGCACTTCTCCAGGAATGCGTAAGCCTCATCCTTGGTCTTGAAACGGACACTGTAGTCTGCACGGACATCATGTACGGTACCCGAAATGTTCAGTTTGAATATGGCTACAACCTTGTATGACGCCTCGGGTACAAAATCCTTTATCTCGCGCTCACGCTCCACTATAAGACGTACTGCCACAGACTGTACACGTCCAGCCGAGAGAGACGGCTTGACCTTGCGCCAAAGGATAGGTGAAAGCTTGAAACCCACAATGCGGTCCAGGACACGTCTGGCCTGCTGTGCGTAAACCAGATTGGTATCAATGTCACGGGGGGTCTCTATGGCATGAAGGATTGCGTTCTTTGTAATCTCATGAAACACTATACGCTTGGTCTTGTCCGGCTTGAGTCCCAATGTCTCAAACAGATGCCAGCTTATGGCCTCTCCCTCGCGGTCCTCATCGGAAGCCAGCCAGACCATCTCTGATTTCTTTGCAGCCTCTTTGAGTTCCGCTACCACCTTCTTCTTGTCGGCCGGTATCTCGTATATTGGTTCAAATGTATCGATATTGATGCTCAAGTCTTTTTTCTTAAGGTCACAGATGTGTCCGTAACTTGACATCACCTTGTAGTCCGCTCCCAAAAACTTCTCGATTGTCTTGGCCTTGGCCGGAGACTCCACAATTACCAGGTTCTTCTGCATGTTATTCTTGTATTAAAGTGCGGCAAAAGTAGAATAAAAAAAAGAGATAGAAAAGGTGGACGGACATAAAAAATATTGTCCGTCCACCTTATTAATATAAATATTAATAAAAAGTCAGAACCTGTAGGTGGCACCTATCATTACCGAAGGCTTGATGGCCCGATACCCGGCATAATAGAAATAATCTCCGCCTGCCAGACGGTTACCCGTCAGATAGAATGAGAGATTGGGACGGAAATCATAATCAAGAGAAAGCGCCACGTCATTTATCATCGGCATACGCTCTCCGTCTATCTTGCGGAAAGACATCATCCGGTATGTAAGCATAGCGTCCAATCCCGGCATGATGTTCACTCTGCCAAACAGAGATGCGTCCAGAACCGGCTTAAGCGCCAGGCTGTTTTCCTTATATTTTCCCGTATAGCCGTTGCATGTCAGATCCATACCCACCTGCGCCTTGTCTGCAAACAGCATATTGGCATCCATACGGACGTAAAACACATCCGATGCCCCCTGGATAAGCGATGAAGTCACAATCAGACTGTCATCAACAACCTGGAACAGGTCATCTATGGTATGTCGGTAACCTCCCCTTACCAAAACATTCAGCCAGGTTCCCTGGGAGTAAGAAGCGCCTATTGACAGGTTCACGATGTTATAACCGTCCCTGATACGCTCCTGTTCCGACCAGTAGGGTGAAATGAGCGACAACGCCCTCATGTCATTATCAGCCAGACCGCCTGTACATGCAGCCAGCAGTTTGATCCGTTCTCCCGCATCATACTGTGCGGTAAGCATAGGCGACATAAGGAACTTGTACCCGGCACGTGTACGAATATCAATATTCACTCCCAGACTGGCGTCAAGTTTACCCCATGACTGCCTCCAATAGGGAGCAAGCGTTATTGCGGTAAAACCGCTGTAATCGCATCCGTAAAGGCCCTGCCAGTCATACATGGCAGTCTTCTGCCTGTAATCAAGGCCTCCCGTTCCTCCCATAAAGGGCATCATGGCTCCGGCATCAACACGTACCAGACGTTCCTTGTTTACCCTCTCCGTACCGGCCAAATCAAGTCCGTTGCGGGACAGGAACTCCATTCCTGCCTTGAAATGCCACATTATCTCATTGGATTCACCGTTTAGTGAGAGACCAAACCGGCTACGGTTAACCTTCTGCATGAGGCTACTCAATTCGGCCTTGGTCGAGTCCAGGCTCACGCCGGGCCTATAATTAAAATGAGAGTGGCCTATGGCACCGTCAGCGCTCACCGTAAAGTGATTGAACCTGTGTGAATAGACGGCCGAAAGATCACCGTTGAACATCCTGGATTTCCATTCTCCGTCAGGTTTTGAAGCCCACGCGTCAAGTAATCCGGATACGTGCAGTTCATCTCTATCGGAAATACGCCACTTAAAATCAGCCACTCCGTCATGGTTGTTCCTGAGTCCGTATCCAAAACGCAGCAGACCGGAATATCTTTCAGGTTTAACATCATCCGAAGTCTCAGAGAAGGCTCCCATGGGGCGGCGTTCAAGAGTGGTTTGAGGATTGGAGGCAGTCAGATAACTCACCTCCGCCGGCTTGTGGTCGGATGAGCGGCGCTCCGGAACAGGCATTATCTTGTCCGTCCTGGACATCGTGGGATTATATGCTCCCTCTATGGTCAGTGACCTGGAGGGCAGCCCCTCCTGCTGTGCATGTGACACGCCCCAGCATAACGCGGCTATAACAGTCAGTGTAATATATCGTTTCATAATCAGCATCAGTCAAGTCTTGCGGCAATCATATCCGCTATGTCATCGTTCTCTGAATAGTTGTTCTTGAGTGAAAGCAGGTATTGGCGCGCTTCAACATCCTTGCCCTGTGACTTGTATATATCACTGAGCAGAATGAAACTGCGTGCAAGCCAGTACATATGAGGCGTACCCTCCTGTATGAATGACATGATAACCTTCTCGGCACCACCCATATCACCACTGTCATACAGCAACTGGCTTAACAGATAGTCCGATTCGGCACCGTACTGCGAACGGGTGTCTTTGGAAAGTTCCTCAAGCAGCGGACGCGCTCCGGCCCTGTTGTTCTGTGAAAGCAGAGCCTTGGCCTTGCGATACGTCACCTCCGTACGCTGCTCCTGTGTCAACTGTGTCTTCAACGCCTTGTCGGCATACATCAGCACGGCATCATGTTCCTCTATCTTGCCGGCACTGCTCACTATACAATAAAGACTGCGCTTCTGACGCTCGGCATCGGTAGTCCTGTCATACAGCCGTATGTATGTATCCATCGCAGTTTCCCAGTCACCCACCGACCAAGCCATCGAAGCGGCATGGTCCAATGCGCTCTCGGAGAAACGGCTGTTTTCATAAGCAACCACATGCATAAAGCTTTCATAAGCCCTGTCATAATCATTCTCCTCTTCAAGCAACAGTCCCTGATAATACCAGGCGTTGACTGCAAAGGCTCCGTTCGGAAACTGTGTCAGATATTCCCTGAACCTTACCTTGGCCTCTGACTTGGAACCACGGCTGAACAGTCCCTCAGCAGCCGCATAGCTCAACGAGTCCCGTTCATTTGCGGCTATCGGAGTTGCACCCTGAACAGTCGATGCATATTCCACATAGGTATTTACATCACCCTTCTCTACATATATCGATTTCAGGTCCACCAACGCCGTACGAGCTTCATCGCTTCCGGGATAATTGGCTATCACGTCCTTGTAGGCCTTTATAGCCTCATCATACCTGTCAGTCTGATAATATATGAGAGCCGTTTCGGCAGCCGCCTTGCGGGCCAGGTCCGAATTGGGGTAATCCGCCATTATCCTGCCGAACACCCTCACCGCCTGCTCAGGCTCGTCAGTCTGCTGATATGCCCTGCCCTCTTCATATAGGGCCGATGCCAGATATGCTGACGCAGGATAACCTGTTATCAAACGTTCCAGGTCCTGGATCTTCTGCCTATAGTTGCGTTGCAGGCCGTTAACCAACGCCGTCTGATAAAGGGCATAGTCTCCCGTCTTGTCATTCACGTTCATGGCCATGTTGTAATACTCCTTGGCCTGGTTGTACTGGCGTCCAAAGAACATGCAGTCACCTGCCCGGAGACAGGCATCGGCCAATATTTCGGGACCCACTTTAGTCTCTGACGACGTCTCTATCACGGTCCTCATGGAGAGCCATGCCTTGTCATAATCCTGACGGTCAAAGAGTATATATCCCAACCCGTAGTTGGCAAGACCGCTGCAATGGGTCACCTTTGACGTATACGCCAGATAACGGCGGAAATCAGCTTCGGCACGTACCGGTTCCGACAAACGGTAAAAAGCCTCACCACGCCAGAATGTAGCCTCAACAGCCATTTCATGGTCATATTTGTCCAGCGAAATGACCGAAGTCAGCAGATCCGGCACGTTGTCAAACAGTCCTGCAGCCATTTGGTCCATCGCCTTATTGTAAAGCAACTGCATCTTGGCAGCCTGTATTGAGGCACCCGGATTCTTTATCTTGTCAATCGACGCCAATGCGGCATCATAACTGGGAGTGCTCATATATACGTCCACCAGATAACTGCTTACCTTCTCAGCATATCTTGAATTGGGAAACTCGTTAAGGAAGCGCTCAAAAGCCTTCACTGACTCGGCAAACGGCGAATATGACGTTTCGTGGATGATCATTGCGTAATTATACAGAGCCTGTTCCCTCACATCCTCCTTGCCGGGAAGTGAAGACGCCCTTTCAAAATAGATACGGGCCATATTCCTGTCGCCCTTGCTGAGAGCGGCCAAGCCCACGTGCAGACTTGAATTCTGAGCCAGCTGGTCTTCGGCTTCAGCTACCTGGGACAGATGTTCTATGGCGCCGTCCATATCACCGTTATTGAAACAAGCCATACCAAGCAGATACCTGTCATAACGGACATCTGAACTGATGTCCTGTGCCATATAACTGGTCAGCAGATCCTGCGCCTTGGCATAATCGCCTTTACGGAACCAGTATTCACCAAGTATGCGTTCCGCCTCGGCTTCAATTACAGGATCATCCAGATAGGCCACAATGCTCTGGGCGGCCTCAAGAGCCAAACGATGGTCACCTTCACCACGTAGGTCAATATCGGCCAGATAAAGCATGGCCTCCTCTGAATGGGATGATTCGACAGAATTCTCAAAACCTGTCTTTGCCTTGTCGTACCTGCCGTTCACATAATCCACATAGGCATTATAGAACACCAGGTCCTCATCCTGCTCAGGGTCATCAACCATACGTTCCAGTATACTCAACTGCAGATAACCCTCCTCTGTCCGGCCGCAGCGTATCAGGGAGATTGCGTTGTGACGAAGCATGCGGGTGCAGTCAGCCTCATCCAGGAGCAAAGGATCACACTCATCAAAACATTCTATCGCCTCCCTGTACTCATGAAGAGCAAAATGTGAAGAGCCCATAAGGGAGAGCATCCTGTTGTTATAGATTGAACTGGGGTATTTGGACATGAAAATCTGGATGGCAGGCATTGCGGTACCAAAATCCGTTTCGGCATCGATAACCACCCGCATATAATCAGTCTCCTCCGTTCCGGGCAGGCCCTTTGAACCGGCCAGTCTGACCCATTCATCCAGCAGAGAACCCGCCGCATCGAAATCCCTCTGCAGGAACAAAGTGCGACACTCATCCAGCAGACGTGTATCAGCATCCGTCAGACGGCTTTGGGCCGATATACCCGCACACAATCCCGTCAGCATCAAAGCAACGGCAAATAATATCTTTCTCATCATCAGAATTGTTTCCTGTACCACATATCCAAGGCACGTTCCTCGGCCGCCTCCATGACAGCCCTTTCACCGGGTCCCTTGTCGTTTATACCGCACAAATGCAGCACTCCGTGAATAATCACCCTCAACAGTTCCTTGTCATAAGACGTATGAAACTTGAAACTGTTAGTCTCTACAGTCTCCAGACTGATGTACATGTCACCGCACACCATACCCGGCTCACTGTAGTCAAACGTAATGATGTCCGTATAGTAGTCATGCCCCAGAAACTCCCTGTTCACTTCCAGGATACGTTCATCGTTACAGAATATATAGTTCAGATTTGCCACACTGCGGCCGTCATATGATGCAGCTACAGCACAAATCCATGCCCTGACCGACTTACGGTCCAGCTTGGGCATCTTTATGTTCTCAGTCAGGAATGATATCATGTTTTATGCAAAGAACAGATAACACAGGAATATCGCCGCCAGAATTCCGGCCAGGTCAGCCAACAGCCCGCATCCCACGGCATATCTGGTGTTCTTTATGTTCACACTGCCAAAATAGACTGCCAGGATATAGAATGTGGTGTCTGTAGAGCCTTGGAACAGGCAGGCCAGCCGTCCGGTGAACGAATCGGCACCGTAAGTGGTCATGGCATCGATCATCAGGCCGCGTGCTCCGCCGCCCGACAGCGGTTTCATGAGAGCCGTAGGCAACGCACCCACAAACTGGCTGTCCAGACCGCATTTTTCCACGCACCAGCCAATACCTCCTACCAAGGCATCCATTGCTCCCGATGCACGGAACACGCCTATACCCACCAGAATGGCCACCAGATACGGGATTATGGTAACTGCCGTATGGAAGCCCTCCTTGGCCCCCTCCACAAAAGCCTCGTAAACGTTGATCCTGGCTTTGATTCCGGATATAATGAAGCCAATGATAACCACCATGAGTATTATGTTGGCTGCGCTCGTGGAGACCGGTCCTATCTTTACGGCCGGAAGCTGTGAAAATCCCCAGATTATCAGGGCCACGACTGCGCTTAATCCACCCACAAAAAGAATCAGGACCTTGTCAAAACGGATCTTCTGGATAAAGCAGGTGACCAGCAGTCCCACCAATGTTGAGAAGAATGTAGCCAGAAGGATAGGAATGAATACGTCCGCCGGCTGCGCAGCACCCAACTGTGCGCGGTAAACCAGAACGCTTACCGGGATAATGGTCAGACCTGACGTATTGAGTACCAGGAACATGATCATGGCATCGGAAGCTATCTCCTTATCCCTGTTCAGCTGCTGCATACGTTCCATTGCCTTGAGTCCCATAGGAGTGGCGGCATTGTCCAGACCAAGCATATTGGCCGCAATATTCATGAAAATATGGCCGTACGCCGCATCGTTCTTGGGAATAGACGGGAACAGGCGCGAAAACACCGGACTCAGCAGGCGGGCAAAAGAGTTCACCAGTCCGCCCTTCTCGCCTATCTTCATGATTCCAAGCCAGAGCGACAGAACGCCAGTCAGGCCCAACGATATCTCAAAGCCTGTCTTGGCCGATGAAAAGGCCGAGTCCATAATCTGCTCAAACACTCCGGCATCACCCATGCATAGCCGTACCACAGCCACCACAAAGGCAATCAGGAAAAAAGAAACCCAAATCCAGTTAAGTACCATGCGCGCCCGTACATTATTATCCGCGAAGATACCACTTTTTTTTGTGCAATGCAACGCCTTGTTTCATTGCCTTGTCTTTTTAATTTCCGTACGGAGCGATTCCGTTACATCAGACTCTATCCTCATGTTGAAACCATCTACAAACGTCACCAGACTGTCCAGGCAATCCGTCCTGCCCTGGGCCTTATAAGCTCTGGCCAGTCTTGCCAACGGCAACAGTCTGTCCGGTATGGCGCAGAACGAGTTCCAGTAACAGTTCCGGGCAGCCTCATAATCACCTCTTGCCATGTTATTGTCACCCAGAAAAAGTTGAAACGCGGGTTTTCCGCTTAAAAGGAAGCCGGCTGCCAGAACCGAGTCACTCTTTCCAAGACTGCCTGTTTTGGACAAAGACAATCCGTACTCCAGAAGGAAATCCGCATTGTCGCCCAAATGGCGTATCCTTTTCTCACAGTACCGGCAATATAGAGCGTATTCCCCCCTGTTGAAAAAGAACCGGTCCGATTCCCACTCCGACGCGGACTGTTTCATCTCCCTCACTTCCGGAAAGCAGCATACAAGCGTCGCCGCCGCAACCAGCACCATGCCCGCTTGCGGAAGAAACGTTTTCACGTTTACCGGCCCGTCGCCCGCCGCTCCGCCGCTCATGACGGCCAGCAGCAACCCGGTCTGCCACATCTGCAACGGATAGGAGAAAAGACTTGTCACCTGTAAGGCAACCAATCCGTAAAACAACGGTGACCGTTGCCTGTACAGTATCATCAGGGATACTGCAACCCAACACAGATAAGTCACCATCGTAAACGCTCCGGCCTCCACCCCTATTTGAAGAGGGTCACAGAATGCATATCGGGACCACCCCGCCGTCCTGCATTCAGTTGAATGGACCGGCGGAATCACCACATTGCCGTTCCGTAGTTCCAGTATATCCTTAAAGTAATCCAATTGCGTTGCCGATACCGCCCCGCCGTAATGCCCCAGTCCGCAGCCCCAAAAAGGATTCCCGAGAATGGTCATTACACTTATCCTGTTCTGGAACATTCTCCAGTCGGCCGACGGTTTCTTCCATAGATACATAAGTGCCATGATACAAGACAGCGCTATGACAAGTAAAGTCTTTGGCACCTTCATTCGGCCGAACATCCGTTTCTCACGCAAAAGCAGCATCAGCGCCACAATCAACGCACATACGGCCGACCGGCACCCGGTAGCGGGAATCACGGTCAAGACAAGCACCAATGACACGCAGGCCGATACCCGCAAATAACCGCGTCCCTTACAGTGTCCCCAAAGGTATGCCGCCAGGATACTTGATGAAACCGCCAGAAAACCCGCATAAGGATTGGGGTTTATGAATGATCCCGTCACCTGATACAACTGGTGTTTTGATTCTATTATCCCGTAAATCTGAAGCAGTCCCAGTATGCACTCAAAACAGGTCCATACTGTAAGAATTACGACAAGCCACCTGAGAGCATCCGCCTTGAAGACCCGGAAAAGGAATCCGGACATGGCATAGACCAAGGCATAGGCCGATATACGGACAATAGCACATCCGGAAGCGTTGTCCGTCCTGCCAAACCATGCAATTACAAATTCTGCATAGAGAACCAACGCCAGGACCGGCACCATCCTCAATACCATCTGCAGTTGCTTGCCTCCCATTTTGACTCTATCAGGCCAAAATACCTGTCGGTCATAGCCGGATCCATCTTGTCAGGGGTGAACAGGTCCATCACGGTCCCGTCCTTGGTCAGGACAAAGAAATAGGGATTGCCATGCCGTTCTATCGGGATGTTCCATTCCGGAGCATTGTACCACTCGCACCTGGCAGCCAAGCCGTAACGGCTTCTCAAGGCCCTGAGTGCGTTGTCATTGTCATACCATCCCCATATAAAAAGTGTAAGGTCTTTCCGGCATGCAAATTCCGATGCCTTCTCCACCGCATACGTGATGCATTTTTCGCAGTCATACTGGTTGAAACGGCATACCAGCACGATATCCCTGTCCCCTATTGAATCCAGCACCGATGCCATCTTGTATGATTTATGGCTTGATATGTCCCTCAATGACATATTTTCCAACCTTAGTCCGCTGTTTTGATACAGATCATTGACAGTCTGTATGGAATGGGCGTTCTTCAACCCTTCGCTCGTAGGGTCCGCCTGCCCGGCAGCCGATTCCGCCAAACGGTATCTGAGAAACACATTGCTCCACAAGAGATAGAAATTAAGCAACACGCAAAGAGCCGACCATACAAGCAGCATAGGCTTTTTTCGGCCAGGGTTATTCAAGGCACTCATAACACGATATCAAAAAAGAACAGGATAGGATTGGAATCGGCCGTTACGCTTGAGAAGAACCTGTTGATCTCTTCATTCTGGGGAGATGTGGCCGTAAGGACACCCTTGCACAGCAATGCCTCCGATACAGGTAAGGCACAGACCAGGGTATTTTGGCCAAACCTGGCCATAGGTCGCCTGAAAAAAGCTATCAGAGGATTGTTGAAACCTGAACTCAAGGCATAGGTATCCTTGTCAGAGTGCCTGTATATCAGTTCCCGTCCGTTATTTCCCCTGAACATGATATAGGTGTAGTCATCCAATTCAACAAACTCCCCCTCAAAATAAGGATACTGCTTTTTCAGGGCAAGATAATCCTCCTGGGTCTTAAATGGATGACGGCTCACGTTCTCGGGGCCGAACAGGATCCTGTATTTTGCCTTTACTCCGTCTCGGTCCATCTCATAGATGTAATCCTCAAAATTCACGTTGCAGTAAACTTTGTCCGCATAGGAATAAAGATTATAATATCTGGAATAATTGAAATGATTGTCAAAACCCGGATATGCAAACAGATATTCCACATCCATATCCTGATTCTTGACCACAAACGAAGCGCCGTAATAGGGTTTCTCAAAATCGGGGTATCTCGCATAGATATTGAATGCCATCATGTCCTGGCCGATAAACTCCATCGCGCTTGCATACAGGTCACTTACACCGGTTCTCATATGATTGCCGCGTTCATCAAAGAGCATGATCAGGTTGCTTACGTCATCCAGAATGGCAAACAGTCCGTCAGGCCTCTTTGAAACATAGGCCAAACGCCGGTACTCGTTCCTTCCGTTACCCTGCATGGACATTCTGCCCACATATCTGCCGTTGAAATCAAACAGGAAAACGCCGTTGGCTATATACCTGTCAACTATGATTATTGTACTGTCCCCAAAAAGGACCTGATCTACCATTCCTATCAGATTGTCATCACGGGTCTCAAGCGGGACAAAGGATATCCTGCCGAACACCGAGTCTCTGGGTACGACATTCCTGTCGTCCCTGTAATCATAACGGATTGTGTCCATACAGGAATAATCCGCGTCAATGCTGTTTTTCCGCTTGTCAGTGCACGAATGACATGCCAGAATGAATAAAAGGGATACATATCCCAGATGCCTTATCTTGTCCATATCTTCTTGTTTATTTGGTTAAGCACCATATCCGGTTATGAATATGGTGCTTCCTTAATCAGCTCAGGCCCAACGCCTCACGGTATGCGCTGGCACTGGATTTTATTGCCTCGGCACACTCGTTGTACGTATTGCAGTTCTTTCCTATCTTTTCCGGATCATTATTACTGCAGGGCTCGCAGGTCTTTATCATCCAGTCGTTGCCACTCAGTGAGATGTCCACGGTATACTCATACTGGTATGTGTTCATGGATTGCTTCTGCGCCTGATAATTGACGCCGGCATCACCGTTCACATTACCTGTTGCGTACGTGACTGAACCCGTAAGTCCCAAATGGGCATCCAGATTCTGGGCCTGGGACGATCCGTTATAGTACCGGCCGCTGAATATCTGTACGGGAGAACAGGTCAGTCCCTCTCTTGTGTTGTATTTGTAAACGACGGTATTGCTGTTTAATAACAAATCTTCCAGCCAATTCAAAATGCTACTCTCGAATCCAAATGCTTGAGCCTCAGCTTCACGAACTGAAAACAAGGACTTCTGTTTTTCATTGGATACGGCCACTATCACGTTGGCCGATGCAAACAAGGTCAGAAAACCGCACAGTATTATTCTCTTTTTAAGTTTTTCCATTTTTAAAGGTGTTAGTATTAATAATAAAGTAATGTGTTGAACCGTACAAACGGTTCTGATCTTAGCATGAAGGCTAAGCCTTCCGGAACAGTTTTTTCTGCGTGTTATGGTTTTAGGTTACACTTTCAGATCCGGGTCCGGAAGGGAGGTGACAGCATACCTTGCAAGGGTCACGCTGCACTTATCCTTTCCGAATCCAAATCCACAATCATCACTTTTTTTTCAGGCACATATCCGGTCAGTAACTGACCCCCGCTCCGGTCGGCCATTAACGTTCGGCACGGATACCTTGGAGCTTATCCGTGATAACGTTCATGACTGACAACAAACATATTGAAGTCGCATATGTATGTATTTCCAGAACGACTTTTTCCAACCGCCCGGACCAGAACCCGCATAGCTTGTATGACGGGTCTGACCGGTACGGATGGCTGCAGAGCACAATGGAACGATGACGTATTCCATTTGGTCGCAGTAGTGTTTCTCAGAAGTATAGTTACGGCACGACGACACCCCCTGACCCGATTTGAGTCCTCGGGCCAACCTAATCACAAAAATCTTTTTATCAGAATAGTTCCGACTTAAGAAGGATGCAAACAAGGCCATCACCATGATGGAATAACTAAACCATTATTAATAAAAAAAGCCACATTAAAGAATCTGGTTCCGGATTCTGAAATGCGACTTGAAATCTGTTTAACGTCACAAATATAGAGCATGAATAATTTACGTGCAACGTTTTTATAAGTTTTTTTCGGTCTTTTTCAACAAATAATACCGCACAAGCCCTATTTATGAATGTAAAAACCTAATTTTGAAGAATAAAGACTCTTTCAACTACAACATGGCAAGCAGCAAGATGGCATCACTGGCCAAGGATACGGCCATTTACGGAATAAGCAGCATAGTAGGCAGGTTTATAAACTATCTGCTTACACCCCTGTACACCAATATCCTGAAGGCTCAGGACGCGCAGTACGGAGCCATCACCAAGATGTATGCCTATACCGCCCTGTGCCTTGTGCTGCTTACATTCGGAATGGAGACCACAATGTTCAGGTTTGCCAATAAAGAGGGACAGAAACCGGAACGGGTCTATTCCACCGCCCTTATCTCAGTAGGTGTTCTTTCGGCTCTGTTTGCTGTCTTGTGCATAACATTCCGGTCAGGGATAAGTGCTTTCCTGCAGTATCCTGATCATCCCGAGTATGTGACTGCCCTGTCGCTTGTAGTGGCTATAGACTCTTTCCAGGCTATTGTGTTCTCATATCTGAGATTCCTTAAGAGGCCCATAAAGTTTGCAGCACTCAAGCTTACCAACATTGGCCTAACAATTGCTCTCAACCTTATAATAGTGCTTTGGTTCTCATCGGTTTATCAGAATCATCCCAAACTGCTTGGATGGTACAGCATGGATAACGTTATCAGATACGTATTCTACATCAATCTGTTCTGTTCGGCCAGCATTACAATAGGTTTGTTGCCCGAGATAAGACAGATAAAGAACGGATTTGACACAAAACTGTTCAAACAGATGCTGTCTTACACCTGGCCTATCCTGATTCTGGGTCTGGCCGGAATCCTTAACCAGGTGGCCGATAAGATTTGCTTTACCAAGATTATCACGGGCCAGGAGGGTGAAAGGCTGCTGGGTATTTACGGAAGCGCAGTCAAGGTTGCCATGATAATGGCTATGCTCACCCAGGCGTTCCGTTACGCCTATGAGCCCATGGTGTTCAGTACCGCCGCCAAGGATAAGGCTGGTCAGAACAAGATTTACGCCGATGCTATGAAATATTTCATAATATTCTCATTGCTGGCATTCCTGTTTGTGATGTTCTACCTGGATTTCCTCAAATTTATAATAGGTAGGACCTATTGGGAGGGTCTTAAGGTTGTGCCCATAGTCATGATGGCAGAGATATTCATGGGTATTTATTTCAACCTCTCTTTCTGGTACAAACTGATTGACCAGACCTGGTGGGGAGCAATATTCTCATTCATAGGCTGCGCCGTACTTCTGGCCATAAACTTCATTTTTGTTCCCCAGTACGGCTATATGGCCTGCGCCTGGGGCGGATTTGCCGGCTACGCAACCTGCATGTTGCTATCCTACTTCATAGGCCAGAAAAAGAGCCCCATAAACTATCCGATTAAGGATATATTCAAGTACGTGCTGCTGGCAGCCATACTGTACATAGTCTATCTGGGGGCAAAGCCACTCCCCGTATGGTTGTCCCTGATAATCAACACCGGTCTTATCTGCATCTACCTGGCCTATTTAATAAAGAAAGACCTGCCGTTGGCAAGTCTTCCAGTAATTGGCAAATATTTCAAAAAGAATTAAAGCGCGGCGCGGATATCGGCTGCAATCTTTTCAAATTCCTCTGGAGTGAGTTTGAGCTTGGGATTGCTAAACAGCATATCCTTCTCCGATTGCATGGGAATAAGGTGGATGTGTGCGTGAGGCACTTCAAGTCCCAGCACAGCCTCACCTACCTTGATGCAGCCAAACACCTTTTTCTGTGCGACTGCAATCTTCTTGGCAAAAAGCTGAAGGTCACAGAGCTCCTGATCTGTAAGGTCAAACAGATAGTCAACCTCACGCTTGGGGATGCACAGCACATGACCCCTTACCAAAGGATTGATATCCAGAAAGGCGAAACAGTTCTCAGTCTCGGCTATCTTGTAACAGGGTATCTCACCCGCAATGATTCTGCTGAATATTGTCATAGTGATATCTCCAATATCTCAAAACCTATCTTACCGCTGGGAATCTGAATCTCAACGGTCTCACCAACCTTATGACCCAGCAACCCCTTTGCAATGGGAGTGTTGCTTGATATCTTGCCGGCCTTAAGGTCAGCCTCGCTTTCAGGAACGATTGAATAAACCACAGTGGCGTTATTCTTGGTGTTACGGATCTTAACCTTGGTAAGAATCTGTACTGTCGATGTATCAATCTTTTTCTCGTCAATGATCTTGGCATCGGCTATCTGAGCCTTAAGCTGGGCTATCTTAGCCTCAAGCATGCCCTGAGCCTCCTTGGCTGCATCGTATTCCGCATTCTCGGACAAATCACCCTTATCACGGGCCTCGGCTATCTGCTGAATGATCTCAGGACGGCGGACGCCCTCCAGATACTGTAGTTCGGCTACCAGTTTCTTGTAGCCCTCTTCTGACATATATGCCATAATATCAATGTTTTATAAGTTCTACAATACGGTTTTGACATGAGCAAAAAAGAATTCCAACAATCCAGTTCAGATGTTGGAACCCGTTTTTTATGTTTCACGTCCTTTGCAAAGATAGTTTTTATTTTCAGACTATCCCAACAAAAAACGGAAAAATCAGTTCTTTACTCCAAAAGCCCGGCAATCTTGCCGTCAAGTTCGTCGGTACTGCCGGGGCGGTCCGTAATATTACCCTCACGGTCTATCAGGAACACTGACGGCAATTGTTTCACATTATACGACCTGAGATAATCGGAATATACGCTCAACTCATCACGTACGCTTATCCAAGGCAGGTTGGCAGCAATGTTTGACCAATAGCTCTCATCACTGTCTACCGATACCTGATAAATGGAGAAACCTTTTTCGGAGTATTTGTTGTAAAGATTCCTGAGCATGATGTTGTAGTTGACCGAATAGTCGGACTTGAATGCCGTAAAGTCCAGCAGGACAACCTTTCCCTTCTCGTCACTCAGACGGTGCATCTGTCCTTTGCAGTCCGGCAACTCTATATCTATCAGACCGGTCACGACTACAAGGCTGTCCAGCTGCCGGATATCACCCTGTGGAACAGTGTTGCGCAACGGAGATGTCTTGGACATTCCCTTGAGCGCCACATTGTGAAGATGGGCGGTACGTACGGCATCGGGATACAGTATATCCATCTGGGTAGCTACAGCGGCATAACACTTGGCATCCTGACGGTTGTTCTGCGGGTTGAACAGCAATTGTCCGTTTACGCTCAGGAACAGCGCGTAATATGCGCAGGATGAACCTGGAGCGGGGCAGATGAACTCATTCATAAGTTCTGACTTGAACACATCAACCATCTCGGTTATCTGCTGCTGTAAGGCAGCCATGTCAGGATTCTGATACTCAGAACTGATGCGCCTGAGATCCTGGACCAGTCCCATCTGACGCAATACCAGGTCTTTGATTATGGAACAGTTCTCCGATCCCTCCACGGTATATGCAGTCTGCATAACCGGAAGGCTGGCGTTGACGGTAACGGTTTCCGTCGAGTCAATGGCCAGATTTACTACCTTGCCGTCCACACGCAGACGATAGAAATCAAAACAGTCATCAGGAGCAACCGGATTGAAACTGAACGCGCCATCGGCATCAAGCTTTACAGAGTCAAGCACATCAATCCTATCCAGACCCATATGATCCAGATAAAGCGTCTTGCCGTCAGCCTGGGATATCCGGCCATTTAAAGTAAACCTGTCAACTTGGGGTTGACAGGCTACTGTTAATACGGTCAGGACAAGTAATGCAGGATTACTTCTCTTCATTGTTCTCATTATTCTCCGGCTGGTCGTTGCGGCGGTTGTCATGATGATGACGCGGGCCACGGTCCTGACGGGGACCTCTGTCCTGACGCTCACCGCGGTCCTGGCGGGGCTGACGGGCGGGACGCTCCTCATAACCCTCGGGCTTCTCGATGAGAGCACGACGTGACAGTTTGAACTTACCGGTCTTGGGATCTATGTCAATCAGCTTGACCTGAATCTTGTCACCCTCCTTGATACCGGTCTCCTCAATTGTCTCGTAACGCTTCCAGTCAATCTCACTGATGTGCAGCAGACCGTCCTTACCGGGCAGGAACTCTACGAACAGACCGTAAGGCATTACTGAACGTACGGTACCGTCATAAACCTCACCAACCTCAGGGATAGCTACGATAGCACGGATCTTGGCAAGAGCAGCCTCGATGCTGTCGCGGTTTGAAGCGGCAACCTCAATCTTGCCTACTCCGTCAACCTCATCAATGCTGATGCTTGCACCGGTCTCCTCCTGCATGCCCTGGATGATCTTTCCGCCCGGGCCAATGACTGCACCGATGAACTCCTTAGGAATGGTAAGGGTCTCAATGCGGGGTGCGTGGGGCTTGAGATCTGCACGAGGCTCGGGAATGGTCTCGGTGATCTTGCTAAGGATATATTCACGTCCGGCCTTGGCCTGAGCCAGAGCCTTCTCAAGAATCTCATATGACAGACCGTCGCACTTGATATCCATCTGTGTGGCGGTAAGTCCCTTAACTGTACCGGTGGTCTTGAAGTCCATATCGCCCAGATGATCCTCGTCACCAAGGATATCTGAAAGTACTGCGTACTTGTCCTCGCCCGGGTTCTTGATAAGACCCATTGCAATACCGGATACGGGGTTCTTGATCTTTACGCCGGCATCCATCAGAGCCAGTGTACCTGCGCACACGGTAGCCATTGATGAAGAACCGTTTGACTCAAGTATGTCTGATACTACGCGGACGCAGTAGGGATAATCCTCAGGAATCTGACCCTTAAGGGCACGCCAAGCCAGATGTCCGTGACCTATCTCACGACGACCCAGACTGCGCTGTGCCTTAGCCTCACCTGTGCAGAAAGGCGGGAAGTTGTAGTGGAGCAGGAAACGCTCATCGTGCTGATCCAGCACATCGTCTACCATCTTCTCGTCATCCTTGGTACCCAGAGTTACTGAGCAGAGAGCCTGTGTCTCACCACGGGTGAATATTGATGATCCGTGAGGTCCGGGCAGATAACCCACCTCGCACCAGATGGGACGGATATCGGTTGTCTTACGACCGTCCAGACGCTTGCCCTCATCCAGGACACAGCGACGCATTGCATCGCGCTCTACATCGTGGTAGTAACGGTCTATCAGGGCATCCTTCTCGGCCAGCTCATCCTCTGACATCTCGGGATGTGCTGCATGATACTGCTCCTTGAACTCGTCACGTACGGCCTCGAAGTTGGCCTCACGTGAATGCTTGTCGGTATTGCCCTCGGCTGCCAGGTTATATGACTTCTGATAGCAGGCATCCTTTACGGCCTGACGCAGATCCTCGTCGTTGACCTCGTGGCAGTACTCGCGCTTTACGGTCTTGCCAACCTCCTCGGTCAGTTCCATCTGGATCTTGCAGTGCTTCTTGATCTCATCGTGAGCGGCCTTCATGGCACCAAGCAGGTCAGCCTCGCTAACCTCCTTCATCTCACCCTCAACCATCATGATGTTGTCATAGGTTGCGGCAACCATCACGTCCATATCGGCCTCCTCAAGCTGCTTGAAGGTGGGGTCGATAACGTACTCTCCGTTTATGCGGGCTACGCGGACCTCGGATATCGGACCCTGGAAAGGTATGTCCGATACAGCCAGGGCAGCCGATGCAGCCAGACCGGCCAGTGCATCAGGCATCTGCTCGCCATCGGCCGAGAACAGTATGATGTTTACAAAAACTTCAGCATGGTAATTGTCCGGAAACAAAGGACGCAGTGCGCGGTCAACCAGACGGCATGTCAGAATCTCA
>Ga0310786_10001931_pt1 | contig 32698 bp, 24 predicted proteins | sample AusTroGonzalo_MG_FD_203881 | JGI IMG/M metagenome (GOLD analysis project Ga0310786, IMG submission 203881) | Bovine rumen microbial communities from tropical cattle in Woodstock, Queensland, Australia - Gonzalo_03 (v2) (version 2) | ecosystem: Host-associated > Mammals > Digestive system >...
TCCTCATCATCGACGATAACAGCCCCGACGGCACTGCCGACATCGTGAAAGGCTTGATGACAGAGTTCAGCGACCGTCTGTTCATGATTCAAAGGGCGGGAAAGTTGGGTCTCGGAACGGCCTATATTACGGGCTTCAAGTGGGCCTTGGAGCGTGAGTATCAGTATGTTTTTGAGATGGATGCCGACTTCTCGCACAATCCCGATGACTTGGCTCGTCTCCACGATGCCTGCGCCAACGGTGCTGACCTCGCAGTGGGCTCGCGTTACAAGACGGGTGTCAACGTGGTCAACTGGCCTATGGGTCGCGTATTGATGTCGTACTACGCTTCTGCTTACGTGCGTTTCGTCACTCGAATGGACGTGCGCGACACCACGGCAGGTTTCGTTTGCTACACTCGCAAGGTGCTCGAAACCATCGACTTGGATAAAATCAAGTTCGTGGGCTATGCCTTCCAAATCGAGATGAAATATACCGCTTGGAAACTCGGCTTCAAGATTGAGGAAGTGCCGATTATCTTCACCGACCGCCGCGAGGGACAGTCGAAGATGAGCAAAGGCATTTTCAAGGAAGCTGTGTTCGGGGTCATCAACCTGCGCTGGCGCGGCCTGACAGGTAAAATCAAACCAAAGAAAAACTGATGAACTACTATATCAAAAATGCGACACTTGTCAACGAGGGACAGACCTTCGCGGCAAGTGTTTTTGTTTCGGACGGCAAGATTGCTAAGATTGTCCGTGAGGGCGAAAACTTCGATTTTGGCTCTGCGCAAGTCATTGAAGCGCAAGGGAAATACCTCATTCCAGGTATCATTGACGAGCACGTGCATTTCCGTGAGCCAGGGCTGACGCACAAGGCCGACATCTACACCGAAAGCCGCGCGGCCGTGGCAGGCGGCGTGACCTCTTTCATGGATATGCCTAACACCAATCCGCAAACCACTACGCAAGAGCTTCTGCAACAGAAGTTTGACCTTGCCGCCGAAAAATCGTTGGCCAATTATTCTTTCTATTTGGGCGCGACCAATGACAACCTCGCTGAAGTCGTCAAGACCGACCCAAAAACCGTTTGTGGCATAAAGCTGTTCATGGGCTCCAGCACAGGCAACATGCTCGTGGACAAGAATGAGGTTCTCGTACGCTTGTTCAGAGAGTCGCCTTGTTTGATTGCCGCGCATTGCGAGGATGAACAGACCATTCACGAAAACACGGTGTGCAGCAAGGACTTGGCGGCCAAGGGACAAGTCGTTCTTGATGCAGGTATTCATCCGTTCATTCGCACCACCGAGGCTTGCTACAAGTCTTCGTTCAAGGCCGTCGACATGGCCGAACATTTCGGTGCAAGGCTCCAGGTGCTGCACATCTCCACGCAAAGGGAGTTGTCGTTGTTCAAGAACAACATTCCACTGAAAGACAAAAAGATAACAGCAGAAACCTGTCCGCATTACCTTTGGTTCGACGCCCACGACTATGAGGCAAAGGGCTTCGCCATCAAATGTAACCCAGCCATCAAGTCGCACCGCGACAAGGAAGCTATGCTCCAAGCCGTGCGCGATGGCCTGATTGACACCATCGGCACTGACCACGCACCACATCTGAAAGAGGAAAAATTCACGGACGACTACTTCAAGAGCAAGTCGGGCTTCCCGTCCATCCAGCACTCGCTTGACATCATGGTGAACGTGATGGGGAAGGAGAGTCTGCCTCTATTGGTGCAGTTGATGTGCCACAACCCCGCCATTTTGTACCAAATCGACCGTCGCGGTTTTATCCGAGAAGGCCATCACGCAGATTTGGCACTCGTGGATATGAACGCAAGTCGTGTGATTTCAGACCAAACTGAATACTCCAAATGCGGTTGGACGCCTTACAATGGAGTGCAAACCCATTGCGCCGTGACGCACACCTTCGTGAATGGCAATATGGTGTACGAAAAGGGTGTTTTCCATGAGGAGAGCAGAGGAGAAAGATTGTTGTTTAACCGTTGAAAACCAGAATAATATGAAAAAGCTATTCTTGATATTTTTTACGCTGCTGGCTTTTGCCTGCTGCTCATCACGACTGACCGAAAAGGTGGAAGCGCGTTATCCCAACGAGCAACCCCAATATGTCAGAAAATACGATAAGTCAGGCGATTGTGTCTATGAGACAGAGTATTACGAGTCGGGCCAAGTGAGGATGGAGGGTGCCATGAAGAACGGCAAGCGCCAAGGCGAATGGAACGCCTATCTTCGTGACGGTCGCTCGTGGAGTATCGATGTCTTCAAGGACGGTGTGCTTGACGGCCCCTCTACGGTGTATTGGGAGAATGGTAACTTGCGTTGGGAAGGCTACTACAAGGCCGGCAAGCACTGCGGCGAATGGAAATGGTACGACGAGCAGGGCAATTTGTTGCGCGTGGAGCATTATTCGGAATAAGACTTATTCAAGTTTCGCAAGTTGCGGTACATCCCGATGGGATGTGGTCTTTCCTTTAGTTTTGTTTTACCGAAAGTGCATCCCGATGGGATGCCAAGTTGCTTTATCTGACAAATCCCGTAGGGATTGTCGCTCGGTAAAACATAAAACATCAGACTCTTGCATCCCGTAGGGATGTGCGAAACTTGAAGCCTTATTTCTTCTTGTCCTTCCAACTGAACAGGTTAATGCCGAAGGTAAACTCGGCGTAATCGATGACCACTTCATGGACTTTCATAAACGACCCGACGAACATGTTGCGGTCCTTACCTAAGTAATACTTGAACCCAAGGCGACCGTAGAAAGTGCGGTAGCAAGGCGGCAAGTAGGTGTCTTCAAACTTGCTTTCCGATGACTCAGCCAAGCCCCAAGTCTTCTTTTGGTCGGTGCCATAGTAGATGCCATGCCAGAGGTAATAAGCGCCGCCGAGGCAGAACGCAAAGCGGTTGTAGTTGATTTCAAACATCACGGACGGGGCCAGGTGCAGGCCGCGTGCAAAGCTGTATTCCATCAGCGGGATGGCGTCGTCGCCAGAGAAGTATTCGTGGCCATCGTTGTACATCTGATGGGCTTTCTCATACATGCGCTTCGTCTCACCTGTCCAGCCGAAATCCAAGGCCACGTCGTAGCTGAACTTGGGATGGAACTGGCGGTGCAGGCCAATTTGAATGACGTCGGCAAAGTAATAAGGCCGCTCGTTGGGCATATCGGGGACCATGGTGCCGTCGGCGGTCTGGTAGCTGCGCATCCATTCGTTGGTCTGCAACAGGCCGACTGACTCGGTGGCGAAGAGGGCGGTGGATTTTTGGAACTTCGGGCGAGGTCTTTCCTTGGGGACGAGTTCTGGCCGACCGTTGAGATGGTAACGCACACCCATCACCCAGCTGAACACGTTGATGCCGCAGTTGGGCAGCCTTAATGCCGCGTTCGACGAGTGCGAGAACTGGTAACGTAGCGTGAGGTCGAAGTTGTCTTCAATCATGAAGGTCGGGCCGACGTCGATAGCGAGGTGCACGTTGGCCACAGAGCCGATGAACTCGTCGCCGTGTTTGGTCCAAAATGAGAGTCCACCCATGATGTCGTAGTCGAACGACCAGTATTTGCCTTGATAGAAATGCCCGTTGATGAAGCCGCCCAACGAGTAGCAGTCGCCGAGGGCGCGCCATGTTTCTTTCTCATAGCCGTTTTCGTCGCGGAATTTGTACTGGACGCTGTCGACGTTGTTCTTCTCGAAACGCAGGAAGGCACCGTAGGAGAGGTGGTTGAAGTCGCGTTCCCATGCGTCGCGACCGTCGGTTTGGCGACCCATGCGCAGGTCGAGGCCGTATTGTGGCAGCACTTTCATGTAGGCGTGTCGCTCCTCGAAAGGGAAATACTTGCCATAGCGGAAGTCGGCTTCATAGAAAGTGCGGTTATCCTTGAAAATGGACTGCGTTTGCGCCAAAGCGGAAATGGAATGGAAAGAGAAAAACAGCACGATGGCGGCGCATAAAACTCGTGTGAGTTTGCTTTGAGTGAATTGGCTCATGACAACTTATTAAAAACCCCTAACCTGAATTCAACAAGTTAGGGGTTAATCTGTTGCCCAACCAGGGTTCGAACCTGGACTTTACTGATCCAGAGTCAGTCGTGTTGCCAATTACACCATTGGGCACTGAAATCGGCTGCAAAAATACGGTTTTTTTGAATTGTGCAACCGATTTCTGGAATTTTTTTTGAAATTTTTTATTCGGTCTTGGTCAAGCTGCCGCCTACAGTGCCATCCATTTCGATGGTGCCGCTGACAATGAACAAGTTAAAGTCGCCGTTGCCCTTGCAGCTGCCTTCAAGTTCAAGAATTCCCTCGTTGAGCGTTCCGGTGATGTTATAGGTCATGTCGAGCGTAATCGGGATGGTCATGCCGTTGTAGTCGTAGTTCATGGTGAAGGGGGTGTTGATGGCTTCAAAGACCACCTGGTTTCCTTCGACGGTGCCAACCACAATGTTTTCTTCGTCGTTGATGGTGACGTAGGCAATCACTTCATTGACGTTGTCGCCTGCCAAAATGGTGAGATGGGCGGGAATGGGCTCGTTCTCTACATCTTGTTGTATGGGGTCCATGCCAGTGGGAACGACGTTGAAGGTGCCAGAGATGAGGGCGTCGCCTTCGTAAAGGCCGACAAACTTGGCGTTGGGCTTCTCGTTGCAGATGATGTCGAAGCTTATTGTTGCCGTGTGGCCCTTGGCGTCGGTGACGGTGCCACCGATGAGGACGGTGCCAGTGGCATCAATGCTAAAAGTTTTGGCGATGAAGTAGGTGTCCTGGTTGTCGATTGCCTCGGTGTACGTGTAAAGCACGGTGCCATTTTGATCGGCACTTATTACAACTTGGGTCAGGTTTTCACCAGTGAGGTTGAAGCCTACGGAAATTTCGTCGCCAGAGTACACTTCGGAGTTTTGATGTACGTATCCAGGCTCTGTGGCGATGCTGATGGTGGGTTGAATGTCTTTCTTGCAGCTTGCCAGCAGTGCCAATCCGGCGAAGCAAACCATTGCTAAAATTGATTTTCTCATAGTAGTATGTGTTTTAGGTTGTTGTTATTACTTGTTTACGGGTACGGGTTGCGAGGCAAGCGTTCCGGAAAGGTTGCCCGACACCTCGTCGAGGATTTGGGTCTCACCCATGAAGTCGAAGAAGCCACTGCCTGTAAAGGAACCTGTGATGTTCAGCGTGTCGATCACGGCTTTGGTGCCTTCCATCTTGAGGTCCAAATCGAATCGGTAACCCTGGTCGGGCTTGTCAATGATGAGGTGGACGGTCTCGAAGTCGGCTTTTTCTTCTGTGGCGGTGCCATTGGTGTAGCGGGTCTCGTTGTCGACGGACACCGTAACCGTAATGGCGTTGATTTCCTCACCCTTAGTGATGTCCATGCCGATATTGTCGATGGGGAAGGTCATGTTGGTGACGGCTTCGTTGTTCATGGTAAGGATGGTGAGGTTGAAACTTCCGAGATAGTTGCCGACATATTGCTCGGCATAGTTGACGGGCTCAGGGTCGGGATCGGGTGTCGGCTCGATGGGTTTCTTCTTGCAGGCTGCCATCACTGCAAGAATGCAGCACAATGCGATGATGAGTGTTTTTTTCATTTTTTTGTGTTTTTAATTGTGTCTTAGTGACGGTCACAAAGAATTAGTGCTGCAAAAATAAGGCCAAAATCGTTTCGTGCGGTAAAAAAAGGCAGAAAAAAACGCAAAAGGCAACCGAATATTGTTTCGATTGCCTTGATTCTGTGGAGATTACCGGACTCGAACCGGCCACCTTCAGATTGCGAACCTGACGCTCTACCAGATGAGCTAAATCCCCGTTTGAGGCTGCAAAAATAGAATATTTTTCTCAATCTAAGCAAACAAATGGAAATAAATGTAATTTTGCCCATCAATTCAAAAACTAAGCACCATGAATATAGAAGAATATATTGTCTTTAGAGTCAATGCTTTGCTGCAGGCCCACGATGCCAAAATCGTGATGCGCCTTGAAGGTGGTATGAGCAATTACACCTATGTGGTTGAATGTCAAGGTAAAAAATACACCTACCGTGTGCCTGGTAAGTTTGCCGAGAGGTTTGTCGACCGCGAAGAGGAATGGGCCAACATTCAGGAGGTGGAACGCCTTGGTCTGAACAACGTGACGACCTATGTGGAAATCCGTTCGGGTGAAAAGTTGGCAGAGTATGTGGAAGGTACTATCATGAGTACCACGGATGTGGTCTCCTACAATGCCATGTCGGTGGCCGCACTGAAGAAAATCCATAACAGCGACCTGAAATTCAACGACTACAACGGTTTTGGCCGCCTCGATACCTATCAGAACTACTGTATTGAGACAGGTTTTGTTATCCCGCAAGAATATCTCGACCTGCGCAAGAAGTTAGAGAGCATCCGCGACGCCCATGCCAACGTGCCGAAGGTGCCTTGCCACTGCGACTATCAGCCCACCAACCTTGTCATCAGCGGCGACAAGCTGTATGTGTTGGATTGGGAGTTTGCCGGCATGAACGACCCGTTCTACGACATCGCCTGCTACGGCAACGCGGGTTTCGACAAGGCCCTGTCGTTGCTTGAGGCCTACGTGGGTCGCAAGCCCAATAAGGAAGAACTGCAGCGCCTCTATTTCCACCGCGCCTTCCAGTGCCTGCAATGGTACAATGTGGCTATCTTCAAGGATCGCATCGGCTTGAGCAAAGACCTCAACATGGACTTCAACGCCGTTGCCTTGTTCTTCTTCAATATGGCGAAGGATTTGCTGGAAACGTACGACAATCTGTAATTCGTAGAGACGCAATGCATTGCGTCTCTACAACAGATTAATACAGGAAATCCGCAGCAGTAAAATTACCAAAATCCCCATCCAACCCCAATTCAGCCTTGGCCTCGTCGGAGAGCATGTCGATGCTCCAAACGGGGTCAAAGGTGAGTTCCACGTCAACGTTCTTCACGCCCATGATGGCTTGGATGCGTGTCTTCACCTCGGCGGGTAGGGTCTCGGCCACGGGACAGTTGGGCGCCGTCACGGTCATCACGATTTTCACGTTGCCTTCCTCGTCAACATCGACACCGTAAATCAGGTGTAACGTCCAGATGTCGACAGGGATTTCGGGGTCGTAGATGGTCTTCAGGACCGAGATGACGGTCTCTTTCAAGGTGTTGGTCTCTTCTTGTGTCATGCTTGTTCCTCCTTGAGTTTATAGGCCTCGGCATACAAGAGCATCTGTTTCAGCATGGCCAACAGGCCGTTGCTGCGGGTAGGAGAGAGGTGCTCCTTCAGCCCGATTTCGTCCAAAAACGAAAGGTCGGCGGCGAGGATATCGTCGGGTGTCTGGCCCGAGAATACCTTTATTAATAAGTTGACGATGCCCTTGGTGATGACCGCGTCGCTGTCGGCGGAGTAGTACACCTTGCCGTCTTTCAGCTCTGCGTTGAGCCACACCCGCGACTGGCAGCCGTTGATGAGGTGCGCCTCATCGCGGTACTTGTCGTCGATGATGGGACATTCCTTGCCCATTTCGATAAGCATGGCGTAACGGTCCATCCAGTCGTCGAACATGGAGAAATCTTCTACTATGCTGTCTTGTATTTCCTTGATTGTCATGGAATAATAGATATTGGGTTGCTGTTTGGGTCGGCAAAGATACGAAAACTATGCCATTTGTGTGTAATCGCGGGCCAAACCGCCTTGCGAGGTTTCCTTATAGAGCGAGGGGATGTCTTTGCCTGTCTCTTTCATGGTCTCCACCACCTTGTCGAACGACACGCGATGGCGGCCGTCAGAGAAACTGGAGTAGATGTTGGAGTCGAGGGCGCGGGCGGCGGCGTAGGCGTTGCGCTCGATGCAGGGAATCTGCACAAGGCCGCACACAGGGTCGCAAGTCATGCCCAGGTGATGTTCCAGAGCCATCTCGGCGGCGTATTCTATCTGTGCGGGGCTACCCCCAAACAGTTGGTTGGCGGCAGCAGCGGCCATGGCGCAGGCCACGCCCACCTCGCCTTGACAGCCTACCTCGGCACCCGAGATAGAGGCGTTGGTGCGCACTATGTCGCCCACCAAACCCGCCGTCACCAAGGCGCGAATGATACGCAAGTCGGTGAACTCATAGCTCTTGGAGAGATGGTATAGCACGGCTGGCATTACGCCGCATGAGCCACAAGTCGGTGCCGTGACGATGCGTCCACCCGAAGCGTTCTCCTCCGACACGGCCAAGGCGTAGGAATACACCAGACCACGGCTTTTCAGCGTGTGCGTATAGCCTGATGCCTTCACGTGATACATGGCAGCTTTGCGGGCCAGATTGAGCGGTCCAGGCAGAACACCTTCGGCCTGCAAACCACGCTCGACGGCGGCTTTCATCACCTGCCACACTTCCATCATATACTGCTCAATCTCGTTGCGGTTCTCGTATTCGTAAACGTATTCCCAGTAAGTGCGCCCGTGTTGTTCGCACCAGTTGAGGATTTCGGTCATCTTGGAGAGCGGGTAGAGGTCGGGCTGTTCGCTCTGTTTGCCTTCCTCGGCGAGGTTGCCGCCTCCGATGCTGTAGACCGTCCATTCACCAAGCAGTTCCTTGGCCTCGTTGAAAGCCTTGAACAACATTCCGTTGGGGTGGAACGCTGGGATGATATCAGGTTGCCATACGATTTCGGTAGGGGCTTTCAAGGTGTTGAGGATGGCCCAGTCGGTCATGTGGCCTTTGCCGGTGGCGGCGAGGCTGCCGTAGAGTGTCACCTCGAAGCTAGCGGCGTTGGGATAGCGCTCGTTGAAGAGCGAGGCGGCTTTCTGTGGTCCCATGGTGTGACTGCTTGAGGGGCCGATGCCGATTTTATAGATGTCCTTGATGGTTTTCATAGTGTTGGATATTAGACGCGAGACGCGGGACTGCGGGACGCGAGGTCGGGTGCAAAGGTACGGTTTTATTGGGCTTTAGGGGGTGTTTTGAAGAAAAAAAGAAAAATTTTCTCGAAAATGTTTGGCGTAATGAAAAAAGTTGTATTTTTGCAGCCGCAAACGAAGGGGCATTAGCTCAGTTGGCTAGAGCGCTTGCATGGCATGCAAGAGGTCATCGGTTCGACTCCGTTATGCTCCACAAAATAAGAAACCCGCTGATTTTCGGCGGGTTTTGTCGTTTTCTGCCGTTTGGAGTCCCCTTTTTGTTCACATGACCACTTTTCATTTATCTGCACATTCTTTCAATTAGCACTTTATGTTGGGGAAAATCGTGTAATAAGGTTTCCTTTTTCGCCAACTCGAAGTTCTCAAATGTAAAAGCAGGAGCCACGGCGCAACCTACGAGAGAAAAGCCCTTTTTGCCGGACAATTCCGCTGCAAACCATTGCTCAGGCTCAATGACGACCTGCATTTCGCCATTAGCAGATAGATGATGTACTGTCAATTCGCCATCGGGTGAAATAACATAGATATTGAGCGGTTCCCCAGCATGGTAATACCAAATTTCAACCACATCGTGCAGACGATGAAAGGCTGAGAAATCCTCGTCACACAGCATGTAATAAATGGTGGAAATCTGTTTTTCGCCACTTTCATCGTTGCCATACACCTGACGATACCAGCCACCTTCGGGATGGGGTGTAAGGCTGTGTTTTTGAATGTATTCTTTTGCGTCCATAGTGGTTTTTTATTGGTGCAAAAGTACAAAAAAAGCCGCAATTTGAGACTTTGCCTGAATTGCGGGTTTTGTCATTTCTTGCAAAACATCATGTCAAGAATCTTAATCAATCATGATAATCGCTGTCTTTCCACTCGAATTTTACCTTCTCTGGGGCAAGATAATGGCCAATCTTGTAGTCGATGTTGGCTTTGTGGGCTTGACTGAGCTGGTAGCATCGCGGAACACGGAACATTTTTCCGTCCTTGATGAAATGGGCACCTGTCTGGTGAAAGCGGAAAGGAACGTCTTTTGAAACGCATTGCTCCCTGATGTCAAGGATCCAGTCGTAATCGCATGGCCTGGCATTCACTCCCGACTCTCCACCAACCGACACTTCCTCAATCGTTTCATTCAGATAAGGGGTAAGGTCGACGGCGGTGAGAATGGGAGAGACGATGATGCTCTTGTGCTTGATGGGGAGAGACAGAAAAATGGGCAAACGATAATCGACCATCTCCTGATTTTCCACTGTGCATCCCACAATGACATTGTCATAGCCCTCGCCCCAGTCGTCGGGTACACATTCCATGAAACGGTCGATGCGCTTGGTGAAGAAAAAGAAACAGAGGTCGCTCCGTTGCTTCATCATCCTCCAACATTCAGGTCGCCATTCGTCCGCGTCTTTCAGGAGGAAATCGGAGGTGAAACAAGTGAATACAATCTTACCGCTCCCAATCTTCCACGACTTGTCGCGTTTCCTCTTCATCGGCAGGTTGAAATTGCCTGTCTTACGGCACTCGCTGCTCGAAATCTCGCTGCCGTACATCTCATCCTGACGGTAGACGTAACAGTATTTGCACCCAGCGCTAATCTTGGTGCAGCCGTGCCACGGATTCCAGTCGGCGTATATTTCCCAATGCTCGGACATTCCTTGGTATTTTACTACTTACAGATAAGACTTCAAAAAGCCTTCCTTTAAGCAGAAATGCTCCCAATTCTATTGTTTCAGCTCCTCTATCGCCCGCTGCAAAATCTCATCCATAGGAGCATAAATCGGGTAGAAACCTTCATCATTGAAGAGGTCGCGGGCGATGTAGGCTTTTAGCAGGGTGTTGGCTTCGTGGCGGGCCACTTGTTTCTGTACATCTGTGCCTTTGATGCCTTTCTCTTCGGCCAATTTCACCAACTCGTTGAACATGGACTCATTGACCACAAAAGACTTGTCGAAAGCCTCGACGGTTTTGTAACGTCCTAATTCCTGACGATGGCGGTCGGTGTAATCGAAGGCGTATTGGTAGAGTAGCCCGAGGTTGACGATGCGGTTGAAGTAATACTCGGTGCTGTCGTTGACTAATGGCACATAGATGTCGGGCATGATGCCGCCACCGCCGTAAACGGTCTTGCCTTTCGGGGTGGTGTATTTCAGTGAGTCGGCGAAATGGATGCTGTCTTCACTGAAGAGCTCGCCATTGGTATAACGCTCATACGATTCGAAGAGGTACTTCTCTCGGTCGCCGTCGAAAGGCTTTTGGATAGAGCGTCCAGTGGGCGTGTAGTAACGCGCCACGGTGAGGCGGATGGCGGAGTTGTCGCTGAGCATGATTTGTTCCTGCACGAGCCCTTTGCCAAAGGAACGTCTTCCAATGATGGTGCCGCGGTCGTTGTCCTGCAAGGCGCCAGCCACGATTTCGCTCGCGCTGGCCGACTCGCTGTCGATGAGCACCACGACGGGCATGTCCTCCAATATGCCACGGCGACGGGCTATCATGTCGCGGCGCGGACGGTTGCGGCCTTCGGTGTAAACGATCATGCTGCCTTTGGGCAGGAACTCGTCGGCGATGTCAACGGCGGCGTTAAGGTAACCACCCGAGTTGCCGCGCAGGTCGAAGATGAGTTGTTTCATGCCTTGCGACTGCAACTTGCGGATGCCGCGCTTGAACTCGTCGTAGGTGGTGGCAGAGAACTTGCTGAGTTTCAGGAAACCAATGTTTTCATCGAGCATATAGGCGATATCGACGCTGTAGGTCGGGATGACATCGCGGGTGATGGTGAAGTCCATCAGGCCTTCCACACCACGGCGGTAGACGCCCACTTTGACCTTGGTACCCTTCGGCCCTTTCAGCAGGCGCATCACGTCTTCGTTTTTCAGTTTAGGGCTGGCCACGAGCGAATCGTTGACGGTGACGATGCGGTCGCCCGCCATGATACCGACCTTCTCCGACGGGCCACCCTTGATGACGCTCACGATGGCGACGGTGTCGTTTTCGATGCGAAACTGTATCCCGATGCCCTCAAAACTCCCTGTCAACGGGTCGTTGACGGCGTTGAATTCGTCTTGTGAGATGTATATGCTGTGCGGGTCGAGTTCCTCAATCATGGCGGCAACGGCTTCGTCTTCAAGCTGTTGGCTGTTGATGGTGTCGACGTAATGCTGGTTCACATACCACATCACCTCGTCGAATTTGCTGAACTCGCCGTTGGGCTTCTCTTGTTTTAGGCGACTTGAGGTGTTGCTGAAAAACATGCCGAGGCAGATGCCTGCCGCCAATAAGAGAAATAGGTAGAAACCGTTGCTCCTGTTGTTGTCCATGATAGGTTGAGCGTCAATCAGACTGCCGCGCTCGACAGCTCAAGGCTGCGGTCCATCTTGCGGAACAGGCCTTGCAGCACCGTGCCAGGGCCGACTTCGATGATGTTGTGCACGCCGTTGGCCAAGATATTGCTCATGGTCTGTGTCCACAGCACGGGTGAGGTCAGTTGGGCGATGAGGTTCTTCTTGATGATTTCGGGGTCGTTGACCGACTGTCCGGTGACATTTTGGTAAACAGGGCAGATGCCTTGGTTGAAATTCGTCTCCTTGATGGCTTCGGCCAGTTCAACGCGGGCCGGTTCCATCAGCGGGCTGTGGAACGCACCGCCCACACTTAAGGGCAACACACGCTTGGCACCGGCTTCCTTCAGCTTCTCGGAGGCGGCGGCTACGCCTTCTACCGTGCCGGAGATGACTAATTGTCCAGGGCAGTTGTAGTTGGCGGGCACGACTACCGTATCCTTGATGGAGTTGCAGGTGCTCTCAACCACAGAGTCTTCGAGACCGATGACGGCAGCCATCGTACCAGGCTGGGCTTCGCAAGCCTTCTGCATGGCCATGGCGCGTTTGCTCACCAAACGCAGACCGTCCTCAAAGCCCAACACCTTATTGGCAACCAGAGCCGAGAACTCACCCAACGAATGGCCGGCAACCATAGTGGGGTCGAAGTCCTCAAGCAGCGAGGCCAAGATGACCGAGTGCAGGAAGATGGCGGGTTGCGTGACCTTGGTCTGGCGCAAGTCCTCGTCCGTGCCTTCAAACATGACATCGGTGATCTTGAACTTCAGGATGCTGTTGGCTTTCTTGAACATATCCTTGGCTTTTGGCGACTTGTCGTACAAGTCCTTGCCCATTCCCACAAATTGCGCCCCTTGTCCGGGGAAAACGTATGCTTTAATCATCGTTATTGTAATTAATGTAAGTTGCTTCCAATAAGTTGAAAAAATTCTTCTCGTGTCGATTCGCGTTCGAAGGCGCCGATGAAGTCCGACGTTGTGGTCACGGCATCCTGTTTCTGGACGCCGCGCATCGACATGCAAAGGTGCTTGGCCTCGATGACGACGGCCACGCCGAGCGGATGCAGCGCCTCGTTGATGGCGTTCTTGATTTGTGTGGTCAGGCGTTCCTGCACTTGCAAACGGCGCGAATAGGCTTCCACCACGCGGGCTATCTTGCTCAAGCCGGTGATGTAGCCGTTGGGGATGTAACCCACGTGTGCCTTGCCGATGAACGGGATGAGGTGATGCTCGCAGAGCGAATACACCTCAATGTCCTTGACGATGACCATTTGGCGGTAGTCCTCCTTGAACTTGGCCGAGAGCAGGATCTCCATGGGGTCTTGCTGGTAGCCTTGTGTGAGGAACTGCATCGACCGCGCCATGCGGTACGGTGTCTTCAGCAGGCCCTCGCGTTGTGGGTCTTCGCCCAAAAGCTCAAGGATGGCCTTGTAGTGCTCTTGCAACTTGGCCAGCGTCTCAGGGTCGTATTCTTCGGTAAGCTTGTAGCCGAAACGGTTCAGCTTCTCGTCAGTCATCGTTAGCCGATTTTTTGCTTCGGCATGGCGACGGTGGACTGCTGTCCCATGACGCATTTGCCGATGAACTGGGCTCCGACTTCGATGAGCAACTGCTTCGTCGTGAGGTCGGCCTCGACTCTCGATGTGGCTTTCAGCGAGGTGAGTTCCTCGGTGGTGATGATGCCTTTGACAGTGCCGGCGATTTCGGACTGCTTGCAGGTGATGTCGCCCTCAAGGGTGCCAGTCTGGCCAATGATTACTTTACCGTTTGATTTGATGGAGCCAATGAGTTGGCCGTCGATGCGCATGTCGCCGTTCGAGTCGATGTCGCCCTTGATCACGGTGCCCGTGCCTATGAGGTTGCGTACTGGTGATTCCATGACTTTCATATTTTTGTTTTACTTGTTGTTGTTTGAATCGATGAATTGTATGTATTCGTCCAAGTCTTTCGACTGGTAGAAGATCGGATAGTTGATGCCCGAGATGGGCTTGATGGTGTATTGTTGCTTGTCGATGCCACCGAAGACGTAGTCGGTGAGGAACATGGAGGTGATATAGTCGGCAGCGGTTTGTTCGTTGTCGAAGTTGCCGATGGTGATGACGGTGCGGTCGTCGTCGAGGATGACGCTGCGGATGTTGAACGAACGGATGCGGTATTCACGCTTGTTGAAGTCGCTGATACGCACCTTGAGCGGTTCGACGCGCACGTTGCGGGTGTTGCAGACAATCATCACGAAATGTTCGGTGTTGGGGTTATAGAGGTAGGGTGAGGCTTTCTTCACCTCAGGCTCATCGCCTCCCTTGTTGATGTCGGTCAGCACCAGGCCGAGATGGTACTCTTCGTTGACGTGTTCCAACACTTGTTGGGCGTAAGGTGTAATGCTGTGGTTGGGATAGTCGCGCACAAGGCGGTACAACTCGAAGGCCATCGTGTCGACTGCGACGAGCTTGCCACTCGCTACGGCATGGAGGAAAGCGAAACGCGGCATCATGGCCGTGTCGGATTCGTAGAGTTGCATGGCTCGTTCGGCATTCATCTTCACGCGGTAGTATTGCCCTTGCTGGAAGGCGTCGTAAGTCTTGGCGTAGAAGTCTGACGATTCTTTTTCCTGCTCTTGCAGCTTCTTGAAATAATCGGGGTCGTTGATGAACTGCGCGTAACTTGAAGTGGGGTATTTGTCCAAGATTTTGTTCTTGTAAATCAAGGATTCATCATCGTGGGAGAGGTCTTTGTGCATCTTGTAGAGCGCATACCAGCAAGGCAACTCTTTCTCGTTGTTGGGATAGCGGGTGTCGAGTTCGGTGTATGACTCAATGCTGCGCGGCAGGTCGTTGAGACGGTCCATGTAGAGGAAGCCGAGGTGGTAGAGTCCATCAGCGATGAGCGAGTCACAGACTTCTTTTTGTTCTGGCTCGAAGGGCAGGTCGCGCAGGTAGTAGCCACGGTCGTGGTTGGTGTAGGTGGCGTTGAGCGAGTCTTGTTTGGCCTTGGCGTTCTTGGCTTCGGTCATCTCTTCGTTGTCGTCTTCGCCGTTCAGGAAGGCGCTCATGCTCTGCTTGTCGCTGATACGCCAGTTGTCCTCATTGCGGCGCATACCCCATTTGCGGGTGAACTCGGTGAAGCCCTTGCCGATGGCGGTCTGGTTGTAGAAATACCATGACGAGCCACTGCTTGAGGTAGGTTCGGAGGTCTTGGGCGCATCACCCGTGGCCGCACCCATCAAGGCGAGCTGTTCCTCGTATTCCTGTTGTGCCTTTTGGCGTTCTTCCTCTTGGATGACTTGGGCTATGATGTGGTCAATCAGGATGTTGCGGCTGACCGAATCCATGGCGGCTACACGCAACAGGCTGTCTTGGTCGCGGACGGTCACGGCATACATCACCAACTCGTTCAAGGTCTGTGAGATGTTGAGGATGCTATCGTAACCAGGCGTTTCACGGTCCATGCTGGTGACGGCGGTGTCATAGTAGGCTTGCGAAAGCTCGTATTCGTTGCGGTCGAAATACATGCTGGCGGCTTTCAGCGACGACTGTGCCCGTTGTATGCGGTTGTCCTTGAAGGCGGCCACCGACTTGCGGAGGTAACGCAAGGCCTTGCTTTCGTCGCCTTCGCGCAGGGCAAGTTCGGCCATGGCGTAGTAGATGCGGTCGCAGTAGTCCTCGTTGTTGGGGTCGCGGAGCATCTTGTTCAGCATCTTGTACATCTCCTCGGCATTGTCGGCATTACCCATCTTGGCCATATTCATCCGCGACTCAAACGCCATCTCATAGACGGGGTTGCGTTTGATGACTTTCTTGAACTGCTTGATGGCGCGGTCGGCGTCGCCTTGCTGCATGTAGATTTGGCCGAGGATGAACATCGCACGGGTGCGGGTGTCACGGTCCTTGTTGAACACGAGGCCGTTTTGGAGGTAGCGCACCGCGTTGTTGTAGTCTTTGGTGGCGATGTAATAGTCGGCGATGGTGAAGTCTATGTCGCGTGTCAACTCCTTGGGCAGTTTGGTGAGACCTGCAGTCTTGGCCTGCAGCTGCTCGATGGTGGCGATGGCGCGAGGATACTGCTCGGTTTGGATGTAGGTCTTAATGAGCCACATGTTAGCGACGTAGGCGATGTCGTTGTAGTTGTATTCCGTGGCGACGAAATCGAAGGTGCGGCGGGCGGGGATGTAGTCGTGTTTGTAAAAATGCGCCTTGCCCATCACCAGATAAGCGTCGTCGATCCATCTCACGCGCTCGCGGCTGCCGAATTTCATGGAGTGCTTCTGGACGCAGATGGATGTCTTCTCCAAGGCGCGGTCCATCTTGGAGTTCATCGACATGCCGTCTTGTTGGGTGCCGTAGTTGTAGACGCGCAAAACCTTGGAGTAGTCGTCCTTAACGGTGTTTTTCAGTTGTTGGTCTCCTTCTTTGAGGCTTTGCTCGCCGTTCCAGAAGACGTTGTAGTGGCTGGTGAGGTTGTGGAACATGCGACGCGTCAACGTGTTCTTCTTGGTGGAACATCCGCCAAGGAAGAGCAGCGCCGTTGCGCAACATAATATGAAAAGAGTTTTCTTTCGCACGGGTTTTTCGTTTGCTTCAATAACTCTATTTTGCCACAATTATTTCATTTGGTTATACCATTTGCCGGCCATGATGAGAAGCTGGTCGTCGGTGGGGTTGCGCAGCGACGAGCGGAGTTGCACGGCCACGCTGTCGGAGGCTTGTTTGAACTCGTTGACTAACAGGCGGTCGAAGTCGGCTTGGCGGCTTTCTTCGATGGCGGCGCGCTGGTTCTCCATGGCTTTCATGGCTTGGGCTTTGTATTCGTCGGAACCAAAGTAGGGCATGAGGCTCTGAACGTAGCGCAGGCTGTCCTCGGTCCAGTTGAAGGCTGACGGTTCGCTGAGCGATTTCAGTTGGTATTTCTCGCACAAGGTGGGCAACTCGCTTTTCATGTTGTTGACCTCGCGAGTGAAGTCCTTGGCCATGCGCTCGGCACGTTCCTTTTCTACGTTGGTCTTGATTCTCGGGATGTAGATGATGGCCATAATTGCCAACAGAACCACGGCTGCGGCAGCGATGACAATCTTCACAACGGGGTGGCCCTTGGTGATGGCGGAACGCACCTCCGAGATGCTGTCGTAACGCTGTTCCTTCGAGAATTGGGTGCAATGCGTGGCTATGGCGTTGAACTGCCGGGTGATGTTGCGCTCGTTGAAGAACTCCATGATTTTGCCCAATGAAAACACATCGGCGCGTGAGTCGTAGTCCTCGCCCTTGATGATTTCAGGAGCCACGAAGGCCATCTCCTTGATAAGCAGCTCACGGTCAGCGTCTTGTTCAGTCTTGGGTACGCCGATGTCGATGAGTTTGGCATGGCTGTCGTTGGCGGTGATGATGATGTTCTCCGGCTTCAGGTTGCAGTGCACCATTTGGTTGCGGTGCATGTACGACAGGGCGTCGCATATATCGACGAGCACATTCTTGACCTGTTTCTCCGAGAGGGTGCCGATGCGCACATGCTCGGCCAATGACTTGCCCTCGATGTATTCGAACACGATGCAGTCGCCCAGACCTTCAATTTTCACAAAGTCGATGGCCTTGCGGATGAAGCGATTGTCTAAAAGACTGGTCATGTCATACTCTTCATGGAGGGCGGCACGGCATCGCGCATCGTTGGCGTATTGCTCTTTCAAGGTCTTGATAATCACCTTCCTGCCATTATTTTTGGCGGTGAATAGTCGACTGCTGCCATATCGCGACTCATAAAATGGTCGGATATCGGCATAGTCGGCCGATTGGATATTGGAAACGTTGTTTTCTGACATCTTCAAATGGTTTTAACCCCGTTATGAGCGGAGATTTGGGCGCAAATATACGGCTTTTTTCAAAACCACGATGAAAGTGGTCAAATTTCGCGCATGATTTCGCTGATAATCGCTCTCGAATAGGCGTTGGCTACCTTGGCGATGAACTTGCTGAAATCGACGCGGGCGTTATGGTCGGCGGTGTCGCTGATGGTGCGGATGACGGTGAAAGGTGTCCCGAACTCGATGCAGACTTGCGCCACGGCAGCGCCTTCCATCTCAACGCATTTCACGTCGGGGAGCAAGGACAAAATCTCGTTGCGTTTCTCAATGCTGTTGATGAACTGGTCGCCGCTGGCGATGTCGCCAAAGTGCAGGGTAGGGGCGAGGCCGAATTCCTTGACGGCCTCCTCGCCGACGATGTGCTCCACACCTTTATTAATAAGTTTGGTGATGGCTCGGCCCGCCAACTCGGTCAGGTCGGGGTCGCTGTCGATGTAGACGCGGTTGAGCAAGGGCAGCTCAAAGCGCGCAATGATGGGACGGGCGTCCAAGTCGTGTTGTACGAGGCGTTTAGAGACGACGATGTCGCCCACCTTGAGGCCGTCGGCCAAGGCGCCTGCCGTGCCGATGAAAATCAAGTCCGTCACGGCGAACTCCTGTATTAATAAGGTGGCGGTGATGGTGGCGGCCACCTTGCCCCATTTGGAGAAAGCCACCACGCAGCGCACATTGCCGATTTTGCCCACGACGAACTCGCGGTTTGCGATTTTCACGACGGTCTTTTCCGTCAACAGGGCTTTCACTTCGTCGATTTCTTGCGCCATTGCGCCTAATATTCCGATGTTTCTGGTCATAGTTGAACTTTTTCGGCTGCAAAAATAAAAAATATGGCAACGTTATCATATTCTTTTTTTACTATGCAAACTTCGAGTGGGAGAGAGTATCAAATACTGTTTGCATCTAACAGGAAATCGAAAAGGCTCATGGTGACAATACCTTGTTCGTCGGTCTTGCGTTTGATATCATCACCGACGATGATTATTTTTCGGAAATTATCGTGAACATTAATGAGAGAACGTTTTTCTTGTGCCGATTTTTCTTCGGTGGGCATACGGTATGCTGATTGGATGTAGATGCGTTCTGCACTTTTATTTACCACAAAATCAATCTCTAAAGGCAGCCTAACACTTTTCCCTTCTTCATTGGTCGTCCAGGTTTCCACCAAACCTATATCAACACGATAGCCACGCATTCGCAACTCATTGTATAAGATGTTTTCCATAATGTGAGTCTCTTCTTGTTGACGGAAGTTCAATATGGCGGCGCGAATACCCAAATCCGTAAAATAGAATTTTGTTTCTGTGCCGATGTATTTCCGTCCTTTAACATCATATCGTAGAGCTTCCTCGATTATGAAAGCATCTTGAAGATATTGGATGTAATCTCTTATAGTGCTGTACTTTATGTTTATTTTTTCAGCCGACCGAAATGTGTTGCTGATGCGCAAGGCATTGGTTGGCGAACCTATGCCTGATGCCAGAACCCTTATCAATTGCTGAAGCCCTTCCAAATTCTTCAAATGGTTGCGTTCGACAATGTCTTTCAAATAGGTGAGTTCATAAAGATCTATCAGATACTCCATTTTCTTTTCCTCGCTTTCTATCTGCAAGGTCTGTGGCAAGCCTCCAAAGGTGTAATAGTCTTTCCATGCCTTGCTCTTGTCGCCACCGACCGCAGCATAGTACTCGCTGAACGACAGCGGAAAAAGGTGTATCTCATCACCTCTGCCACGAAACTCCGTCACGACATCTTTTGAGAGGAACTTGGAATTCGATCCTGATACATATACATCCAAACGCTTGTCTTGCATTAGGCTTAACAACACTTCAATGAAATTGTCAACTAGTTGCACTTCGTCCAAAACAACATAGTGTACAAGTCCATCAGGCTGAATTTTGCTGTCGATGAAGTCCAACAGTGTATCAGGGTTGCGCAGGCGTTTGTTTCGGTGGTTATCCAATGAAATTTCGATGATATGGTCATCCGATACGCCATGTTCTTTCAGATGGTTGTGGAATAATGTCATCAAAAGAAACGACTTGCCGCATCGGCGGATTCCAGTTACTATTTTTACCATTCCATTGCCTTTTGCGACGACCAATTGTTTGAGGTATTTTTCGCGTTGAATAATCATGTAGAGTATAATTTTTGTGGATTACCACAGATTTTTGCCTGCAAAAATACACGTTTCTCGCTAATTATAGATACAATTTGGCGGTTTTTCAGTTTTTTCTTTCACTTTTCCCGAAATCATGTATCTTTGCCCCCAACAAAACCACCCAAAAGTCTAACCAAACGAAATACCAAATGACTAAAGGGCGCAAGCCCAAGAAACGAAAAGACATATTTGAACAATAGCGTTAGCTTAGTAGCTTGTGCAACTGAAACTTCCACATTATTCATTTGCGTCACAAGCAGTAAAGCCAATGTCCATGTGTTTTCACATGGGCTTTACTGATTAATTGTGATGCATAGGTTGTGGAAGACCTCAGTTGCAGAATTAAAAAGTAAAAGTCCATGTTTTTTATTGTCCGCTCGGGAAGACATAAAATCAGAAAACACAAATCTTTAAATATTAAACAAAATGAAAACTAAATCATTACAACTCGGGAAGGCGATGAGTGCCGCCTTGTTCGTCCTGCTGCTGATGGTGGCGGGCGCTAAGAATGTACTTGCTCAAACTCAAGTGGCCACGCTGCAACATGGTGATGAAATGACTGCTTTTTATGGCATGAATGCTTTGGTAGAAGCACATGCCGCAGCAGTGGATGGAGACATCATTACGCTTTCGAGCGGAACTTTCACTAAAACGGACATTACCAAGACCATCACTTTGCATGGTGCAGGTTGCACTGCTGATACGTTAGGGAATACGCCAACTATTGTGGCCGGTAGCTTTTCTATATCTGGATTAAGTGATTCCTATTATCTTGATATAGAAGGTATTTCATTCGGGGATATTACTTATTATAACACTCTTTACCATGTGAAGTTCAGAAAATGTAATGTGAATACTATTTCCAATGGTGGTACTTATCAAAGTGCTGCAACTATGAAGGATGTGCAGTTTGTTAATTGTTTAATTGGGAGTGCAGAGATACGTTCATCAAACGACAATGTTTCGATAATAAACTGCGTGATTGGTTCTCTTAAACATATTGGTCGGTCATATGGATCGATATACTCAACCTCGACTTATGTATATAATTCGATAATTGGGATGAAGCGTACTGGTGACTATTACTCTCACAATGGGAATTTATATCTATATAATTGTATTGTAAGTGAAAACAATACTGGAAATGAAAGGGGACAGTTGTACGAAAGTACTGCATGTAATTGTATAGAAATCGATTCTGTTTTCACAAGTTCTGTCCAAACTTTTAATTGCATGAGCGTCAATTCCTATTCCGAAGTCTTTGAATCTTTTGATGGTACTTTTTCCTTCGATACCGATTATTCTTTGAAAGAAGAAATAGCAACTTCTTTCTTGGGTAACGATGGTAGGGAAGTAGGCATCTATGGTGGTGTCATGCCTTACGACCCTCGTCCGAGTTATTTGATGTTGAGCCGCTACAATGTGGCCAACCGTTCTACCATTGACGGTAAATTGAGTGTGGAAATTGAAGTGATTACCAATGAATAAACAAGCCATGAAACGCTTCATATTATTGATAGGTGCGTTGCTGCTTGGCTTTACCATACGGGCACAGTCGGTGGCTTATACTTGTCGCTATTGGTTCGACCAGAACCATGCAGAGATGGCAACAACTACTTTCGAAGAAGGCTCCTGGCAGGCCGAATTGAATGTGGACAATCTGTCGGTTGGTTTGCACACATTGCATCTGCAAATAATGGACACGGCTTTAGTTTGGAATCCATCCCAAACTTTCATGTTCTATAAGACAGAAAATGCATCCGAGAACCTTCGTTATCATTGTTGGTTCGATCAGGATATTTCCACCATGCAAAGCGAATCGATAGGTAACAGTAGTTTGTTGTTGGATGTCTCAACGTTGGAAGAGGGACTGCACACCATAAATATTGCGCTACAAAGTGATGAACTATCTGTCACAAACAGCTACATGTTCTTGAAAGTGGCTACGATGGAAATGGATTCTATTGACTTGAGTCATTTGACTTACCATTGTTGGTTCGACCAAGATATTGCGCATCAACAGACCGATTTGCTTGGCGATGGGCATATCCTGTTAGATGTTGAAGGCCTTTCTGATGGTCTTCACATTGTAAATGTTATGTTAGAAGGATCCGTCATGAATGTACCTAAAAGCTATTTGTTTTATAAAAGACCTGTTGGAGGTGCTATAGTCAAATGGGAGTATTGGTTGAACGATGCCTTTAATAATCGATATATTACAAACTTTTCAACTGGTGTTGATACTTTAGATATTATTACATTATTGCCAGTGGAAACACACCCTGTTAGAAGTACTTGCTTTCATTTCCACCCCAACGGGGATATTCCATACCTCAATGCTAAAAATGAAATCAAATTCCGTTTTTGGGATGCGGAACATCATTTCACCGAACTCTCATCGTTCTATGTTGACGAACAAGTTGAACAAAGCATTGAGGCGGCAGTAATCGAACGTAATACTACTGTAACTATTCCAGCACCAAATAACAACCAAATCCGTTGGTATAAACTTGAGGCAGGAAGAGGAGAGCGTGTGTCTTTTAGATCCAATAGAGTTTGTTCTATGCAGCTGTTTTCACTTTCGGGAGAGGAAGTTTATTCTGTTTCAGGGCTTGAATCTATTCAGGAAGGTGGTTGCTATATTGAGGAAGATGGTATGTATTATTTGGCTGTGCACGATGTTATGGGGAGTAGTGAAACGATTTCGGTAACCTATAATTGGTTGAACAGATACGCCATTGTATCATATGATGTGCATTTGGTAGGTAACGGCGGCTGTTCCACGATTACCGTTCAAGGAAATGGTTTCAACAGCCTTTTGGATGTCTATTTGGTAAACTGGCAGAACGACACTATCAGAAGTTTGGATATTGGGCATGAGTGCAATACAACTACTACAATATCCTTCAATTTCTATCAAGAGAATTTGGGCGCTTATGATGCTGTGTTCGAGTTTTTTGAAGAAACCATTCGCATCAATGGAGCCTTGGAAGTGCAAGAACCTGTTGATATTCTGTTAACAACAACAGTTTCTTATCCAAGTCAGTTTTTGAGGAATACGCCTTGTACATATACATATACGATTGCTAATAATGGAAATATGTATGCTTATGCTGTGCCAATATTTGTGTATATAGCGTCGCAAACTTTAGATGGCATTTCTCATATTGAGTTCGATGGGCTGAATTTGCCTTCAATAATAGATGATGTAGATTTAGACTCATTAGCATTATCTCTGAATGAAATACTGGAGTTTAAAATTTGGGCAGAAACATTTGGCGATGATCATTATTTTATCAAAACTGCTGGAGTTGATGAGGCAACAGGCGATTCTGTTGTGGCTCGGAGTAACTTTTTCTTTTTGAACCTTGCTCCATTTGAGACCAAAACACTGACACTAAAAATCACTTCTAATGAACCTGTTGAAGTTTGGATGACGGTCCCTTCTGATATAATAAGATCCGTCAATTTTGTTGAAAATCGATATAGTGAAGCCGAGTATTGTTGTGTAGCAGATAAAATCACATGTGTTTCAAGTATTGTATGTGCAGGTTTGGATATCTGGAGTATATTCGGTGGACCGGCGGTAGATATTGCTGCATGTGTTTGTTCAATGCTCAATTCCTTGCTAACAGAAGTCAATATAGTTATGTGCAACGGCGGGGATCCTGGTGATGATTTTTATGATCATTGGCGTATGGTCTCTTTGGGTAAATCCATACTCTCTGCTGCCTTTACATGTATATTTCGTAGTTTTGATGTTGTATTCAAATTTAAAAAATATAAAGAGATGCTAGAGGAGTTATCTAGAGCATTAAGTGCGTTAACTCTAACAGATGAAATTCCTATTCTTCATGATTGTGTACGTGCTTATTCAGATTCGAGTCCAAGTTGCCCTCCCGGAAACCCTCCCCCTCATGGCGGCTCATCAAACCCCGTCTATTCCCTCGACCCCAACGACATCTATGGCTACCTTTCCGAATCCGGCAGCCACTATATGCGGCAGGAAATCCAGAACGTGCAGTATGAAATTGAGTTTGAGAACGACACTGTTTTGGCCACCGCTGCGGCGCATACCATCATTGTGCGCGACACCTTGGATGCCACCAAGTTCGACTTGAACTCCTTGGCCGCCCGCAGTGTCACCATCGGAGACAAGCGTTTGGACCTCAACGGCGAACAGACCTTCGCCCGCACCTTGGACTTGCGCCCCGAAATCTATGTCATCGCGCAAGTCAACCAAGACTACGACCCAACCACGGGCATCATCCAGTGGACGATACAATCCTTAGACCCGATGACGATGGAACCCACCAATGACCCCAACCAAGGCGTGCTGCCCGTGAACTATTACGGCGACGACGTGGGCTTCATCGACTATAGTGTCGACATAAAGGAACCCTTCGCCGATGGCACTGAAATCAGCAACCGAGCCGGCATCATCTTCGACCAGGAAGACCAAATCCTTACGCCCACTTGGACCAACATCGTCGATGCAGTGAAGCCTACTTCGCACATTGAGGAGGTGACCCTCACGGGCGACAGCTTGAATTTCAACTTCGTCTCATCAGACAACCGCTCGGGCGTGTGGTACCACAGCCTGTACTACCGCAACGCTTCCACCGAGCTGGAATGGTTAGTGAAGAAGGCGCAGATTCTTGGGAATAGTTTCATGCTGCCGTTTGACAGCCTGCAAACCACCGAATACTTTGTCATCGCCGTTGACTCGGCGGGCAATGTTGAGGCGATGAAAACGGAGGCGGAGGTAGTCGTGGAGAGCAGCGTCTCTGGTTACCCATTCTTCGTGGCTGGCTATGGCGAAAGCACCAACGCAGGCTGGAAGTTCATTGCTTCGCCCGTCGAGGGCAGCATTGCGGCCACAACGGTAGACAACATCTTCAGCGCGACGCAGTACGACCTCTATGGTTTCGACCAAGGCGAGGAAACGGAATGGCTCAACTATAAGTCCAATAGCTTCAACCTAACCAACGGCAAAGGCTATCTCTACGCCACTAAGGAAGACAAGACTTTGATTTTCAGAGGCACTTACAATGAGGCGGACGCTTACGAGGTGCCGCTTGTCTACACTGGAGCCAATCCCCACACGGACATGCGCGGATGGAACCTCATCGGAAATCCGTTCACGGTGCCGGCATACGTCGATAGGAGCTACTACAAGATGAATGAGGAAGGCACGGCCATCGAACCCGTTGCGGTTTCGGAAGGAACACCCATTCTTGCTTGTCATGGCATGATGGTGAAGGCCGAAACATCGGACGAAACGGTCACCTTCAGCAGAACAGCCCAGCAAACCGGACTCAACCAACGCAATATCCAAATTGCTGTGGCACAAACCACCATGCGCGGCAACATCAAGCAGGACAAAGCTGTAGTCAGTTTCAACTCCAACGACCAACTCGGCAAGTTCGATTTCAATGAAAGCAACGCCAAGGTGTACATTCCTCAAGATGGCAAGGACTACGCCATTGCATACGCCGCCAAGACAGGCGAAATACCTGTCAGCTTCAAGGCCACAAAGAACGGAGAATACACCATGAATGTGAACACCAATGGCATGGAGTTCAACTACCTCCACCTCATCGACAACCTCACTGGAGCAGACGTGGACCTGCTCCCCCTTTGCAAAGGGGGTGAGGGGGGATTCAACGAACCCCGGCAGGCAACATACACCTTCTCGGCCAAGACAACCGATTACGCTTCGCGGTTCAAGTTGGTGTTTTCCGTCTGCGGGGACGCAGACGGCGACAATGCGCCTTTTGCCTTTATCAACAATGGGAACATCATCGTTATTGGTGCCGAGGCTGGTGCCATATTGCAGATTGTAGATGTGCTGGGTCGTGTGTTGGTCTGTAGGGACACATCGCATGCGTCCACCATATCCACCAACGGAATGGCACCTGGCGTGTATGTGTTGCGCTTCATCAATGGTGACGATGTGAAGACGCAGAAAATCGTCATTCAATAAACGGATCGTAGAGGCGAACCTATGTGTCCGCCCTTTTTGAAAGAGTCGGTGGCTTCGGCTGCCGACTCATTTTTTTTGCAGTCAATGGTCGGCACTTTAACAGAAATCCCTACCTTTGCAAAAATTTAATTGCGTTAAATCTAACGATTTCCACGGATGAAGAAAATTTGCATTTTTTGTGGCAGCAGCATGGGCTTCGACCCGATCTATAAAGAAAAAGCGAAGGAATTGGGAGAGGTTTTGGCCGACAATGGCTGCGAGCTGCTTTACGGCGGCGGTAGCGTTGGCCTGATGAAAATCATTGCCGATGTGATGATGGGACGCCATTGCAAGGTGACTGGCACCATCACCCAACACTTGCTTGACATGCGGGTAGGCCACCCCGAAATCGATGAGTTGATTGTGGTGGAGACCATGGCTGAGCGCAAGAAAATCCTCGAGGATATGGCTGATGCCTTCATCGCCATGCCAGGCGGCGTGGGCACCATGGATGAGTTTTTCGAGGTGATGGTGCTGAGCCAGCTCCGTGTCTTCGACAAACCAGTGGCACTGTTCAATGTAAACGGCTACTACGACGACATCATCCGTTTCCTCAACCGCGCCACCAGAGAGGGCTTCATCCACAGCGAACACGCCAACAACATCATCGTCAGCGACGACCCGAAGGCCCTGCTGGAAGGGATTGAAAACTTCAAACCCGTGCAAATCACGAAATGGGTGCATGAGATTAAGGATCAACTGAACAACTGAACAACTATAAACTGACAACTGATATGATAATCATAGGAATCACAGGCACCCTGGGTGCGGGCAAAGGCACCATCGTCGACTATCTCGTCAAGGAGAAGGGCTTCGTGCACTACTCCGTGCGGGCCTATATCACTGAAGAATGTCTGCGCCGCGGCCTCGAAGTGAACCGCGACACGCTGACCCTTGTGGGCAACGACCTGCGCGCCGCGCATTGTCCCAGCTATATCACCGACCAACTCTTTGAGCGCGCCAAGACCGAAGGCAAGAACGCCGTCATCGAGAGCGTGCGCACCCCAGGCGAAATCCATTCGCTGCGCGAGAAAGGCGAGTTCTACCTCTTTGCCGTCGATGCCGACCGTCGCATCCGCTACGACCGTATCTACCTGCGCGGCTCCGAGACCGATCACATTGATTTCGAGACTTTTGTGGCTAATGAAGAACGAGAGATGACCGCCACCGACCCCAACAAGCAGAACCTTGGCGCCTGCATTAAGGAGGCCGACTTTGTGCTGCACAACGACGGCACGGTCCCCGAGTTGCACGAGCAGGTCGAAAAGGCCTTGCGCCAGCTGCATGTGCGCCCCTCGTGGGACGACTATTTCCTCAACCTCGCCGACACCGTCAGCGAGCGCGCCACCTGCAACCGTGGGCGTAGCGGCTGTGTCATCGTCAAGGACAAGCAAATTTTGGTGACGGGTTATGTCGGCTCGCCCAAGGGACTTCCGCACTGCGACGATGTGGGTCATCTGTTCCGCAAGGTTATCCACGAAGACGGCAGTGTCACCCAACATTGTGTGCGCACCGTCCACGCCGAACAGAATGCCATCTGTCAGGCGGCGAGACGCGGTATCGCATTGGATGGCAGTACTTTATACTGCCGCATGACACCCTGCCGCACCTGCGCCATGCTCATCATCAACTGCGGCATCGTGCGTGTGGTGTGCGAACGCCGTTACCACGACGGTGCCGAGACCGAGGAGATGTTCAAGCAAGTGGGTATCAAGTTGGAGTATAAATACGACGAAGTGCAGCAGTACGAAGGTCAGAAATGCTGATTTTGAAAATTTTTGAAAAAAATCGCATTTTTGACTAAGGGTAAAACGCGACTTGTTAGTCTAATCAATGTCGACAACTTTTATATTTTTATTTATTAAAAACGCGTTTACTATAAATATGCATTTGAATGTAAAGTTGACATCAAGTTCCAAAGTTGCCGCCGTATCCGTTGGGTACGGTGTGTATTGCATTGTAAATCAGATAATTCAATTTAATTCACTCATTTATTAACCAAACTCATTCATTATGAAAAAGAAAGTATTTTCTTTGATGATGACGCTTTTGCTCGCCTTCATGGGCGTGGCGAAGGCGGATGTAGTGACGATTGGCGAAGGGACTGGTACGACGTACTATTTCCCCATCGACAATTACTTCAACTACTCATGCACTCAGCAGATTTATACTGCTGACGAGATTGGAACTGCTGGAATTATCAATTCCATCAGTTTCTATTACAACTACGGCACGGCCTACACGGCCAACAACGTGACGATGTACATGAAGAATGTATCTCGTTCGGAGTTCGCCTCGACCAGCGATTACGAGCCCCTCGCTTTGGGCGACATCGTGTGGACGGGCGCCATTGCTCCGACGGAAGCTGGGTGGTACACCTTCACCCTCGACACGCCGTTTGAGTACAATGGCACGGACAACCTGCTGGTTGCCTTCTTCGATGGCACCAGTGGCTATCCGGGAACGAGCTACACGTGGCGTCAGACCACGTCGCCCAACTCGGCCTACATGGCCTTGCGCTATTACAGCGACAGCACCTGCCCCGATCCCTACAACCTGGGTTCGTACAGCGGCAGCAAGACGTGGTACACCTATCGCGCCAATGCCCAAATCGACATCACTCCTGGTGGTGGCGGTGCTGGCACTCCTGTGACGCAGACCATCACTATCGGTGAGGGTACTACGACCTATTACTACTATCCCGTCAACATGTACTTCAACTACTCCCTGACGGAGCAGATCTACACCGCTGACGAGATTGGCACTGGCGAAGGAACCATCGACGCCATCAGCTTCTACTATGACTACACCAGCTCGTTCAGCATGGACAACGTCTCGTTGTACATGAAGAACGTCACGAGAGAAGCTTTTGCCAGCAACACTGACATGGAGCCCTTGGCTCTCGGTGACATTGTTTGGACAGGCACACTCTCGGCTACGGAAGCCGGTTGGATTACCATCAACCTCGACACTCCGTTTGCCTATGATGGTGGTAACTTGCTTGTGGGTGCCTTCGATGGCACGAGCGGTTATCCGGGCAGCTCTTATAAGTTCCGCACCTCAACGTGCGACGGCTACAAGGGCATCCACTGGTACAGCGACAGCTACACTCCTGACCCGTACAACACTGCTTCGGGCTTTAGCGGCAGCAAGAGCTACACCCAGTATCGTAACAACATCCAGCTGACTATCACCACGATGAGTGGCGGCAGCACTGGCCCTGTGAACGTCCTCTTCGCCGTTCAAAATGGTCAGGATGTTGAGACTGTAGAGGTTGGTCCTCGCCCGAACGGCGCTTGGATGGAACCCTTCACGTTCCAACTGCGCAACGAGGGTCCCGCCACTACGGTGAGCCTGATTGACTTCACTCCTGAAGACTACTTCACCGTCGTGAACGAAATGCCTTTCGACATGGCTCGTAACGACACCGTCGACATCCAGCTGACCACTGGCACCAGCGCCGACACGCTGTGGCAAATGGTGGCCATCTATGGTGAAGGCCGCACAGCCCGCATTTGGGAGATCACTGCCGAGCCTTACGACCCGGCCATCCCGGATGTTTGGGAAATGGCTTATGACTTCGGCACTGTGGCCGATGGCTTCAGCTATCAAGGCGTTCCTTCGCAAATCACTCCTACCGTGTTGCATGACAACTACAATCTTCCCTTCCCCGAGATTCCGGAAGGCCAAGATGCTGTTTACAAGTTCACGGTTGAAAGCGATGTGATGATCAGCGCTCATGTTGACGAGCAAGCCGCAAATGGTAAGGTTGCCCTCTATACCGAAGACTTCTACGGTGAAGGCGGCCCGATGGCTAACAACAACTACCAAGGCCTTGACGCTCCTGGCGCAGGCGGCAGCGGTTCTGCCGGTGGCGCTTTCCAAGCCATGATTGGTGACGAAAACAGCACAACCACTTCGACCTACTTCCCCTTCCACACCCTGTGGAACTACTCTCTGGCCGAGAACCTCTTCCTCGCTTCCGAGCTGACCGAGGCCGGTGTGACCACCGCCCCGATGACGAGCTTGAGCTGGTATGTCAACTCGATGACTTGCACGACTCCCCAAAACAACATCAGCATTTGGATGGCTAATGTGAGTGATGCCGCTTTGACGACCACCTCACACACCACCGCTGGCATGACCCTCGTTTACACGGGTAACAACGTGCTTCCTACGGCTGGTCAATGGAACGAGTTTGTCTTCAACGCTGGTAACTTCGCTTGGGACGGTCACAGCAACATCCTGATCCTTTGCCAACGCAACAATGGTAGCTATCAAGGTTCCATCAGCTGGCAGACCCACAACCCAGGCTTCGCTGGTATGGCCTATGCTTACAACGACAACAATGCTTACGAGGCTGGTACGCAGACCTATTCGATGAGCACTTCTACGACCAACCGTCAGAATATCATCTTCAAGGGCGGTAACCGTGAGCGTAGCCGCGAACTCGTGACCATCGCTCCTGGTGGCTACAATGCAGTTGCTATTCCTGTCAACTTCATTTGGGCTTACACTGAGAACGAAATGATCCTCACCGCTGACGAAATCGGCACCGAGGGTAATATCACCAGCATTGCCTACAAGCGTTACAGCGAAGGTAGCGGCAACCCTGAGACCCGCAACATCGATGTCTACATGAAGCACGTTTCTGTGGACAACTTTGCTAGCACCGCCGACTGGATTGCTGTCTCAGCCGCTGACCTTGTGTTCTCTGGTAACCATACTTTCCAGACTACGGGTGAAGATTTCCAAGCCATCGAGCTTCAGACTCCATTTGCCTACAACGGCACGGACAACCTGCTGATCTGCATCGACGACAACACGGGAACCACTACCACGCGCCAATACTGGTCCTGCCACTATACGACTGGCTTTAATCGCAGTATGCGTGCTTGGGGTAGTAGCAACTTCGATCCTACGGCTGCTGGTACTCCTGTTGGCGGTAGCTCGCTGACTGGTAACTGGGTTGCAGACATCCAACTCAATGTGGAACCTGCTGGTTCAGCTACTCCTACTAACCACATTTATAGCGCTGGTCCCGTCATAGAGAACCTGCCTCTGAGAGCTGGCACCTATTATTTAGTGGCTTCTGCTACTCAGGATGACTACACCGTCTATATCAACGTTGACGACATGCCTTGCCCGGCCATCGATGCTCCTGGCTTTGCCTTCAACCCGACACCTGAAGACGATGCTGACGAAGTCGAACCCGGTAGCGTCACACTGCGCTGGATGGTGCCCGACTACGCTACGGGTTGGCGTTTGGTCTTCGGTTCCACCTATCATCCGGATCCGAACCACTCGCAGACCATCATGTATCCTGAAGATGGCTCCTTCAGCAATGAAATGGCTAACAGCTTCACTGTGCGCAACCTTTGGAACAACACCAACTACTTCTGGCACGTTGAGTTCAACAATGATGCTTGCCCGAATGGCGTGAGCAGCCCGATTTGGGGCTTCACCACCCACTTCAACATCCCGCAGAACCTCACTGCTGAAGACTACACCGTGTTCAACGATGAACAAATCGTTCTTCACTGGAACGCTGTTGTTGACCGTACCTACCGTTACTACTTCATCTATCGTGATGGTGTGAAGATTGGTGAGACTCCCGTCAACCAGATTGGTACCACCACCTACACCGACGGTCCTTTGGCCTACAACATGGGTGGTTATGAATACTATGTGACTGCCATTTACGACGAAGGCGAAAGCGCTCCGTCAGATCCTGTCACTGTGAAGGTATCCGGCCGCGGCAACGTGAACGGTCACGTCTACGAGCAAGACGGTACCACTGGTATCGCCAACGCCACCGTCCACATGGTCGGTCAAGACGAATTCGGTGTCACCCAAACCTACAACTTCACGACCAACGCCCAAGGTTACTACAGTGGCGCTGTGTATGCTGGTGAGTACAATGGTTCGGCCAGTTGCGATGGCTATCAGACCATCAACGAGCCTGTCCAAGGCAACCCGATCGACATCACCTACAACGTGACGACCAGCCCGATTGACTACATGCTTGACGAAAACTTCGATCCCGTCTGCGCTGTCATCGCCGAGTACTATCCCGACAGCTTAGATCCGACTAGCCCGTACGTTAAGGTGTACTGGGGTTGCGGCTTGCCCGGCAGCGAAATCATCGAAGACTTCGAGACTGGCGACTTCAGCATGTTCGACTGGAACGTGAACGGTAGCTATCCTTGGGAAGTCACCACGACTCACCCCTACGAAGGCACCTACTGCATGCGTTCTACCAACTACAACGTCGCCAGCTCCACCTCGAGCATTGACGTGACGGTCGACATTCCTGGTGATGGTATCATGAGCTTCTTCGGCTACATCTCCTCCGAGAACAACTGGGACTATGGCTACTTCTACATCGACGGTGTCCAGAAGGGTCAATACACTGGCGCTGGCAACAGCTGGGGTGAGAAGAAGTTCGACATCACCGAAGGTACC
>Ga0310786_10001932_pt1 | contig 32675 bp, 45 predicted proteins | sample AusTroGonzalo_MG_FD_203881 | JGI IMG/M metagenome (GOLD analysis project Ga0310786, IMG submission 203881) | Bovine rumen microbial communities from tropical cattle in Woodstock, Queensland, Australia - Gonzalo_03 (v2) (version 2) | ecosystem: Host-associated > Mammals > Digestive system >...
CCCAAAAAGACCGCACTTTCGCGCGCGCAGCGAGGAGAAGATGCCTAGAAAGAAAAAGAACACCTGCGACAACTGGATTTACGCGTATTATCAGGGTATTTGTAACGGGACTTATTCCGTGGGGCGCTGGATCCGGCTGGTGTTTGAGTATCTGGTTCACGGGATCGAGAGCAAAACCTTCTTCTTCGATCAGAAACGGGCGAACGATGCGATCACATGGATCGAGACGCACTGCTTCCATGTAGAGGGCCCGCTGGCGCCCGGACCGTTCATACTGGAGCCGTGGCAGAAGGCTGTTGCGTCTGCGATCTACGGGATCCGGGACGCGAACGGCGACCGGCAGTTCCGTGAGGTTGTTTTCGTGGTTGCCAGGAAGAACGGGAAGTCGATCCTGGCTGCAGCCATCGCGAATTATGAATTCCGGGAATACGGCGGATATGGATCTCGCGTGTACTGCGTGGCGCCGAAACTGGAACAGGCTGACATCATATACGGAAATCTGTGGGCGATGATTCAGCTGGATCCGGAGTGGCAGCAGCTGAAAGAGATGTCCCAGGAGAAGGACACCCAGCACAGGAAGATCTACGATGACTCGATGCTGGTACGGCACCGGCAGACAGATCTGTTTATTCCAGGGACGAACAGCTCAGTCAAGAAAATTCCTTTTTCGGCGAAACGGAGCGACGGGGCGAATCCGAGCTTCTGCGTGGCTGACGAAATAGCTGCCTGGGATGGAATGAACGGTCTCCGACAATACGAGGTCATGCGGAGCGCGATGGGCGCGAGGCCGGACGGATTGCTTCTGTCGTGTACGACATCCGGATACATCAACGATTCGATTTATGACGAGCTGGTCAAGCGATCAACTCGTTTTTTACTGGGCGACAGCAAAGAGACAAGGCTTCTTCCGCTCTTGTACATGATCGACGATATCGAAAAATGGAACGATATCAACGAGCTCAGAAAGGCAAATCCGAACCTGGGTGTATCTGTATCGGTCGACTATATGCTTGAAGAGATCGCGATCGCGGAGGGCTCGCTCTCGAAGAAGAGCGAGTTCATCTGCAAATATGCCTGCATGAAGCAGAATTCGAGCCTCGCCTGGCTTCCGGCACAGGTGGTCGAGAATGCATGCGGAGAGCCGCTCAGCCTGGATGCATTCCGAAGCAGCTACTGCGTCGGCGGAATTGACCTGTCTCAGAGCCGGGACTTAACAGCGTGCTGTGTTGTTATTGAGAAGAACGGGATCCTTAACGTGTTCGCGAAATTCTTCCTGCCGGCTGAGAAGATTGACGAATGCACGCAGCGCGATGGCGTGCCGTATGAGATCTATGTCCAGCGCGGACTGCTGCAGCTGTCCGGAGATAACTTCGTGGATTACCACGATTGCTACAACTGGTTCCGGATGCTTGTCGAGGAGTACCAGATATTCCCGCTTCAGACCGGGTTTGACAAATGGTCCGCAAGCTATTTGGTCTCTGAAATGCAGACTTATGGTTTCCATATGGACGATGTGTACCAGGGAGAGAATTTGTACAGCATCATCCAGGAGACGGAGGGACTGCTCGAGGACGGGAAGATCCGGATCGGCGACAACGATCTGCTGAAAATGCATTTACTGAACAGTGCGATCAAGATGTCCGTCGAGCGCGGACGTGGGAAGCTGGTCAAGCTGTCACCAAGTCTTCACATCGACGGAACGGCTGCGCTCCTGGATGCGATGACGGTGAGGCACAAGTATTACAGCGAGATTTCAGAACAACTGAAAAATGAGGATTTACAGGATGGGGCTATTTGAAAAAATCTTCGGTCACGCACCACGGCCGAAAGGCAGTTTTGGCGGGGAATTCAAGCTGCTGAACGGGTACGTTCCTCAATTTACAACGTGGAGCGGTGGGATCTATGAGTCAGAGCTGATCCGGTCCGCGATCAATGCCAGGGCGACACATATCAGCAAGCTGAAGGTCGAATTCAATGGATCCGCGAAAGAAGGCCTGAAGCGCCGGCTGTCAAAGGGACCGTCAGAGTATCAGACATGGACGCAGTTTCTGTACCGGCTGTCGACGATCCTTGACATCCACAACACAGCGTTTATTACGCCCACTTTTGACGAATATGGCGAGCTCAACGGTGTATTCTGCCCGGTCCCGACCATGTGCGAGATCGTTCAGTACAACAACAAACCGTATCTGCGCTATACGTTCCAGAACGGGCAGAGAGCTTCCATGGAGCTCAGCCTGTGCGGGATTATGACGAAGTTCCAGTACAAGTCGGATCTCATGGGCGAATCGAATGCCGCGTTGTTCCCAACGATGGAATTGATCAACATTCAGAATCAGGGGATCCGGGAAGGCGTAAAAGCGGCGGCGAGTTATAAGTTTTACGCGCAGCTGTCCAACTTCTCAAAGGCGGAGGATCTGGCCAAAGAAAGGAAGCGGTTCACTGCAGAGAATTTTGGCCGGGAAGCCGGCAGCGGAGGGATCCTGCTGTTCCCGAATACTTACACAAACATCAACCAAGTCAAAGCGGCGCCGTGGATTGTGGATGCTGAAGAGATGAGGCTGATCAAAAACAATGTGTATGACTATTTTGGCGTAAACGAGGACATCCTCCAGAATAAAGCGTTCGGAGATTCGTGGAGCGCTTTTTACGAAGGCTGTGTCGAATGGTTCTCGATCATGTTCTCGGAGGTCCTTTCCGGGATGCTCTACAGTCCGCGTGAGATTTCTGCCGGGAATTCAGTAGTCGCGACAGCGAACCGGCTGCAGTATATGGCCAACAAAGACAAGCTGAACTTCTCCGTCCAGATGATGGATCGGGGAATGATGAGCATAAACGAGAGCCGGGAGATCTGGAACCTGCCGCCTGTAGAAGGCGGGGACGTTCGGATCATTCGCGGAGAGTATTACAACGTCGATCAGAAAGTTTCGGGAGGAAATGACAATGGGAATTGAAGTCAGGAGGTTTAATTTCGATGTCCGCGCGGAGGATGATCCTGAACGGGGACATATCATCACCGGCAGGCCGATTGTATTTGATCAGCGCACGGATCTCGGGTGGTTTGATGAAATCATCGATGATGGCGCGCTGGATGACACGGATCTGAAGGATGTGAGGCTGCTTGTCAACCACAATACTTCCATGATCCCGCTGGCACGGAGCAGAAACAACAATGCGAACAGCACGATGCAGCTGAGCGTGGTCCCGCATGGTGGCATGGACATCCGTGCCGATCTCGACACGGAGAACAATGCCGACGCGCGGGGCCTGTACTCGGCTATCGGTCGGGGGGATATTTCCGGAATGTCCTTCATGTTCCGCGTTGATGGTGCACACTGGGAGGGCCTTGATTCCGATCACCCGACCAGGCACATAACCAAGATCTCGAAGGTATTCGAGGTCTCGGCGGTCACGTTCCCGGCATACGAGCAGACCAGTCTCGCTGCGCGCGGCCTTGCCGATGCACTGGAGAGTGCAAAGGCAGCACTGGAGAGTGCCAGAGCTGAAGCGCGGGAGATCGAGCGCCGGAAGCAGAAAATCAGAATACTTACGGAGGTCATGTAAATGAATTTCAAAGACATGACGGTGGATCAGCTTATGGAGCGTAAGGCAGAGATTCGCACTCTGCTCGAAGCGCCGGACGCGGATCTGGATGCGCTCGAGGCGGAAGCCAAGAGCATCAATGAAGAGCTGGAAGCCCGGCGTGCTGCCGAGGCAGAAAGAAACGAACAGCGTGAGGCGGTAGCTGAAGGCGCCGGCGAAGCTGCTCAGACCATTCCCGACCCAGAAAAGGAGAAAAGAACGATGTTTGGTATTGAGTCCATTGAATACCGTAACGCATGGGTGAAGAACCTCTGCAAGCAGCCGCTGACCGAGGAAGAGCGTAACGCTCTGACCAGTGCCGGCGCTGTGATCCCGACCATGACGGTCAATGCTGTATGGGACAAACTGATCAAGCCCTCCGAGCTTCTCGGCAAGGTTGACGTCAGCCAGTTCCCGAATTATGTCCGGTTCCCGGTCGTCAGCACGAACAACGCGGCAACCGCCCAGGCTGTTGGTGCGACGATCTCCGAGTCCAGCGACGTGATCACTTACGTCGACCTGGTGCCGTGCGAATATGTCAAGCTCCTCACCGTGGGTGCTGACATTGAGCACATGGCTGTCGATGCAGTCCATGACTGGATCGTTGACAACCTTGTTGGCCAGATCCGCTATGCGATCAACAAGGACATCCTTGTTGGATCCGGCTCCAACGCCCTCAAGGGCATCAAGGAGTCCGTCAACGCGAGCGGCACCGCGATCCCGTCAACCGTCACGAAGGCCTCGATCCTCAAGATCATGGCTGCTCTGGGCGGGAACTACCAGCAGGGCGCGATCTGGGTCATGACCCCGGAGATGTTCTATGAAAAGATCATGTCTCTGACTGATCTCCAGGACTATGTCATCAATGATGGATTCCAGTTCCGGCTGTTTGGCCATGATGTGGTCCTGATGTCCGAGGCGAAGATCTCCAACAAGGAAACCATCTTCTATGGAGATCCGAAAGCCTACAAGGTGAACATCTTCAAGGCCATCGAGGTCAAGCCGTTCGAGACTGCCACCACCACGAACATCCAGTTCCGTGGCGCCTGCCTGGCAGACGGTGAGCTGCTTGACACGAGCGCATTCGTCCGGTTCGCACAGACCTGATGAGATCGTGAGGGGGTGAGCGTATGAAAACAATGATCTTAATTCCTTGCATGGATATGGTTCACGCGCGGTTCATGCGCTCGCTCCTTGTCCTGGACAAGGTGGGCGACGTCTCGTATGGATTCCATTACAGCTCATTGATCTATGACGCGAGGAACCAGCTGCTTGACATTGCCAGGCAGCACAACGTCGACCGGGTGCTCTGGTTCGATTCGGACATGGACATCCCGCTGAATGCGATGCGGATCCTGTCCGAGGATCTGGACAATGGGTATGAAATCGTGAGCGGGCTGTATTTCAAACGGAAGCCGCCATACACGCCGACTATTTATTCGGATTGTGATGTGGTAAAGCTGGACAACGACCAGCTGCTTCCGCTGAACACACCGTTCACGGATTATCCGAAGGATCAGATCTTCGAGGTAGCAGCGTTCGGATTCGGGTGCGTGATGATGTCCATGGATGCCGCGAAGAAGGTAACTGACGCGTTCGGCATGATGCCATTCATGCCGACCGCCGGCTTTGGGGAAGATCTCAGTTTCTGCATGCGGGCCCGGAAGGCCGGGATCCGGATCTGGTGTGACAGCCGGGTGCGGCTTGGCCATATCGGAATGAAAGTGTATGCAGGAGAATCAGGAGAGTAACATGAAAACTCAACTTATGACACTGGCCAAGCTGGCGCTGCGAATTACCAACGATGCATTTGATCAGCAGATTTTTATGCTGATTGATGCAGCTCTGCTGGATCTGGGGATCGCCGGTGTAGTTGTTCCGGAAGACTACTCTCCAATTGTTACCCAGGCAGTTATTACTTATGTGCGGATGAATTTCGGGGCGCCGGACGAGTATGAGCTGCTCAAACGGTCATACGATGAGCAGAAGGCTCAGCTGGCAACAGCCACCGGATTCACAAGATGGACACCGGAAGAGGTATGACATGGACAGGAGTGCAGTTCTGACACTGATCAAGGAAACGCAGACTCAGGACGAGAATGGCGTATGGCGGACATCTATTGATTCCAGGGATGTGTTCTGCCAGGTTGATTCTGTATCCCGGGCAGAGTTCTATGAAGCGGGACGGAACGGGCTCAATCCGGAATTCATGCTGACAATGTTTGCCGGAGATTATGCCGGCGAGCGGATCTGCGAGCTGAATGGCCAGACGTATTCCATTTATCGGACGTATTTGGCCAGGAACGATACGATCGAGCTGTATGTTATCCGGAAAGGCGGAACAAACGGCCAGAACGATAACGTCTGACAGAGGTGAGACATGACATACGCAGATGTTCAGACCATGCTGAAACGGATTGGCATTCCGACTGCATATTACCAGTTCCCAGAAAAAACGGAGATCAGCCCGCCATTTATTTGTTTCTATTATTCAGACAGTCGAGACCTGTATGCCGACAATCGGAATTACCAGAAGATAGAGCACCTTGTCATTGAGCTCTATACCAGAGAAAAGGATTTCGATCTGGAGGCTTCACTGGAAAGCGTTCTTCGGGACGCGGAACTGACCTGGATGAAGGAAGAGACTTATCTTGATGATCAGCAGATGATTGTCAATGTCTATGACACTGACGTGATTATTACGGAGGAATAGAAATGCCTACTGAAAACAAAGTCAAATTCGGCCTTGACAAGGTCTATTACTCGATCGCGACGATCGCATCTGATGGGACGGCGACGTTCGGAGCTCCGAAACCGTTCCCCGGTGCCGTGGATTTGTCGCTCGATCCGTCCGGAAGCCTTGAAAAGTTCTGGGCGGACAATGTCCCGTACTATCAGTACAATACCGAAGCCGGAGTGCTCACCGGGACTCTTGAGATGGCGTATCTGCCGAAAGACTTCCGGAAGGACTGCCTTGGCGAGCTGGAGGATGCTTTCGGCCTTCTGTACGATGACGCGGACGCGGAGCTTCCGCATTTCGCGCTTCTGTTCCAGTTCAAAGGCGACCAGCACGGAGTCAGGCATGTCCTGTACAACTGTGTGGCGTCACGGCCGTCGATTGCCGGCCATACGACCGAAGGCAGCAATGAGCCGAAGACGGAGTCGATCGATATCACTGCGAGCCCGGTATACTTCGCCGGCGTGGGTAAGAACGCGACTAAGATGCGTGCCTATGAAGGTGATCACGGATACGACAGCTGGTACACTTCCGTCGTTACTCCGGCTGCTTCGACCACCTGATCGGAGGTAGGACGTGCGAGGAACGATCAAGATCGGGACAAATGATGTGGAGATGCTTGCGAATGCGGCATCTCCTTATCTTTATAATCAGCTTTTTCATGAGGATTTCCTGCAGATCCTGCAGAACAATCCTCAGGCAAATGTGTTCGAGAAAATGGGCTACGTCATGGCCATGCAGGCCAGCATGTCCATTGAAGAGCTGTTCCGTGGCCTGAAGATTGAGGATTTCTATAAATGGCTCAGTGGATTCGAGCCGATGGCCATCCTCAATGCATCAAAGGACATCGCGGAGCTTTACGCGGGGCAGGAGGTTCAGCTTTCCAGCCCAAAAGCAAAGGACGCCTGACGGAGCGTCCGTTCACGACAGGCCTGTACATGCTCCGGTGTTTACAGCTCGGGATCCGTCTTCCCGATCTGCACCGGCTGGAGTATGGACAGGTCCTTGACATTTTAGTCGAAAGCGGAAACGACGGCTGCGAGTATCGTCAGCTGGCGACGCAGGATGATTTCGACAGATTCTGAGGTGCCGATATGAGTTTAGCCGGAGCAATAAGGGGACTTACTATCCAGATCAACGGGGACGTTGGCGGATTGAAGAGTGCTCTTGGAAGTGTATCGAATGATGCAATGACGCTTTCAAGGAAGCTCGATAATATCGGGAAAAATGTCACGAATATCGGGAAGGATCTTACAGCGAAGGTTACGACTCCGATCGTTGCTGGTTTTACGGCTGCTATCAAAACGACAGCCAATTTCGATGATGCGATGGCGAGAGTGGCTGCTGTCACTTCAAAGACTGGGCAGGATAACGCGGCAAACATGGAGATTCTTCGCGACCGTGCCCGGGAGATGGGTGAACAGACTCTTCATTCTGCGACCGATGTGGCTGACGCCATGTATTATATGGGCCTTGCGGGTTGGGATACTCAGGAGATCTATGAAGGCATTCCGGGCGTTCTGGACTTGGCTACGGCATCCGGCGAAGATCTTGCGCGAGTTTCTGATATTGTCACTGATGCCATGACAGCATTCGGCCTGGAGGCGAAAGATACCAGCCATTTTGTGGATGTCCTTGCTCAGACGACCAGAAATTCAAACACTGACGTGGATCAGCTGGGCGAAGCGTTCAAGTATGTCGCTCCGATGGCCGGCGCGATGGGATACAGCGTCGATGACGTTGCTATGGCTCTCGGCCTGATGGCGAATAACGGCATCAAAGGATCCATGGCCGGTACGGCGCTCCGCAACGTGATCCAGAGAATGGCGAAGCCGACGAAGGAATCCGGTGAGGCTATGGAAGCCCTCGGATTGTCCATGCTGAACGCTGACGGATCCGCGAAAACGCTCTCTGAGATTATGGACGAGATGCGGGGCGCTTTCGGGAACCTGCTGACACCATCTGCAGAGCTGCAGGTCCAGATCGATGATCTGAATAAGCAGATGGATGATGGATCCATTTCCGAGGAAGAATATGTCGAGCAGATGGAAGCTCTCGCTGATGCTGCTTATGGAGCCGGATCTGCAGAGAAGGTTCGTTATGCTGCCATGCTTGCCGGAGCCCGAGGAATGCCTGGGCTTCTCGCAGTCGTCAATACTGCAGAGAAGGACTATACAGATCTGGCTGGTGCGATCGATAAGGCCGATGGCAGCACCAGAGAGATGTCCTCTCTAATGGAGAATACAACCACTGGCCAGTTTAAGATCCTGATCTCGAAACTAGCTGAGCTGGCGATCCAGTTTGGCGACATCCTGACGCCTGTTCTTAAGGAAGTCATTAACTACCTGAAGGGCATTGTCGACTGGCTGAATAAGCTTCCTGAACCGACCAAGGAAATGATTGTCAAGATAGCCGCCGTTGCGGCTGCGATCGGTCCACTGATTATGGTGATCGGAGGTCTGATCGGCGGGATCAATAATGTTGTGGCTGCGTTTGGACTCCTCGCTTCTCCGGCTGGTGTTGTGATTGCTATTATCGCAGCAATAGCAGCTGCGGTCGCTATCCTAATTATCAAGTGGGACGACGTCAAATATTACTGTCAGGTTGCCATAGATGCGATCAAGGATACCTGGGAGGATATGAAAAACTCGATTTCAAGACGGGTCAGCGAAATCGGATCCGCGATCAAAAACGGAGTTACTGCAGCAGTGGACACTATGAAATTCATCTGGGAGTCCGCAAAAATAGCTGCCAGTGATACCTGGAACGATATCAAGCGTACCGTTACGACACGGGCCAATCAGGTCCGGGATGGAGTGTCTTCTGCGTTCTCAACAATGCGGGACAAGTTCACCGGTATCATGGATACGCTGAAGACATCAGCATCAGAGCGGTTTAACAGCATCAAGGATACAATCAAAAGCCGGCTTGAACAGATCAAGAACCTGTTCAATTTTGAATGGAAGCTGCCAAAGATCAAGCTACCGCATTTTTCTTGGACTTGGAAGGATGTGGGAGGTCTCGTAAAACTGCCGAACATCAAGGTCGAGTGGTACAAGAAAGCCTATGATAATCCGTATCTATTTACGAATCCTACCGTGATGAATGGCCGTGGATTCGGGGATGGCCACGGATCCGGAGAGATCGTGTATGGCCGTGATCAGCTGATGCGGGATATCACGGAAGCGGCGCAAGGAGACATCACGATCAATGTCTATGCCACTGACGGCATGAACATCAATCAGCTGGCTGACAAGATCCAGCAACGGCTTGCTCAAGTGCAGCGGCAAAGGATGGCTGCCTATGTATAATTACTTTACTTTTGGAACGATCGTCAGCAAAAACTACGGAGTGTACATCAGCGGATCCGAAGTATTCAACGCCCCGGAGCGGGAATTTGAATTGATTCATATTCCTGGGCGCGATGGAGATCTGATCGGGATTGAAAGACGGCTTCCGAATATCGAGTTGACATATCCCGCGTTCATCTTCAATTCTTTCCAAAGTCAGATCGCTCAGTTCCGCAATTTGATGCTGGCGGTCAGTAAGTATACGAAGTTGTCAGACTCGTATCATTCCGGTGAATATCGGATGGCTGTTCCAGTCGGAGGGGTTCTGGTGGATCCAACTCGGAGTCTGCATGCCGGCAAGTTCGACATTAGGTTTTCATGTAAGCCGCAGCGGTATCTGGATTCTGGCGACACTCCAATCGAGAATCCTGCGACACTTACGAATCCGACTCTGTTTCCCAGCAAGCCGTTAATTCGTGTCTATGGCTATGGAGATCTCGCAATCGGTACGCAGATCATCACAGTGACGGACGCGTTCGCTTATGTAGATATCGACTGCGATCTGATGGAGTGCTATTACGGGACGCAGAACGCGAATCTACAGGTCGCGTTCTCCGGAAATGACTTTCCTTTGATACCGACCGGAACGACCACGATCTCACACGATAACACGATCACGAAGGTCGTGATCACACCGAGGTGGTGGAAAGTATGATTCCAATTCTGTATAGCGCTGTCGAGCGCGATTTTGTGAATAACGGGATCTGCAGACTCGGGGACTGCATCTCATGCACTGTAACGGAAGAGCGAAACGGGATCTACGAATGTGAATTTCAGTATCCGATTACTGGAAGATATTATTCGGAAATCCGGGAAGGACTGCTGATCTCTGTTACTCATGATGACAAACATGACCGGCAGCCATTCCGAATCTATCGGAGGTCGGCGCCGATCCGCGGCGTGGTCACCTTCAACGCGCATCATATTTCCTATGAATTGGCCAATGTAGTGGTAGAACCGTTTACTGCGAATAACATTCAGTCTGCTTTGGCAGGACTCGAAACGCATTCTATGACAGAAAACGAGTTCTCCTTCTGGACGGACAAGCTGACAGTCGGGTCCTTTACTGTTGACAGGCCAAAGCCAATCAGAGAGATCCTGGGCGGATCCGAAGGATCTATTCTTGATGTCTATGGCACTGGAGAGTACGAATTTGATAAGTGGGACGTTAAGCTTCATCTTCATCGTGGTACGGACACCGGCGTATCAATTCGATATGGGAAAAACATGATCGATGTCGTGCATGAGGTGGAGGACGACACCACATATAATGCGATTATTCCGTACTGGACGGACGCTGAAGGCGGGAATCTGGTCATTGGAGGCATGGCGATCGGAGAGGCAACGCTCTACTCAACCGAGTATTGGACAAACGAGGATAACATTTATATCGAAGACGGCCGCGGGAATCGGGTGGAGATGAACTACGCGAAGAACCGGGTCGTTCCGATGGACTTCTCCAGCGCGTTTGAGACAAAACCGACAAGGCAGCAGCTGCAGCAGGCCGCAGCTGCGTTCCTTCAGAATAACAAGCCATGGATTCCGTCAGAGAATATCAAGGTTGATTTTGTCGCGCTGAATCAAACAGAAGAATACGCGGAGTACACATCGCTTCAGCGTGTCAGTCTGTGCGATACGGTCACTGTATCGTATGTTGACCTGGGGCTAGTCAATGTTAAGTCAAAGGTCATCCGGACGGTCTATAATGTTTTGCTTGATCGGTATGATGAGATCGAACTCGGAAAGGCCAGGACGTCCTTCGCTCAGCTGCTTCTCGGTGAGTCGCTGGATCTTCTTCAGGCTAATACGGCAGACTATAAGAACATCCTCTACAACGCGGTTATGAACGCGACAAGGCTGATAACCGGAAATGTAGGTGGCTACATTGTCACCCGGTACAATGCGGCCGGAGAGCCCTATGAGCTCCTTATCATGGATACCCCGGATGTTGAGACTGCTGTCCATGTGTGGCGTTGGAATCTCGGGGGCCTCGGCCATTCCTCCAATGGAGTAAACGGCCCTTATTCCACTGCTATTACTCAGGACGGACGCATCGTTGCCAGTATGGTGACGACGGGAGTGCTTAATGCCAATCTGCTTCGAGCAGGAATCATCCAGAGCTTTAATGGTGAGAATTACTGGGATCTTGAGTCCGGACTATTTCAAACCAAGCACGGTATCATTGGCGATTTCAATATTTACGATGGCTATCTGGTATATGACAATGCCGGCTCTGGAACTGCCAGGGCAATTGTAAGCAAAGACGGAATCAGTTATGCGTATCGATGGTCAGAAAATGATATCGGTTCCGCTGAGTTATACGGGCAAGGGCTTCGGATTTTCTGGAATGACGAAGAAATGCTCGCACTGTATACGGTTGGGGATGGCTTTGCTCTTACGTCTGGATTCACACCGGGGAACCTTGGCAGATCCGTTCTGATCTACAGCTTATCTAACCATAAGGTTACTTCCAGTGAGAGCTGGGATATTGGGGGAAATCTGAGGGTAACCGGAACAAAAAACCGCGTTGCTGAGACAAAGGACTACGGTAAAAGACTTCTGTACTCATATGAGTCCGCCTCTCCATATTTCGCGGATATAGGAGAAGGTGAGGTCGGTCCGGATGGATCAGTTACTGTACTGATTGATCCGATCTTTGCAGAGACAATTTATCTGCCAAGCTATCAGGTTTTCCTGCAGGCATACGGGGAAGGATCTGCGTATGTCTCAGAACGCAATGTGTCAAATTTCGTCGTAAAAGGAACGCCGGGTTTGCGGTTTGGGTGGGAGCTGAAAGGCAAGCAGCTTCATTATGAGAACTGCAGACTCGAGGAAGTGGAGGACTAAATGATTATTGACTCACTCCCGGCTGTCCAGTCGGCAGCTGATGCCGATGAGCTCGCTCTGGAGGTAGGGCAGCTGCTCTATAAAATCTCAAAGAGTGATCTCCTGGCGAACTATTTAAGATTTGATTCTGCTCAAACGCTGACATCAACCCAGCAGGCTCTTGTGAGAGCAGCCATTAACGCGATGGAGAAGGATGTCGTTCCTCCAGGAGCGGTCCGGTATGATGCTGCTCAAGATCTTTCTCTGGCTCAGCAGCTCCAAGGCCGGATGAATCTCGGAATCGACAGCACGTCTGGAGGATGGGAGCCTGCAGCTAATGCGTACGCGCATAACTGCATTTATAGGGGGAAAAACCTCGGCTCTTCCTTCTCTGATGACCAGCTCTCAGAGATCATGTATGGAACCTTCAATGATCTGTACGTGGGAGATTATTGGACTTATAACGGCGGAAACTCGAAAGCAATCATCGCTGGTTTCGACTACTATTGTGATACACCTTATAAGAACAGTTCCAATCAGAACTTTTCTAAGCACCACGCTGTGGTGCTTATGAATTACGACATAGTCGCTACATTTTCTCAGCAGAATACTACTACGGGATACGCAGGATCAGATATCCATGCCGCGCTGAATGATAATACGGTATTCACTGATCCGGCCTCATTATTTGGAGATAGCATTCTTCCGTTTAATATTCCGCTCAGCACTTCAGCCAGTGGGGGAGTGGTAACGAATGTAGCCAGAACGAACTGCAAGATCGAACTGCTCACAGAGTTGATGTACAGAGGCCATAGGGAGCAGGCGCCGATTGTCAACGAGCTTGGAGATTTGTCTCAGCTGCCGCTGTTCAGACTGATTGGTACGTTACGTCCCCCGAACGTACTAAGCACTGCCTTCCGCGACATTGTTTCTAATGAGGAATTTGCAGGAATCAAGAATAATACGGGAACTCCGAGTACGAAGACGATCAATCAGACAAAAACCGGAGTCTGTTATTTCTGTGTCGGATATTCATTGTAATGAGGTGAAAAAAATGGCAGATAATAAAATTGTAAAAGCATCATTTTCAAACGGATCTCACTACACCGTAACCGCTGAAAAATATCAGTATGACTATGGTCAGATCCTGCAGTTCCAGAATCTAACTCTGCCGCAGGCGTATGAAGTTCATTTCAGCAATCGTGAAAAAGGCGGGGTTGCATATACTTCGATCGGCAATGCGGACGGAGTTTCGATTCCGGATATTCTGCTACAGACCGGCCTTCCGATCTATGCCTGGATGTTCCTCCATGATGGTGAGGATGACGGAGAAACGGTCTACCGGGTCAAGATCCCGATCGTGGCCAGATCCCGTCAGATCAATGACGCGCCGACGCCGGTGCAGCAGTCCTCGATCGATCAGGCGATCATTGCTTTGAACCAGGCAGTCGAATCGACGTCTGCGGATGCAACCAGGGCGGAGAACGCAGCCGGTGCTGCCGGAGACAGTGCCAAGGATTCTGAAGCCTACGCCAAAGGCACCCGGGACGGCGAAGCTGTGGGATCGTCGGATCCGACTTACCACAACAACGCGAAATACTACTCCGAGCAGTCAGCCGGATCCGCAGATGCTGCTTCCGGATCCGCCGGAGCAGCTGCCGGATCTGCTAATTCCGCGGATGGATATGCCAAGGATGCAGAGGCATACGCTAAAGGCACGCGTAATGGATCTGCAGTGGATTCTGATGATCCCGCGTATCATAAAAACGCGAAATATTATTCTGATCAAGCAAGTGGATCCGCGAGCGCAGCTGCGGGATCTGCGACGGCTGCAGACGGGCATGCTGAAGATGCCGAAGCATATGCCAAAGGTACTCGGGACGGATCTCCAGTAGGATCTTCAGATCCTGCATACCATAACAATTCGCAGTATTTCTCTCAGCAGGCCAGCGGATCTGCCAGCGCAGCATCCGGATCCGCAAACTCTGCGGACGGATATGCAAAGGACGCCGAGGCTTATGCTAAAGGGACCCGTGGCGGATCTGCCGTAGCATCTGACGATCCTGCGTACCACAATAACGCGCAATACTATTCGAGTCAGGCCAGCGGATCTGCATCTGCAGCAGACGGGCACGCCGAAGATGCAGAGGCATTCGCCAAAGGCACACGTGACGGTGTTCCTGTCAGTGCATCGGATCCGGCGTATCAGGCAAATGCCAAGTATTACGCTGATCAGGCAGCTGAGATCGTTCAGTACATCACGGATGTCGCTCCGAAGTATGGCGTATCCGGTGTCGGAAGATCTTCCACTACTCTGACCCGTCTTTGGGACGCGGTTGGAAAGACCATCACCCCCGGGACCGATGCAACGCAGTGCGTGTCCGATTTCGATGGCCTGCAGCCGTTCGCCCGGAGGAAGTGCGTCGGATCATGGTCAGTCGATCCGCTGGATAGCAAGAAGGCAATCTTCACAGTTCAGGCATATCATGGCAACGCTGACTATACTGAAGACGGATCCATGGGAGACTTCGTCGCGGTAGAGGTCAACCCGTTCTACTACATCAAAGATGATGAGAATGGCGTCTGGGGCGTCTCCCCTGGTCCGCAGTCCGGATGGTCTATCCATCCGATCTGCCTGGACAAAGACGGACAGGTGCGTCCGAAGACCTATATCCCGGCATACAATCTGGCAATGAAGGATGGCCATGCGGTATCTCTGCCTGGTTACGATCCGTTCTTCGGCGACTACAAACAGAATCAGGATGCTGCAAGGACATACGGGGCAGGATCCTTCCTCCCTGGCATGCTTGAAACGGCTGCGCTTCTGGATTATGAAGAGCTTCTCGTTACAATTGAGTTTGCATCTCAAAATGTCCAGGATTCTTACATCATGGGCGCAACGAATATGCTGTATGCTGCAACATACAAATGCCAGCTTGCGACTACAAACGAGAACTATGTTGTTTTGACTTCTGCCGGCGGTGCTGCGTTTGTTGTTGGCCAGACGATCTATCTGGGAGATACATACAGCGATACGCCTTCAGCAGCAGATATGGCATCAAAGTACAATCATATTACGGCTATCGAAGCCTGCGATGCGAGCGGAACACCGGATGAAAATGGCACTTATGCAAAAGTGACTTTCGATGGCGATGCCAGAAGTACTACAACCGATACGACTATATCTTCACGTCCATGGATTACCGGTGCGACAGACGGCCATGCCTCCGGCGTGAATGCGGTGCTTGGCCATACCGGATCCCCGGTAAGCAACAGCACAGGAAAGTATCCTTTCCGGTATCGCTGGCGCGAAAACATCTGGGGCAACACAAACAGGACACAGCACGACCTGGTCAATGCCAGAGTCGCAGACGGAACAAGCTATCATCTCGACTGGTATTATCTGGCGGATCCTACCAAGTACACGCCGAAAAATGTCGGCACATCAGATCTGACAGAGGCGAACGGATGGGTGAAGCTTGGCGTGACAACGCCGGTGAGCTCGTATGCGGACGGATATATCAAAGAATTTGGACATGACAGCCAGTATCCGCACGTCAGGGTGCCGGTTCTGACTGGAGGGACCGCAACTACCTATTACTCGGATTACGCGTACCTCGTCACCTCTAACGCAGTGCGTGCGGTGCGTGTCGGCGGTTATCTCCATTCTGGCTCCCGTGCGTACTATGGGTTGTTCTATCGGTCTGCGCACTCCGCTCCCAGCAACCGCTACTGGTATTATGGCTCCGCGCTTTTCATGGCCCAGTAGGGGGATGCAAGGGGGATCGCAATCCCCCTTGCGGTTTTCTCTGCTCGTATCGAAAAACGATATTTTGTATCAAACAGCGGACAGAATTAGAAATCTCGGTTAAGATCCTGATACGGGTTTTGCTGTGTCCCATTGGGCGTATCCCGTTCGCGCGAACCTCGTCAACTCTAACGCAGTGCGTGCGGTGCGTGTCGGCGGTAATCTCAATTCTGGCAACCGTGCGAACTATGGGTTGTTCTATCGGAATGCGAACAACGCTCCCAGCAACCGCAACTGGAATTATGGCTCCGCGCTGATCCTCGCCAGTCCCTGTGAATCGCTGAAGCGGTTTCATTCACAGGAAATTGATCATCTGTCTCCCAACACAGCAAGGTCCGTGGATCCGAAAGGATCTGAAATGCGTCCGACTGGAACTGCCTGGTAGGAAATCGAACGGTAGTGAGGACAAGAAAAGATGAAACGTGTCGGCAACCTTTATCAAAAAATGAAGGATATAGACACTGCTGCACTGGCGATCATCGAAGGAACGAGAAACAAGCACCACCTGACAGAGGTACAGAAACGGTTCCTGTCCGATGATCGCCATACAATCGACCCTGACAAGATCAGGAGAGAATCCGAAAAGCTGTGCTCCGGTCTTGACACGTGGAACCCTTCTCCGCTGACGATCAAATATTTCCACAGCCCAGGACATAAGGACCGGCAGCTTGCCGTTCCGACTCTGACGGACCATCTGTATGGATGGATGCTGATCCTTACGCTGAAGCCGGTCATCATGAGAGGAATGCATCCGTTCTGCATCGGATCTGTCCCTGGACGCGGGATTGAATATGGTCGTGCAGCTGTTGAACGATGGGTTCAGCATGACAGGCAGTCGAAGTTCTTTGTGAAGCTCGATATCGTGCATTTTTACGAGAACGTAAGCCTGGACATCCTGAAGCAGAAATTCAGGCGTGTGCTGAAGGATCCGGACGCGATCCGCGCCCTGGATCTTCATATAGACATGACACAGCACATGCTGGATCCGGATCAGCGTCCGTGCGATCCGATCCCCGGGCTTCCGATCGGGACATATACAGCACCATGGTTCGCGAATTTCTACCTTCAGGATCTTGACCATTACGCAACGGAACAGCTGTTCAAAACGCGGCGCGGAAAGCGTCAGAACTACATACGGCACTATCTCAGAAACATTGATGACATTCTCTTGCTCGGATCCAGCAGGCGAGATCTGGAAAAGGCGGTTCGATCGATCATCGAATACATGAAACAGATCGGACTGTCTGTGCATAACACCTGGGAGATCAAGCAGATCGGAGAAATGGAGGAGGCAGAAGGCGATTACCGCCTGAGGCCAGGAACGTATCCGATTGATGTGCTTGGCTATAAGTTTTATCATGCCGAGACAGTCGTACGTTCCAAAATCTATCTGAGCACGCTCCGGACGGCGAGGAAGATCCGGAAGGATCTCGATCACGGACGGATCATGCTTCACGATGCTGAAGCGCTTGTCAGCAGAATCGGCTGGTTCTCTCATGCTGACAGTAAATCATTCATGCGGCAGATCGAAGAGATTGTGCCGATTAAATTTGTGAAAGGAGCAATTGGGTATGCGGCAAAGAACGGAATTATCGGAACGGCCTCAGTCCTTTACTGTGATCAAAGAGGATCAGATGGCCATTATCACATTTTATACGGATGTGGAGGAGGAAGTCAGAGAGGACACAACGGTGTATACCGCCGTAGCCTGGGACATGACGGTTCCATGGCAGGACAACCTCGAAGAGCGGATCATGATGAACTTCAATGCGTGGTTTCAGAAAGCACAGAGTCTGGCGTATGACCTTGCGGCAGCTGCGGCCAGAGCGAAGCGTAACGAACTGTTGTCTGCCAGCGATTCATCCATGGCTCTCGATCGCCTGGGCCTGACTGTTCCGTCCGGAAGCACGTTCACGGCATGGCTGACGTTCCTTCGGAATCTTGGCTCTGCTCTGACCGGCGAGTTCGCCAAATACCGGCAGGCGCTTCGCGATCTTCCGGAACAGCCTGGATTTCCTTACGAGATCGAATGGCCTGATCTTCCAAAATGATACGGTTCTATGAGATCATTCCGGACAATGACGGTTCGGTATCCATACTGTTTCTGACTGATCCCCCGCGTATATTGCGAGGGCTGTTCATGGACTGCCCGGATACTTTTGAGGAGGATCTCATGGAGCGGTACGATGACTATTATAATGAAGCGGAGGTGATCAAATGGCCGTTCTGATCGGTCATGCCGTTTCAGACGAGAATGGCAGCATAGATAAAAACGGACAGGCGATAGTTGGGGATCAGACGGGCAAAGAGATTTGTACCCGTCGTTTTTATGTCCGCACGGGCGGATGGCACACATACCTTCAGCCGATCGACATAGGAAAAGGAATGACTGCTGCCAAGATTCTCCGGCAGATCTGCGACGATAACCACTACGGGTACAGCCAGTCCAAGAGATGGACCGGATACAAGGCGATTGTTGCGAACGGGAAGAAGATCGAAGGCGCGGAAGGATCGTTCGACTGCTCGTCTCTTGTCGTGTCAGCTCTGATTCTGGCCGGCTTCAACCTGAAGTCGACCGGATACACCGGGAACCTCGTAAAGCTGCTCATGGCATCCGGAGAATTCACCGCGCATGTGTCAAGCGACTATCTGACAGATGACGAGCATGCTCTTCCTGGAGGCGTGTGGGTTGGAGATGGCCATACCTGCATGGCACTGGAAGCCGGATCCGGATCTCCGACTCCGATCAATTCTCCGTATGTTGAAGTGATCGGCGGATCTGTGATCGTGCGCGAAGGCGCCGGTAAGGAGTATCCGAAGCTGACAACCGTACACAAAGGCGATCGCCTTCCGTATCTTGAGACAGACGAAGATACCGGATGGTACTGGGTGGAGAGCGCGAAAGGAATCGGCTGTATCACGAACAAGCCGAAGTACACGCGACTGGTGCTATGAGATATTCGAAACAAATTGTGATTCTTGTAATCACGCTCAATGTGGTTTTCACAGCGGCGTGTTTTTTTATGCTATGGAACGGAACAGAGATCCCTGATGTGTTGATTGAAGCATGGTTCATGTTTACAGGAACAGAGCTGATGGCTTTGGCCGGAATCAAAATCACTGAGACAATCAAGACACCGTCCGACATCCTGTCCGCAAAAGATAAACCGAACGCATCTGATATGGAGGATTGAAAAAAACGATGAATAGTCTAAATCTTGAGCTTGTAATAATTGTACTTGTGCTCGCCGTGATTGCTGCATCGCTGCGCTTTGTAGTCGGATACTTCAAAGCCAGGAAAGAGCTTGAAGCCGCCGAGCTCAGCATAACCGAAGCACAGGTCACGGCAAAGATCGAAGCAGCTGCTCCGGAGCAGATCGCACACGCTGAAGCCGCATACAGGGAAGTGCAGAAGGCCGGAGCCGAAAAAATGGAGATGTGTATCAACAACCTTCTAGATCTTGTTCCGAGCGGCATGACAGATCTGTTCAGCCGCGATCTGATCCGTTCTATTGTGCAGAGAGCCTTCGATGCCGTCAGATCTTATGCGGATCTTACGATTGACAAATATTCTGCACAGCTGGCCGCGAAGGTGGTCGAAGCTACGAAATGAGGTGATCACCATGTCGGATACAATTATTGCTGTGTTGATTACTGCGGCAGTATCTCTGATCATCCACTATTCGACGCTTAAAAGCACCATGAAAGACTTTTATGCCGAGCTTGATAAGCGGACCGAATTGTCAGACGAGAAGATCAATGGACGGATGGATGTTTTCGAGACGAAGCTCACGAATCTGACGAATGAGGTCAAAAAGCATAATTCCATCATCGAACGGACCTATCAGCTTGAAAAGGAGACGAAGCTTCTGGATGAAAAAGTGAAGGTTGCCAACCATAGAATTGACGATCTCGAGCGCCAATGAGCTCAAATTTAGCCCGATTTCCGACCTTGTCGGACCGTTATAAGAACAAAAACAGAGACCCGGATTTGATCGTCCGGGTCCTTTTTTTTGATGTGTCATTCCGCATTTTCTTCCGGGGCATCTGGTACTCTTTGGATCAACTCCTCGAGACTGGAAAGATCAAGAGCTGCGCAGATCTTTTCCAGATGATCCAGGCTGACACGCTCGGCAATCTCGTTGCACATATCGCTGATTGTATTGGCCCGAATCCCCGTCATTCTTGATAGTTCCCGTTGGCTTAGCCTTTTCTTGGCTAAGAGATCATAGAGAAAAATTCTGATCATTGCCATCATGCTCCTTTCCGTGATATATAACACGGCGCAAAAAATCTGTCTGTTGTTTGATACAAATTAGCGAAAACCGATACAATTTGTAACGATTGCCGTTGCAGAAAGGCATAAAAAGAGACCAGAGCAAAATGCTCTGGCCTCTAAAATGTGGCGACCAAAATGAACTTCAAACCGCTTCTGTATATGGATAAAGTTCTTATGGTCGTATATTGGCTCTCGTTTGTGTCGCTTATTAGAACAAGGCTGTCCGATGGATCCGAAAGGTCATCCAGGACCTCAAATGAGAGCGTGTCATTCGATTCAAATCCCTCGAATCCGATCCGGATCTCATTGTCATACAGATCGATCCGTTTGATGAACTGCCGGATCATCTGACGTTTGAATTTATAATTCTGCACGTTCGTGTCCCGGAATGTTTCGAAGAAATACCGGACACGGTCCTCACTGAGGTAAATGATTTGCTTGCTGTACAGCTGCACATCCAGTGCCAGCGCGGCACGCTCGCCTTCCAGATTTTCCAGTTCATTCTGCAGCGTCTGATTGACAATGCCCGCCTTGATCGCTTTGATGATGTTCTGCGTCTCCCTGTCGATCTCCCGGATCCGCGACTTCTCCGATTCGATCCTCTGGAATTCCATGGATTCCTTCTGGTAGTCCATGTACTGGGCGACCATCCAGTCGATCACTTCATCCGTAAGCAGATACTTCTTCAGGAGCAGGAACACATATTCCTCAAGCATATCCTTCCGGACATTCCGCTTTTTACATTCCTTTTTCAGTTTTCCCTGGCATGCGTAATAGTAATACGTGTCTCCGCTCTGACTCCGTCCGGAGACTCCGATCATGGGCTTCTTGCAGTAGCCACAGAACAACCTCCCGGTCAGGATATAATCCGCCTGTCCGTTATGCCGGCCTTTCACCTCGCGGATCCGCGCGACCTTCTCCTGCACCCGGCAGAACAGATCCTTATCTATGATCGCCGGCATCCCGCCTTCAACGACGATATCCTTCCATTTGTACGTTCCGATATATGCCTCGTTCCTCAGGATCCTGTCGAACGAAGACTTCTGCCACAGCCCTCCGGTCTTCGTCCGGATCAGCCTGGCATTCAGATCGTTCGCGATGTCGACGTATGCTTCGCCGTCCGCAACACGCTGATAGATCTCCCGGACGATCTTGGCCTGATCCTCCCGGATCGCGAAATGATCGTCCTCGCCTTTCCGGTATCCGTACGGGATCTGCCCGTTCACTTCACATTTCTTGGCCTTGTTCGTCATTCCACGGATCACATCCTCTGCGAGATTCTCGGAGTACCATTGGTTGATATTCATCATGCTGCGCATCATGAACCGGCCTGTCGGATTGTCTCCGAATTCCTCTTTGATGCAGATCGTCTTCACATGGCACTGCTTCATCTTCGATTCGAAGGAAAGCGCGTTCATCATGTTCCGCGCGATACGGCTCGACTTGTAGGCGATCACGTACTGGAATTTCCCTTCCTCGGCATCATGGATCAGGCGCTGGAACTCAGCCCGGCTGTCGATCCTTCCGGAGATCGCGCGGTCAGCATAGATCTGTGTTACGTTCAGACCGTTGAGCATGGCATATTCCTGGCACTCGTCGACCTGTTGTTCGATCGAAGCCTCGCTCTGGTTGTCCGAGGAATACCGTGCGTATATGACGGCTGTTTTCTGATCGGACTTTTTCATTCGGGTTCTCCTTTTATTCATTAACAGATTGCAGACAATCCGTTTCCGATTCGTAAAATATCGATTTTCGGTGTATCAAACACCGTACAAATTTTCGACTGGTCAATACAATGATTTCGCTGTCGGCAGACATTGTGTATTAGGAGGATCGATGGATAATAAAACAAAAGAAATAATCGAACTGCTATCACGATTAAACGATCAGCAGCATGAGGAGTTTATCCTCTGGATAGAATCAACTTTAACTGCGCAATTATGGAGTCTTTTACTCCATCCTTCACCGGATCCGGGAGAGCAGCCAACAAATGAATGATTTCTTCTGTGCGCTCATCAAACGAGGTGAGCGCATTTTCTAGTTCTATGTCTTGCTTTGTCTCATCTCCGAAATTATATAAATCATCTGCTTTAACGCTGAAATAGCTAGCAAGTTTTTTAATGGTTTCATACTTCGGCTTATGTTTTTTCCATTTCCGTGCTGTGCTTGATGAAATGCCAAGATCTTCTTGCATTTTCAAAATGGATACACCCTTCTGATCGGCAAGTCTTTTGATCTCATCATAAAAAGATAAAACTTTATCCATATTGGGTATTGACTAGATAAAACTTTACCCATATAATTCCAAACATAGAGGGAAAGTTTTATCGCACTCCTTTCTTTACCCTATGCGGAGAACAGGAAATATTGATAGTTGGCACTTCAATTATAGGTAAAACTTTCCCTACATTGCAACTACTACATGTAGGGGGTGAATGAATGCTGAGAGACAAGATCAAAAGGATCTGCAAAGATCGGAACATCACAATCCAGGAGCTTGAACGTCAGGCTGGGTTAAAACCGGGGTGCATTAAGAAATGGGTTGGTGATGCGTCTCCGAAACTTTCTAATGCCGCTGCGGTTGCGAAAGTGCTCGGAGTATCAGTCGATTATCTACTTAGCGAAGGGGATTGAAGACATGAAAGGTTTCAATCCTTCGGCTTTCACTCTAGCGACCACAAGACTGACTATGCGAGCGCTGGATCCAGTGATCCGTGAGTTCTATGCGGATCCTGAGAACGAGAGGAATTTTCAAATCTGGAAGGAAAGGAGGGAAAGAGAGAATGCAGAGAATCAAAGCGCTGGTCAAGGAACCGGGACAGTCATGGCGCCTGCGTGAGATCGACAACACGCTGGAAGCGTTTCAGCAGATTGTCGGCGGATACATCGAACAGATCACGCTCGATGACAACGTGATCCTGATCGTCAACGAGGAAGGCAAGCTGCGCGGACTGGCTCCGAACTTCATGATCCCCGGAGATATGGTCGTTGGAACTGCGATCATGACCTACTCAAAGAGCGATGAGTTCGAGGATATTCCGAACATTGATGACATCGAAGCCGCGCTTGACCGTGGAGAAAGCATATTCCTTGCGGCTCGGATCGGGGGAAAGATGAGCGCGCTCGGAATACTGGAAGGAGAAAAGACATGCAAAACAAAGAAAAGCTGACGGCACCCTGCAAAGCACCGTCAGCAGACCACGAGAGATGTGATCTTTCACAAAACAATTCTAACATCTCAAAACCTGCGGTGCAAGACAAGGAAATTGTAACTGCGCTCCGGCGGTTCTATCCGCAGATGGACAAGAGCCTGTATTCGAAGACGAAGCACAGCACACAGACCGGCGTCGAGCTCGTGCCGTATGCCAGAAGCATCGAGCGCCGGGTGATTCAGGGAGGCGAAATTCAGAAAAGCCAAGGAATGCCCCGTAAACGGGTCGAGAGGCTTGACATGAGGAAATACACGATCCGAGTGCCAACCGAGCTGATACCTGAGTTGCAACCGCTCATTGAGGCCTACAGGTTCAACGACTGGAACACACTATTCAACTTTCTCATAAATCACGCAATCAAAACATTAAAGGAGGCACATCAATGATTCAGAACCCAAACGACCGTCCTGTAAAGGACAAGAAGATCCGCATGCTGATCGCCGGTTATCCCGGCATCGGCAAATCTACGCTCTCGCTGTCCGCTCCGGCACCGCTGCATGTGGACGTGGATTTCGGCATTGACCGGATCGAGCCGCAGTATCGCGCACCGTACATCCAGCCGAAGGACTATGAAGAGATCCGGCATGATCTCGGCATGGATGTCGCGGACAAGCCGGACGCGCTTGCAGCTGTGAAGAAAGAGCTCGAGCCGTTCCAGACGATCGTGATCGATACCGGCGGGAAGATGCTTACGCTCATGAGCCAGTGGGCGATGAAGATTGATCCGAAATATGGCCAGCGTGACGGATCGCTCTCCCTGAAGGGATACGGATTCGTCGGACGCGAGTTCCAGCGCTTCATGGATCACTGCTTCTACATCCTCGACAAGAACATCGTGATCGTATTTCACGCGATCGAGGAGAAGGACGGCGACAACGTCAAGCTCCGGATCAAGGTCGAAGGCCAGACGAAGAACAATGTCTGGGAGCCGATGGATCTCGGCGGGTTCGTGGAGATCCAGGGCAACACCCGGACGATCGGGTTCTCCAACTGCGAACGGTATTTCGCAAAAGGCACGCGCGGCGTGAACGGCGTGTACAAGATCCCGACTCTCGAAGCAGACACTCCGAACAATTTCCTCACAAAGCTGTTCGAGCAGTATAACGCGAAGTCTGAAGCGGAGGTCGCAATGATCGCCGCCGGCAAGGCGAAGTACGAAGCAGCCATGAAGGCCGGCACGGATCTGATCGTTTCCGTAACGGATTCCGATACAGCAACTGATGCCGCACAGAAGCTGTCCGCGCTGGATCACGCTCTGACATCGAAGGACGAGCTCCGGAAACTGCTGGCGGACAAGGTCGCGGATCTCGGACTGAAGTGGAACAAGGACACGAAATCATACGAGAAGGTGGAAGCATGAGCCTGTTGGTAACGCAGTCGCTGATCAGCAGCTGGAATTATCTCCTGCGTGAGAATCCGTATTCGGATGCGACTACGGAAGACACAGCGATGGATGAATTCATTACGGTTCTCCGGAGATTTCCGACTCCGATCACGGAGGCGATCCAGAACGGGATCGATTTCGAGGAAATGGTCACGCGGATCCTCGGCGGTTTTTATGTCAGCGACAAGGATCCGTGGTTCAGTGCCGCGAAAAAGATCGCCGGGATCCTTTCCGGAGCGCAGCTGCAGGTCAAGGTATCGAAGCACATCGAGATCGAAGGAAACGATGTGCTCCTGTACGGACGGCTCGACGCGCTGAAGGCCGGAACGATCTACGACATTAAGTTCTCAAAAGGTTATGACCGGGGGAAATACATTCATTCCCCGCAGCATCCGATGTACCTGGACATCGTTCCTGACGCGGACGAATTCTCCTACCTGATCTCTGACGGGATCAACGTATGGACGGAAACGTACCGGCGTGAGGAAGTGCAGAGCATTCAGTACGTTGTTCAGCTCATGTTCGGATGGCTGAAGGACCACAACCTGTGGGAGACCTACGAAACCTGTTGGGGTAGCGCCAAATGAGGGGCCGTCTGAGAGACCTCACATACTCACGGAACAATTCCCAGATCCTCGAGGTCGAGATCACGAATGACGATATCGGCTATCTGTTCGATGAGTACAACGGGAAGGAGATCGAGATCTCGATCTCACTTCCGAAGACCAGGAGGAGCATGGACGCGAACGCTTACGCATGGGTGCTGCTTGGGAGACTGGCACTCAGGCTGAGACAGCCGAAGGATCAGATCTACCGGGAGCTGATCAAGCGGATCGGCGGGAACTATGAGGTCCTGGAAATGAAATCCGAGGCTGTTCAGAAGTTCATTGAGCTGTGGAGCATAAAGGGAATCGGATGGGTGTGTGAGGTTCTCGATCAGGCGGGAGACAGGACAGAAGTGGCTGCATACTACGGATCTTCCGTCTACGACACCCGGCAGATGTCGGCGCTGATCGACGAGATCGTTATGGAATGCCGTGACAACGGGATCGAGACGATCACGCCCAGAGAGAAAGACGAACTGATGGCCGCATGGGAGGCACGGTATGGATCCAGATCATAGGTGCTTCCTGTGCGGGAGGAACGGAAACGGCGATCCACTGGAACGGCATCACATATTCGGAGGAACCGCGAACAGACAGCTCTCTGAAAAATACGGACTGACCGTATGGCTGTGCGGGGACAGATGCCACAGGAACGGTCCGGGATCCGTGCACAGAAGCGCGGAGACAGCACAGTTCATTTACGAGTACGGACAGAAAAAGTGGATGAATGAAACCGGAGGATCTGCCGAGGAATTCCGGGCGATATTCGGACGAAGCTATTTAGAGGAGTAAGAGAAATGGAAAAGTATTATTTCACGCAATGCATCGAAGGCGATTCACCGTTCCAGGGCGGCTGGGTCGAAGTCTTGGCGCCGGACATCAGCAAGGCGTGCGAGCGATATGAGAAGACATATGGCCTGAGTGCTTCCGGCGGCGGTCGGTATGCATTCATCTATTCAGAATCGCAGTTCAAGAGGACATCGATGGCAGAGAAAGGGAACTTGGGAAAGTTCTGCTTTGCCAGGCTCATTTACGGGGACGAAAGAGTGTATTCAGGATCGGAGGGAAAACGATGAACAAGATCTTTTTAATAGGCAACCTGACCAGAGATCCGGAGCTTGCCAGCACACCGAACGGAATATCTGTCTGCAAGTTTACGATCGCCGTCGACCGGAGGTTCGACAAGAATCAGGACGGATCAAAAAAGACGGATTTCTTCCGTATCACAGCATGGAGACAGCTTGGCGAGAACTGTGCCAGGTATCTGGCAAAAGGTAAGAAGTGCTCAGTAATCGGCGAGCTGAACGCAAGGACATACGTGGCCAAGGACAACACCGTGCAGCTGAGCCTCGATGTATCAGCTGACGAAGTGGAGTTCCTTTCGCCGAAGGATCAGCCGGCAGCGAGAGAACCGGAACCGGCATATCCGGCCAGCCTTGACGGTCTCGCAGACATTGATCCTGCAGACATTCCGTTCTGAGAGGGATAAGCCATGCCGAGCAGGATCCTCAAGGAATCCATAAAGACAAGCGATGAGATCGATTCGCTTTCGTGGTTCGAAGAGGTCGTTTTCTACCGTTTGCTTGTAACGGCTGATGATTATGGTTGCATGGATGGAAGACCTGTTGTTGTTTGTAACCAATTGTTTCCGACAAAGGAGAACGTGACTGTGAAATCAATCGCAACTGCGCTCTCAAAGCTAGAAGCAGAAGGTTTGATCCGACGGTATTCCAACGAAGGGCATCCGTACATCTACGTTTGCAAATGGGACAAACATCAAAGGGTCCGGAACAAGGTCAGACGGTTTCCGAGCCCGGATGACAGTGCTTCTGTCGACTTGACAGCAGATTGCTGTCAATTGTCAGCGGATTGCTGTCAATTGTCAGCGGATTGCTGTCAATTGTCAGCAGATTGCGGCCGAGAATCCAATCCGAATCCGAATCCTAATCCGAATCCAAAACGCGCGCGTGAGGATCTTGACAAATCGTTTGATCTCTTCTGGAAAGCCTATCCGCGAAAGGACAGCAAGAAGGAAGCCAGGCAAAAATGGGATCGCATCGCGCCGGATCCGCCGCTTGTCGAGAAGATCCTGGCGGATATTGCCAGGAAAAAGCAGACGGAACAGTGGCGGAAGGACGGAGGGAAGTACATTCCGATGCCATCAACATACCTGAACCAGGAAAGGTGGGAGGATGAAGGCTCCGACATTCCTGCGCATAGCCACGGATATGAAGAACACAGACTGACAGACGAGGACGCAGAGCGTTTTCTGACAAATCTTGACGATTGAAGGGAGATTACGAGAGATGAAAAAGCTGTTGGCGGTTGCATTCGCAATCATGATGCTGTTGACCTCTGTCGCTGCAACGGCAGAGGAGCCGGACGTTCAGATCGTGTACATCGAGGTTGAAAAACAGGTAATCACAGATCCTCCGCGTATGCCGATACAGCCGGCGTGGCGATACGACTGGCCGGATGAACTGATAGACCAGCTGGCGTCAATCTACTGGGCTGAAACCGGAGCGAACGGTCCGCGCACTGCACAGGAGAAGCTGTATATAACCCAGTGCATCTGGAACAGAGCGCACTACGGAAATCCGTTCCCGGATGACCTGACAGAGGTCTGCCGGCAGAAAGGCGAATGGAATCATGGAAGGATCAGCGATCGGAACCGGGAAGCAGCCAGAGCGAACCTGGACAAAGTACGGTCACAGGCTGAAGGCCGGTATCAGGGGATCGATCCGAATGCAGAAATGGCCATTTACATGACCCGGGAAGGCGGATCCGGGATCCTTACGTTCCAAGACGATAAGTGGGTCACAGTAATCAGAGTGGAGGCTTGAACGATGGATGAAAACATTAGGCCGCGATGCCTTATAGCGAAGAACAGCAGATGCCAGGCAAAGTCCATTGAGGAATGCGCTGCATGTTCATGGAATCCGGCATATCTGTCTGAGATCCGGAAAGAGCTGAAGGAAAACGGTCTGAAGCGGAACAGGAACGGACTGTATGGCATCGTGATGCCGCGAGGAGACTGACATGACAGAAGCAGAAGCACAGGAAATGGTATTCATGTGGGCTGATTCCGTGAGCTATGCGCTTCCGGAGGTACAGTACCTGTTTCACATTCCAAACGGCGGATCGCGCAATGTGGTCGAAGGCCGGAATCTGAAAAGACAGGGAGTAAAGAGGGGCATACCGGATCTCTTTCTCCCTGTCCCGCGTGGGAAGTTTCACGGCCTGTTCATCGAAATGAAGCGTGACACAAAATCAAGGCTCAGACCGGAGCAGAGGCAATGGCTGGATGCTCTTATGGAACATGGATACATGACGGCTGTCGCGTACGGATACGACAATGCCGTCCGAATCATAAGCGATTATCTGACGAATTATTGAAAGGAGCAGAGCATGAAAAAAAGCAAGGGAAGGAAAGAACTGCGGAACCGCATTCACACCAATAAAATGCATGACGCCAAGAAAAAGCGTCTGAACAATGACCGGAAATACAGGAGCCTGTCAGGCAAGAAATTATACGCGAGGTAACAACATGAGAGCAGCTGTTTATCCGGTCAGCCGTGTCTATTACGAAAAGGTCCTTCCGTCTGTGAAGAGCCTCATGGTGAATTCTGATATCGATGAGATCTTCCTGACGATTGAAGACGATCAGTATCCGGGATATCTGCCGGAATGCGTGCACACACTGAATGTGCGTGATCAGAGATTCTTCGATCCGAAGGGCCCGAACATCCAAAGGACGCCATACGTCTATCTCTGCATGCTTCGGGTTGCTTACGGTCAGATCTTTTCAGAGTATGACAGGATCCTGGCTCTGGATGCGGACACGATCGTCATGCGGGATATCGGATCCGAGCCGTGGGACATGGATCTGCAAGGCTGTCACTTCGCCGGCGTCCCGGAGTGTCTGATCTCGCAGACAAGAGGAAGGCCATATGCCAATGCCGGCGTGCTCCTGTTTGACCTGGATCGGATCCGGCGCCAGCATCTGGATGCTGTGATGCTTGAGGCCATCAATACGATCTCGTTCCAGTGGCTGGAACAGGACTGTATCAATGCGCATCTGAAGATGCTGCCGATCGGATCCGAATGGAACGCATGCCAGTTTACTTCGCCGTGCGACGATCCGAAGATCCGGCACTGGGCGTATGAGCGCACATGGGAAGAGAGCGAGCCGTATCTGAAATACGCAGCCATGAGCTGGGAGGAAGCAGAGGAACGATGGAAAGCGAAGCGGGCATGACAAGAGCGGATCTGATCCGCTGGCTGATTATCTCTGTTATCTGACTGACAGCAAATGCGAGCAGTGCAGATTCGGAGAGTGCAAAGACCAGTGTGCTGTTATGAGATACCTGCATGAGGATGTAACGGAATGATGGAAGAAGGGAGAAAAAGAGAGTGAAGGCGGTCATTCTTTCAGACATAGAAGAATTCTGCCGGGATCATAACGTGAAATCAATCAGCCTCGAAATGCTGCGGAGCATGGCGGTTGACAACACGGAAAAAGGACAGAATCTTTCCTATCAGGCGGGATTTGCCTGCTGCAATCAGGCAGTAATCCGGGCGATGTCCGAAGCAAAGGCGAGGTTTGCGAAATGACCCGGCAGGAACTGTCCGAGCTCATAGATCTGCACCGGAGAGAAAAGGCTCTTGAGGAGCGCCGGGAGCGACTCCGCGAATCTGTTCAAAGATACGCCGCGCCGCTTTCCGATATGCCGCACGGATCATCATGGAAAGATCCGATGGCAGAATACGCTGCCAAGCTGGATGAGCTGGATCGGCAGATTCTGGATCTTGTCATGCAGATCGAGAATCGGATCCAGCAGATAGAGGATTTCACGAAAAGCCTTACTCCGAATCAGGCGGCTGTAGTACGGCTGAGATATGAGAACGGTTACAGCTGGGGCAGGATCGCAAAGGAACTGAATTATTCAAAAGGACATTGCAGGAACCTGCACACCGATGCAATGAAAAGACTTGATCTGTAGAAAAAACGACTTGACGCGTAGAAACTAAAAGACATACTATTGATTTGTAGCACAACATCTTTGCTCCATGCGAGAACCGATTTCAAAGCATGGGGCGCTTTTTATTACACAAAATTATACAAATTCTATTGACTATTGTGTAAAAGTGTGTATAATAATAGGCAGATGGGAGGTGTTGTGCTATGACACCACTCCAGGAAACAATCGAATTGCTGAAGAAGGGAGGGTTCCAGGAGAAGCGCGAGGGCAAGAAACACACGATCTTCTGGAATCCGCAAACCGGTCAGACAATTCCAGTTAAGCGCCACGACTTCGACGAAGACGATGAGCGCTATATCCTGAGGGAGGCAGGAATAAAAAAGAATTAACCTGCTGGCGCAGACGGGGAGGGAAACCTCCCCAGAGTGCTCCCATCTCAGAAAAGGAGGATGAACATGAGGAGAGTATATCCTGCGCTTCTCGAGCCCACTGCATCAGGAGGATATTTCATCAAGGTCCCGGACGTGTCCGGATGTATTACAACCGGAAGAGACCTTGAAGAAGCTCTTGATAACATCCGTGATGCCCTCGCCGGATGTATATGCGTATTGGAGGATGTTGGACAGCCAATCCCGGAACCTTCTGCTCCCGCTGAAATCGCCGACGGCACATCTATGGTGGTCCTTGTGGACGTAGATCCGCTTGAGTATCGGAAAGAGACCGATACAAGAGCCATCCGCAAGAACGTATCAATGCCAGCATGGATGTCATATCTGGCAGATAAGCGCGGGGTGAACTGTTCACAGGTTCTCCAGAATGCTCTTATTAAAGAGCTACAACTCGGATAATGCGCTTTGCTACGTTCCTGACACACACCACCACCACATGAAAACGCCGGAGGCTTTACGCCTCCGGTGATTCTTTTTGTATTCATTCAAAGTCATGACAATTTCTGACATTCACATATGAGATAATAGCAACATCAGGATATGGCAAAGCTTGATCTCTTACTCGCATGGACGGCTCTTCGGGGCCGTCTTTGTGTTGTAAGAGCGGAAGAGAGGCGGAGCGTTTGGCGAACTATAACAATTACTCCTACGACGTTACCATCTCGATCGACCAGCTGACGGATGAGATAGAGAAGATCCTCGATGATTATGAGAACCAGGTCTATGCATCCATCGAGGGAGCGACAAAGGCCATCGCTCAGAAAGCCAAGAACGCAGTCAGGCGGAACGCGCGTGCGACATTCAAGCCGTATCACAGACAGCGGAAGTATTCAAACGGATGGGATCTGAAGCAGAAGAGCCGCGTCAAAGGGATCAGCGTGAGCTATGTCATATACAACCGGAACGCGCCCGGGCTTGCGCATCTGCTGGAGAACGGACACGCCAGTGTCAATGGCAAGCGTGTAAAAGCTTATCCGCATATCAAGCCGGTGCAGGATGAGATAGATGCATCACTTGTCAGCGACATCAAGAGCCGGATCGCCCGGATCAAGTAGCAGTCATGAGTAAGGATCAGCAGTCTGCATTCTACAAGACGAAGGCGTGGAAGAAATGCAGAGAAGCATATCTCAGATACAAGGGCGGGCTGTGTGAGCGGTGCCTTGCATCCGGGCTGGTCACGCCGGCTGAGATAGTTCATCACAGGATCCACATCAACCCGACGAACGTCAAGGATCCGAAGGTGCTGCTTGACTGGGAGAATCTTCAGTGCGTCTGTCGTGACTGCCATGCTGCTCTGCATCCTGAGATGTATCAGAAGACAGCCAGAAGGTTCACGATTGACAAAAACGGACATGTGGAGTCACGGGAGCGCGAAGCGGATGCCCGGAGCGGCGCGCTTCCGGGCGCCCGCGCATGATGTATATCCCCCCGTTTTTATATAAGGGACCGCCCCTTGGGGAC
>Ga0310786_10001933_pt1 | contig 32673 bp, 26 predicted proteins | sample AusTroGonzalo_MG_FD_203881 | JGI IMG/M metagenome (GOLD analysis project Ga0310786, IMG submission 203881) | Bovine rumen microbial communities from tropical cattle in Woodstock, Queensland, Australia - Gonzalo_03 (v2) (version 2) | ecosystem: Host-associated > Mammals > Digestive system >...
AAAACGAACAAAAGCGACAACACTGTCTTGCGTCAAAAAAAATACCGCGCTGGAAGCGGAAATGTCATTGGACACGACTCGAATCTCTCAAATAGGAACAAACAAGTGGTACATTCGAAAAAAAATTGCTCAAAATTTGCATGTACGCATTTTTTGTTGTACCTTTGCGGCGGATTCTTGTATCATGGCAACACGTGTAATAGGCATAGGCGAGACGGTGTTGGATATTCTTTTCAAGAATGACCAGCCGCAGAAAGCCGTTCCGGGTGGTTCGACGTTTAACAGCATCGTGTCATTGGGTCGCGCCGATGTGGCGTGTATCATGGTGACGGAGACGGGTGGAGACCATATAGGCGAAATGATTTGTAAGTTCCTGCGCGACAACGGCGTTTCGGATGAGTACGTCTGCCGCCATCCGAACACCAAATCGCATATTACGCTTGCCTTTCTTGACGAGCATAACGACGCCCAGTACACGTTCTACAAGGACCACGCCTCCGCAGCGCTGGACGGCAAACTCCCGGAGATAACCGCCGATGACGTCATTCTCTTCGGTTCGTTCTTCGCCATCAATCCCGCCATCCGTTCTGCCGTCAGCGAACTACTGCACAATGCCCGAAAAGCAGGCGCTTGGATGTATTACGACATCAACTTCCGCAAGAGCCATATTCCCGACATCCCGGATGTGATGCCGAATATCGAAGAAAACATGCGTCTGGCGGATGTCGTTCGCGGTTCGAAAGAGGACTTCGAATACCTTTACGGCTTGAGCGACGCGGACGCTATCTACGAGCAAGTGAAGCCTTTCTGCAAGCGGTTCATCCTCACCGACGGAGCCCGTGAAATTCGGGTGTACACACCGAATGAAGGTGAAAGGACGAAAGTGAAAGTTGAAAGGTTCCCCGTACAACCCATCGAGACGGTCAGTACGGTAGGCGCCGGCGATAACTTCAACGCGGGTTATATCTACGCCAAACTGCAAGGCCTCAGCACCCCGTCCGAGCGCGTCAAGATGGCGCAGCGCTGGAGCCAGGACGTCTGCCGTCAAATCGGCAATAACATCAGCGATGACTTAAGGAACGAATTGAAAAATGAAAAGATATGAAGAAACTACTTACACTTGCATTGGCGGTGACGATGTTCGCCGCGTGCGCAAACAATGAAACAAAAGACAAGACTGAAATGGAAAATCAAGCCATCCAGAACATTATGACGCGTGTGTCGGTACGTGAGTTCACCGGCGAGAAAATCAGCGAGGCGCAAATTGACACGCTGCTGCGTGCCGCCATGGCGGCTCCGTCAGCCATCAACAGACAGCCGTGGGCCTTCATCGTCGTGACGGACGAAGCCCTCATCGCCAAACTCGGCGAAGCGCTGCCCTACTCCCGCTGCAGCAACCATCCGGCGATAGCTGTCATCCCCTGCGGCGACCTGAGCAAAGCCATCGAAGGCGAGATGGCGGCGTTCTGGATTAACGACGTGTCAGCGGCAACGGAGAACCTCCTTTTAGCGGCTCATGCCATGGGCCTCGGCGCCGTGTGGACAGGTCTGCACCCGGACATGAAACGCGCGAAAATGGTACAGGAGATGCTCGGTCTGCCGGAACACATCATCCCGCTGTGCGTGGTGCCTGTAGGTGTTCCTGCCGAACAGCCGGACATCAAAGACAAGTACAAACCGGAGAACATCCATTACAACGCGTGGTAAGAATCCCGATGCTTTCATCGGCCTGCGGCCTGAAAAAAGGGTGTGCCCAATGCGGCACACCCTTTTCACTTAACTATTAACTTTTACCCATTGTTTTTCATTACCATCCGTTGTTGCTGTAATTGGTCAGAGAGACGTTGGAACCGCCCGAGACAGTGCAACCGATGTTTGCCATTCCGCCGAAGTACTCGGTGCCGTCAGCAACGGTCACGCCTGACTTCAGGGCCGGTGTGGACGAGGTATATACAACCAATTTCTGGCTACTGCCGCCACCACCGGGGCCTCCGCCGCCGGGACCACCGCCGGACGAAGACGACTTGGTCGGCGTCTTGAAGGCGGCTACCAAGTCGCTGCCGTTATAGAGTGCGTACCAGCTCTGCGCCGTCCATGAAGTGGTGTATTTGCATGTGCCTCCGCTTATCTGCGCTCCACCTTCGAGGTTACCTACGGCGATTATCGTTCCGCCGGAGATATACAACTTATATCCACCTTCGGTGTTGGCATCCAATGCCACTTCAGGATTCGTAGCACCGATGGCGTAAACAAGACCTCCCTTGATATACATATTCCCGTTCGCATCCATCGCATCGTTATTCGAACCCTTGACGAAGATATAACCGCCGTTGATATACATGTGGCTGGAGCTGTTGATGCCGTCGTCAAACGCATTGACGGTGATGTGTCCGCCGTTGACGGTCAGGGTATTCTTGCTCTCTATTCCTTCGCCGCCGGCTCCGGTCGTCGTCACGGTGATGGTACCGCCGTCGATGATGATGTCGCCGTCAATCTTGATGCCTTTCGGCGAGCATTTATAATCGGATTGATAGTTATCCAAGGTACGGGAGTTCGAGACGATTGAAAGTGTACCGTTCGACGAAGCCACTACCGCCTGACCGCTGGTGGTGACGGTGATTTCCGCCTCGCCGCTGACGGTGAACGTCCCATCGCCGCTGATACCCTTGCCACCCGCACCGGTGCTGGTGAGGTTCAGTGTACCGCCGCTGATGGCGATATTTCCATCCGCACTGATACACGAAGACGCTTTGGTCTTCACGTTGGTCTCATCCCATACACCACCGCCGGAGGTGCTTAAGGTCAGCGTGCCGCCGGTGATATACATGTCGCCTTCGGACTTGATGCATTTGGCTGCGTCTGCCGTCACCGCACAGGAGACGTTACCGCCGGAGATATACACGTTTCCCGTGTCCTCGTCTTCGTGGTCCGTCGTGATACCCGTCGAACCCGCCTCCGTATCTTCTATATCACATTGGATACCGTCGTCGCCCACATGGTTCAGCGCTATCGTACCACTCTCCATCAGGAAATACTGCTCGCAGTTGATGCCGTCGCCGACAGATGAGACGATGTTGATGGTAGAGTTCTTTATCGTGAAGTATTCACCGGCTTTGATACCATGCTTCACGTTTCCGGTGATGTTCAGCGTGCCTTTCTGCGCGAACTCAATGTGTCCCTTGACGTACAGACATCCTTTCTGCGTGCCGGACACAGCGTCCACGAGGGTGTTGGTCGTGCCGTTAAGCGGTTTGACTTTGATACGCTTGCCGTTCTGGACATGAACCGCCGCACCCGAATAGACAGCCGACACGTTCGTCAGTGACAAGTTATCTAACTCCACCGTTGCCTTGTATGCACCTTCGGTGTAGAAGCCGCCGTCGGCAGAAGAGCCGGAGAGCGTATAGGTAATCTCCACGTCCGTATCTGCGCTTTGCGCAATCTTCACGTGCGCTCCGTTCTGACTGACAGTCAGCAACTTGGCGATGTTTCCGGCTACGGTCACATCCGTCTTGTCATTACTGAAGACCACCTGCACGGAGTTGTCGGTCACAGCTGTTTCATCAACGTACATGTTGCCGATGTCGCTCAATGCAAACTCCTTGCCCATGACAGTCAGCGTCGTACCGTTCGCAAATGGCATCACGCCTGCCTGTTCCGCAGGAAAGCGGTAGGTCACATTCCCCACCTGCACATTCAGTGTCTGCGCACACAGCAGACCGCTAAACGCTAATCCGCTGATCACTAATCCTATAATGCGTCTCATTGTATTACGATTTTTTGCGTTACACTTCCGTTAGAAATCACGTAGAGCCCTTTATCCAGGCTGCCTACAGCCTCCATGAGGTTGTTGAAATGTCCCATTTTTGCGCCAAGCGGCGTATAAATGTCAATCGGTTTGTCCGCTTCGAGGATATTCCCGATTCCCTCGAGCGAACCGTCATTGGAGAACTGCATCGAAGCCAAGTCGGTCAATACCAGATTCACCGTGCCTTCGTCGTTCGTCACCTGCAGGTTACTCCCATTCACCGTCAGCGTGAGGTTACTCACGTTGAAACCGGTTGTCGTACCACCGGTGTTAGTGAACACCAGATAACTGTACGCAGCTGCCTGCACCATCACGGCACAGCATACAGCCATAGCAAATAGCAACTTTTTCATAATACTCCTTTTTTGTATATGATAATCCAAATTACGCTGCAAAAGTACTGCTTTTTTTCCATATGCCCGTTATGAATAAGTACACAACTATTAACAAAAAGTCGAAAATTCTCGTATGCATCATAAAAAAACAATATTCTCACCTCTGTTTTGTTAGTAAAAAGACAAAAATATAGACAAATACGCCATTTGCAATCCAGACGTCGATGAGAATGCCTCTTTCTTTTTTTTTGCCTGCCTATTTGCATATCTCAGAAAAAATGCGTACCTTTGCAGCGCAAATAAAAGGAGGTTATAAACCCTATTCCCATGACACGAAAAATTCTTTTTCTCTTGGCTGCTGTGCTGGTCTTCGGGTCCTGCGACAAACCCTCGCGCGTAGCGCAATACAAAGCGGAGAAGCACCAGCGCGACTCTGTGGCATTGGTGCAACAGACGCAGAGCCTGACGTACTATCAGTCGCAATTAGCGGAACTGATGCCGGTTGCCGACAGTCTGATGGCATTTTTCTCTTACGAGAAGAACCCGCGTTTTCAGGACCATGGATACTATATTGTCAAGCCGTCGGCTGTCGGCCGTTCGTATTCAGACTTGCGGGTGATGGTGCGGGATGACGGCAAAGAGTCCATCCTGTTATACAGAGACGGCAAACGGATAACCGGCGACGGATTACGTGGAAAAGACCAGGCGATGATAGAGTGTGCGCAGCACCTGCAGATAGTCATTTCCGACATCCGTGAATGCGAAAAACGCATCGCTCACACCTCTAAAGAGGTGCAAAAATACGAGAAAAGACTACAAAAACAATAAAATATTTGCATTTATGCAAAAAAAGCAGTACCTTTGTGCCGCAAATAATGTGTAAAATATGTCTGAAAGCAAATACGAAAGCAAAATAACCTCTTCGCCTTATTCTGCAAAGCAGATATACTCCGTGCTGAGTAACCTGCAGAATATCGAGCGCGTGCGCCAGTTTATTCCTGCGGACAAAGTGCAGGAGATGGAGATAGAACCCGACCGCATCCGCATGAAAGTGGACGGTCTCGCGCAGAAAATCACCATCGCCATCGTGGACCGTATCGAGAACGACACCATTAAGTTCGGCGCGGAAGGAATACCGATGGAGGCCAATTTCTGGATTCAACTCAAGGAGCTCAACCCCACCGACACACGCATCAAACTGACCGTCAAAGCGGATATCCCGTTTATGTTCAAGATGATGGTTGCCAAGAAACTGCAAGAGGGCCTCGACCAGGCGGCGGAAATGCTGGCGCAATTCCCCTATAGCCAATGGACCAACGTCTAACGACTAACGACCAACGACAAATATATGAAAAAACCAAGAATTCACAGAGAAGGACGCGGATTGATTGTAGGAACAGTATTGCTCCTGTTTATCATCAACGTACCTATTTATCTGTTTGTTCAACCCCACTGGGTATTTGCCATCACGCTTATCATCGCGGCGTTGCTTCTGGTGTTCGTCACCTATTTCTTCCGCAATCCTGTGCGTGTACTGGAGATAGACGACCCGAACTTCATCATCGCGCCCGCGGACGGACGTGTGGTAGTGGTGGAGCCGACGGAGGAGAACGAGTATTTCCATGAGAAACGGTTGCAAGTGTCTATCTTCATGTCGCCGTTTAACGTGCATGCCAACTGGTATCCCATCGAGGGCACCGTCCTTGTTTCCGAGCACCAGAAAGGCCGTCACAAAGGCGCATGGCTTCCCAAGTCATCCACCGAGAACGAGCGTTCGCTGGTTGTCATCGAGACGCCCTCGAAAGTGCAGGTGGCCCTTCGCCAAGTGGCAGGAGCCATGGCGCGTCGTATTGTGACCTACGCCAAGCCCGGACATCAGGCGCATCGGAACACGCACCTCGGATTCATCAAACTCGGTTCGCGCGTGGACATGTACCTGCCGTTGGATACGGAGATGTTCGTCACCGTAGGTGAAGCCGTGCGCGGCAACGAGACCATCATCGCCCGTCTGGCGGATGCGAAACCGGCGAAAGAACCCAAAGCACCGAAGGAGCCGAAAGAGTCCAAGGAACCTAAACCCAAGAAAACGACTAAAAAAGTTTAACCCTAAAATACCAATTGTATGAATTTTGAAGAATTATTTGCGCAGTACCCTTGCCCGTTTACCGATGAGCAAGTAAAAACTCAAGTGGCTGACATCGAAGCAAAGCATTTTGCAGAGAATAACAATGTTGAGGTTTGGAAGGAGTGCCTCCACCAGATCGACTACACCACCCTGAGTGCAGACGACACCATCGCACGCGTTGAGCGCATGGCGAACGCTGTCAACACCTTCGAGGAGAAATTCCCAGGTATTCCTAACGTAGCTGCTATCTGCGTTTATCCCGCCATGGCTGAATATGTACGCAAAGCGCTGAAGGACCCGAAATTCCGCATCGCTTGTGTATCAGGTGTGTTCCCCAGCAGCCAGAGTTTCCTCGAAGTGAAAGTGGCAGAGACCGCACTCGCACTCAAAGCCGGTGCAACCGAGATAGACATCGTTCTCTCCGTCGGTAAGTTCCTCGAGGGACGCTATCAGGAGTGCTTCGACGAGATTGCAGAACTGAAAGCAGTGTGCGGCGACCACCACCTCAAAGTAATCCTTGAGACGGGCATGCTCAACACCGCAGAGAACATCTGGAAAGCATCTATCCTCTCCATGGCTGCAGGCTGCGACTTCATCAAGACCTCTACCGGTAAGATTGCTGTGAACGCTACTCCGGAGGCTACCTTCGTGATGTGCCAGGCCATCAAGGTATGGCGCGAGAAGACAGGCGTGAAGATGGGCTATAAACCTGCCGGCGGTGTTTCGACAACCGACGAGGCTGTTCAGCACTTCACCCTCGTAAAAGAGATTCTCGGCGAAGAGTGGCTCAATAACGAGTGGTTCCGTTTCGGTGCTTCCCGTCTCGCCAATAACCTCCTTTCCTCTATCGTAGGAAAAGAAACAAAACATTTCTAATGAACAAGATTCTATCTAAACGATTCTTTTCGGACAATGTAGCGGAGCTCGTAGTTGAAGCTCCGCTCATTGCGCGTAGCCGTAGAGCCGGCCATTTCGTCATCATCCGTGTGGACGCGAACTCAGAACGCGTGCCCTTGACCATCTCTGCCGCCGACGTAGAGAAAGGAACCATCACCCTCGTCGTACAGCAGATAGGCGTCTCGACCCACAAACTGCTGGCGATGGAACCCGGTGAGTGCCTTCACGACATCGTCGGACCGCTCGGTCGCGCGACGCGCATCGAGAAATACGGTACCGTAGTCTGCGCCTGCGGCGGTGTAGGTGCGGCGCCGATGTTACCTATCGCGGAAGCGCTCAAGAAAGCCGGCAACCGCGTCATCACGGTCCTTGCAGCCCGTAATAAAGACCTGCTCATCTTACGCGATGAACTGGCGCAATGGTCGGACGAGGTCATCATCATGACCGATGACGGCTCTGCCGGACAGCAAGGCGTAGTCACCGTAGGTGTCGAACAAGTCATCAATCGCGAGACCGTCAACAAGTGTATCACCATCGGTCCCGCCATTATGATGAAGTTCGTGGCGCTGACCACCGCCAAATACAACATCCCCACCGAAGCTTCACTCAACACCATCATGGTGGATGGAACAGGAATGTGCGGTGCATGTCGTGTGACCGTCGGCGGTAAGACGAAGTTCGTCTGCGTGGATGGTCCGGAGTTTGACGCCCACGGCGTGGATTGGGATGAGATGCTCAGCCGCATGAAGTCCTATCGCGCAGAAGAGACCGAAGCGATGGAGGCCTATAAGAACGGCGCTTGTCCGACGGGTCCGACAAGTCAGACAAGTCCGACCAGTCCGATTCAAATCGGCGCCGTAGAACCTTTCACAGGTTCTCCGAAAGACCGCGTAGCGATACCTCGCGTCCAGATGCCGGAACTGCGTCCCGAAGTGCGCGTCAAATCGCTGCACGAGGAAGTGAACCAAGGTCTGACGTTCGAGCAAGCCGTCACCGAAGCGCATCGCTGCCTCAACTGTCCCAAACCGACCTGCGTACAAGGTTGCCCCGTGAATATCAACATCCCCGGATTTATCAAGAAACTGGAGACCGGAGACATTCTCGGAGCCGCAGCGGTCATCAAAGAGTCATCCTCTCTGCCCGCTGTATGCGGTCGTGTCTGCCCGCAAGAGAAACAATGTGAAGCGAACTGTATCCACCTCAAGATGAAACACCCGGCGGTAGCTATCGGTTACCTCGAGCGCTTCTGCGCGGACTATAGTAACAGTCAGGCACGTCCGACGAGTCAGACTTGTCCGACGGGTGCCAAGATTGCCGTCGTCGGTTCCGGTCCTGCCGGCCTTACCTTCGCCGGCGATGCTGCCAAGTACGGCTACGAAGTGCATGTATTCGAAGCGCTGCACGAGATTGGCGGTGTGCTCAAATACGGTATTCCGGAATTCCGTTTGCCGAACGCAATCGTGGATACGGAGATAGACGGCTTGCGTGCCCTCGGTGTACAATTCCACACCGACACAATCATAGGCAAGACAATCACGGTCAAGGAACTCGAAGAGCAAGGATTCAAAGGTATCTTCGTCGGTTCAGGAGCCGGCCTGCCGCGCTTCATGAATATCCCGGGCGAGAACCTGAACGGCGTGCTTTCGTGCAACGAGTATCTGACACGCGTCAACCTCATGGACGCTTCCAATCCGGCAACCGACACACCCCTGCTCTACGGCAAGAACGTGGCAGTCATCGGTGGCGGCAACACCGCCATGGATGCCGTACGCACCGCGAAACGCTTGGGTGCCGAACACGCTATGATCATCTACCGCCGTTCGGAAGAAGAGATGCCGGCGCGTATCGAAGAGGTGCATCACGCCAAAGAGGAAGGCATCGAATTCATGACACTCCATAACCCGATAGAGTACCATGCCGATGAGAACGGCCGTGTGAAAGAAGCGGTGCTGCAAGTGATGGAACTGGGCGAACCTGACGAGAGCGGTCGCCGCAGTCCTGTCCCTGTTGACGGCAAGACCGTGACCATTCCTGTGGACTTGGTCATCGTGGCCGTAGGTGTATCGCCTAACCCGCTTATCCCGTCGTCCGTAGAAGGACTCGAAATCAGCAAGAAAGGTACCATCGTCGTCAATGACGCGATGCAGTCGTCCATCCCTACCATCTTCGCCGGAGGAGACATCACCCGCGGAGGTGCTACCGTCATCCTCGCGATGTCGGACGGACGCAAGGCGGCTGCTGCCATGCATGAGTATCTGACTTCTAAACAACTCTAACAGCGCAGCGGTCCGACAGTGCTAACGGTCTTATCAGCCATATTATTGTCCGTCAATTTCCTGACAAGCCATCCTCTTACGGGACAGGCGAATATGTCCGTGCTGGTGCAAAACCTGAATACCGGTGAAGTGATAGACAGTTATCGTGCCGATAAAGTGGTGCCGCCGGCTTCCGTGATGAAACTGCTCACTACCGGTGCCGCCCTCGATATCCTTGGTCCCGGTTTCCGTTTCCCAACGATACTCGAATATACGGGTGCCATCGAAGACGGCGTGCTACACGGCGATCTATATATCCATGGCAGTTGCGACCCCTCGTTAGGATGGAAAGGTCAGACAGGTTTCCTCACCCAATGGGTGCGCGCCGTCCAGAAAGCCGGCATCACGTCCATTGAAGGAGGCGTCATCGCAGACATGACGATGCTGGATGGGGATGCACAAAACCCCAACTGGTTATGCGAAGATGCAGGAAACTATTACGCGCCCGGAATATTCGGACTCAACTACTACGGCAACACAATGAATATTGTGCTCCAAAGCGGAGAACCGGGCACTGTGGCGAAAGTGATAAAGACGGAACCGCAAGTGGAAGATATCGTCTTCATCAATCGTATCCGCTGTGATAAAATCACGTACGACGGTGCTTTCGTGAGCGGACTGCCATACAGCCGTGAACGGTACCTTACCGGAGCGGTCCCCTCTCATCTCGGTACGTTCGGCGTCAAAGGAGATCTGCCGAACCCGGGACTGCTGCTCGCCAGACATTTCACGAAGGCGCTGCACGACGCGGGTATCAAAGTATATCGCGATGCCACCTTCGAAGCGGATTACAACCCGCTCACGCCCCCGCGGCAGGAGTTATACACCCATTATTCGAGACCCCTCTCGGAAATCATCCAAGAGACGAACGTCAACAGCAACAACCTCTATGCCGAGGCGCTGTTTCGTTACCTCGGCACCCGTTATACGCTGCCGGGCACCCTTCATAACAGTCAGGAACTATTGCGCGACTACTGGCGCCGGCGCGGTGTGTCGATTCAGAATGCGATTATCAAAGACGGTTGCGGTCTGGCACCGCAAGATGCCGTCAGCGCACAGACTTTCGTGCAAATGCTGACCATCATGCTCCGCAGCAAGAACGCCGATGCTTGGTTGGCATCCCTGCCGGTAAGCGGGCAAAGCGGGACACTCAAGAGTTTATGCCCGAAAACAGAACTGGAAGGACGCATTCATGCAAAAAGCGGTACTATCGCCGGCACAAAGAATTTCGCCGGCTACATAGACATGCCTAACGGCGATACATGGGTGTTTGCGGTCCTCATCAACTCTGCTCCAGGGAAAGCAAAGAACGTGCAAACCGTCATTCAGAAATATTTGCTGGATGTATATCAGAAGCACCAATAGTACCAATACCTTGCTGAAGGAGCTTCTGGCGAGAGACGAGTGGCCCCAAGGAGAACCCTATTTGCGTGCGAACTTTCAGACGGCAGGGCGCGGACAGACAGGCAACGGATGGGAGAGCGACGAAGGAAAGAACCTGTTGTGCTCGATTCTCCTGCCGCCACGCGAGAACCTCTTTGAACTGAATATGGTCGTGGCTGTAGCGGTGCAGCGCCTGTTAGGCGAGGATTTCACCATCAAATGGCCCAACGATATTTATTACGGCGATAAGAAAGTGGCGGGAATATTGGTAGAGAACGCCATTGTGGGGAATGAAGTGAAATATTCTATTGCCGGAATAGGACTGAATGTGAACCAGACAGAGTGGCATTCGGACGCGCCGAACCCTGTTTCTTTGAAACAGATTACAGGTGAGACGTACGACCTCGACATCTTGATGCAGCAACTATACGAGCACGTGCAGAAAGCATTGCAAGAAGATGTATGGGCGTATTACAAAGCGCACCTCTACCGCCGCGAAGGCTTCTGGCCGTTCGTAGAACGCGAAGTGACCACCGCGCCTACGATGAATGCGGAAGCGGACACACAAGGACTGTTTCTAGCCCGCATTGAAGAGGTACTGCCGACAGGAGAAATAGTATTGGCAGACCAGCAAGGTCAACAACGGAAATATCATTTCAAACAAATACGATACGTAGTATGAGTAAATCTATCATCATTACCGGCGGAGCCGGATTTATCGGAAGTCATGTAGTGCGTCTGTTTGTGAACAAGTATCCGGACTACCGCATCATCAATGTAGATAAACTGACGTACGCCGGCAATCTGGCGAACCTGAAGGATATCGAGGACAAGCCGAACTACCGTTTCGTGCGTGCCGACATCTGCGATTTCGATACCATCTATGCGCTGATGCAGGAGGAGCACGTGACGGGTGTGATTCACCTGGCGGCAGAGAGTCACGTAGACCGCTCTATCAAAGATCCGTTCACTTTCGCCCGCACGAACGTGATGGGTACGCTCTCGCTCTTACAGGCAGCCAAACTGTATTGGGAAAGCCTGCCTGAAAAATACGAAGGCAAGCGCTTCTATCATATTTCGACCGATGAGGTGTACGGCGCTTTGGAGATAGAGCACCCGGAAATACTCTTCACTGAAGAGACCAAATACAACCCGCATTCTCCTTACTCCGCCTCAAAGGCTTCATCCGACCATTTCGTGCGCGCCTTCCATGACACCTACGGCATGCCGACCATCGTAACAAACTGCTCGAACAACTACGGTCCGTATCAATTCCCTGAGAAACTAATCCCGCTTTTCATCAACAATATTCGCCATCGCAAACCTCTTCCGGTGTATGGTAAAGGAGAGAACATTCGCGATTGGCTGTTTGTCGAAGACCACGCACGCGCGATAGATATCATTTTCCACAAGGGAGTTGTAGCCGAAACTTATAATATCGGCGGATTCAACGAATGGAAGAATATCGACATCATCAAGACAGTAATTAAGACGGTAGACCGCTTGTTAGGTCGTCCGGAAGGAGCGGACTTGGACTTGATCACATTTGTCACCGACCGCGCCGGGCATGATTTGCGTTATGCCATCGACAGCCGCAAGTTACAGCGCGAGTTAGGCTGGGAACCGAGTTTGCAGTTTGAGGAAGGTATCGAGCGCACGGTGCGTTGGTATCTGGAGAACCAGGAATGGTTGGATAACATCACATCGGGTGAGTACGAGAAATACTACGAAGACATGTATAAAAACCGCTGAGTATGAATATCAGACGAATCAGAATTCGCATGCCTAAATGGCAGACTATCCGCAGCGCCAATTGGGCGAAGGAGCTATTGATGACTTTTGCCGGAGCAACGTTGTCCATTATCCTGACCTTCGGTACAGCGCATATATTGGATGAGAAGCAGCAGCGTGAGGATGGCCGTCAAACGGCGATGATGGTGATTCATGATATCGAGAACTCGGCGGAGCTTTTCCGGCAATACGTCCAAAAGGAAGAGCAACTCTTTAACACCTCGCAGTACGTGCGGGAGAACAAGCAGAACATGGATGCCGTCAGCGCTGATTCGCTATTGGCGTTCGTTACCTATGTCACTGCATCCGCAGACCATAGTTATGTATTCGATGACTCCAGCGAACGTACGTTCCTCAGCAGTCAGGAGGCTTGGAAAAATATCGATAACGCAGCTTTTATCGATGCCGTACAGGATTTCTATCATAACCGCCGCGTGATTTACTCGATGCTGAATAAGGATTATCTGTTTGCAAAGCCGATTAGCAACGGAGATTATTATCAGAGCCTGTTGCAAAGCCCGGAAGGGCAGCAGTTAGACACGGCATTCTGGGTAGACTGCGCGAAGCGTTACTTAGAGCGTAGGGATGTAAAAATGTATGTGGATTACTCCTTCGCTCGCCGCAGGTATTTTAACGAGTATGCGGATACCTTCCGTTCGATGGCCAACCGCTGCAAATTCATGATGGGTATCTCAGACGAGGAGTTGGCACAATACGTGCAAAATAAGTCGCGCACGGGCAAACCCTTGACGAAAAAGAAACTTATCGGCAAATGGAAATTACAGACTGCGGACGATCTTGAAGCGGAGCGGGAGTACCGGAGTGATCATACATACACTACCTCGTTTATGCAATACATGTCCTACTCGTATTACACGGGGCAGATTGTATTGAAGTGCACGATGAACGGCACATGGGAATTACGAGGGGACTCGTTATACACAGAGCAGCACCCGGATTATGCTTATGAGTTCGACCGAAGTCAGATTCATTACCTGCCGGAGCAGGAAGATGCGATAAATCATCTGTTAGAGATGTGGAAACAAAGTGTCATTATTTCACTGGACCAGATGACAAAAGAACAAGGCGAACAGCGGAAATCCGTGTTCGCCTCGATAGATGCATCCGGCAATAAGATTGAGATGCGTAATTCGGAGGGAGTGGTTTACCTTACCCGTTTCGATAAGCCTTAGGCGTAACGCCTACGTGTGCTTTGAAGAAGCGATTGAAGAAAGCCACATTGTCAAACCCCAGACTGAGTGCTATCTCTTTTATCTGCAGATTGGTTATTTTCAGTTGAGACTTCGCGTCCGTGATGAGCGCCTCGGTGATGATATCTCCCGCCGTGCGTTCTCCTACCGACTTAATCGTAGAGCATAAGTGCGGCAATGTCAGGCGCATCGCTTCCGCATATTGGCTCACATGATGCCATTCCTGGTAGTGCTGCAGCACTAACTGGCAATAATCCTGGTATATCTCTGTCTTGCGGTCCACCGGACGGATAAGATACTCGTCCTGCTCGTGCGCGAACTTCGCATAACTGGTGCGCAGCAGATTAAAGATATGCACCATCTTCTCTGTATCCAACATCGTCGGCTCCGCATTCAACGCCGCTACAACCGTATCGTACATGGAGCATAACACCTTAGCGTGATTCTCACTCACGCTAATCTTGGGCGAATGCAACTGCAGGGCCGAAAGCGACATGCGGTTGTTGACCGTGTATTTCTCGAGGAACTTACTGCCGAAAACTATCCAATAGACCAATGCGTCATCCGAAAACTCACGAATCAGCAGGAAACTGCCCGGCTCAAGAAGCAAAACATCATTGGCCTTGAAGTCATATTCAGTCACGTTAATCGTAGCGTGAGCCGTGCCACGCACCAAAAGCGCATATACACCACACGTGATTTTACACGGATAACGACCGTACTCATTCATCAGTTTACCGCTGGCATCACCAATCATATAATCACCGTACGGACAATCAACAATAGGAATATTATTCTCTTTCATCTTAATAAAAGTGTCAAAATCGGGTGCAAAGATACGACATTTTTATGATATATGCAAATTTTTGCATGAAAAAATACAGATTAGCACATAAATGCTGCAAAAAAAGAAGAACCACCGAGGTGATTCTTCCGTTGACCTAATGCGTATTCGCGCAGGTATTACGACTTCACTTATGCAAGTTTGTTGACAAAGCGAGCCAGTTTGGATTTCAAGTTAGCAGCCTTGTTGTCGTGAATAATATTGCGCTTAGCCAGTTTGTCCAGCATCGAACTTACCTTAGGCAGTGCCTCAGCAGCTGCTTTCTTATCAGTCGTCTTGCGCAAGTCGCGCACAGCATTACGTGCGGTTTTTGCATAATAATGATTGTGTGCTTTGCGCGCTGCCGTTTGGCGGATACGCTTCAAAGATGATTTGTGATTTGCCATCTTAGTTCTTGTTTTTTGTCCGACTCGCGGACGATTTAGTAATATCCGTCAGCCTTGAGAGGATTGGCTTCAGGACGTGACTTTAGGGAAGGTCTTTGTAGTGCCAAGGGGAATCGAACCCCTATTGCAAGAATGAAAATCTTGAGTACTAACCGTTATACGATGGCACCGGGAGCGGTCTCCCGCTTAACGGGAGAAGCGGCCTTCGCCCCAAAGGGCATCTACACACTTCAGCCGAAAAAGCGTGCAAAGGTACTGCTTTTTTTTGAATTGACCAAATTTTTTAGCACTTTTCTGCATTTTTTTCTACAAAACGTGCCGCCAAGTACTCTTGTTCCGGTTGTCCGGGGGTGGGAATAAGCTCGGCTTTGTCCAATATACCCAGTGCGTCCAAGTCCATGATCGTGGAGTAACCGGAACGGGCGATAATATGCTTGGCATTGCGCAATACTTCAGCCAGTTCCGCATCATCCATCCTCGGGACAATGGTAATATTCCCCCGTTTAATACGTGTATTCGGACGGTGCATCAGGCCTTGGACGATAAGCACGGATGAGCCTGCATAACGGGCGATGATGTCTTGCTCCAGCAGTGTGCGATGGGGTTCGAGACCGGATAGCACTGCGACTATGTCGTATTTGTCGCTGGTCTTTGGTCGTTGGTCGTTAGCGGTTGAGAAACGGCTTAAGGGACCGATGTATTGAAAGGCGAAAGGCGAAAGGTGAAAGGATGAAGGTACTCGGCTCAAATCTCCGGCGAGAGACTTTTCGGGTTCTTCGTAGTCCGGCACCCACACCTTATTATATCGCATATATATGCGCGCGTGTAGGCGTGCAACGAGGGGTTCCAACCACTTCCATCCTTTCGGAAGCATGATATGTAACTGATGCGTCATGTATATACAAACCGGCTTCGCCTGACAGAGTACAGACCGTTCGCTCCGCTCACTGACAGAATACAGACCAAAGCGATTGTCGGAAATCACTTGGTCGAAATGTTCTTCTTTGAGAACCGCTTTGAGAATAGCATGGTCTTTGATTGCCCACCATAAGAGTTTGGGTAATGCACAAAGCATCGCTCCTACTTGGCTGCGCCCCTTACTGTAGCGTAAGTGGAGTGGTGCCAGATAGACATAACGAAGTTTCGGGAAATGCGCACGGAGCAGCGTCAAGCTCTCTCCGTCACCGCCTAAGATGACTTCGTGTCCTTCATCAAGCAACCTGTGTACCAAGGGTACACATCGGCTGGCGTGTCCCAGCCCCCAGTTCAAAGGAGCAACGAGAATTTTCATCAATGAATACTGATTATTTCGTTAGGCGGATATAACCACATCGTAGCCTTTCTCAATGAGCGGAGCGGCGATAGTTTCCATCTCTTCGCGAGAAATCTTATAGAGGTTTTCCTCGGGCGTCTTGCGGTCAATGACATACATCATGATTTGCTTGGGATGCAGGATTTCCACCGCTCTATACCATGCGTCCAACTCGTCCGGAGTTGTGTTATCTATTGTTTGTCCGGCATGCTCGCCGCGCAGGAAACAGGTCTGCAGCGTGAAGTCTCCGTCGAACTGCGCCAACCATTCTATCAGCGTAGCCACCGTCAGGTCCTCTTTCACCGGCATGTCTATCCGCCGCATCATCTCATCCGTGGCTGCATCGAGTTTGAGGATGCGGTTGTCGCAAAGACGCAACGCCTTCACTACATCCGGTCGTCCCAACTGCGTTGAGTTGGAGAGTACCGACACTTTTGCCTTTGGACAGTATCGGTCGCGCAAGGCACACGTGTCTTCCATAATGCCCAGGAACTCCGGATGCAAGGTAGGTTCACCGTTCCCGGAGAAAGTAATCACATCGAGCGGACAGTCCAAGACCGATAGTTTCGCTTCCAAGGCGGCACGTACTTCTTCGCGTGTCGGCAACTGCGGGTGCAGAATTTTCTCATTCCAGCCGCACTCACAATAGACGCAGTTGAACGTGCATAGTTTATGCTCCAGCGGCATGATTTCCATCCCGAGGCTGGTTCCCAAGCGTCTGCTGTGTATCGGTCCGTAGGCTATTTCTCCGAAAAGCATAAGTGGCGGTTTAGAGGTTGATGATGCGGTTTCCGAGACGCTTGCAAATCTCGTTGCGCTGAGCCAACAGTTGCGGGTGATGCGAAAGGAGTAACATCTGTCTATCTATATCGTTCTTCTCCTGTGCGTCCTTAAGTCCGGCTTCAAGTTCAGCGATTTGCATATTGATGACCGTCAGTTTCATCTCATAGAGCAGTTGTGTCACCAACTCGCCCAGACGTGCATCCTCTTTGGGCGCTCCCATCTGGTATTTATCGGCTATCATGTCGATAGCCATGGCGCTGACAGCAGGTTCAGGGTGGAACTTATAAAACTGCTCCGCCTTGAAATTCGGCTCTTTGCTATGGCGTTTGAACTCATCAATGATGGTCTGATAGACGGGTTGCGGTGGTGCTATTTCGTCGCCTTCAAGCGTGTAGATGATGACCTCACCGATGGAATAGACCGTGCCTTCCACCTCAATAGGTCGCTCGCCGTACCGGACAATCAACTGCATGAGATTGTAGTAGTTGGCATCCAGACCGCTTTGCTGACGGACCGCTCCACTGACAGACTGCTTTGCTGACAGACCGTCCTGCGGGCTGACAGATGGATTCTCCTGTTCTTTCTCCTCCGGCTTGGTCATCTCTTCCGTGCTCTTTCTACGCAGTTTCATCACCTCCACCGTCAGCACTTTCTCACTCATGCTGAGCCGCTCTGCCGTGTCCTTGATATACACCTGACGAGTTATCATGTCCGGAATGACGGAGATTGAAGACGTGATATCCTTGATCAGTTCCGCCCGCTTATATGGGTCGTCTCCGGCCTGTTTGCTAAGCAAGGCTGACTTGAAGCGGATAAAGTCTGTCTGGTGTTCTTCGATATAACGGATGAACTCTGTCGAGTCATGGTTCTGCGCAAAACTATCCGGATCCTCGCCGTCAGGCAGCAGTACAACTTTGACGTTAAAGCCTTCCTCAAGGAACATGTCGATACCTCGCAAGGCAGCGTGAATACCTGCTGCGTCGCCGTCATAGAGGACGGTGATATTGGATGTGAAGCGCCGGATAAGTCGTATCTGCGGTTTCGTAAGGGCTGTCCCGCCACTCGCCACGACGTTCTCTATGCCCGACTGGAACATGGAGATAACATCCATCTGCCCTTCTACGAGATAACATCTGTCGGCACGCGAGATGGCCTGCTTCGCTTGGAATAGGCCGTACAACTCATTGGTCTTGGAGTAGATGATGGAGTCCGGCGAATTGACGTATTTGCCTACGTTCTCTTTCTTCTTGAGAATACGTCCGGCGAAAGCAACAGGTTTGCCGCTGACAGTGAAGATAGGAAACATCACACGGTCGCGGAAGCGGTCATAGATACGTCCGTCTTCACTCTTGCCCACTACGCCAACACCTATCTTCATATCCACATCGTTGAGGATAAAACGTTCCGCAAAGCCTTGTTTCTTCAGTGCAGCCGCCAAAGGGCTACCGCTTTCCGGCGAATAGCCCAACTGGAACTTACGGATTATATCATCGCGCAGACCTCTCTGACGGAAATAACTGAGACCGATAGCCTGTCCTTCTTTCGTCTCCCATAACTGCTGCTGAAACCACTTGTTGGCGAAGTCATTGACCACGAACATGGACTCGCGGTCGTCCTGGCGCTGCTGCTCCTCCGCCGTCAGTTCGCGTTCCTCCACCTCTATATGGTATTTCTTGCCCAACTGCTTGATGGCTTCCACATAACTGCACTGCTCTATCTCCATGATAAAACCGATGGCGTTACCGCTGACGCCGCAGCCGAAACATTTATAGATACCTTTGGATGGACTGACGGTGAAAGAACCTGTCTTCTCGTTATGGAACGGACAGAGCCCAATGAGATTCGCGCCGCGTTTGCGCAACGTGACGTAATCGCCGACTACCTCTTCAATCTTGGCGGCCGAGTGAATCTTTTCTATTGTCTCACGCGAAATCATCTTAATCTGCGTACCACAAATAGACGCCGAGTTTGATGGACCATTGGTCGAAACGTCCGCGGGTGTGATTGCCGTTCACGAAGTCTGCGTTCTTGTACGGATTGATAAGACCGAAGTCATAACCTCCGCGCAGGAAATAACGCTTGTATTGGAATCCGGCACCAATTCCCCAAGTGACGTTCAGACGCTTGAGGGAGTTATCCGCAGCATAGCGAGTAGGGTCTTGCGTATCATCTCCTACATTATATGCATCAAAGCGGTCGCCGTAGATAGTGGTTATCTCTCCCGTCAAGGGGTTCTCCACTTTCTGGTCATTACGCATAGAGAGCGCAGTGCCGCATTGGATGGTAGGCCCCGTATAGAGAATGAGGTAGGTCTCTTTCGCCACTTCGAACTTGTACTGCCAATCCACGAACAACTCCACCTGGTGGAAGAAAATCGTCATGCGGTCTTCCGGGTAGGTGTTATAGGCATAACGCGATTTCCACGGACCTGTGTAATGACCAAAGGTATAGTTGAAACCGATGGTACTGCCGAAACCGGCTGCATAACTGGCGTCATAAACGAGACCTACCTTGAAACCATTCAGGTGAACCGTGTTCGCCAAGGAGTCTTTGGAAGTCGGGCTATTGAGACGCAATACAGGTTGCGCCCATCCGATTTGCAAACCAAAGCCCTGCTTCGGCAGGTCAACAGCCATCGCACCCAAGGCGAGGCTCATCATTACGATTGTTACAAAAATCTTTCTCATATATCAATTGTCTTTATATGTTCTGCGAAAAACATCCTTCGGGTCAACAGGTCGTATCTCGTCCGCCCAGAAGAACTGCGCGAGGCGCTCTCCGCCTTCGGGTATCTGGTCCATCGGATAGAGTACGCCGGTTGTCTCCTTCGTGAAGCGCAAACGGTAAATACTGCGATTCTTGACATAAGCGCGGATGAACGCACTCTCCGTCGTATTCACCCCCACATAACCTCCGTCTTCTTCATCTTTCGGGTAGTAAATAGTGAGGGCATTGCCGCTGACATCTATCGTGTGCACCTCGCCGTCCGTGAGGAAAGCCGTCACCTGTTTGCCGCTCATCTGATTGAAGATGTCGGTGGTGTCCTGCATGATACAGATGGCGTTCGGCGTACCCGTCGCATGCTCCACGGTGCCGTTGACGATATAGACGATGATACTGTCGGCCGCTATCTGCTGGTTCTCACTCCAGCACACAGGCTGCTTGTACAGGTGTATCGTGGAGTCCGAACTGAGATACATCATGGAGTCACACACCATCTGCATGTCATCGCGGAAGATGCGCACGTTATAATGGGCGCGCACGCGACGATAGGTACTGTCCGCCAAGGCGCTATCCGCATAATGCAGTTCTTCCGTGAAGAGCGTGTCGGCGTGTATATATGCGATGTGCTCGCTGTCTGACCAATCGACCATCAGGGCACTATCCGTCGCATAACCGCAACTGCTCTCTTCGTACATCTGACCGTACTCGCCGTAAAGGGTGGCGTGCTGCGCACTGTCGTGCATCTCCATGTGCCCCATCACCTTGCCGAAACCGATAACTTTGTCATAGAAGATACTGTCTCCCGTCATCGACTTGCCGTCATTATGCTGCACCAACGAGCGATCCAAAAGGACCGACTGCTCATTGAAGGTGTTATACCATCCGCGGGTAGTACGTATCGTCGTCTCTTCCTCATAGACAATGGTCGTCGGGCTGACTATATCCGCTACTTTTGTCTCTGTATTATAAAGCAAGGTGTCGCTGGTAAGGATGAAGTTGGGGTTTGCCAACCGCACCTCTTCGCTGAACAGCGCCTGTTTGGTTTTCGGCAGGTATTTTCCGCGCACTGAAGTCAGGGTGTTCAGCGAGTCCGCCACTACGCCGCCGCTATAGTAATAGGCTACCCCTTTTGCGCGGTCGTAATTAAGGCTGTCCGTCGTGAGCACCGTCGGGTTCTCTCCTTCACGTCCGTGTACCAACTTCACGTTTCGGCGCATGCGGGCCAGTTTCGTATTCCCATCATAATAGAGTTTGTCTCCGAAACCGCTGAGTGTATCACCTTGTACGAAACGCACGTGACCGAACGCATCCAGCGAGTTTGAGTTCTCATAGAAATAGGCACTATCGCAATACATCAGCGCTTCCTCGTGACGAAAAACCACGTTTCCCCGTAGTATCTGTGCATCCGCTATGCGCGCCTCGTCAAAACTCAGGTTCGCCGCCCGCTCCAGATAGACCATGGTTTGAGCCTTAAGGGAACAAGGAATAAGGAATAAGGACAATAGACCAAATACTATCGGTCGAATCCGTTTTGTCTTTATTCTCTCAGTGAACATGATGAACGGTTTTTATTCTTTTAGCGCAGCGGTCACTAATGAATCCACCCGGGATACTCGAAGTCACATCCCTGCCATTCGGGCGAGATTTGTACGAAGGTCGATTTCTGCTTCTGCAAAATCCAGTCGTGTATGAGGTCGCTGCCCTGCTTGGTCTCGAGCATCGTCTTGATGGTCTGGAAGTCATCGGTAAGGTTCGCGCGATGGACGTCGGTTTTCTTTTTCACACGCACGATGGCGCACACCTCGCGGTTCTTCGTCTGGTCCATCATCACGAACGGCTGCGACACCTCGCCTTCTTCCAGATTATAAATCTGCTTGGCTATTTCCGGCGCCAACTCCTGGTATTCGAACTTACTGCCGCCGGTATTGGGGTTGGTTAACAGACCTGCGTTCATCACCGTATTCTTGTCTTCCGAGAAACGGAACACCGCCTGCTCGAACTGCAGGCTGTCCGCTACGATGAGTTGACGGATACTATCCAGACGCGTGACTGCATTGACTTTGTCGGTGGCGCTGATACGCGGACGAAGCAGAATATGACGGCAGTTGATACGGTCGCCTTTCTTCTCAATCAGCTGGATAATATGATAGCCGTATTCGGTCTTTACGATACGCGAGACGCGCTTGGGGTCATTGAGGTTAAACGCCACCTCCGCGAACTCGGGCACCAACTGGCCTTTGCCCACAAAGCCCAACTCACCGCCTCGCTTGGCACTCTCCGTATCTTCGGAATAGAGTCGCGCCAGCATGCTGAAGTCCGCCGAACCGCTTTGGATACGCTCGGTGAACTCACGCAGACGCTGCTTGACTCGCTCGGTCTCCTCTACCGGCACCGGAGGTTCGAAACTCAGTGTCTGCACCTCCACCTGCGCGGGCATCATCGGTATTGAATCCAGAGGCAATGACTCGTAATAACGGCGTATCTCCGCCGGCGTGGGTTTGATATTCGAGGTCAATTTCTGCTGCATCTGCTGGATAATCATCTGGTTACGAACCATCGTCATCATCTCCGCGCGAATCTCACTGCTCGGTTTGCGAAAATACTCCTCCAGCTTCTCTTTGGAACCAATCTGGCTGATGTAATAGTTCATCCGCATGTCCACTTGGTGGCTAACGGTGGACTCATTGGCCTCGATGGAGTCCAGTTCCGCCTGATGAAGGAATAGTTTCTGCACCGCCAACTGCTCAGGAATAACACAATAAGGGTCACCTGAAATATGCTGGCCCTCGTACTGGGCGCGAAGACGCTCCTCTTCCACTTCACTGCGCAAGATAGCCTCATCACCCACTACCCAAATCACTTCATCAATCACTCCTTGTGCGTTGGCACAAAGGCTGCACAAAGTCAACCATCCGATGACTCCTAACCGACAACCCATAAGTTTTATCTTATTCATAAAAATGTATTTTCTGTTGTTGAATAGCTTCGTTATATAGCCTCTCCCGCTCCTTGCGGAGGAAATCCACCTGACGGGCGTTGAGGATTATTTTCTCTATCTCCGGACGCGCATAATCTATCGGCATCGCCTCGCCGCGCACGTGCTTGGTGGTTATCTGCAGCAGGTACAGGTGCGCACTGTCCGCCTGCTCTATATGATTATTGTAGCGCAGTTTCTGCTCCAACTCGGCACGGTCTATCGGCATCTTACGGATGATATCCGTGGTGGTCAGCCACCTGTCGGTAAACAACTCATAACCGTTGGCGCTTTGATACGCATATTTCTCTATCTTGTCAAGGTCCTGCGATGCCATCCATTGACGCAACCGGGGCACATTCGGCGCATCCGTCGGCACAACCACCAGCATCCCCTGCATGATACTCTCGCTTAACTTAAAGCGGTCGGGCATCTCATCATAGATAGCCTGTACAGCCGTGTCCAAGACGGTCTTCGACATCCGTCGGTCCACCAACCGTTCTTCATACGCTTGCGCGTACAGAGAACGACGGTAATCGTCCGCCATCTGCTCTATCTGCGGGTTGGTGCGCGCCATAGCATGGTCGTAAAGCAGGATGTCCTGCGCCCACTGACGGATGTACTGCTGCGCCACACGCAGACTGTCTTCGCTCGGCAGGCCCAAGGTCAGCGAGTCCAGCGTAAAACGATAGAGATAATGACCGTTCAACTCCACCGCTGCTCCCGCCTGCTGCTTCTTCTCCAAAGCCTGACATCCGCACAGCATCAATCCGCAAATGCAGAGCACTATCTGTCCCCAACAAAATCTATTCCATTTCATGTTCTGTCCTTTCTTACGCGGCACACGCATGCACGGCGCCGCAAAATGCGGCGCAAATTTACTACAAAAAATTGGAATTACCAAATAAATTGACAAAAAAACGCATTATGCTCGCATATATGTGAGTTTTCGGCAATTTAGTTGGAGTTCGCTAAACTTAGCGAACGTAAATTCGGAGGGAACCCACCCCGTAGGGGAAGGGGCGTGCCGAAGTTACTACAAATTCTCAGGGCGTGAAAATGCATTTTTATGCCAAAAGACTGCCTATCTGATAGACAAGGAAGGAGACGAACCACGCCAGGAACAAGCTGTGGAAGACCGTGAACCATGCCCAGCCTCTTCCCGCCTCGCGGCGCAGGGTGGCAATGGTGGCTACGCAAGGGAAATAGAGCAGCACGAAGAGCATGAAGCAGAAAGCCGTGAGCGGTGTGAAACCTGCCGCCGAGATATCTCCGCCGTACAGGATGGCAAGCGTAGAGACTATCGCTTCCTTCGCCGGCAGACCCGTCAGCAGGCACACGGACATCTTCCAGTCAAAGCCCAAAGGCTCCAACAGCGGCGAGACGAACTGACCGACGGAAGCCAGGAACGAGTGTTCCAAATCGTTGATGTCCTGCGTGGGGAAGTATTCAAGCGCCCAGATGATGACGGACGCCCATAGAATGACCGTACAAATCTTCTGCAGATAGTCCGCCACGCGTTCCCAAATATGCGCAGCGGTGTTACGGGCTTTCGGCAGACGGAACTCGGGCAACTCATTGACAGTATCGCTCTCGTCCTGACGGAACCATTTCGTGCGCTTCATGATGAACGCGAAGAGGATGGAAAGGGTGATGCCGATGGCGTAGAGCGAAATCATCACCAAGGCCTTGTGGCGCTCGAAGAACGTATCCACGAACAGCATATATACCGGCAGGCGCGCCGAACAGGACATGAACGGCACCATGAGCATCGTCAGCACGCGGTCTTTCGGGTTCTGTATGTCACGCGCCGCCATGATAGCCGGTACGTTACAGCCGAAGCCCATCAGCATCGGTACGAAACTGCGGCCGTGCAGACCTACATGGTGCATGATGGTATCCATGATGTACGCCTCGCGCGCCATGTAACCGCTGTCCTCCATGAGTGATATGAAGAAGAACAGGATGATGATATTCGGCAGGAAAGCCAGCACCGCTCCCACGCCTTGGAGCACTCCGTCGATGAGCATGGACGAGAACCAATTGTCCGCCATCGAGGCATGCGCCGTTTCGCACAGCCATTCTATGCCCTGCGCTATCCATTCCTGCGGATAGGCACCGAGCGTGAACGTACACCAGAAGACGAAATAGAGGAGCGCCATCATGATGGGGAAACCCAACCACGGGTTGGTCAGCACCTTATCGATACGTTCGAGACGTGTCTGGTGCGTATCATTCTTCGCATGCGTGAGCGTTTGCGTCAAGATACCGTGCACGTAAGCCCGATACGTGTCTTCATCGCCCTGGTCCCGCAAGTGATAGATGGGATGGGCCTTGGAAGCCGGCCGCTTGGCGACATCCGAGATGACGGACAAGCAATTCGGCAAACCGTAGTTCAAGCGCACGGACACACAGCAGGTCGGTACGCCAATCAACTCCTCCAACTTCGGCAGGTCCAAGGAGTGGGCCGTCTTGAGCAGCAAGTCATAACGCCCGATGGCAATCACTATCTTCTCCTGCTCATCAATAATATGCGGAGTGAGAAGCAGGGACTCCTCCAAGCGCGTCGAATCGACGACCTGCAGCACGACGTCATAGGCGTGACCATGCAGCGCATCGGGGTTATTCACCTCCGTGAACTGCATGCCTTCCTTCCCGCCGGACACATCGGTATCGGCGAGTTGCTGCAAAGCAGCAGTGAGCGATGATTTCCCGCTCAACGGCAATCCTATGACGGCTATTCGAATCACGGCGCAAAAGTACTGCTTTTTCAGAATATATGCAATCCCTATTTATGGGGATTTTAACGTAATTTGTAGTTCTGACGGTGTTTCTCAAAGTCCTCGGGACGGGCTTTCAATGTTTCGCTGATGCGTCTCAGCCACCCGCGTGCGCTGTCTCCGTCGGCTTCCGGGGCGTGTGCCGCCAACGGCGGCAGTCCCCAATGAGTAGCGATGGCGTCCAAACACATCTGCGCCGCCATCCACTTGCCCTCCATCGAATAACCCGCGATGTGCATCGAGGCAAGGAAAGCGCGAGAGAGCACTTCCGGACGGATGTGCGGCTCCCCTTCCCATGTATCGAGGACAAAGCGCCGACCGCTACGCAGCAACGCCTGTTCGTCCACCACTCCGCCGCGCGACGCATTGATGACAAGGGCATCGGGTTTGCATTTCGCTAAAAAGGCTTCATCGCACAGATGGAAAGTGGTATCATCCAACGGCACATGGAAGGTGACGATGTCGCAATTCTTCGCGATTCCATCGAGAGAATCGCCTATTCCTTTGGGCGGGTCATTGAGCAGCACTTTCATTCCTTTCCGCTCCGCCATCTGCGCCACCAGGCTTCCTACATGCCCTACTCCGACAATGCCGATAGTCTGAATACTGACGGCTGAATACTGACGGCAGAACTCCTCCAGCGCTTCTTCTATGTAATCGCACACCGCCTGTGCGTTACAGCCCGGGCAGGCGCTCCACTGTATGCCGTGCGCCTCGCAATAGGCGGTGTCTATATGGTCATAGCCGATGGTGGCGGTGCAGACCTGTTTCACCTTCGTTCCGCGCAGCAAAGACTCGTTCACTTGGGTTCGTGTACGCACAACAAGCACATCCGCATCGCGAAGCGCCGAAGAGTCGATTTCTTCCGATTTCATCGGACAAATATCCACTTCCGGCCAGCCCTTTCGGACCGCCTCTACCAAAAACGGAATATGTGCGTCACAAACAATCTTCATGAATACTGATAGCTGACGGCTGATGGCTTAGTACTTAATATTATCAATCAGTCGCACGGGTCCGCAATAGACGGTCACGCAACCGATGGCGTGCACGAAGGTATCGGTGGGCAGCAAGGTCGTTTGATCGACAATCTCGTAGTACTCCACCTCCAGACCATCGACGGCATTGATGGTATCTATCACGCGTTGGCGCACTTCCTCCACAGAGGCGTTTTCCGCCCATTTCACCGAAGAAAAGAGCGTTCTTGAGATAGCCACCGCCGTCTCTTTCTCTACCGGCGAGAGGCGCTCGTTACGGCTCGACATCGCCAAGCCCGACTCCTCTCGTACTATCGGGCAGTCGATAATCTGCAGCGCGCCAAAGGTGCCTGCCATTGAACTGCGCTCCACCATGTGATGGATGATAGCCAACTGCTGGAAGTCTTTCTCGCCGAAATAGCCCTTGTCGGGTCGGGTGAGATAGAAAAGACGGCTTACGACCTGCACCACGCCGTTGAAATGGCCTGGGCGCATCTTGCCCTCCATCACTTTGTCCAGCCCGGCGAAGTCGAAATCGAACACGGTGTTCATCTCTTCGGCGGAATACATCTCTTCGGGCGTCGGCGCAAAGACATAATGGGCACCGATGCTGCTGAGCAGTTCCGCATCGCGCTCAATGTTACGGGGATATTTAGCCAAATCCTCTTTGTTGTTGAATTGCGTGGGGTTCACGAATACGGAAACGATACATACATCGTTCTCCGCCACCGCCCTGCGTACCAAGGATGCATGACCGGCGTGCAAGGCGCCCATCGTAGGCACCAGACCGATGGTCTTGCCGGCATCTTTGACGGCCTGTACCGCCGCCTGCAGGGCTTCTTTTGTAGTGATAATTTGCATAAGACTGTTCTCTAAAAAATTTTGCGAGTGCAAAATTACTACAAAATTTGCATATATGCAAGTTTAGAGCGATTTTTATTTGTTTTTAAGGAATTTACTCCTTGATTGCGGGAATGCCTGAAGGCATGAAACAAATAAAATCACTCTGTTTGCATATATCCCACAGGACGCGCCCGTACTTTCGGAGAATTCCTTGTTCTCTCGCGAATAAGGGCGTGCCGAAGATTACTATATGCAGGGGTATCAAGCGATTTTGGCAATATTTCGTAAAATATGTATAAATTTATTAAAAAAATGTAATATTTTTATGGTTGTTTCAAGTTTTTTTTGTACCTTTGCGCGATTTTTTTCCGAAATATGGCTTATGAAGAAAATTGTTGACCACTTATTTTGGCTCTTTGGTTTATGTGTGCTAGCGTTTTATTCTTTGGACGTAGCAGCGCAAGATGTGATGGAGCATATTAAGAATGACCCTTCGTATGTGTGGGGTCAGGGTGTGGCTGAGAATTTGCAGGCAGCAGACGATGCGGCCGTGAAGGACTTAATCAGTCAGATTTCCGTGAATGTGGACAGTCGTACGGAGACGACCATTTTGAACGAAGTAGGCGAGGAAGTTCATTCGTCCGTTTCGACGACCGGTAAACTGCGCGTGAGTTCGAGTGTGTCGCTCAACAACTGCCGTCGAATCGTATCGGAGGAAGGTAGTTATTTCATCGTCCTGCGTTATGTGGACAAGTTGGAGATAGAGAAGATGTTCGATGCTCGCAAGACGAAGATCAAGGACCTCATACACGCAGGTGACCGCGCGGAAGAATTATACAAGGTGGGTGATGCATTGCGAAACTACTACTGGGCGTTGAAGTTAGTGATTTCCATCCCTGAGGAACATCGCAGTCATATGATGACGGAGTCCGGTGCTTTGCTGACGACCAGCCTGCGCGAGCGGATTAATGAGTTGTTGGACAGTGTGAAGATAGAGCCTGTCCGTGAGTTGCGGAATGGAGAGAACGAGGCGAACACCATCAAATTGCAGTTCCTCTATCACGGTAAGCCGGTGAATAACTGCGACTATAATTATTTCGACGGTTACGATTGGCTGACAGCGTCGGTGAAGGATGGTGTAGCATTGGTTGACCTGCCGGCAGATACGAAGAACATGTTACTTCGCATCGAGTATGAGTTCCGCAAGTTATGGAAATCCGACCCGATGGTAAATACCATTTTAGAGCAGTTGCCAGCTCGTCTTCCGTTCACTCGTTCGGAGAAACGTGTGGACTTGACGCGCATTGAGCCTGTGGAGCCGGAACCTATTCAGACCACCAAAGAATTGGCGAAAGAGATACAGGTGGACACTTTGACAAATTGCAACAAGAAAGAAGTGGTCAAGCAGGCGGATATCGTAGCACCTCTGCTTCAGGCGATGGAGGAGCGCAACTACGAGGCTATTCGTCCGATGTGCTCGGAGAACGGATGGAAATGGTTTGAAAAACTCGTCAAGTACGGCAATGCCCGCATCATCGAGCGCAACGAATTACAGATGTCGGCTTTTGCAAACGGCTATTTGGTACGTGGTATCAAGGCTCGTTTTGACTTCAAGCGGAACAACAAATCGTTTGTCGAGGACCTTGTTTTCTATATCAAGGACGGGCAGATTGACGGCATCAACTTCGGTTTGGAGCAGAGTGCGCTGGACGACATCAACAACCATAGTATGTGGGACCCGCAGTCCCGTCTTGTGCTTATCAATTTCCTTGAAAACTACAAGACGGCGTATGCTTTGGAGCGTCTGGACTACCTGAATGCCGTGTTTTCGGAGGACGCGTTGATTATCGTCGGCAACCGTATTCCCGTACAAAAGGCAGTGGAGATAACGGCCGTTGATGCAGAAAGTTACGCGCATAACAGGCTGACGAAAAGTCAGTATATGAAGCAGTTGGAGAAAGTATTCGCCAAGCAGGAATATGTGAATATTCAGTTTGAGGACGCATCGGTGAAGAAGACCAGCCGTACAACGGAGCGGTACGAGATTGTGATTAAGCAGAACTATTATTCGGCCACGTATGCCGACAAAGGTTATTTGTATCTTTTAGCAGATATATCGAATCCCGAATCGCCTATTATTCACGTGCGCGTATGGGATGAGAACAGAAACAATCTTATGAATTATGGAGAATGGATTTTCTAAATGGAGTGGAGTGATACTCCTCTTATTGCTCGGTTTTTCAACGGCATTCGCCCAATATCAAGTAAAGTCGACGACACTGACGCATGATGTGAAGGACTTGTCGCAACGCAGTTCGAAGGTTTTTGACCAGAACGGAGAGCGTTGTGCTCTCATTATCTTTGAGACTCCTATCCCGAAGTCGTTCACATTCAATCTCGGCGCTCAGCAGATAGAGAAGCGTGAGAACAAAGAAGACGAAATATGGTTATGGGTAAGTCCGGATGTGAAGAAGATGACCATCCGTTGCCCGGATTGTACGCAGTTGAAAGACTATCGCGTGTCGCTTAAGTCCGGCAATGTGTATCGTGCCAAACTGACGACCGGTCTTCCGCAAGAGACGGCAACTTCGCAGAACGTGCTGATTTATTGTGAACAAACGCCGTTTACCATCTCTATTGATGGCTCCACGCCTGAGGAAAGCACGGAGAAGAGCTATCATACCGTGTTGCCAATAGGTGTTCATGATCTGGTCGTTTCGTCCAAACTGTATAAGCCTTATACCGGTTCCTTCCGCGTAGCGCGAACCCGCGCTTACTCTGATACGATTCGGTTAGAGGAAAATTTCGGTGAGGTATTCTTCTCTGTGACACCATCCAATTTCAATGTTTATGTGAATGACGAACCGCAAGCGGTAGGACAGAGTCTTCGCCTTGAACCGGGTCATTACCGTCTGGCAGTCAAGAAAGACCGTTACACCTCATTTGAGACGACTGTGGATTTGATGGCAAAGGACCAGCGCCTCATCAAGGTTGCACTCACACCTGCTTTCTCCGTATTCACGATTACAGCGGCCGAGGAGGAGACGGAAATTTGGGTGGATGGCAAGCAGCGGGGCAATTTCCGCGCATCGATGGAGTTAGACTTTGGCGAACACCATATAGAAGGACGGCGTGAAGGGTATGATACATGGGAGTTCACGACCACCCAGTTCAACGATGCTACGCCCCGTAGCATCAGGATTCCCAAGTTGAACCAGCAGTATGGCAGCATGCGGCTCTCTTTTTACCCGCAAGAGGCACAGGTATACGTGGATGGTAAGATGGTCAATGCGCAGAATGGCGTTTATACGGACGGACATATTCCGACGGGGTTGCACTTTGTTCAAGCACGCATGACGGACTATACCTCCGTGCGCGACTCGTTCACAATCAAGAATGGCAAGATGTACGTGCAGGACTATACACTCAATCCCATCGCGTTGGGTACGGCTACTATCAATACTGACCCGAATATAGGTATATATCGTCGTTCTAACGACACGGGTGAATTGATTTTCCTCGGGCATACCTCTTATAGCGGAAAACTCCCGGCAGGAGAGAACGTGATTGAAATTCGTAGTTTATCCGGCATCGGTTGTCAGTACAAACTCTTTATCAATGACAAACAGGAGCACACGCCTGTGACGTTTCCTTTCCAGCGTAAACTGATGATTCGCTCGAATGTGGCAGGACGAAAGGTGACACTGAAAGGCGGCCAATACCCCGCTTTCCCGATAAAAGCGAACAAAAAGGTAAAGATTGATCCGATGAAATACGAGATTACGGTAACTAAAAAAGGTTATCGCGAATACAAGGACTCGATTGATCTGACAGACCCGAACGCGCAGAATCTTATCTACCGTGCTCATATGACCAAACAGAATGCTGTTGAGGACTCTGTAGCCCGTAAACGCTACACTTCGCCGAGGTTCTTGCAGCGTTTCTACGATAATGCCGGAACACTGTTTATCGGTATCTTTGATTTCGGATACACGTTCGACTTCGGAGGAGGGTTGAACAAGGATAGTTTCAATCACGTTGTGACTATCGGCGCACTTCCTATCCGGTATCGCATGTTAGGCGTTAATTTGGTGGATTTCGAGTTTGCTGTCAACAAAGGAAATATCGCTTCCTCCGTCTGCTATACACCTCGTCTGTCGCTTTTCATTCCTGCCGATCATGGTTTTGCGGCTCGTCTGTACGGAGGTTTTGCGCTCAACTTGTACGACAAGAAACACGCAACTCAAAAGGATGATGTGCGCTCATGGGTACTTGGCGGCATTGCGATGCGGTTCAATTATATAGGCAAGTTCCCGATGGATGTGTTCGCGGAGTACAGATGGCCCATTAATAAAAATGCCTTCAAACCTGTAACAAACAAGGAACTGTATTTCCGCGTAGGTGTCTCCTTCTCTGTCGGAGTGGATTTGTAAAGGGAGATGAGAATTAAAAAAAGAGGCAGCAAAGCCTCTTTTTTGTGGAGTATAGCGGACTCGAACCGCTCACCTCAACACTGCCAGTGTTGCGCTCTAGCCAGATGAGCTAATACCCCGTAACGTCCTTCCGACGGGACGGAAAGGATGAAATCGGGTGCAAAAGTACTGCTTTTTTTTGATATATGCAAATAAAATCAGAGATTTTTTAGTTTAGGGTATAGCGTTTAGTGTTTAGAGAAGTTTAAAAGCCTAAAAGTTTGAAGAGAAATCAACAAAAAGATATATATACATAGTATATATAGTATAAGAAATGTAAAAAAGTGTTCGAACCGAACCTGCACGTATCTTATATGGTCTAGATATAGTCTAGGTATGGTCTAGGTATGGTCTAGCATTACCAGCATACTTAATGCATAAATTGTGCAGGTGGTAAAACCTACGGAGGGCAAGTATTCAGGCGACATCACTATTCCGGAAAGAGTGACCTGACCGTCAAGGCTCAGTATACTATCAATGTATACACGGTAACCTTCGTCGATAAAGACGGCAAGACCATCAAGACGGAGGAAGTAGAGCACGGCAAGTCTGCTACGGCACCGGAACCGCCGGTAGTAGAAGGCTGGACCTTCGCAGGCTGGGACAAGGCGTTCAACGTAGTGAAGTCCGACCTGACGGTACAGGCTACCTACACGCAGAACACGATGGGTCAGAACATCATCACTGCACTTCTCTCTCAACTCAAGCAGCAG